>WNGE01001697.1_pt1 | contig 39217 bp, 28 predicted proteins | sample 5400651 | NCBI WGS metagenome assembly WNGE01 (sample SAMN13153370, study PRJNA577476) | soil metagenome | isolation source: 60 cm soil or saprolite under grassland replicate 2 | place: USA:California | collected 2016-06-15 | reverse complement strand
ACGCGGAGGCAGCCCGGGGTCGCGTCAAGGATCTCGAGCAGATCCTCATGATTGAGAAGACGTCAATTCGGGTGCCCATCGCCACATCAACAGGTGCGGAATGCCCGGCCTGGACGGCCCTCCGGGCGCGGCGAAGTGCCACGAAATGCGGACAAATTTGTGATCACTCAAATGAAGCCCGTCAGTAAAGGGCGTCCGGGCAGGCCGGTCTGTTACAGCGACCGCCGGCCCGGTCCGCTGTCGTCCGGACGCCTTGGTTTGACCGAACTGCCGTGATCTCGGTAGGTGTGCTTACATACATAGGCTTGTTGCGTAATCGAGTCACGGGGGACATCGATGTCGTTTCAACTTCGCCTTCTTGGATACGTTGAGCTGTACATGGACCGCACTCCGGTGCGGTCGGGACCGGCCAAACGCCGCGCCGCCCTCGCCGCGCTCGCGTTGGACGCGAACCAGCCAGTGTCGCTCGATCGGCTGATTGAAGCCGTATGGGCCGGACTTCCGCCCCGATCCGCGGTAGCTAACCTGCGCACCCACATCGCCGCGCTGCGGCGGCTGCTCGGCGACCGGATCGTCGCAGTCCCCGGCGGGTACCTGCTGCGGGTCAACGCCGGCGAGGTCGACGTACACGGGTTCCAGCAACTCACCGAGAGCGGCCGTGTGGCGCTTGACGCCGGTGACGCTGACCTTGCGGTACGCCACCTCACCGCGGCGCTCGGGCTGTGGCACGGCGACGCTGCTGGCGAGGGTCTGCCGCGTGGCACCCACCTCGACGTCCGTTTCGCCAGCCTGGACGAGGGCCGACTCAACGCGTTCGAGGACCTCGTCGAGGCAAAGCTGGCCCTGGCCGAGCACGGCGATGTGCTCCCTGGGCTGCGCCAGCATCTCGCCCACCACCCGCTGCGTGAGCGCGCCTGGGGACAGTTGATGCTCGCGCTCTACCGTGGTGGTGACGTTGCCGCCGCCCTGCATGCCTACCAGGATGCCCGCGGCGCGCTGCGCGAGCAGCTCGGCGTCGAGCCCGGCGCCGAACTCGTCGCGCTGCAACGCGCCGTCCTGGAACGGGATCCCGCACTCTCCCCCGCATTACCTGAGGCGGGCGCCGCGGCGGGCATATCGGGGCCCTGGCGGTCGCTCCGCCAGCTCCCCCTCGACACTGCGGACATCGCCGTCCGTGCCGCGGAGCTGGCCGAGGAACTGGCCGCGTTCGCGGCCGCCATCCGAAGGTCCACAGGTGCTCGCGGTCCGAAGGCGCCCTGGTACGACTGTGTACGGGCCGAAGGCGCCCGGATAGCGCGCGGCCCCGCGCCGGGGGCTGTTCCGGAACGACGGCCCCAGGTCACCCGTAGCTGATCGAGATTGAAAGGCTGCGGGTACCCGACCGATCCCTCACTGATGCGCGGCGATCCGGTCGAAGGTGGCTACCGCGAGCCTCGTGCGCTCCATCGCATCCGCCAGGGTGAGGTCCAGCTGCGGGTCGTACCCGGCGAATCCGGTGACGTCCTCGACGACCCGACCGAGCAGGTAGACCTGACACACAACGGATTCGGCGTCGGCACCGCGGTACCAGTAAGGCACCTCGATGCCCGCTTCACCGGCGAAGTAGCTGAGCTGGATACCGGTCGGCAGGTGTACCAGTTCGAAGTGGTCGTGGTCGGCGAAGGTGTCGACCTCCCCGAGCAACTGGCGGGCGCCAGCGACGAGACGCTCCCACACCTCCGGGTCCGGAAGGTCCGCCGGCTCGGACCCGACCGCCGCCAGAGCCTCCTCCCACGACTGGTCTGCCGGCTTCGGCAGGAACGTGAGGTCGTAGCTCATGTCTGTCGAGCCTACCCGGCTGCCGGGCTAACCGCGGTCAGCACCGATGCTGTCCAGCGCCCGACGCACGGTGGTCTCAGCGAGCTCCGCCAAGGTACCGCCCCCGGCCGCGAGGTAATCGCGACGGTTGAACACGCCCACCGAATCCGGCCGACCCGGCAGGCGCAGCTCATTCTGCCACTCACCGATGAGCATCCGTGCCTCGATGGAGGTGTCGCCGGCGAGAAGCTCCAGCGCGCGCTGGGCGACCCGCGGATATTGTGGCACGACCCATAAGCCTGGATCCTGGGGCAGCCGCACCCCGTCGAATCGGCAGCCCCGAAACTCAACGTCTTCGAAGGATGCCCGGCTGAAGTCGACGTTTCGCAGCTCGTCGCACAACGGCCTGCCGGGAAGATCCCGGCAGTCAAACGCCACGTCCTTGAGCACGCCCGAGAACTGGCAGCCGCGCAACGTGGACTGCTGGAACTCGACACCCTCGAGGACCGCGTCCGAGAAGTCACACGCCTCGAAGTGTGCCCCCCGGGCCAGTGCACCGCGGAGGTTCGCGCCCCGGAAGCATACCTGCCGCCAGGTGTTGCGCTGTCCGTCATGCCAGGTGCCAATGGCCGAATCACGCAGATCGCAACCATCGAAGCTGCTGCTCCTGACCTCTGACGCCCAGAGTCTCCAATCCCGGCAACTCGCGCTGTCGAACAAACAGTCGACGATCACGCAACTCGAAAAGCGCAGATTCGACAGTCGGGCGTGGCTGAGGTCCAACCCTTCCCAGCGCACACCACGCAGTTCGATCACCCCATCGATGACCTGGTAGCTCGCCCCGCCAGCGGTGATCTGTGCCTTCCGGGCCGGACTGGGGAGTGGAAGTCCGCGCAGGTCCACTCGCCCGTCACGTTCCTCGGATACGAGGTCAGAAAGCGACCGGCCAGTGACGAGACGCCCAAGCACCTCCGCGGCCAGCTGGCGGCCCTCGGCCGTCCGCCAGCGACTCCCGGCCGACTTCGTGCTCATCAGATGAACAACCCAATACCTGTCCCGAACGGATAGGCGTACCGCCGCACGTGGTCGAACCATTGGGGACGCGTAGTGACGTCCCACCACGTATTCGTTCCGATGTCGTGGAAGTCGGGTCCGAACTCACCGGACCGGGACACCCAGAGGTGGCTCAGGTTCGGATCGTTGCGAACCGCGTTCTTGACCGCCGCGTCAATGACCTGTCCCCGGAAAGCCGGCGCCAGGCGAGGATTCCTGGCGGCTCGTCGCGCCTGACGCGTACTCATGCGGATGACGCCACTTCCAAAGTCGGAGACCGCCTGGGCTACGTGCGTCTGTAGTCTAGCAGTGGTGGCGCTGACCAAGTTGGGGGTGAGCTTCGTGGCATCCCTGGTCGCCGCCCGCAAGGCAAACCTCGCCGCAACCCGGGTGGCAAGGCGGTCCGCGGCGGCCGCGGCGCCGCCCGGGATGGGAATACCGGTGATCTGGCCGACAACGTCGGCGACCTTGTAGGTCGTGCTGTTCGGGTTGCCGATCGGGACGTTGAAGTCGGTCTTCTGCTTGATGTCGTTGGTGACGGTGTCCTGTACGCCGGTGCAGCCGCCCTGCGCGCCGACCTGGGCCGGGCAGCCCGCCGCCGCCATGCCGCCGACGCTGGTGGCGACCCAGTCCCGGACCGGGTCCCAGGTGGCGTGTACCGCACCGTTGAGCCAGCCGCCCACGGTGTCGCACAACCAGTCCCAGCAGTGCCCGTCGATCTCGACGGCGCCGATCGGGTTACCGCCACCGAAGGCGTATCGGTTGCCGGTGAACGGGTCGGTCGCCAGCGCGAGGTCCGACAGCGCGCCTTCGTACATGTCCCGGGTCAGGAACCGGTTCAGGGTGGGGCTGTAGTCGCGGTACCCCATGTCATAGTCACCGGACGCAGCGTCCTGCCACTTGCCGTTGAACCGGAACTGGTTGTACGGGTCCTTGCCGGGGTTGGCCGGATCGGGCTTGTCCAGGCCGGTGGACTGCTGTTGGTCCAGCGCGCCGTAGGCCGAGTATCCGTAGGTTGCCTTGGTGTCCCCGGTCGCGTCGGTCAGCGTCTCGACGTCCGTGTGCGGCGTGTATCCGTAGTACGCGTATGAGGTGGTGCCGTCGCTACCGCGCGTCGCCTGGGTCAGCCGTTGGCCCAGCGCGTACTGGTAGGTCCTGGTGACCTGCCCACCGACCTGCTCGGTGAGCAGCGTGTCGGTCAGCCCCAGGTAGCCGAACTGGGTGGTCTTCTCCGACGCGCCACCGGCGTTGTCGGTACGCGACCGGGTGCGGTCCAGCGCGTCGTACGTGTACCGCGTCGTAGTGGTCGCGCCACCGCTGTTCGGCGCGGTAAGCGCGGCGACCCGGTCGAACCCGTCGTAGCTGTAGCGCGCGGTCAACGATCCCGCGGTGAAGACGGTGTCCAGCCGGCCGAACGGGTCGTAGTTGTAGGTGGAGGTGATCCCCTGGGTCTGCGCGGACACCAACCGGTCGCGGTCGTAGGTGAACGTACTGCTGGTGCCCTTGACCGTCTGCGAGATGACGTTGTCGTTCGCGTCGTGGACGTAGGTCTCGGTGCTCGCCGTACCACCGGTCGGTGTCTTGGTCACCTGGGCGACGCGGTCGCGCGGGTCGTAGCCGTATGTGTAGACCTGGTCCAGGTAGGCCGCGTGGTTGTCGGCGTTCTGCACCTTCGACGCATCCCGCGAACGGTTGCTGTTCGCGTCGTAGTCGAGGGTGTGCGAGGAGACGAGGGTACCGTCGGACTTCTTCTCAACCTGGCTGTGCAGCAGCCGGTCGAGGTAGTAGGTGAAGTCGACGGTGTTGCCGTTGGGCTTGGTCTGGCGCAGGGTCTGCCCGCGCGAGGTGTACGTGAACGTGCTGACCTTCGGGCTCGGATCGCTCGCCGAGACCGCGTTGGTCGCCTTGGCCAACTGGTCGCGGACGTCGTACTCGTAGGTGTCGATCGCGCCATCGTGGGTCCCGGTCGCCACGTTGCCGTTCTCGTCGTAGCTGAACCCGGTGGTGTGCCGGACGACCGAGCCGGCCTTCTCCTCCACCTTGCTGACCTGGTTGAGGCCGTCGTAGGTCACCACGTCGGTGTCCACGTCGGCGCCGGGGCTGCTGTCGCCGATGGTGACCAGGTTGCCGTTGCTGTCGTAGGTGTAGGTGAACGCCTTCTTCTCGTTGTCGGTGTCGGCCGAGTTGTCCCGCACCAGCTTGACCGCATCGGCGACGACGGTGCCGTTCGCGTTGTCGGACAGAGTCACCTTCTGCCCGGCACCGTTGGCGGTGAAGGCGTACTTGCCCAGACTCACCCAGCCGCCGGTGTTCGCGGTCTGGTCGACGGTACGGGACGCCGAGCCGCCGGTGAAGTTGACGGTGTAGGAGGCGTTGCTCGCCGCCCCGGACACGGCCGGGTACCGGACGTAGACGGTGTAGTCGCCGTCCTGTGGAATGACCGCGTTCCAGGTGAAACTGTTCGAGCCGGTACCCGCCGGGTGCGTGGCGTAGTTGTAGCCCTGGAACCCGGTACCGGTCTGGCTGGTGGGCCAGGAACCGGTGGTCGCCGTGCTCTGGCTGTCGGAGTTGTCGACCAGCGCCACCTGGAGCCCGACCGGCACCCCGTCGTCGCTGCGCGACCTGAGCTTGCTGTCGGGGTGGTAGGTCCAGCTCATCGTGCGGGATGAGGAGCCGCCGGCCGAGCTCAACGTACGGGTGGTCTGCTTGCCCAGGGCGTCGTAGTCGTATCCGGTGATGATGTCCCACGGGTCGACGCTGGTCCTGGTCCAGCCGTTGTCGAAGTAAGTGAACGTGGTGTCGTTGCGCACCGACTGCCCGTTGGACGGCGGTGCGCTCACCTTGGCCAGCCGCCCCACCGGGTCGTAGCTGTATGTGGTGACGTCCGGGGTGTTGTACCGCGCGTCGTTGGGGTCGAACGGGGTACGCCGGGACGCGACCCGGTTCAGCTCGTCGTAGGTCGTCTCGGAGACGAAGTCGTTGGCCACACCGGTCGTGGCGAATCCGCGTGGACTGACCACGCTCGTCCGGTTGCCGACCTGGTCGTACCCGAACTGGGTGGTGTTGTACGAGACGGTACCGCCATTGTTCACGTGCGGTACCGCCATCTTCGACACGTCACCACGGGAGTCGAGCGTGTATGTCGTGGTGTTGCCGTCCTCATCGGTCCGGGCGGTGACCAGACCGTCGTGGTCGTATGTCGTGGTGGTGAAGTGGCCGGACGCGTCCGTCACCTTGACCATCCGGTGCGCCAGGTCGTACGCGTAGGTGCCGGTGAAGTCCGCCGGGTCGACGGTCGCGTTCTTACGCGGATCGACCACCTTGGTCAGGTTGCCGGCGTTGTCGTAGCTGTACGTGGTCCGGTGACCGGCGGCGTCGATCATCGAAGTCTTCTGATAGATCTCGTCGTAGCCCAGCGTCGTCACGAAGTCGGTCGGATCGGTGGTCAGGTTGCCGTCCGGCTCGGTGGTGGTCAGCGGGTCACCGACCTTGTCGTACGTGAACGAGGTCTTCCGCTGTGGATCACCGGGGTTGTCCACCGGCTCCAGCGCAAATGTCATCCGGTCGTCCGCGTCGTAGCTCGCGGTGAACACTGCGCCGTTGGCCGCGGTGGCCGTGGTGATGTTGTCGTTGGCGTCGTACACCGGTGCCGGCGTGGTGATGAGCACCCCGGCCGCCTGGTCCTTGGGCGTCACGTTGACCAGCGGCCGGCCGAACGTGTCGTAGGTCTGGGTCGTGTCGTGCCCCAGCGCGTCGGTCACCTTGGTCACCTGGCCGCGCACGTCGTAGACGTACGCCGTCGCGTGGTTCAGCGGATCGGTGACGGTCTGCGGGTACCCGTTCGGGTCGTAGTTGCCGTACGTCGTGGTGTGCCCGTTGGCATCCTTGGCCGTGAGCAACTGTCCGTAGGTGTCGTATGTGTAGCTCGTGGTGTAGTCGTTGGGGTCGGTGGTCGTGTTGCCGAGCGGATCGGTGACCGAGGCCAGGTCGCCTTCGAGAGTGTGGCCGAAGGTCCATTTGCGACCCTCGGGACTGGTCTTGGTGGCCAGGTCGGCAACGTACCCGTTGAGCTGCGTCTGGTACGTCAGCACGGTGCCAGCGGTACCGTTCCGGTTCGCCTCGGCATCCTTGAGCTCGGTCGGATAGCCGGTCTTGGGGTCGTACGTCCAGGACGAGACGGCGCCGTTGGCCTCCTCGAGACGGATGGCGTTGTGGTCGGTGTCCCAGCCCAGCTTGGTGGTCTCGTTCTTGGCGTTGGTGGTCTGGATCGGGCGGCCGAACCCGTCCATGAGATCCGTCGTGTTGTGGTTTTCCGCGTCGGTGACCACCGTCTGGATGTTCGACCCGGCGGTGCCGTCGGGGTCGGTGTAGGCGAACCTGGTCGGGTTTCCCAACCGGTCGGTGTAGGTCTTGGTCGCCCAGTGGAACTTCGGGTCATCCTGCGGCGGGGAGTAGTAGTCGAGGTTGGTGGCGTTGCCCCGCGGGTCGGTCACCTTGACCAGCTTGACGTTCTTGTTGCCCTGGGTCATGTCGTAGGCGAAGGCGAACACCTTCGGCTGGGCGGAGCCGGCACCGTCGACCAGCTCACCGAGCAGGCCCTTGTCCGTGTAGGTGAACGTCAGTCGGCGGCCGGAGACGTCGGTGACCTGCTTGACGTGGTCGATGATGTGCGGGTTGGTGAGGTTGGTGGCTGACTGCTTGGTCCAGGTGACGTCGTCGATGTAGGAGTAGCTGTCGCCCTTGGCGTAGTAGTCGATGGTCAGGGTCTGCCGGCCGGACGGGTCGGTCAGGTACCGCAGGAACTTGGTCGGCTTGTTCTGCGAACGGCGTACCTCGTAGGTGAACCGCATTTCGTTGCCGTTGTTGTCACTGACCGTCGACAGGTAACCGTCGCAGTCGTAGAAGAACTGGGTACGGTCCGGCTTGGTCAGCACCCAGGCACGCGACTCCTCGGTCTTGTTGTCGCACACCACGAGGCGTTGCAGGTACAGGTGCACGCCTTTCGGGCTGCGCCATTGCCCCGCGGTGGCGTCCCAGCTGAAGAAGTGGCTGGTGCCGTCGCCGTCGGTCAGCGTCACCTTGGTGGGGTTGGGATTGGGGTGGAAGTCCAGCGGTGCGCCCAGCCGCATCACCGACGCGGCCTGTAGCGACCAGCCGTAGCCGGCGACCGTGTCGGAGGTGTCCTTCGAGTTGTATGCCAACCCCGCGAAGGTGTCGAGGCCGCGGGACGGGTTCGAGAATGCGCTGTAGGACCACACCGTGTTGCCGGAGTAGAGGTTGTTCAACAGCGAGCTGCCGGCACCGGTATCCCTCCCTGTGTAGGAGTAGAACCTTTCCAGGCCCAGCTGGTCGGAGGTCGGATCTTCGACCGCCACGTTCTGGTTCAGCGACGCGATGCTGTCGGTGGTGGACAGCCACTGTCCGGTGGTCTTGTTGTACAGCTCCCACTTGAGCACATGGTCGATGCGCTTGTTACCGTCTGACGACTGGACTGGTGTCTTGACCTGGGCGTTGATGGTGACTGTGTCACCGATCACGAGGTTTCGCGGCAGCGCGGTCTGGAGCTGGTTGGCGCCGTTGGTGACATCGGTGCCGTCCGGCAGTGACCACCGGTACGACAACACCCAGTCCGCGGAGTTCTTCGTGGCCGCGGTCGTGTTGGACACCGTCACCGGTACGGTGTACTGGTCGCCGGCCGTCATCTGCGGCTCGGTGGCCGGCGCGTAGTAGGTCGACTCCGGCGTCTTCTCCAGGTAGCTGACCAGCAGGGTGGGGCGCAGCAACGGTTCGGCGCCCTCGTCGGACAGCATCATCACCCGCTGCGTCGAGACCGACTCGTCGTGCATCTTCAGCAGGAACCCGTAGTTGGATGACGGGTTCGCCAACCAGTCCTTCACCGTCTGGGTGGTGGTCCAGGACTCCCACTCCGGGTCGTTGGTGAACCCGTTGAACGTCGACTCCGGGGTGGCCAGGTAGTCTCCGCCCGGAGTGGTCCAAGGCGTTGTCGCGCTGGCCCGGTTCCAGGTCGCGGTGGTCTCGTCGAAATCGCGGGTCAGCTTGTGCACGTCCACGGTGCCGTTGGTGGCGCCGTAGTTGTAGGCGGTCCACATCTGCAGCTGCGCGTCGGTGACGACCGCACCGGCCGGTATCCCCGACAGCGTGGGGAACTTGACCAGGCCACGGGTGTCCCCGTAGTAGGTGGAGTTGTTGCCGGCGGACACGTACGGGTCACCGTCGTAGACGTCCACATTGCTTTCCGGGCGGGCGGCGGACAGGTTGGTATCCACCGCACCCCGGAACACCTTCACGATCCGGCCGGCCTTGGGCAGGCGTACCCCCTGGGTCGGGGCCGGAATGACCTGCCCGTCGGCGGTTTTGGCCGCCACCATGTAGAAGTAGTAGTTGCCTTGCAGCGGGTCGCCCTGATCAGCCGGGGTCGGTGTGGCGGTGGTGTCGAGGAAGCTGGTCGTGCCGGCCGGCAGTGGCGCCACCAGCGTTGCCGCGCTGGCGGTGAAATGCTGGTAGACACTGCGGTGCACCTGGTACTCCACCAGGTTGTCCCCTGGTGCGGTGGACGGGTCGGTGTAAGCCGACCAGTCCAACTGCGCGCCCGTTGCGGTGATCGTGGTCGGCGCAGCCAGGCTGACCCCCGGCCGACCCCAGGTGAGCACCAACTTCGGCAGGTTGTCCACCCGGCCGTTGTTCATGTAGGCGTACTCCGACGCCTCGTAGATCGGCCCGCCCCGGCCCTTCGGCGACTCGTCGACCGCCTTGACCATGAAGCCGTAGTTGGGCTGCGTACCGTCGATCCAGGACTGCACCATGGTGCGCACGCTGAACGTGTTCCAGACGCTGGAGACACCCCGCTTCTTGGTGTCCACCGCCGACTTGGTGAAGCGCACCGCATCAGCGATCACGGACTTGTTCGCCACATCCCCCAGCACGACCTTGTGACTGGTCCCCGCCAGGAACGGATGCACGCCCAGCGTCTTCCACACCCCGTCCGGGGCGCCCGTCTGATCCACCAGGTAGGTCTTCTGCCCACCATTGAAATAGACGGTGTACGGGGCATTGGTTGCCCGATCGGACTCCGCGGTGTAGTGCACCTCCACCTGGTAGTCACCGGACTCCGGAATCGTCGGCACCCAGGTGTGCGAGTGCCCGGTCGTGGCGTCGTTGTTGTACCGGTAGTCGGCGTTGATCGCCTTCGGGGTCAACGTGGCGTTGGTGGAGTACGGCCAGGTACCGACGACCGAGGTCTTGCCGGCGTCGCCGTCGTCGACCAGTTCGGTGTTGCCGGCGGCGGACGGCGCGATGTTGGCGTTCATGCTCGCCCACGTCGCCGTGCTCTCGGTCCACGGCGCGGTGACCCGGCGCGCCTCCATCGACACGTCGTACTCCCACGCGGTGTGGGTCTGCGAGTAGTACATCTGCAACTGCGCGGAGTCCAGCGCGGTACCTGCCGGCACGCCGGTCAGCGGGAACTTCACCAACGTCCGGTACGCCTGGGTCGCGTCCGTACCGACCTTCAGCTGGTACGTGTCGTTGTAGTTGCGGGCGGTGTCACCTGAGTAGATCTGCACATCCTGCGCGTCCGACGGGACCGGCTCGATCTTGATGGTCGGGTCCATCACCACCGGGTACTTCCGCGCCGAGTCGGTGAGCCAGGCCCGGTCGGCGGTCACTGTGATGGTTGACGTACCACCGGACTGCGTCACCCGCTGCGTGACCTTGGCCGAGAAGCCCTTGCCCACCGGCGAGGTCGGATCCGCCCCGGAGTCGTACATGAACGGTGCCGGCATGGTGAACACCGCCGCGCCACCGGACGGGGCGACGAACGCGATCGACCCGTCGGCACGCTGCTGCGCGCTCAACCCCCCGGTGCGCAAGGTGAACTCGTACGACACCCCGCCAGCCGGCGCCGCACGCAGGACGATCTTCTCCTTCAACGCGATCGGCGTCACCTCATACACCAGGTCCGCGCCGCCGGCCAATCCCGGGTAAGTCACCGTCGATCCGGCTACCTGCGGCGCGACGCCCTTCGGTGTACCCGAAAGGCCCAGCTCGACGTTTCGGCCCTGCATTTCGAACCGGACAAGCCGATCGGACTTGTCGCCGAACAGGCTGGTGAACGAGTTGGTGGTGTTACCTACGGCAAACCCGGGACGGCTCACCTTGCCCACCCGGGTATCGATCGGCCGGAAACCATTGCCGTCGCGGTAGTTCACCGGCGTGCTGGAGATCTCGGCCTGCACCCGGCCATCGGACAGCTGGAAGAACCTGGCAGTGCTGGTACGGCGCTCGACCAACTCGCGTACCCGCTTCTGCGCCGGCCACGGCTTACCGGTCGGTGCGTCCTGTTCGCGCGGCAACACCGCGTTGGCGGCTACCTTGTCGTGCGGCGTGGACCGCTGCCCGCCACCGACGAGACCGCGTACCCAGTCCGTGAAAGCGACGTTGGGCAGCGGGAAGCCGCCACCGGTCCGCGCCCCGACCCCTGCCTCCGACCCGCCCAGCACCACCACAAGGGCCATCAGCAACAAAACGACAAGCCCGGACCGCTTACCCATGCCACCGCTCCCCCGTGATGGATGATGATGGCACGGTAGGCGGCCGACATACTCAACCGTTGATTTTCCCGGTACTTCCGCGGGTCCGGCGAGCGGAGGCCGCCAGGTCTCTACGTGCCGGCCCGCTCCCCTGCGCGGGCCAGCCAGGTCCGGATCTGGTGGTAGACATCGGGGTGGTTGAGCAGCTCGAAATGGTGCAGACCGCCGAGGTGGCGTCCGTTGTCCTCGGCGAACGGGACCCGGCGGCGCCGGCCGGTACCCGAGGCGCTGGGAAACTGTACGAACAGATCACCGATGATCCTCGCCAGCGGGTGGTCGCGCTCGGCAGTCACCGTGGTGCCGATGAAGTAGTAGGCGGCGTGCGGCAGGAAGGGCACCTCGGTACAGCGGTCGCGCAGGAACTCGTCGGGATCGCAGTCCCCCCAGTCCTGCTCGACCAGTGACCCGTAGCGGAGGTCCTTCACCCCGGCGCTGCGCCGGTTGGCCAGGCGCGCCAGCGGCCGGGACTCCGGGAAGCGGGCCAGGAGCCAGGCCGCCGCGTTGACCCCCTTCTCCAACGGAGCGCCCAGATGCGGGGTACCCAGGCAGAAGACGTGCCGGACGAGCGGCGTGCACGGGTGCCCGCCGGAAGCGGCGTAGTGGCATGCGCTGCGGGCGACCAGGCCACCCATGGAGTGCCCGACCAGAACGATCTCCTCGACATTCACCGGCCAGCCCGCGACCAGTTCGTCGAGCAGCCGCGCCAGGCGCGCCCCGTTGTCGCAGACGTGCAGGCCGCTGTTGTAGCGCACGTACACCGGGGTGTATCCGAGGTCGCGCTGCAGGCGCGAGCCATGCGTGCTGTCCTCGGCGCCGTAGTGCCGGCGCGAGGACAGCGACCAGTACTGTTCGGTCTCGGACAGTCCGGGTACGAACACCGCGATCCGCGAGGTCGCCGCCGGGTAGGTGGCGGCGAGCCCGCCGGCTGTGGTCGGCACGTCGCCGCCCCTCGCGCGTACGCTCATCGTCAGCGCCAGATCGGGATGCCGCTGCGCGAGGGTGTCTCCACACAGGCCGTTGAGCAGCCCGAGGACGAGCCCGGCCGGCGGGCTCGCCGACAGCGGCCGCTGGTCGGCCAGTCCCGCGCCGACGGCAGCCACCACGGCCGCGCCCCGCGGCAGCGCGGCGTGAGCGCCGCGAACCACCCCGTACACCCCGGTGGCGATGCCGTCGTGCAGCACCCGGACCGGCGCGGCCGCTGGGCCGACCGCCGCGAACGCACGCCGCGCGACCGCCCGGTGGACGTCGCGCACGGTGTCCACCACCCCGGCGAGTACGTCACCGGCCAGCCGCCCCGCGGCGAGGACCTCCCGGCTGCGAGTCATCTCCCGCCCCCCTCGGACACCTACTTACGGTACCGTAAGCTACGGTACCGTAAGTAGGTAATCATCCGCGTGCGGTTCACCGCTCGCGCCTCCGGCTGGCGTTGCGCGCCCTCCTACGGGCGTAGTGCCACCGGGTGCGCCCGTCACGAAAGCTGCTGAGCCACGCCGTCAGGGCACAACTCCCGCCACTCCGGGCGGCCACCCAGCCATGCGCCGACGAGGATCTCCGCGGACGTCCGGCCCGGACAGGAGTACACCTTCGACGGGCCCTCGGCTCCGCCGGTCTGAGCCTCTACTTCCCATCGCTCGCCGTCGGTTCGAAGGTATACGTCACGACGCCCGAGTAGACTCCGGCTGCCGTTCCACCAGTGGCGCTCGACTCTCATGCGCTGACCGTATATCACCGCACGCGCACCGAGCTGGAACGATCTTGAAAGATCAGCGGCCGCGTTACCTTTATGTACACCCGTCCGGCGGGCGGGCTACGGCCTGCGATTGCCGCACCACAGCCCGTCTGCTACAGACGATCACCGGCGACGCCGGTCCTACTTCTGCCGACCACCCTCGTCACCGTCCCGGCGCTGATCGTCAGCCGACGGCATCGGCACCATACGTTCCTCGTGCACCTGGATCTCCAGCCGAAATCGATGAGCCGCAGGATGGTAGATCTCATCGAGCGGTCCCATGATCCCGCCGCCGATGCCGCGCCGACGAACCCAGCGCCCCAGCCACACGAGGGTGCCGAGGATCGCGGCCAGGCTGATCGCGACCACCAGGAAACCCAGGAACGCAGCCACGGAACCGACCCTACCGGGAAGGCGCTGGACGCTGCTGCTCATCCGGGACCTGCTGCGCTCGGGTCCGCGCCGCTTCCAGGACTTCCTCGCCGCCCAACCGGGCCTCGCACCCACGGTGTTGTCCGCCCGGCTGAAGGTCATGGAGGAGCACGGGTTGGTCACCCGGCGCGGTTACTCGACCCACCCGCCTCGGGACGAGTACCTGCTCACCGAGAAGGCCGGGAGCTGTTTCCAGTGGTAACCGCCTTGCGCCGCTGGGGTGCCCGGCACTACCTACCTGATGCGGCGGTGGTCCACACCGAGTGCGGGCACCCGATCGACCTGCGGCCGCACTGCCCGCACTGTGCGCGTGACATCGACGTTAACGAATTGAGTATCGCCTGACCGCCGCCCTCGAAAGGTAAGGTGCGGACCATGTGGTGGGCTGGGGTGGCGTGGCGCGACGGGGACTTCGAGGTCGCGGTCGTGGATGACGCCGGCGATGAGGTGGTACCGGCGACAATCTTCGCCGGTCGACACGCTCCGGCGTTGATCGAGCTGCTGCGCGGGTATTCCGGTAAGGCCCAGGGTGGCCTGGCCACGGTCATCGAGAGTACGAACGGCATGCTCGACGGCCACCTCCTGGCAGCCGGGCTCACCGTGTACCGGGCCGATCCACCGGCTCTACCGCAGCGCCCGGTCCTCGGCTCGGTACCCGGCCGCGACCTCGCCTGCTGCGGCGCGCTCAACCGGGATGCCCTGCACCACCTCACGGTCAGCTCCGGTGCGCTGGCCGGTCGGGTCGACGAGTTCCTCGACCAGATCGCCCGCAGCGCCCGCGTGGAGCGGGAGCTGATCGACTCAGGTCAATGCATCGAACGTGGGTCCGGGACGGTACCCGAGGTGGCGATCACCTTCGACGACGGCCCACACCCGATCTTCACCCCGGAGGTGCTCGATCTCCTGGCGCGTTACCAGGTGCGGGCGACGTTCTTCTGCGTCGGGCTCAACCTGAACGCGTACCCGGAGCTGGCCGGGCGGGCCGCCGACGAGGGGCACCTGGTCGGCAATCACACCTGGTCCCACCCGTACCTGCCGGACCTGACCCGGGACCAGCTGCTGGGCCAGATCGACGCGACCAGCGCCGCGATGACCCGGGCGGTGGGCCGGTCGACCACGCTGGTCCGGCCGCCGTACGGCTCCCGGACGCCGGAGGCGTTGAGCTGGCTGGCCGGACACGGGATGACCACGGTGCTCTGGGACATCGACGCACATGACTGGGCTACACCGGGTACCGACGCTATCGTGACCGAGGTGGCGCGAGCCACCGACGGCTCGGTGATCCTCATGCACGACGCGGGCGGGGACCGGACCCAGACCATCGAGGCGCTGCCCCGCATCCTGGAGCACCTTCTGGAGCGCGACTACCGCTTCGTCACGATCGACCAGCTGACCCGGCATCCAGTCACTGGACCAGCGGCTGCGGGGTAGGGCCGGTCCGTTGTGAGCTGGGCCATAACCGGGCGGTGAAATACCCCGGCCAAACCTGCCGTTGGAACTGACGCTGGTGTGCTTCGAGTCCCCGGGCCTCACCTAATTCGCCTTCGCGGAATACCGTACGGCTGGAGCCGCGTCGCGCCACTCGCCGAGAGGCGACCGGCACATCAGCGCCCTCGTGCAAGGGGCCCCCGCCACCGGCGGGGGCCCCTTGCTATCAACGGCGTTCGGCGTCAGAGGGTCAGCCCGGACTCCAGATGGGCCAGCGCCCGATCGAGATAGCCGCCGAGGTTGCCGGGTTCACCGCTGTCGATCCAGGAGAAGATCGCCGCGACCAACGCGCCGGTGACCGCTCCACCGAAGGTACGAACCTCGATGTCGGCGGGGTCCCGACCGGTCCGGCTGGCCACCGCGCCGGCGAGCATGTCGATGCTGCCGTTGAAGTTGTCCAGCATCCGCATCCGCAGCGCGGGTACCGAGAGCATCAGCTCGGTCCGCTGCCGTATCTTCGCCATCTCCGCCGGCCCGATCTGGGTGAACGCGGTCGCGATGACCTGTCGCAGGGCCGGAATCGGCGGCTCGTCCGGTGGTGCCGCGGCGAGCAGTCGCAGCAGCAGCGGGTCGTACTCGTCCTCCACCACCAGGTCCTCCTTGGTCTTGAAATACCGGAAGAAGGTGCTCGGGGAGATCTCCGCCGCTGCCGCGATCTGGTCGACCGTGGTCTGCTCGTACCCCTGCTCCTGGAACAGCCGCAACGCGTGCTCCTGGATGGACCAGCGGGTCTTCTGCTTCTTGCGTTCACGCAACCCGGGCGAGCTCATGGGCCGATTCTTCCTCGTCCCGCGGGCGTACCTCACGTGCGGGCAGGAATACCGCGGTCAGCACCGCCCCGACCAGCGCGACCACCGCGCAGACCAGCAGCACCCGGTCCATCGCGTGCAGGTAGGCGTGCTGCCCGGCGACCAGGATGCCCAGGTCCCCGGTCTTGGCCGCGACCACCGCCGCGACCGGCAGCGAGTCTCCGGCGGCCGCGGGCGCCTGCGCGGCATAGGCCCCGGCTAGCACGCTGCCCAGGATCGCCACGCCGAGGGCACCGCCGACCTGGCGCATGGTCATGGTCAGCGCGCTGCCCGATCCGGCCCGCTCCGGCGGCAGCGCGCCGAGCACCGCGTCCATCGCCGGGACCAGGGCCAGGCCGGTGCCCACCCCGGTGGTGGCCAGCCACGCCGCCACCTGGCCGTACCCGGTGTCGACCGTGGTCAACGAGCCCCAGGCCAGCCCGACCGCGATCACGACCATCCCGAGGGCGACCGGAATCTTGCTGCCGACAGCCGAGACCAGGCGGGGGACCAGCGGCGCCGCCAGGAACAGGCCACCGATCAGGGGCAGCAGCCGCACGCCGGAGCCGAGCGCGTCGTTGCCGCGGACCAGCTGGAGGTACTGCGGGAGCGCGAACAAGATCCCGAACAGGGCGAAGCTGGCCACCGTCGCCGCCAGCGAGCCCCAGAGAAAACGCGGGTTGCCGAAGAGCCTCAGATCGATCATCGGGTTCGCCGCGCGCCGTTGCCAGGCGACGAATGCCCCGATCAGCCCTACGCCGACGGCCAGCGACCCGAGCACCAGCGGGTCGCCCCAGCCCCGGTCGGGCGCCTCGATGATCCCGTACACGAAGGCGACCAGCCCGACCGTGGAGAGCACGCCGCCCAGCAGGTCCACCCGGGCACCGGACGGGTCTCGGGACTCCGGGACCAGCAGCGCGACCGCGAGCAGGGCGATCACCGCCGCCGGGATGTTGACCAGGAAGATCGAGCCCCACCAGAAGTGCTTGAGCAGGTATCCGCCGACCAGCGGGCCGAGCGGGATACCCAGGCCGATGCCCATGGTCACCAGGGCCACCGCCTTGCCCCGCTCCTTCTCGTCGAACAGCACCGGAAGGACCGCGAGCGTGATCGGGGTCAGGATGGCGGCGCCGATACCGAGTGCCGCCCGTACCGCGATGAGCTGACCCGGGCTCTGGACCAGCGCACCGATCACCGAGGCGCCGCCGAAGAGGGCCAGGCCGATGAGCAGCAGCCGCTTGCGCCCGTACCGGTCGCCGAGCGCTCCGGCCGGCAGCAGCAGACCGGCGAACACCAGGACGTACGCGTCCACGATCCACTGCAGCTGGCTGTTGGTGGCGTGGACCGCGCTGCCGAGCGTGGGCAGGGCGACGTTGAGGATCGTGGTGTCGAACCCGATGGTCAGCACGCTGAGCGCCAGCGCTCCGAGAGCCCACCAGCGACGAGCCTTCATGACAGTGCCTCTTTCTTGAGAGTTACTGTCAGATTAGACCAGCTGTCAAGTCCCTCGGCGTCAAATGCGCAAGTGCGACGCTCCGTTCAGGTCGAGGATCGTGCCGCTGGTGAACTCCATGTCCGGGGACGCCAGGAAGAGCACCGCGCGGGCCACCTCGTCGACGGTGGCGACCCGGCCGAACGGGCTCTGCCCGAGGATCTCGTCGCGGCGCGGGCCGTTGAGGATCTCGTTCGCCATGTCGGTCGCGACGAACCCCGGCGCGATCCCGGTCACCACGATGCGGTCGCCACCCAGCGCCTTCGCCAGGGACTGGGTGAACGAGTTCAGCCCGCCCTTGCTGGCGCCGTACGCGAGGTGGGTCGGCTCACCCCGGAACGCACCGCGCGAGGAGACGTTGACGATCCGCCCGCCGCCCCGGCCGCGCATGTGGCGTACCGCGCACCACGTCACGTTCACGGCGCCGAAGAGGTTGACGTCGAGCGTCTCGCGCCAGACCCGCTGCCATCGCTGGTAGTCGTCCTCGTCGATCTGGTTTTCGACGTAGACCCCGGCGTTGTTGACCAGTACGTCGAGGCCGCCGAGCCGGTCGGCGGCCTGGTCGACCATCTGGCGTACCGCTCCGGGGTCGGCGAGGTCGGCCTGGACCTGCGTGTGCCCGGTACCGGCCAGCCCGTCGACCACCTCCCGGGCGGCGCCCCGCGACGCGGCGTAGTGCACCGCCACCCGGTCGCCGGCCTGCGCGAACGCACTGGCGATGGCCGCCCCGATACCCCGGGACGCACCCGTGACGAGGACGGCCCGGCTCGGTGACATTGGCGCTCGCCTCCGCTCGCGCGGCACCGAGGCTGCCAAGGCGACGCCTTCCCTCCTCGCTACCGCTGGTCACTCCAGACGCCGCCCGCCTCGGCGCGGGTCAACATCTCATCGAGCGAACTCCACCGCCAGCAGCTCGGCGATCTGGGCCGTGTTCAGCGCAGCGCCCTTGCGCAGGTTGTCCCCGGTGACGAAGAGGTCCAGCGCGCGTGGGTCGTCCAGCGAACGGCGGATCCGGCCGACCCAGGACGGGTCGGTACCCACCGCGTCGATCGGCATCGGGAACTCGCCGGCCGCCGGGTCGTCGACCAGGATCACGCCGGGCGCGTGGCGCAGTACGTCACGTGCGCCCTCCGCGTGCACCTCGCTGCCGAAGATCGCGTGGATGGCCACCGAGTGCCCGGTCACCACGGGTACCCGTACGCAGGTCGCGGAGACCTTGAGGTCGGGCAGCCCGAGGATCTTGCGGGACTCGTTGCGCATCTTCAGCTCCTCGGACGACCAGCCGTTGTCCTTGAGCGAGCCGGCCCAGGGCACCACGTTGAGCGCCAGCGGAGCCGGGAACGGGCCGAGGTCGTCACCGACGGCCTGGCGTACGTTGCCCGAGCGGGAACCCAGCACACGGTCCCCGGACACCTTGTCGATCTGGTCGAGCAGGGTGTCGATGCCCACCTTGCCGGCACCGGAGACCGCCTGGTAGGAGGCGCAGACCAGCTCGCGCAGGCCGTACTCGCGATGCAGCGGGGCGACCGCCACGATCATCGCGAGCGTCGTGCAGTTGGCGTTGGCGATGATCCCCTTGGGTCGGTTGCGTACCTGTTCCGGGTTGATCTCCGGGACGACCAGCGGCACATCCGGATCCATCCGGAACGCGCCGGAGTTGTCCACGGCCACCGCACCCCGGGACGCGGCGACCGGCGCCCACTCGGCGGAGACCTCATCGGGTACGTCGAACATCGCAACGTCGACCCCGTCGAACGCGTCGGCGGTCAGCGCCTGGACGGTGAGCTCGGCACCGCGTACCACGATGGTCCTACCGGCCGAGCGTGGCGAGGCCAGCAGCCGGATCTCGCCCCACATGTTCTTGCGGGCGGAGAGCAGCTCGCACATGACCGTACCGACGGCGCCGGTCGCCCCGACCACGGCAAGGGTGGGCAGTTCTGTCACCTCTGGTTACCTCCCGGTCCCGGCATAGACCACGGCCTCCTCGTCGCCGCCCAGGTCGAACGCGTCGTGTACGGCGCGCACCGCGGCGTCCAGATCGGTGTCCCGGCACACGACCGAGACCCGGATCTCCGAGGTCGAGATCATCTCGATGTTGACGCCGGCCTCGGCCAGCGCCGCGAAGAACTTGGCGGCGACGCCGGGGTGCGAGCGCATCCCGGCACCGATCAGCGAGACCTTTCCGACGTGGTCGTCGAAGAGCAGCTCCCGGAAGCGCACCTTCTCCTGGACCTTCTGCAGCGCCGCCATGGCCGCCGGTCCGTCGCTCTTCGGCAGGGTGAATGAGATATCCGTGCGCCCGGTGCCCTCGGTGGACACGTTCTGCACGATCATATCGAGGTTGGTCTCGGCGAGCGCCACCGTCTCGAATATCCGTGCCGCCTCACCCGGCTCGTCCGGTACCCCGACGATGGTGATCTTCGCCTCGCTGCGGTCGTGCGCGACCCCGGTGATCAGTGCTTGCTCCACGGACAGTTCCTCCATCGACCCGGTCACCAGGGTGCCGGACTTGTTCGAGTACGACGAGCGGACGTGGATCGGCAGGCGGTACCGCCGCGCGTACTCTACGCAGCGCAGCATCAAAACCTTCGCACCGCAAGCCGCGAGTTCCAGCATCTCCTCGTAGGTGACCTGCTCGATCCGCCGGGCGTTCGGCACGATTCTCGGATCGGCGGTGAATACGCCGTCGACGTCGGTGTATATCTCGCACACATCGGCCCGGAGTGCCGCGGCGACCGCCACCGCGGTGGTATCCGAACCACCCCGGCCCAGCGTGGTGATGTCCTTGGTGTCCTGAGCCACCCCCTGGAAGCCGGCCACGATCGCGATCGACCCCTCGTCGAGGGCGGTACGCAGGCGCCCCGGGGTGACGTCGATGATCCGGGCCCGGCCGTGTGCCGAGGTGGTGATCACCCCCGCCTGCGAGCCGGTGTAGGACCGGGCCTCGTACCCCAGGTTGTGGATGGCCATGGCCAGCAGCGCCATGGATATCCGCTCACCGGCGGTGAGCAGCATGTCCAGCTCCCGGCCGGGTGGCAACGGGCTGACCTGGTGGGCCAGGTCGAGCAGCTCGTCGGTGGTGTCCCCCATCGCCGAGACGATCACGCAGACGTCGTTGCCGGCCTTGCGTGTGGCGACGATCCGCTCGGCTACCCGCTTGATCCGCTCGGCGTCGGCCACCGAGGAACCGCCGTACTTCTGCACCACGAGCGCCACGCGCGCCGATCCTCCTCTTCACGCCGACGCCGCCGGGAAGCTTTCCGGTTTCACCGCGAGTCTTCGCAGTTCAAGCCGGCCGGCGGCGCCGATTCGACCTGCCTAGGGTACCGGCGCGCCGGAACGGCCGGGAGAGTCGATCCCACGATCCGGCCGGGTGGTGCCCGACAATGACGGGCGTGCGGGGTGCCAGAGGACTCAAGATCACCGCGATCGCGGGCTGCGCGGTGGCGCTCGCCGGCTGTACCACCCACCCGCCGGTGCTGCCCGACCAGACGCCGAGCGAGCCGCCGGTCACCGCACCGGCCGACCCGTGGGGCCAACTGGCCGGCCGGGTGGCGGCCAGCCGCGATGCCCGGTACGTCGCGGCGTACACCCTGGCGACCCGGGGCCGGCCGGAGCGCCGGGTGACCGTGACCGTGGCCGCCGATGCCTCCTGGCTGATCACCATCCCCGGTGGGGCCCTGGGTGGCACCGCGGACATCGCGCTCGCCAACACCGCGGCCGGCCTGTACGAGTGCGCCTCGACGGGCTGCGTCAGGGTCGGGCCGCCGGACAGCCCGCTGCCGGGCGGATACGACCCCCGGGTCCAGCACGTGTTCACCGACTGGCTCAAGGTGCTGACCAACCGGGCCGTGGCGCTCTCGGTCGAGGCCGCCGCGCCGCTGCCCGGGTCCCGCGGGAGCTGCTTCTCGATCGAGGCCAACTCCGCCGCCCTGGGCGCGCCGGTCGACCCGGGCGTCTACTGCTACGACGAGAAGGGCACGCTCACCGCGGCGGCGCTCGGCCTGGGTACCCTCACGCTCACCTCGGCGCCCGCGCCCGCGCCGCCGACGGTGTCCCTGCCCGGCCCGGTGGTCTCCGGCGGGCCGCTGCCGATGGCCGCCCCGCCCTCGCCGAGCGCCTCCCCGTCGGGGAGCCCGTCCCGGCGGTGAGCCCGTTTCGGGGGTCACGCACAAGGCTCGGCGCGTGCCGTATGGTGGTACCCGACATGTGGCGCACACTTCTTCTTCGTCGCCGCGGCGGGGCCTGGACGGCCGGCACCCCGTCGCGGAGTTGACGCGCGTCGCCTGAGTCGCCTCGCGCAGCCGGTCTCCCCCAAGTCCCGTAGACCGGCCTTCCGAGGAGCACCGAGCCATGTCAAACCCGATCGCTGCGCAGCGTCCGAGCAGCATGCCCTACCGGCGGTACCAGCCCTATCATCAACAGTTCTCGATTGATCTGCCCGACCGGCAGTGGCCGTCCCGGCGCATCGAGGTCTCGCCACGCTGGTGCGCGGTCGACCTGCGCGACGGCAACCAGGCCCTGATTGACCCGATGTCGCCCGAGCGCAAGCGGCGGATGTTCCAGCTGCTGGTACAGATGGGGTACAAGGAGATCGAGGTCGGGTTCCCGGCGGCCAGCCAGACCGACTTCGACTTCGTACGCCAGCTGATCGAGCACGACCTGGTTCCCGAGGACGTGACCATCCAGGTGCTGACCCAGTGCCGGGAACACCTGATCGACCGCACCTTCGAGTCGCTGCGCGGAGCCCGGCGTGCGATCATGCACTTCTACAACTCCACCTCGATCCTGCAACGGCGGGTGGTCTTCGGCCTGGACCGCGACGGCATCACCGACATCGCCACCAGCGCCGCCCGGCTCTGCCAGAAGTACGCGGAGATCCACACTCCGGACACCGACATCTACTACGAGTACTCCCCGGAGAGCTACACCGGCACCGAACTGGAGTACGCGCTGGAGATCTGCTCCGCGGTCATCGACGTGATCGACCCGTCGCCGGACCGGCCGCTGATCGTCAACCTGCCGGCCACGGTCGAGATGGCCACCCCCAACGTGTACGCCGACTCGATCGAGTGGATGTCCACTCACCTGCCCCGCCGGTCGAGCGTGGTGCTGAGCCTGCACCCGCACAACGACCGGGGTACCGCAGTGGCCGCCGCCGAGCTGGGCGTGCTGGCCGGCGCCGACCGGGTCGAGGGCTGCCTGTTCGGCAACGGGGAGCGTACCGGCAACGTCGACCTGGTGACCCTGGGCCTGAACCTGTTCAGCCAGGGCGTCGACCCGCAGATCGACTTCACCGACATCGACGAGATCCGCCGCACCGTCGAGTACTGCAACCAGCTACCCGTCCACGAGCGCCACCCGTACGCCGGCGACCTGGTGTACACCGCCTTCTCCGGCTCCCACCAGGACGCCATCAACAAGGGCTTCGACTGGCTGCACCGGGACGCCACCGAGGCCGGGGTACCGGTCGACGAGTTCACCTGGGCGGTGCCCTACCTACCGATCGACCCGAAGGACCTGGGCCGCACGTACGAGGCGGTGATCCGGGTCAACTCGCAGTCCGGCAAGGGCGGCGTGGCGTACATCATGAAAACCGAGCACCACATGGACCTGCCGCGCCGGCTGCAGATCGAGTTCTCCGGCGTGGTCCAGCGGCACACCGACAGCGAGGGCGGCGAGGTCAACCCCGAGCAGATGTGGGACATCTTCTCGGCGGAATACCTGACCCCGTCCCGCCTGGACATCGGCAGGTATGCGGTGTCCACTGTCGACGGTAAGGTCGAGCTGGCCGCCACCGGCACCATGGACGGGGTGGAACGGGAACTCGTCGGGCTCGGCAACGGCCCGATCGACGCCTTCGTCAACGCACTGTCCACTGTGGACATTTCGGTCCGGGTCCTGGACTACGCCGAGCACGCGCTCTCGTCCGGCGGGGACGCGCAGGCGGCCGCGTACGTCGAGTGCGAGGTGGACGGGCAGACCCACTGGGGTGTCGGCGTCGACGCGAACATCGTGACCGCCTCACTGCGCGCGGTCACCAGCGCGGTCAACCGCGGGTAGCCGCCGGCTGGGGCTGGGCGGGCGCTGCGCTCGGCCAGCCCCAGCGGGTACCAGCAGCAACGCGGTGAGGCCACCGAGCAGGAAGAGGCCCGCGCAGTACCAGAGCGCACGGTGGTACGCGGCGTCCAACGCGGGCGGGTCGGCGTACTCCCGGCCGGTCAGCCCGACGGCGAACGGCAGGGTGGCGATGGCGAGCAGCCCGGCGGCCCGGGCCACCGCGTTGTTCACCCCGCTGGCCACCCCGGTCAGCTCGCCCGGTGCGGCGGCCAGCACCGCGGTGGTCAGTGGCGCGACGATGAGCACCATACCGAGCGCGACCAGCACCGCGGCCGGTAGCACGTCGGTCAGGTAGTTCGCGCCCGACCCGATCCGCTCCAGCAGCACCGCCCCGGCGGCGCCGACCAGCCCGCCGGACGCGAGCAGCCAGTGCGGCCCGATCCGCGCGGCGAGCGCGCCCGACCGCGCGGAGCCGACCAGCATCAGGATGGTCAGCGGCAGCAGGGCGGTACCGGCCACCAGCGCGGAGTATCCGGCCACCGTCTGCAGCTCGACAACCAGGAAGAACGCGACCCCGGAGAGTCCGGCGTAGACGAACAGGGTGACCACGTTGAGCGTGCTGAACCGGGCCGAGGCGAACAGCCGGAGCGGCAGCATCGCGGCGTCCCCCCGGCGCCACTCGACCAGCACGAAGGCGGCCAGTGCGGCCAGGCCCAGCAGACCCGGCCACCAGACCTTCTGGATCAACGCATAGCTGGTACCGGCCAGGCCGAGCGCGGCGAGCAGGGCACCGGGCAGGTCAAACCGGTGACCTTGACCGCCTCGGCTCTCCGGGACCCAGCGGAGCGCGGCGGCCACCGAGGCCACCGCGATCGGCACGTTGAGGAAGAAGATCCAGCGCCAGGAGAGCGCGTCGATCAGCCAGCCGCCGAGGAAGGGACCGACGGCTGTCGATACACCGGAGAACCCGGACCAGGCGCCGATCGCCCGACCCCGGTCCTGCTCGTCGTACGAGGACTGCACCAGCGCCAGTGAGCTCGGGGTGAGCAGCGCGGCACCGACGCCCTGCAGGGCTCTCGCAGCCACCAGCAGCCCGATGTTCGGGGACAGTCCACAGAGGAGGGACGAGGCGGTGAACCAGAGGACCCCGAGCAGGAAGACCCGGCGCCGGCCGTACCGGTCCGCGAGCGCCCCGCCGAGCAGCACGAACGCGGCCAGCGTCAAGGTGTACCCGGTGACTGTCCACTGTAGACCTTCGATGGTCGCGCCGAGCTCCCGGCCGATGTGGGGCAGGGCGACATTGACGACGGTCATGTCGAGGAAGGCCATGCCCGAGGCGAGTGCCGAGGCGGCCAGGGCGCCCCGACCCGCCGTGGTACCCAGCCGAAGTGTCACACCACCAACCTAAGCTATCCGCGTGCTCACCCCCCGCCTTCTCGGCACCCCCCGCCTTCTCGGCATCCCGCGCCGCTTCGCGGTTCTGGCCGTCCTCGTCCTCGCGCTCGCCGGCTGCAAGCCCCTCGACGCCGCGCCGCCGCTGCCCGGCGCGTCCTCCGGTGACTCCCATCTGGCCCAGCAGCAGCTCGCCGAGCTGACCCTGGGCAACCCGCAGTCGATGGCCGGCTACAGCCGGGCCCGGTTCCCGCACTGGATCGACCAGGGCGACGGCTGCGACACCCGCGACCTGGTGCTCAAGCGGCAGGGACAGAATGTGCTCGCCGCGCCGGGCGACTGCAAGATTTCGGCAGGCAGCTGGCTGAGTCCCTACGACGGCGCGACCTACACCGACCCGCAGAAGCTCGATATCGACCACGTGGTGCCGCTGGCCAACGCCTGGCGCTCCGGCGCCAACAACTGGACCGACGACCAGCGCCGGGAGTTCGCCAACGACCTGTCCCGCCCGCAGCTCATCGCCGTTTCGCTGACCCAGAACCGGGCCAAGGGCGACCAGGATCCGTCGCAGTGGAAGCCGCCCAACCACGACTACTGGTGTCAGTACGCCGAGGACTGGGTAGCGGTCAAGTACTTCTGGAAGCTGACCGTCACCGTGGCCGAGAAGGCCGCGCTGACCGACATGCTGGGGACGTGCCCATGACCGACAGTCGTAGCACCGATATCGTGCCCGGGCCGGGCGGCGTGATGACCGTGGAGGTCGGCGTCGTCACCGGCCCGCTGACCCTGTGCACCGAGCTGGCCGACGGCGGCGAGGTGACCCTGCGCGTCCAGTACAAGGACGCCGCAGAGTGGTATGCGGTGCAGGGCGCCAAGGCCCACCTGGCCTCGCCGGCCGACCTCGAAGCGGTACACACCATCGCGGTCGGCCTGCTCAACCGCCCGGAGGGATAGGTTGTAACATCGGCGCTCGCCTCGGCGCCCCGCGAGCGAAGGCGAGCGCCACCCTCAGTCGCTGAGCTCGGTCCCGGCGACGGCCGCGGCGGCCGCCCGGGCGGCCTGGGCACCACGGCCGGTCCGCTCGGCGTCCTCGATCGGGAAATGGCAGGCGACCCGGTGCCCGGGCACCTTGTCCTCCAGCGGTGGTTCCTGGATGGCGCAGATCTCCTGGGCCTTCCAGCAGCGGGTGCGGAACCGGCAGCCGGACGGTGGATCGATCGGGCTCGGTACGTCGCCGACCAGCAGGATCCGCTCGCGCTGCGCGCTGTCCCGCCGGGCCGGGTCCGGTACCGGTACCGCCGACATCAGGGCGAGCGTGTACGGATGGAGGGCGCGCTTGTACAGCTCGTCGCGCGCGGCCACCTCGACGACCTTCCCGAGGTACATCACCGCGACCCGGTCGGAGATGTGCCGTACCACCGACAGGTCGTGCGCGATCACCAGGTAGGTCAGTCCCAGCTCGTTCTGCAGGTCGTCCAGCAGGTTGACGACCTGGGCCTGGATGGACACGTCCAGCGCGGAGACCGGCTCGTCGGCCACGATCAGCTTCGGTCGAAGGGCCAGCGCCCGGGCAATGCCGATCCGCTGCCGCTGGCCGCCGGAGAACTCATGCGGATAGCGGTTGTAGTGCTCCGGGTTGAGCCCGACCAGTTCGAGCAGCTCCTGTACCGCCTTCTTGCGCCCCTGCGGCGTCGGGATGCTCTGGATCCGGAACGGCGCCCCGACGATCGCCCCGACGGTGTGCCTCGGGTTCAGCGACGAGTACGGGTCCTGGAAGATCATCTGTACCTCGCGGCGGAGCGGCCGCATCCGCCCGGCGGACAGATGGGTGATGTCCCGCCCCTCGAAGATGATCTTCCCATCGGTCGGTTCGAGCAGCCGGGTGACCAGCCGTCCGGTGGTGGTCTTGCCGCAGCCGGACTCGCCGACCAGGCCCAGCGTCTCGCCGGCCTTGATCTCCAGGTCGATGCCGTCCACCGCGCGGACCGCACCGATCCGGCGCCTGAAGATGATCCCCCGGGTGATCGGGAAATGCTTCTCCAGCCCGGTGACCTCAAGAAGGTTCTCGCTCATAGGTGGGGCGCAATCTCGTCGGTGAAGATCCGGCGTCGGACCGCGGAAGGCATGTGGCAGGCGACCTTGTGCCCGTCACCGACCAGCGGTGGTACCTCGCTCTTGGACGGGATGCCGTCCCGGCCGGCGTAGGGGCAGCGCGGGTGGAAGGCACAGCCGGTCGGCAGGTTGATCAGGCTCGGCGGGCTGCCCTGGATGGAGATCAACCGCTCCCGTACGTCGCGGTCCAGGCGGGGCATCGAGCCGAGCAGGCCCCAGGTGTACGGGTGCTCCGGGTGGTTGAACACCTCCTCGGCGGCGCCGTACTCGACGCACTTGCCGCCGTACATGACCAGCAGGTCGTCGGCCAGCTCGGCGACCACGCCGAGGTCGTGGGTGATGATGATGACCGCCGAGCCGAACTCCTGCTGCAGGTCGCGGACCAGGTCGAGGATCTGCGCCTGTACGGTCACATCGAGGGCGGTGGTCGGCTCGTCCGCGATCAGCAGGGACGGGTCGTTCGCCAGGGCCATCGCGATCATCGCGCGCTGGCGCATGCCGCCGGAGAACTGGTGCGGGTAGTCGTCGACCCGGCGCCTGGGCTGCGGGATGCCGACCCGGTCGAGCAGGTCGACGGCGTGCCGCCGGGCCTGCTGCTTGGAGACCTTGTTGTGTACCCGGTAGGCCTCCATGATCTGGTTGCCGACCGAGTAGAAGGGGTGCATGGCGGCCAGCGGATCCTGGAAAATCATCGCCATCTTCTGACCGCGCAGCTTGCGGACGTCCTCGCGGGACGCGCGGATCAGCTCCTCCCCGTCCAGCCACACCTCGCCGCTGACCCGGGCGTTGCCGCCCCGGTGCAGCCCGAGGATGCCCAGGCTGGTCACGCTCTTGCCGGAGCCGGACTCGCCGACGATGCCTAGCGTGCGGCCCCGGTCCAGCGAGAACGACAGCCCGTCCACCGCCTTGACCAGGCCGTCGTCGGTGTTGAAGTGGATCCGCAGGTCCTTGACTTCGAGGAAGGCACTCATGAAAGCCGTACCCGGGGGTCGATGACCGCGTACAGGAGGTCTACGACCAGGTTGGCGAAGACGATGAAGAACGCGCCGACCATGGTGACCCCGAGCACCTTGGGCAGGTCGTTGGCGGTGATCGCGTCGACCGCGTACTTGCCGATGCCCGGCAGCGAGTAGGTGCTCTCGGTGAGGATCGCGCCGCCGAGCAGCAGGCCCAGGTCCAGCCCGAAGATGGTCAGGATCGGGGTGAGCGCGGAGCGCAGCCCGTATTTCATGACCACGACCCGCTCCGTTAGGCCCTTGGCCCGGCCGGTGCGCACGAAGTCCTCGCTCATGGTCTCCAGCATGCCCGCCCGGGTCAGCCGGGCATAGCCGGCGGCGTACAGGAATGCCAGGGTGATCCAGGGCAGGATCAGGTTGTACGCCCACTCCGCCGGATTCTCGGTGATCGGGGTGTAGGAGCCTCCGGGCGCGGTCCAGTGCAGGGTGTACGAGAAGATCGAGAGCGACAGCAGGCCGGTGAAGAAGATCGGCAGCGAGACTCCGGCCAGGGCCACGCCCATCGCCGCCCGGTCGAAGAAGCTGCCCCGTCTCAAGGCGGACACCACCCCGGTGGCGACTCCGGCGATCAGCCAGAGCAGCGCTCCGCCCGCGGCCAACGACATCGTGACTTTCAACCGGTCGACCAGGTCGGGCCAGACCGGGTTCTGGGTGATGAAGGAGTACCCGAAGCAGGGCGCCGGGCAGTGCACGGTGACCGGCCCGGTGCTGTAGTCGGCACCCATGACGATGCTGCGGGCGAACCGGCCGTACTGCATATAGATCGGGTCGAGGAAGCCCAGCTTCTGCGCCATCTGGTGCAGCGCCTGCGTGTTGGCGGTCTTGCCGACATAGCGCGAGGCCATGTCCTCCGGCGTCGCGCCGGCCAGCCTCGGTACCAGGAAGAAGATGGCGAACGTCACCATACTCACGACGATGAGCAGCAGCACCGCCGCGATGAGCCGTCGGATGAGGTATCTGATCACGTTGTTCGGCCTGGGTGGCCGGCGGGTTGCCCCGCCGGCCACCGGTGGCCTTCACCTTCCTCTGGTATCGAGTTCCGTGCCCGGGTCGAGGCCTACGCCTTACCCATCCAGGCGTAGTCGTAGAACCCACCGAGCCCGTCGTTGATGTACACGTTGGTCAGTGTCGTCGGCCGGTAGATCAGCGCCCGGGCCCAGATACCCGGGACGATCGCGGCGTTGTCCATGACCGTCTTGTCGATCTGTCCCCAGATCGGGTTACGCGCGTCCGCCTCCGTCGTGGCCAGCGCCTTGTCGACCAGCGCGTCGACCTCCGGGATCCGGATGCCGAGGTTGGTGTTACCGCCCGCGGCCCGGATCACCCGGCTGTCCACGATCTGCTGGAGGAAGCCGAAGCCGTCCGGCCAGTCCGCACCCCAACCGGTTACCATGATGCCGAGCTTGTTGCTCTTGGCGTAGTCCGGCTTGCCGGCGTAGAGCTTGAAGTAGTCGCCGGACGGGAACGGCTTCAAGGTCAGCTTGATGCCGACCCTGGCCAGCGCCTGCTGCATGGACTCGGCGGTGGCCTTCTCCTTGGGCCGCTCGGCCCGGTAGGACATGTTCGTCTCGAACCCGTTGGGCTGGCCGCACTGCTGAAGCTCCTGCTTGGCGGCATCGACGTCGCCGTTCTTCTTCGCCATGAAGTTGAACGGGTCCATCTTCTGCGCGCCCGGGATCTGCGGCGGCAGCATGCTGGTGGCGATGTCGCCACCGTTCGTGCCGCCGTAGGCCCGCTGGTAGCCCTCGTGGTCAGTGGCCAGGATGACCGCCTTGCGGCAGTGGATGTTGTCCAGCGGCGCCACGTCGGTGTTGAGCACCGTGTACCACAGCCGGGCGATCGACGCCGAGTCGGCGTTCTTCTTCAGGCTGGGGTCGGCCAGCACCTTGCCCTGGCCGGCCGGCTGCAGGCCGGTACCCTCGACGGACACGTCAAGGTCACCGGAGAGCAGACGGTTGTCGATGTCGTCGGCGTTGACGTTCAGCGCCACCTCGACCTTGTCCGGCAAGGCCTTGCGGTTCGGGTCGCTCGCCGGGTCCCAGTTGGGGTTGCGGACCAGCGTGAAGTTCTTGCCCAGGTTGTTGGACTCGAACATGTACGGGCCGCTGGAGACCACGTGCTCCTTGTACTTCGTACCGGTGTCCTTGGCCTTCGGCACCGGGATGGTCGCCGGCAGCATGGTGAAGTAGTCGAAGCCACCGAACGGCTTGGCCAGGTGGAAGACGATCGTCTTGTCGTCCGGCGTCTCGATCGCCTTCAGGCCCAGCTTGTCCGCGCTGGTGTCCTTGTACGGGCTGGTGTAGCCCTGCAGGTCGAGGAAGTCGTTGAAGTACGTCGGGCCGTTGACGAAGGTGTCCTTGTCGAGCGAGCGCTCGACCGCGTACTTGACGTCCTTCGAGGTGATCGGCGAGCCGTCCTCGAACTTCAGGCCGCTGCGGAGCGTGTAGGTCCACGTCTTGGCGTCGGCGCTCGGCTTGCCCAGCGACTCGGCCAGGTCCGGGATTATCTTCAGGCCGTCCGTGCCGGGCTTCGGCGCGAACATGGTCAGGGAACGCCCGTACAGCCGGATGAAGTCCCACGAATACCCGTAGTACGTGTCCGCCGGGTCGAGCGAGTCCCAGTCGCCGGAGTCGGCGAACTTGAGCGTGCCCCCCTTCTTGTCAGAGGGGTTGTAGACCTTGCCATTCGCTGCGTTGAAGGCCGGAGCCGTCGCGCTGCTGTTGTTCGTCGATGGTGTCTTGTTGCCGCAGGCCGTGAGGGCTAGTAAGGCAATCGTGGTGCCGACGGCAACTGCTGAGACAGCAGTTCTCCTTCTCATCTGCTGGAACACACTCCTTCGTGTCGGGTAGCGCCGGCCACCGCGTGGCCGGTGAATGGTCGCGGTAGCCGATAGGTCATCGCATGCGCGGGTCCAATGCGTCCCGGAGGCCGTCGCCGAACAGGTTGAAAGCCAGCACGGTGACGAAGATGGCCAGGCCCGGGAAGAGCATGAACCATGGGTCGATCTGGAAGATGTGCACCGCCTCGGCGAGCATCCCGCCCCAGGTCGCCGTCGGCGGCCGGATACCCACGCCGAGGAACGACAGGGCCGCCTCGAACAGGATGTTGGACGGGATGAGCAGGGTCGTGTAGATGAGGATCGGCGCGACCAGGTTGGGCAGCAGATCCCGGAAGACGATGTAGCCGCCGCGCGCGCCCAGGCTCCGGGCCGCGTCGACGAACTCCCGCTCGCGCAGGGACAGCGTCTGCCCCCGGATGATCCGGCCGATGTAGGGCCAGTTGAAGAAGCCGATGATGAAGATCAGCAGGGAGATCCGCAGGGTGTCGCCGCTCAGCCCGAACGCCTTGTCCGGGATGACGCCGGCCAGCGCGATCGCGAACAGCAGCAGCGGGAACGCCAGGAAGACGTCCATCGACCGGCTGATCGCGGTGTCGATCCAGCCGCCGAAGTAGCCGGAGATGACGCCGAGCACGGTGCCGATGACCATCGACAGCATCGTGGCGAGGAAGGCGATGAGCAGGGATATCCGTGAGCCGTACAGGATCCGGCTGAACAGGTCGCGCCCGTTGACCGGCTCCAGGCCGAACGGGAAGTCCCAGCTGATCCCGCCGTACTTGCCGATGGGTGTACCCAGGTCAGGGTCGATCAGCTGCTGGTGGAACTCGTTGGGCGGATGGCCGAAGAGCTTGACGATCAGCGGCGCGAAGATCGCGACCAGGATCAGGAAGATCACGACAGCGCCGCCGGTCATCGCGACCCGGTCCCGCTTGAGCCGCATCCAGGCGATCTGGCCGAGTGAGCGACCCTCGATAGCCCGACGCTCGGCCTGGGCTGGCTCCTCCTCGGCGATGAGCGTGGTGGTACCGCCGGGCAGCGGCTCCGGACCCATCACCATGAACGGCCTGCCCTTCTCCGGTCGCCGCACAGCACCGAAGCGAGGCGGGCGGCTTCAACGCCACCGGCCTGGCCGGGTCCCGTAGCAGTTCACAACCGGTCGGTCGATCTTTCCGCGAGGACACCCGCGCGCCGGGCGATTGGGGGTTCCCACCGACAGGTACGCGACACCGACGATGAACATGCACCGCTCGATGAGAAAGACACTCGTCTTCCAGACCATGGTCGTCAAGCCCAGTGGCGCCCCGTAATCAACTTCAAGCCACCGCGTGACTCCGGCGTGACCTCACGGAGCGTTAGACGGCGCGGCGGCCCTCGAACGCCCGGCCGAGCGTGATTTCGTCCGCATACTCCAGGTCACCGCCCACCGGCAGCCCGCTGGCGAGCCGGGTCACGGTGATCCCCATCGGCTTGACCAGCAACGCGAGATAGGTCGCGGTCGCTTCACCTTCCGTGTTGGGGTCGGTGGCGAGGATCAGCTCCTTGACGGTACCGGCGGCCAGCCGCGCCATCAGCTCGCGGATCCGCAGGTTGTCGGGGCCGATGCCCTCCAGGGGATTGATCGCGCCACCCAGGACGTGGTATCGCCCGCGAAACTCCCCGGTGCGCTCGATCGCCACCACGTCCTTGGGCTCCTCGACCACGCACAGCACGGTGTCATTGCGCCGCGGATCCCGGCAGACCCGGCACTGCTCCGACTCCGCCACGTTGAAGCACGTCGTGCAGAAGCGCACCAGCTCCTTGACCCGTTGCAGGGCGCTGGCCAGCCGCTTCGCGTCGGCTGGGTCGGCGGAGAGGATGTGGAACGCGATCCGCTGCGCGCTCTTCGGACCGATGCCGGGCAGCCGGCCGAGCTCGTCGATCAGATCCTGGATGGCACCTTCGTACATGGGCTAGAAGCCGGGCAGGCCCAGCCCGCCCAGTCCCCCCATACCCGACGTGACCGGCCCCATCTTCTCTTCGGTCAGCTCCCGTACCGCCTCGGTCGCGTTGTGCAGCGCGGCCAGCACGAGGTCTTCCAGCGTCTCGACATCGTCGGGGTCGACCGCCTTCGGATCGATGTGTACCGCGGTGATCTCGCCGGTACCCTTGATCGTCACGGTGACCAGGCCGCCGCCGGCCGTACCGGTCAGCTCGGCCTCGGCCAGCTCCGCCTGGGCGGTGGCCACCTGCTGCTGCATCTTCTGCGCCTGCTTGAGGAGCTGCTGGAGGTTGGGTTGTCCACCGGGCCGCACGGTCGTCTCCTCTTCGACGTCTGGGTTCGCCAGCCAGCCTAACGCCTCGCGGCGTCAGCCGATCTTCTCCGCGCCCAGCGTCTGCTGGAGCAGCGCGAGCGCGTGATCCTCGCTGCTCTGCCGGGCGGTCTGCTCGTCGACCACACCGTCGAGTGGCTCGTCGCCGGGATCGAAGCCCTCATACTGGACATCGCTCACCGGTGGGTCGTAGTCGGGGTCGTAGGGCGGCTCGTCGGGCGACGCGGCCGGCTGGGCCACCGCCTGGCCGCCCTGGCGTGCCGGCTGGGCCACCGCCTGGCCGCCCTGGCGTGCCGGCTTTGGCCGGCCATTGCCGGACGCCCTGGCCGCGGTTCGCGCCGGCGCGGCGGCCGCGCTCGCGGCGGGGGGCACCGGATCCGGCCGGGCAGCCGGAGCCGCCCCGCCCGGTTGGGCGGTATCCGGCCAGTCGGCCTCAGCCTTCGGGGCCGGTGCGGGCTCGCTTCGCGGCGCCCGAGCCGGGGGTACCGCCGGCTTCGGCGCCTGCTGCGTATTGCTGGACGACCGGCCGCCGCCCCACTCGCAGCGCACCTGCCAGGACCGGTCCGGCGCCGGCGGGCCGAGCACCTCATAGACCGCTTCGAGCAGCAGCTCCGGTGCATTGCTGAGCATGTTGGCGTGGACCTGGTGCTTGAAGAGCAGGACGAGGGTCTCGCCCTCCACCTCGCGTACCGTCGCCTCCCGGGCCACCGCCGCGGCGGCCCGGCGCCGGTCCCCGACATAGCCCAGGATCTCGTCCCAGACCCGCCGCACCGCGGCCGCGTCCAGGATGCCCGGCGCGGTCCGCACCGCGATGGCCGGCCGGGGCTCCGGCCGCTCCTCTTGTTCCGGCTGATCCTGGGGCTGCTGGTCCGTGGGCGTCGGCCGGTCTGCCCGCCTCGGCTGGTCCCTGGGCGTCGCCTGGTCCCTGGGCGTCGCCTGGTCCCCGGGCGTCGCCTGGTCCCCGGGCGTCGCCTGGTCCCTGGGCGTCGGCTGCTCCCTGGGCGTGGCCTGGTCCCTGGGTCTCGGCTCTTCGGCGGGGGCCGGAGATGCGGGCAGCGGGTCGCCGGTCGCGACCAGGCGGCGCTCCATCCGCTCCAGCCGTTGCAGCAGCGCACCGGCCGAGTCGTCGGCGCCGGGCAGCAGCATGCGGGCGCAGATGAGCTCGAGGAGCAGTCGGGGGGCGGTGGTGCCGCGCATCTCGGTCAGCCCGTTGTGCACGATGTCGGCCAGCCGGGAGAGTGTCGCCGGCCCGAACCGCTCCGCCTGCCCCGCCATCCGGGCCAGTTCGTCCTCGGGCGCGTCGAGCAGCCCCTTGGCCCCCGCGTCCGGTACCTGCTGCAGGACGATCAGATCACGCAACCGGCCGAGCAGGTCAGCAGCGAACCGGCGCGGGTCGTGACCGGCCTCGCTGACCTGGTCGATCGTGCCGAACGCGGCCGCCCCGTCGCCGGCCGCGAGCGCGTCGCACATCTCGTCGATCAGGGCGACATCGGTGACCCCGAGCAGGGCCACCGCGCGGGCATAGGTCACGCCTTCCGACCCGGCTCCGGCGATCAGCTGGTCGAGGACCGACAGGGTATCCCGGACCGAGCCGCCCCCCGCTCGTACGACCAGGGGAAACACCGCAGGTTCGACGCTCACCGCCTCGGTGGCGCACATCCGCTCCAGGTAGGGCCGGAGCACCCCAGGCGGGATCAGCCGGAACGGATAGTGGTGGGTGCGCGACTTGATCGTGCCGAGTACCTTCTCCGGCTCGGTGGTCGCGAACACGAACTTGACGTAGTCCGGCGGCTCCTCCACCAGCTTGAGCAGCGCGTTGAAGCCGGCCGACGAGACCATGTGCGCCTCGTCGATCACGTAGACCTTGTAGCGGCTGGCCGCCGGCGCGAAGATCGCCCGCTCGCGCAGGTCACGCGCGTCGTCGACACCGCCGTGTGAGGCGGCGTCGATCTCGATCACGTCGATCGACCCGGGCCCGTCGGGCGCCAGCGCGACGCAGGAGTCACACTCGCCGCACGGCTCCGGCGTCGGCCCCCGCTCGCAGTTGAGCGACCGGGCCAGAATGCGGGCGCTGCTGGTCTTTCCGCAGCCCCGGGGCCCGGAGAAGAGATAGGCATGGTTGAGCCGGCCGCTGCGCAGCGCCTGCATCAACGGTTCGGTGACGTGCTCCTGCCCGATGACCTCGGCGAACGTGCGCGGCCGGTACTTGCGGTACAGCGCCAGTGCCACGGGTACAAGCTACCCCCCGGGTCTGACGAAGCCACGTCGCCCTTGGGACGCGAGGGCCCCCCGTGCACCCGCCAGAGCCCGCTTATCCTTGCTGCCTTCCGGCCCTGGGGAGGTTCACAGGGTGACGCCACACGAGGGGCTCCGGCAACTGTACCCGGTCGTATGTCGCTCGCGGACTTCGGTATCCTCTTGGACGGAGGATTCGCCTAGAGGCCTAGGGCGCACGCTTGGAAAGCGTGTTGGGGTAACACCCTCACGAGTTCGAATCTCGTATCCTCCGCCAGTTCGATGTGGCACACCGCTGCGCCCTTCGTCCGGTCGATGAGACATCGGTGAGCGGTTATGCTCGCCCGATGTCCGGCTTTCTGTTAGCAGTCGACTACGGCACGATGAACACGGTTGCCGTGCTGCGCCGGCCGGACGGGCAGGTACGCCCGCTGCTGGTGGACGGCTCGCCACTGCTGCCCTCGGCAGCGTGCGTCGGGCCGGACGGCCGGCTCTTTGTCGGGCGGGACGCCGAGAGCGCCGGCCGGATGGATCCGACCGCGTTCGTACCCGATCCGCGCAGCCGGATCGATGCCGGGACCGTGGTGCTGGGTCGGTCGGCCTTCCCGGTCGTGGAGGTCATCGGGGCCACGCTGGCACGGGTCGTGCAGGAGGCCATCCGGGGTGCCGGTGGCCTACTGCCGCGGCTTGTCCTGACTCACCCGGCGTCGTGGGACGAGACCCGCCGGGCGACGCTGACCGAGGCCGGTTTCCGCACCGGGCTCGGCGTGCCGACGCTGGTACCCACGCCGGTGGCTGCCGCGTGGTACCAGGCGGAGTCGGTCGGAGACATCGGGCTGGATCGTTGCCTGCTGATGTACCACCTAGGGGCGGGTACGTTCGAGGCAAGCCTCCTGCGGCGGACGGCGGACGGCTACGACCTGCTCGCGGTCAATCACCTCGAAGACATCGGTGGGGTCGATTTCGACAACCTGTTGATCAAGATCATTCGGGACGGGGTTCCGCCCAGTGCCGCGGAGACCTGGCAGCACCTGGTCACCCCCGCCACCACCGGCGAGCTGCGGCAGTTCATGCAACTGTGCGAGGACGTACGTTCCGCCAAGGAGGCGCTGTCCCGCCAGCTCACTGTCGGTCTGCACATCCCACTGGTCGAGCAGGACGTGCACATCGGGCGTGAGGCGTTCGAGTCGGCGGCCGAGCCGCTCCTCACCCGTACCGTCGATCTGGCGGAAGATCTGCTCGATGCCACCGGTACGCCGGCGGATCAGCTTGCCGACGTGCTGCTGCTCGGCGGGTCCAGCCGGATTCCGCTGGTCAGCACGCTGCTGCAACGCCGGTTCGGCCTCGCACCGGTGGCCTGCAAGCACCCTGAGCTCGCGGTGGCCGAGGGGGCGTTGAGAGCCGCCGACGGGACCGTCGCCGCTCCGCTCGAATCAACCACAACGGTCGGGGCGACCGGGCGCATGACCGCGGCCGGGGAGCCGCCAACGGTGGACCTGACAGCGCAGGCCGTGCGCCCGTCGGCCGCACCGCCGCTGGCCGGGACGGGTCCGCGCGGCCGGCCCACCCGCTTGCTCGCCATGGCGGCCGGGCTCGCGTTGGTCATTGTCCTCGCCGGCTGGTACGCGACCCGCCAGTCTCACCCCGCGGTGTCCACTGCTGGACCCGGCTCGGCGGACACCCATGCGGCCGCGCCCGATCAAGGCAGCAGTGTGCTGCCCAGCGTGCCCGTCACCACAGCACCCGCTGCGCCGGGACTCCGTGCGTCGCCCTCGACGACGACCACGTCCGCGACACCGGCGTCCAGCCCGTCCGTATCCCCGGCCGCTACCAGCACCGGCGACCCCCTGCCGGTAGGCATCTCGGTCACCGTGACTCCCGCGAGCGGGACGTGCTCGACCGACTTCACGTTCGTGGCTCACTTCACGATCAGTGACGGCAGGAAGTACCGCTGGCACTGGGTCTTCGGCGGGCCCAACAACTACTCGTCCACTACGGGTGACCACGATCAGGACAAGACCGGCGACATACGCTTCACCAAGAAGTTCGACGGGAAGGCGTCGGGGATCTACTGGGGCCAGGTGCAGATCACCTCTCCGCTGACCACCAGCTCAGGACCGGCCAGCGTCCAGGTCACCTGCTGACCTTCGGTTAGAAGCCGGTGGCGCCGTCGATCCGCTCGCGGAGCAGGTCCGCGTGGCCGTTGTGACGGGCGTACTCGGCGATCATGTGGACCAGGATCCGGCGCAGCGAGATCGGCTTCCCGCTGGACGCCTGGATGCCGGTCTCGTCCAACGACGGCGCCTTGGCGACGATCTTCCGGGCGCGCTCGCACTCCGCCCGCCACCCGGCCAGGGCCTCCATCGGATCGCCGTCGAGGCGGTCGAAATCCTGGTTCGGGTCGTCGTCGGAGTAGTACAGCAACGGCAGGTCCTCGTCGGCGAACTGGATGCGAAACCACCACCGCTCCACGCCGGCCAGGTGCCGCAGCAACCCATACAGGCTCAGGTCGGAGGGCGGTATCCCCTTCTCGGACAGCCTCTCGGGGGGTACGCCGGCGCACTTGAGTTCGAGGGTCTGGCGGTGCCAGTCGAGGAAGGCGGTCAGGATCTCCCGCTCGCCCCCGACGAGGGGAAGGTGCGGCCGGGTGTCCTCCGGCATCGGCTGGGAGTAGTTCTCCGCTGGTATCTCACGCACACGGCGAGCATGCCACCGGGTACCGACAGAATCTCGGTACCGGTACCGGGGCCGAAAGCCCTATCACCATGGCCTGTCAGCTTCGGTAGTCCGACTTCTCGGGTGCCGTCTCGACGCGGAACGCCGGGTACTGCGCCGCGATCGCCGCGAACTCTGCCAGGGGTGCATGTCGGTCGACGGGCACGTGCGGCCGGGCTCCGGGTACGGTCGCCAGATACCGCTTGAGGATCGGTGCGCGCTCGTCGATCGGCACCTCGACCAGGCGGCAGGCCCGGGCCCGTCCGTGCCGGATGGTCACCAGGCCGTCTGCAGCCCGTACGTTGCGGACCCAGTTGCAGTTCCCGCCCAGCATCGGTACCAGATACCAGTCGCCCTGCCAGTCGGCCATGCCCAGCGGGAACCGGGTCAGCCGTCCGGTACGGCGTCCGGCGACCTCGAGTGTCACCCAACGCCGGGGAAGCAGGCCGGCACCGAACACGGCCGCCCACACCCGGGCGAACCGGCGGGCCGCCGCGTTGCCGCGGCCCCCCGTGTACATCGCGCGAACGGCGTCCTCGGACAACGGCCAGCTCCCCAACTTCGCCATCACGTCCTCCTTCGACCGGTCCGGCCCATCCGGGCATCAGGGTCGGCGATCCCGGGCGGGAAATGCAGGGTCCAAGGTCCCGGTCACCCCCGACCGTTCATCCTCGGTACCACGGAATTCCGCTCAGCGGGATCACCGGCCCCCGCCGTAGGGAGAGAGATCGCTCGCGTAGGGTATCGGTCGCACGATCAAGTCCAAGCGAAGCCAGCGCGCCGGGGAGAAACTCGCCCGGCGCGCCGAGTTTTGCGCTCGACATACCTGAGTGCCACCGGTCGGTAACGATGGAGGAATATGTGGAGATCGCCGGTCGTATGGGGCTATCGCCGGTACAACGCTGTGCGACGGATGCCAACTGCCCTGACGTATTTATATTGGACGATGGCCGATTTGCCATCATCGGATACGACGCAACGGACGAGCTACGCCCGGTACTACCAGCGGATGCGGGTGTCGGACCGGGCGAACGGATCGTCATCGTCGATGCCGCAACCATGACGCACGCGGCACGTGACGTGATAGCTTCCAGCTACTCAGTCTCGGCGTAGATCTCGTCCACAATCCTGAAGTACTGGGACTCGGGTCC
>WNGE01000855.1_pt1 | contig 39237 bp, 47 predicted proteins | sample 5400651 | NCBI WGS metagenome assembly WNGE01 (sample SAMN13153370, study PRJNA577476) | soil metagenome | isolation source: 60 cm soil or saprolite under grassland replicate 2 | place: USA:California | collected 2016-06-15 | reverse complement strand
TAGACGAAAGGAGAGATACTATGGCTCACCAACACCGTTTTCATGTGGAAGATGTGACGTGCGAGAAGTGTGATGCACGCATTCGCAATGCGCTCCTTGCCCTCCCCGGTGCTCAGCAGATTGACCTGGTGCGTACTCCACAGGATGAGGCTGCTGTGATTTTTACAACAGATGAACCACTTCCTCCTCAACAGATTGAAGCAGCTATTACCCAGCAATCGATAGGAACGACACATCACTATCAGGTTCGGTGGGACGATGCAGCGGTATGAACTCGAACGTCGCTTGTAGCAGGCAGCAGACTCAACAGGATGGAACTATTCCCGTAGCAGTTCCATCCTGGAAAAGTACTCAAAAGCAAATGGCTCCAGTGCGCAGTTGGGAGCGTCTTCCTGCTGCGTGTTATACCGAATGAGCCTGCCGCACTGCCTCATAAAGAATGATACCAGTTGCTATTGCGGCATTGAGCGACTCTACGCCATTAGCGAGAGGTATTGTAATAGTCTGTGTTGCGCGTTTACGAGCCTCGTATGAAGGTCCGTGCGCTTCGTTGCCAATAATGAGAGCAAAAGGAGAAGAGAGATCCTGTTCATAATATATATGGTCGCTATTTGCCTCCGCTAGCAGGACACGAGGCACTCCCAGGCAATGCAAAGCGATTCTCTCTCCAATAACGGACCACGATAGATTTGCCTCTACGGGGAGTTTACTATGTGCACCAGCGGCAGCTCGTACAACCTTTGGACTCAAATAATCCACACAATCAGGAGTGAGCAGCACCATATCAACATCTGCCGCCAGAGCCGTACGCAAAATTGTGCCCATATTGCCAGGATCGGCCAGGTCATCCAAAATGAGCAGTGTAGGACGCATCTTTACGGGACGTTGTGCGCGTATCCGAGTGGGATTGAAGGCATCAAGGGGCAAAACGCTCACGACTCCCTGCGCCGTCTGTACCTCGCTCACAGCCTCGATGACACGCTCACTCACTTCTACCAGAGCCGAGGATAATTCAGGCATATGCAACAGACGATCAAGTATGGCCTTTCCCGCATCTGTACGCTGAAGTAATGTCGGCTGGTAGTAAATCTCGTGGGGAAACACGTGAGCATCGAGCAGCGTCTCAAGGAGATGGAGGCCCTCCATAAGAAACTGACCATTCTTTTTGCGTCCTCGCGTGGTATGTAGGGTCTGTAATTTGCTAATACGTGGATTTGATGGGCTGGTAATCAACGTCATGCTCGAACCCTGCCAGAATAGTAATAGTACAAATTTAAGGCGATTACGCGGGCAACCATTACAATAGGCTGGGTGTCAGACTTTTGCGCTGGCAGGGTGACCGCAAGGACAATCCATTTTAATTAACGGCCCGTCGATGGGCTCGCAGGGGTCGGCCCCATTGGCGTCAAGTGAAGGAGGGAGCCACGCGCGGTGAAATGGCTCGCAGGGCGACCGCAAGGGTCGGCCCCTACAAAGATCCGTCCTGTTGTGAGTTCCCCGCGTTCTTTGTAGGGCCGACCCTTGCGGTCGCCTGCTCTGGCTTACTTCACAGCTTCCAGTGCCGTTTTGACGAGTGCCTCAAAGGCCGGTGCGTCATTCACTGCCATCTCGGCAAGGATCTTGCGATCAACTTCGATATTGGCAACATGAATTGCATGCATCAGTGTACTGTAGCTCACACCATACATGCGGGCAGCAGCATTGATGCGGGTAATCCACAGGCGCCGCATATCGCGCTTGCGGTTGCGGCGATCGCGATACATGTAGGCCATTGAGCGCATGACTGATTCATGCGCGGGACGGAAGAGTCGCCTGCGCGTACCACGATGGCCTTCCGCCATCTGTAACAACTTCTTATGTCTCTTGTGCGCGGGTACACCACGTTTTACTCTTGGCATAGTTTTATTTTTCCTCCAGCAATCTCAATACATTAAAAGGCGTAAGGGAGTAGCCGTTTCAGACGGCGTGTATCGCTGGTAGCCAGCGGAAAATTCTTATCCATCGAACGGACTGCTTCAGGAGATTTATTGCGGCGCAGGTGGTTGATTGCCACTTTACGACGCAAAAACTTGCCGGATGCGGTGACTTTGACCCGCTTTGCCATAGCTTTGTGTGTCTTTAGTTTCTGCTTCATCGTTCTTTCTTTCTATTTTCAACGGGGCACATTTTTTTACGTGCACATACTGCAAATCTATCTGTTTGAGTGTAAGGCACACACAAGAACAAGAGAGACAATGTAGGTGGTGATTGAAAACCCTTCAATCTATAAGTTGCTCTATCAAAGGCGCAGACAAGCCTTTTTCAGGAGCGAAAACCCCGCTTGCCGCAAGATTATAGCATACTCTCTCCATGTACGCAATAGTTCCCGTGCGGGTTAACGACCGGGACGTGAAGGAAAAGAAGGACGAGAGAGCCAGGCAGGGCGAGAAAAACGTGGTGGTTGCCTTCTGCTTTGACCACCTGCCGGTTCCGGTATCCTGGGACGGGTTCTACGCCATAGCGACGTGAAAAAAAGCGTCCACCCCCACAGTAGAAGCGGTAGTCCGAGGGCAGCCAGCCCCTGTCCGGGCCAGACAAGATGTCCCTGCCAGCAATAGAAACTGAAGAGAGCTCCCAGCATCAACAGCACAACCAGCAATATAGTACTACGACTGTTAGAGGCGAAGGCGAGCATCAATGGTAGAATGACATACCAGGGCCAATATACAGGTCCTAAAATGGCCAGCAGCAGAAACAGCCAGCTACCAAAAAAGATCACCAATTCCAGCGTATCTGCCAGCCAGAGACTAAACAGTAGAAGACATCCCACAAGAATCAGTACCAGGTACGCCCAGTGATGAGGAATCAGCAACCACATTATCGGACCTGGCAACTGAGCTGGTAAATAGAGCAGTGCCGCATTGAGCGAATTCACAGGATCATTATTCCGCAAAAAGACCTGCCGAACGCTTGCAACCAGGCCAGGAAAGCCCCAGCCCTGCCAGTACGGCGCATAGGCCAGAGCCACAATCGATAGAGAAAGAACTATAGTTCCTGACCACCATAGCAAACGTTTTCTCCACGACCAGATGCGCATCTTTCTCATTATCAAGCGTAAAAATAGAGGCAAGAGCAAGACACACAACAGATTAATCAACGCGGTAAGCAGTATGAGCATCCAGCTTAACATGAACGAATCGCGTTGAAAAAAGAGTACAGCCAGTAATATAAAGAGAACCACCACAAGTTCCAGGTGCATCATCGAGATGCCAATCAAAAGAACAAGTGGATTCCAGGCATAGAGCAAGGTGGCAGCAATCCGTTTCTCCGGCATCATCCTGGCCAGAATGCTCCACAGTAAAACTGCGTTCAGCAGGTGCACCAACAGTCCGGTCGTGCGGAAGCCGAGCAGCACATTTGCTACACTATCATGTGCGAACAAGGCAACCATAATGCTTAAATCAACCCATACCGGGCCATAAGGTGCCACGTCTTGTGCTCTGACAATTGTCTGTAGAATGTCCTGAGGAAAACTGGTAGGAACAAACACATATGGATTAACATGATGCGCGACAACCATGCGACCATATAGACCATATAGCAACATATCCTGGGACATTGGTCCAGTAGTCACGGGGGCAATCAGCATAGTCAGGCTGAAGACCAAAGTTAGCGTCATCACAATCCAGAAAAGCAAACGCTCATTTGTCGATGATAGTCGCACTTTTGTAACTTTACGCCCGACAGCAGCAGCGAATAGCACAACAGCGCTTGCCAGGCCCAGCAAAAGTAGTAGCACATTTGCAAAGTCTCTCTCTGAATGCGTTAGATTTAACCAGGACACGTGCGCTAAAAACTGCGGCGGCCAGAATCTCGTCCAGTACAATCCGGGTAACCAGGGTAGCAAGCCGGATAGCGCCTGCTGTACAGAATCACCGCCAGCAGTAGTTTCAGCAAGCAGTGGATAAAGTGCGAGGTAGAGGAGTTCCAGTACAATCCCGAAGCAAAGCAACAAAAGCACCGAGCACAGCACAACACGTCGCTTCCTGACAGATTGAAAACTATGCATTTTTCTTTCCTCATTTCCGTTTCTTCTCAGTATTAAAGGAATAGACAATTGAAGGTTAGTACACCTCGACTCTATTGTCAGACATAGCGAACAGTGCTATAATAGCGTGGTATTGATAGCTTCTCAATCACTGTGCATGCTTCCTATGAAGTTATGAACAGGTCAGCACTTGTGGTAGAAGGTATCATAACCCACGAACAGCGTGGGACAATTTTTGTTTGAGCCGCAGAAAAGCTAGCGGTATCTGTTGTACAGCATCGACAATATGTTGATGCTCCACCTGCTCTGGCAGATTAGCGTTCTTGCGAACCGGCTGACCTGGAGCACACCCATAGGAAGGAGGCGGCTTCGTGAGGCGAGATTACGAACTTGGATTAATCATCAACCCCGAAGTCAGCGAAGAGGAGACACGCGCCATTCTGGATCGTGTCGAGCAGATTGTCGCCAATAATGGCGGCCAGATTGTCAAGGTCAACCAGTGGGGGCGCCGCCGCCTGGCATACCCCATCGAGCGCCACCGCGATGGTTTTTATGTATTCATCGATATGATTCTGACTGCCGAGACCGTGATCGAACTCGAACGTACACTGAAAGTTTCTGAAACGGTTCTCCGTCACATGGTCAAGAGACGCGATCCCAAAGCTGCCCAGAAGGAACGCGAGGAACGAGAGGCACGCGCAGCCGCGGCTACTAACGCTGCCAATGCCCCTGAGGGCGAAGCAGCAGCAGTAGCAGAGGAGCAAGTCCCAGCCGAGGCTCCAGAGACAGAAGAGGAAACTCCAGTCCTGACCGAAGCTGACATGGAAGATGTTCCACCTGCGATTGAAGAAACGATCGAAGCCTAGTTGTTATAGTACGTTTGGGTACGTTCATGTTATCTCTAAGAAAGTAGAAGTCGGGGTGGGTTTATCACGCCGAAGGGATTTTGAGCTATGAACAAAATTATGCTAATCGGGAACCTGGGGCGCGACCCAGAGATGAGCTACACCCCTAATGGAGTTGCCGTTACCAAGTTTTCACTTGCTGTTAACCGCGTCTCAAAGTCAGCCACTGGTGAACGCCAGGAAGAGACTGAGTGGTTTAACATTGTTGCCTGGCGTCAGCTTGCAGAAACTTGCAATAACTACTTACGTAAAGGCTCCAAGGTCTTCATTGAGGGACGCCTGATCACACGTAAGTATACCGATCGTGAAGGCGTCCAACGCACAGCGATCGAAGTCCAGGCCAACGACATGGAAATGCTCACGCCAAAAGAGAGCCGTCAGGGCGGTTCACCTGGCTTCGTAGGCGGCAACGTAGACGATACCGATGCACTTGGAGACCTGGACGATCACCCCTTCTAAATACCCCTTCTCATTATGAAGGATATGGAGGAGAAGTTCAGTGCAGAGACGAAGTGAAGGAACAAATTCTGGCCCACGCCGCGAACGGCGTGAGGGCGGACGCGGCGAACGCACATCACGCCGCAAAATATGTCAATTTTGTCATGATCATGTACGCGAAATCGACTACAAAGATGCCAACCGCTTCATGAAACGTTACATTTCTGATCGCGGTAAGATCGAACCCCGCCGTAAGACGGGTACATGTGCCAAGCATCAGCGTGGTTTAAGTACGGCAATCAAGCAGGCTCGCTTTATGGCCTTGCTCCCCTACACTGCAGAACACATGCGCGGATTGTAATGTGGAACACGGGGTAACAGCCCTTGATAGGACGATAAGGCAAGAGAACAGTACAATTTCTCTTGCCTACCCTTCAGTAGAGGTAACGTTCCCTCTCCGTGACCAGGTCACGAGTATCCTCAACGGAGGTTTTAATGACTAGTCAGACGGCACGTAGGCCCAGAGATCAGAGGCCAACGCGTTCTGCCAAAGCAAGAAAATATACGAAACAGACGGCGCATGTCGAGGCACGTCGTGATGGCAAACCTCTTATTTTTGGATGGGGAGGCCACCTCTCTCACAATGAAAAAACTCGACTACAGCGACGTATAGTCTGGGCAGCGACCGCACTCATAGGACTACTTATTGTTGGTGTTATTGTTGGCTTCTGGGTCAATATCAATGTTGTTGTTCCTGGCTTACCAATTACTACTGTCAATGGTCAGGCTATCCCACAGTCAGACTACCGCAAGTTCTTTGCACTTGATGCACAATTTGAGGCCAATCACATTTATGGTACTAATGGCCTGAACGCGCAACGTGACAACCTGAGCAAACAGGTAGCAGCGCAACAAACAATCATTGATAACACAAACCAGCAGATCAAGGCTCTGCCTGCTGGTTCCAGCAAAGAGCGTACTACTCTGCAGAGTCAACTGACCGCGGCACAAAATAAACACGACCAACTGAATACTCAATATCAAACTATGAACCAGACTACTATTCCAAATGAAATGCAGCTCTTCACGCAATCGCAATATGGTAACGATAGCGTTGATATGTTGCAGGATGATGTGTTCATTCGCCAGTGGTTGGCAAAACAAAGCGCCGCTGTGCAAGCTCAGGTCGAGCCAACAAGTAGTCAGATCGATCACGCAATCAGCGATTTTAAAGCAAACCTGCCACGCTCAACCAACTACAACAAATTCTTGAGTGATAATAGTCTGAGTAACAATGATGCTCGTGCTATGATGACTGTGAAGGTGCGCCGCGATAATATGCAGTCGTACCTGGCTGCACAGATTGTTTCGCCGCTCTACGAGGTCCATGCACGTGATCTGACACTCAGCACACAGCAGGACGCGAACAATGACCTGAAGCAGCTCAAGGCTGGCACAACAACCTTCACCAAACTCGCTCCCAAGTCAGTTGATACCACTACCAATACAAAAGGTGGCGATCTAGGCTGGTTGGCACAGGGCCAGTATGCTCAAACGATTGCGTCGAATACGAGTGCCATTGTGGACAATTGGATCTTTGATCCGGCACGCAAACCCAATGAGTTGAGCCCGGTTCTGACAGAAAACGGCACCTACCATATCGTACAGATCCTGCAGATCGATCCTAAACGTGCGGTAGATGCTACGACATTGAGCAATCTAAAAAGCAATGCTTTGATGGCGTGGTTACTATCACAAAAAGCTAAGCTTCATTTAACGACCATAGCAAGCGATCAGAACATGTTGCTTGCTTCGTCGAACATACCGAATACAACACCATCGCTACCTGCTTCACCACCATCAACACCAACGCCTGCGATTGGTGGTGGAACATCTGGCAGCGTTCCTACGGGCCCGTAGAACTGCCAAGGGCAGGTGTCTACCGTCAATCTTTTACCTGGCATGTAACATATTTCAACAATGTGGTACAATTGCAAGGTTACCTGGAAAGACGGTAGACATCAGGCGCTCGCATAATTAAGGAAAAACAGCATTTTACATGACCATTATCGCACCCGATAGCACAATTCAGACATCACAAACGCTTTTACAGCCATCAGAGCCGGTGCAGCGGCTTCTAGAGACAGCTTCACTTTATCTGCACATTCCGTTTTGTCACACACGTTGCCACTATTGCGATTTCAACACCTATGCAGGAATCCTTCCCCTGCGCGAGCCATATGTGTGCGCTATGCTTACCGAAATAGAGCTTGCAGGCAAAATGGCACAGCATGCGGATGGTACACTGCGGCGCTCACGCACTATCTTTTTTGGCGGTGGCACCCCCAGTATGCTGAGTGTAGAACAGATTTCTCGCTTGCTTGACGCGTGCTTCAAAGCATTTGCAGTCGACAAGGATGCTGAAATCACGCTGGAGGCTAACCCCGGCACGCTTACGCAGGCGCAATTAGAGGGCCTGCGGGCCGCAGGCGTCAACCGACTGAGTATGGGCGCACAAAGCTTCGATGCAGAATTACTTAAAACGCTAGGGCGCATCCACTCGCCAGAAGAAATTACTCAGGCCGTCCACCACGCGCGGGCCGCAGGTTTCACTTCTATCAATCTGGACTTTATGTTTGGTTTACCGGGGCAGACTATGCAGCACTGGCGTGACACACTTGAACGTGCCCTGGCTCTGCACCCTGATCATTTCTCGCTCTACTCCCTTATTATCGAAGAAGGCACACCATTCTATACCTGGACCAACGAAGGCCGTATCATACCGGGCGATGAAGATCTATGCGCGGATATGTATGAGTACGCGGATGAGCGCCTACAGCAAGCAGGCTACATGAATTACGAGATCTCTAACTGGTCCTTGCCAGATCAGCATAGCCGTCATAACCTGACTTACTGGCAAAATTTGCCCTACATTGGCATGGGCGCAGGAGCATATTCAAGCTTCGGTAATAGACGCTTCTCCAATGAGCGCGAACCACTTGCATACATTAAGCAGCTCAAAGCAGGACGCTTACCTGAGGTTGAGAGCGAAGTCATAAGCCGCGAGCAAGCCATGGCCGAGACAGCGTTCCTTGCGCTTCGTACCTCCATCGGGCTCCATCTCTCCACCTTTGAGCAGCGTTTCGCACAACCCCTCGCACAGTTTGTCGGTGACCGTCTGCATCTTGTGGAAGAGGCTGGATTGTTGGAAAAAGAGGATGGATGGTTACGCCTGAGCAAGCGTGGACGTTTACTTGGTAACGAGGTTTTTCTACGTTTGCTGCCCGATTAGCTGGAAGGAAACGCACGTGGAAGCACCATCACAGATAAAAGTACATACTCAACTCGCAAAGGAGCAATTTCGCGTATTTGAGGCAGATAGCATCAGTCCACTCCATGCTCAGCTTCTGCACAACCGTGGGCTTACAACCGCTGAGGAGATGAAGAAGTTTATTGCCGCTAAGTATGAGGAGACTCCTGATCCACTCAGGCTCATAGACATGCTGCGCGCCGTTGCACGTATTCAGCAGGCGTTGGAGCAGCAAGAACACATCACCGTTTATGGCGACTATGATGCCGATGGCGTCACTTCCTCCGCGCTCCTCTTTCGTGCTCTGCGTACGCTCAAACATCCCGCGGCAGTGCTCGACTACCATATCCCCCATCGTCTACGTGATGGCTGTGGACTCAATATTCCCGCACTTGATCAGCTCAAGGCGCGCGGCACACAATTAATCATCACGACCGATTGTGCCAGCTCTGATGTCGAACAGGTTGAGTATGCCCGCACACTAGGTATAGATGTGATCATCACAGACCACCATCACCCGCCAGCCGAGCGTCCAGGGGCTTATGCAATGGTCAATCCATGGCGTCCAGACTGCCAATACGGCGAGCGTTACCTTTGCGGAGTAGGAATAGCCTTTAAGCTTACACAAGCCCTCTATCGTGCTTATAAACGCACTACAGAGGAAGAAATGGAGCTACTCGATCTTGTAGCAGTCGGTACCATAGCAGACATCGCGCCGTTGCTAGGAGAGAATCATACCCTGGTACGCCTGGGCATGCTGCGACTCAATGCGACACGGAAACCTGGCTTGCTGGCGCTAATACGCAACGCCAATCTGCAACCGGGCAGAATACGAGAACGGGATATCGCCTACGGATTGGCTCCCCGCATCAATGCTGCCGGACGCATGAAAGAAGCCAGCATCGCCTTTGAACTCCTGACAACCGATAACACAGACGAAGCCAACGCCCGCGTTGCGGAGCTGGAGCAGCTCAACCAAGCACGTCAGCAAGAGACTGAGGAACTGATGAGAAGCGTGCGTGAACAGGCACAGCATCAGCCCACAAAATCAGTGATTCTGGTCAGCGGTGACAACTGGCATGAAGGCATTATCGGTCTCGTAGCAGGTAAGCTGGCAGAGGAGATCAACAAGCCCGTTCTGGTCCTCAGTAGCGACAACGAAACGCAATTGAGCCGCGGTTCTGCACGCAGTCAAAAAGGTTTTAACATCATCGAAGCCTTGCGCAGCTTTGCCACTCGCCTGGAACGTTATGGCGGCCACGCCCAGGCAGCAGGCTTTACCATTCGCAGTGAGCGCATCGAAGAACTACGCGAACATCTCCTCAACTGGAAAGAAAACGGCGTCCCTCCGGCAGTCATCGAGGGTACAGAGATCCCGGACCAGACAGGCATCGTTACCGAACAGGAGAGCATGCCACCTCCAGCGCCACAGATGGTCGATATTGTCTTCACTAGAATGGATCGTCTCAACTACGAACTATACAAATCACTACGCATACTGAGTCCATTCGGCGCAGGAAACCCCGATCCTATCTTCAAAATGGAAGGTCTACGCTTGCTCGATAAGTGGTCCAGCGGCTTCAACGGGCAGAACCTGCGCCTGAAGCTGGGTGCAACGACCGGAAATGGACATCGTATGGGAACAATCTTGCGAGGTGCGAACAGACGGCAGGAATTAATGGGGATAGAACGTGTGAATGTGATTTTCAAATTGGAGTCGTCGGAGGATGAGAAACAGGATATATGGTTGAAGATACTGGAAGTTAAGCCTGCAGGATCTAATCCTCAATAGCATCTGAAACTTTGAGAGTTGATTTAAGGAATTTCCTCAGAGGCCAGTCTCAAATAGCTTCGGCAAAATCATTATCGGTCAGATCTACTGCTCCTAGAATATGTAGATTTGTCCTCTGAGCCGATGTCAATCCCCTGGCATTTGTAATATTCATCTGTTCATATGGCCTGATATTATTTAAGCTTCTTAAACATGTTCCTGTGTTGATATCCCACATTGAAATTGTCCCGTTATAGTCACTCGTTCCGAGTGTTTTTCCACTTTTTATGAAGGCTACCGACGTTATCCAGCTATCTTTCCCGTGTAGAGTATGAAGACATTCTCCTGTTCGGCTGTTCCATAGCCGAACGGTCTGATCATGGCTTCCACTGGCAAGCACTTTGCCATCAGGACTAAAAGCGATAGCTCTTATCTGTCCGCTGTGCCTCTGCAAGACATGTAGACAATCTCCACTGGAGCAGTCCCACACTCGCACGGTCTGATCATCGCTGCCAGTAGCAAATATACTTCCATCGGGGCTGAAGGCAATAGTACGAATGCGAGCTGTATGTCCTTCTATGGTTCTTTGACAAAGGCCGCTTTTGACATCCCAAAGGCGTATAATTTGATCATCACCACAGCTCGCAAGAAGTTCTCCTTGAGGATGAAAACTTACTGCCCTGATACAATTCGTATGGCCTTTCAGGATACGCAAACAATCCCCTGTACTTGTTTCCCATAAGCGCAATGTTTGATCATGGCTGGCGCTGGCGATAATAGAGCCGACCGGGCTATAAGCTATTGATTGTACTTTGTGCGTATGCCCCTGGAGAATATGGAGGCATCTACCAGTACTTCTGTCCCATAACCGTATAGTCATGTCGTTGCTACTGCTGGCGATGACCTGTTGATCGGGGCTAAAAGCAACAGCCATCACCCATCCTGTATGCCCTTGTAGTGTGAGTAAACACTTCCCTGTCTCAGCCTCCCAGAGTCTGATAGCCCAATCCTCACATCCACTCAGAAGATGTTTGCCGTCGCTATCAAAAGTGATCGCCCAGACTTTGTTTGTATAGCCTTGCAGCGTATTTATACATCTTCCTGTTGTGACTTCCCATAAGCGAATTGTTTGATCTTCACTGCCGCTGGCTACGCTATTTCCTTCAGGATGAAAGGCCACCGACCATAATCTGTCGTCATGCCCTCGTAGCGTATGGATACAGTTTCCCGTGCTTATATCCCAGAGTTTCACTGTGCGATCTCTACTCCCGCTGGCTATGAGACGACCATCGGGACTAACGCTGACAGATAATACCCAATGGTTATGCCCCTCAAAGGTGCGCAGACACTCAGTAGTGTTGATATCCCAAAGCTTAATAGTCCTGTCAAAACTCCCACTTACCAGGAAGCGACCGTCTGTACTAAAGGCTAATGACCAGATGTAATCACTATGTCCCTGCAATACCTTGATGGATTGCCCCGAGTAAATGTCCCATAACTTGATAGTATGATTTTCTCCGACACTGGCGAGAACGTTCTCGGTGGGACTGAAGGCTACTGCATTTCCTTCTATTTCCAGATGCAAGGTATCGATACAAGTGGCCGTATGTATATTCCAAATTCTGATTGTTCGATCGTCACTGCCACTCGCTAGCAGACTCCCTGTAGAGTTGAATGTTGCGGATATTATCCAACTGCTGTGCCCCTGCAAACGATGCAATATACGACCTGTATTAATATCCCATAAGAGGAGTGTCTGGTCATCACTGCCGCTGGCAAGCATCTGGTTATCGGGACTAAATGCGACCGCTCGGATCCAGTCCTGATGTCCCAGGCAAGTTAATACTGGTTCTCCGTTGGGGTATTTCCACACTCTAATCTCGCCAGTAATAGTTCCAGCGGCCAACAAATGCCCCGACTTGTTGAATGTCACTGAGAGTATATTGCTAAATGTATCTGTAAAAGCAGAAGCTCTAAAATCTGCGTGTGCAAAATTGACTTCTGGAAGAGTAGCTCCACGGAGATACGCTTGTTGCACTGCCAGATATGAGAAGTCCATATTTCTTACATCGCATTGAGCCTGTACCAGTATATTGAGCAAATTACCAGCAGTATAACTCAGATTGGAGGCAGATGCGTGGCGTAAGATCGGCAGAAGATTTCTTACTTTTTGCTCAATTCCTGCTTTCCTGTGCATAGCAAACTGTTGTTGAATAATTGGCCGTAGTATGAGGCGAATCTGGCTTTCTCTTATATAGTCTTTCGCATGAGCTTTCATGAGAGCATGGCTTTCAAATATCTGAAAAGCCTCCTTATTTAGCTCTTCTACTATCTGTTCTATGAAGTGGCTGGTGACAAACTCCATAACTACCGGCTGTAACGTAAAGTCTGCCGTCTCGCTTGTCTCGATCATTGAGCGCCTTAGCAGTGTATTAAGTAGATCAAACAATGATCTTTTTGACTCTACAAGCACTAGATCATTACGTAATGTCTCCAGAGACACTGGTTCTCTTTCAATAGCCAGCCAGTACATAATATCTCTTTCAAAAGGTGAGAGGCGGTGAAACTGTTGTTTTAGCAGGTCTTGTACCTCACCGAAGACTAGCTCTCCTTTACTCAAAAAGTTCACAATGTCTCCTTTAAATATGCTTTGAATAGGATCTATAATTAGCTTTAAAGCGAGAGGATTGCCTTGATAAAGTTGTATAAGCCTTGTCCAGGCTTGCTTTGATCCCGATAAACCTCTATCTCTGAGAAGACCCCTGCTTTCGTGATATCCCATGCCGGACAAGTGTAATGAGCGAATCGATGAAGAGGGACTTTCTAAGAAGAGAAGTTCTTTCGGTTTTTCACGACTGGTGAGGAGTAAACAACTCTGGTGTGCTATCTCCCCTACATGTTGGAACAACTTACTATAGTCTTCATACCCCTCTTGATAACGCCCAAAATGACCGCCTCCCTGAAGCACTGCTTCGACGTTATCGATGATCATGAGGCAACGGTGTGTTTGCAGTAATTCGATAAGCTTTGTGATCTGGTCGTCTACTGTATCAGGAAGCTCCACATAATGGTGATTAGAGAAAAATGTAATACAATCTTGCATAATATCTGTAAGAGGGGGTGAATTTTGTAGAGATCGCCAAAAGATATATTCAAACGAATCCTTAATTTGCTCTACAACAGTTGCTGCGAGAGCTGTCTTGCCAATACCTCCAATACCCACTATCGCAATTACCTGACATCTTTCATCTAGAATCCACTGTTTCAAGTTTTGCTGCTCGTGTTCGCGTCCATAAAAAGCATTAATACGTGGCATTTCAGCTTGATCTACTTTGAAGGTGGGAGCAACTACAGGCACCGTTAGCCTGACAGGAGCATCTGCTATTAATTCCTCTACTACCTTGCGGATACCCAGCGCTACGTCGCAAAAAGCTTCGTCTAGATTGTGCCATGCTCTACTTCGAATTGGTTTCGCGCCAGTAGGAAGTACTTGCAGTTTACTAAATGGCGCTTCTTGCCACTGGACAGGACGGAGAATGATCGGAATAACTCGTGCCTCTCCCCGTTCCTGCCGCTCCATTGCCCGTTTCATCTCAACACAGTAGCCATATTCAGACTTCATGAAGCCGGGGCTAATGAGGAGCAGAATGATCTGGGCGCTATTTAAGTGGCGGCTAATTTCTTTTTGCCATTCTGTACCTGCACTAATATTCCGATCATGCCAGATACTCACAAGTCCTTCTTCCACCAAAGCACTCAGTTGTTTTTCTAGCCGTTGCAGTAACAATTCATCCTCTCGTGCATAGGAGATGAAGATCTCTATATTTGCTCCCATAGTAGTAAATTTCCTCACTACTCCCAGGGGATATATTCAATGCCTTGCTGAAGATTACTTTTCGCCTTTTGTACATGGAGCACAGTCTTCGTACCGGGTGGAACGAGTCTACGCCAATGAGATTATAGCACGAGAGATGGGAAATGAACATGTCATGTATGTCAGGCCAATAGATCACATTGCCAGAACTCACTACTCTTTGTTATACTGAAACCTGTAGAGGACTTTCCTGGAAAGAAGGTCACGTTATCCTTGATCACCCTGATTGGTTCTTATGTATTTTTGATGGATAGAAAGGACTATCACAAAAGCAGCACGTGAGATAAATAATTACTACACATGACCCAGAGAGGTGTCTTATGGCTTTTGACATTCAACAGGATATATTCGACGAGAACGGCGAACTTATTGAAGATGCCGCCGAGCAGTACCAGGATCAGTTGGTAGAGCTGTTCGAGGAGTCGCCCGAGGGGCAAGAACTTGTCAATGAAGGAGATAACATTAGCTGGGTATATTCGATGATGGATTACAGCATCAATTATCTTGGCGTTACTCCAGCCCTTATGTCAGCTAGCGACTTACGCGAAATCCTCTTTGATATTTTCCCGGCAAAGGTGTCAGTAGAACCTGATGCGGCTCCTGAAATTATTCGTGAGTTGCGCGCTTTCTGGAAATTCCTACAGCGTGAGTTTCACCGACCAAATGCGACAGACTGCTTAAAAGTGCTGGACAATAAAGCGGAACGCAAACTTCAGAAAGAACTGGCCAACCCTATGAACTACGGTATGGCGAAGTCTCTGGTGATGATGGGCAAGGAACGTGGCTTTGATATGACAACGGAAAAGGGATTAAACGAATGGATGCTTACTTATAATGCTGAGTTAGCAGCAAATACCGAATCAGAGCTACCGCCGCTAGAGGCACCGATGCCAGGGGTGTCGAGTATCGGTGGCAGCAAGTATACCGACAGACTCAACCTGGCACCACCAAAGATCAAGAAGAAGAAGAAGCGCAAAAAGAGATAGCAAGCGGCTCCCAATAAACAAAAAATAGGACAGCTCGGTAGCCGTCCTATTCTCTCTCCTATGGATACACACCACGCAGCTCGGTCGCCTCGGCAACACGAGCAACAGCCAGCAAATACGCACCCATTCTCAAATTTGTCTGCTGCTCCCGCGCCTTATGACGTATGGCATAATACGATCTCGTCATAATTGTTTCAAGACGATCGTTGATCTCATGCTCAGCCCAGAAGAAACGCTGCAGATCCTGCACCCACTCAAAATAGCTAACGGTGACACCGCCAGCATTCGCCAGGATGTCTGGTACGATCGTCACGCCATTGTCATAAAGGATAGCTTCGGCATCTGGTGTCGTAGGACCGTTTGCAGCTTCAACGACCAGGTGGGCCTTGACGCGTGCAGCATTTCTTCCGGTCAACTGGTTCTCCAATGCCGCAGGTATAAGAATATCGCAGGAGAGCTCCATCAATTCGTCATTCGTGACCAGTTCAGTGCCCGGTAAGCCTGCCAGGTTACCATGCTCTTTGGAATATCGTAACGCCATGTGTACATCAATACCGGCTGGATTATAGACGCCACCTTTGATATCGCTCAAGCCGACGATTTTACAGCCCATTTCGGCGAGCAGGCGAGCCGTCACACTACCAACGTTACCAAAGCCCTGGATCACTACAGAGCAGCGGTCAGGCAACATATTCAGATCCTTTAACGCTTCACGTGTCACAACCTGTACTCCACGCGCCGTCGCCTCCAGCCGACCCTCACTCCCACCAATTGCCAGCGGCTTGCCAGTGATCACGGCAGGTACAGAATAGCCCTGGTGCATAGAGAAGGTATCCATGATCCAGGCCATCACCTGCGGATTGGTGTTCATATCAGGAGCAGGAATATCGCTGTTAGGGCCCATGATAATAGAGATTTCGGTTGCATAGCGGCGGGTCATACGCTCAAGTTCGCTGCGGGACATCTTATGCGGATCACAAAGGACGCCACCTTTTGCGCCACCAAAGGGGATACCAACTACCGCGCACTTCCACGTCATCCACATTGCCAGGGCCCGCACTTCATCGAGCGAGACATAAGGACTGAAGCGAATGCCTCCTTTAGCAGGGCCACGATTGATGTTATGCTGCACACGGTACCCTGTAAACATCTCTACATCGTCGTTGTCCATACGCACAGGGAAATTGACAATCAGCTCGCGTTTGGGCTTACGCAGAATAGCGCGCATCGATTGAGAAAGTCCGAGCCGTTCGGCTGCCTCATCAAACTGCGCCACTGCAACTTCATAAGGGTTCATGATATCAATAGCCATTTGTAAAAACCTCCCTGGTAGTAGCCAATCACAGGCTATCATGCAACGCTGCACAAAAAACACCATTGCCACACTACACAACCTCTGCCCACATTTCTATCTACATGTGAGACAGCAGGCCATATGAAAACCCGCCCGGAGTTGGGCGGGCTTCTAGCCTTAACACGTTTATCAGTATAGCACTCGATACAGGCCATAACAAGAGTGCGATTAGAGCGGGGTAGGGGCGCGGTTTACAAGCCCGCCGCTCTAACCACACCTATTGAAGAAGGTACACATCAGACCAATCACCAAAGTAGAGACCAGTACCATTCAACGTTACGCCGTGCACTTTCGCCGGGATAATGGCGGACACGTTCTGGTGATCAAGCGGCAGCCAGCCAACATCATTGATCGCAATCTGTTCCGCCTTATTGTAAAGTGCGATACGAGCATTCCCCGCTTCTTTCTCCGCCTGCATCACCGTCTGGTCAAAACTGGCATTCTTCCAGGTACCATTATTATTGTTAGCCGTTGACAGCAAGTTCAGTGCCAGCCAATCATAAGGATCCGGGAAATCAGCGCTCCACTGTGTAAAGCCAAACTGTATCTGCCGTTTCGACGTGGCATCGTTATACGCGTTTAACTCGACTCCATTCGGCCTCACTTGAATACCTAGAGCCTTCTGCCACATATCTTGCAACGCAGCAACCTCACCAGAGGACACCTGAGAACTGGGATAAGAGAACGTGATTGGAGGTACCTTGGTCACATCAGGATAAACAGACTGCAAGAGCGACTTGGCCCTCGCAGTATCATATGGCAGACCAGGATAATTCGGCTGATAACCGGGCATACCAGGCGGAATAATAGTCGTTGCCGGAGAAACAGTGTTTTTGAAAATAGCTTTTGCCAGCGTATCCCGGTCGGTTGCATAGGCAAAAGCCTGGCGCACAGCAGTATTGTTAAACGGAGGTCGTGTATTGTCGAAGAACAACAGATCGGTCTGCAAAAGCGGCATACGAATAAAGCCTGGCGTCCCCTGCATCGTTACCTGATCAGTGGGCAGAAGATTCCAGGTAAAAGCATACTGGTTTGCACGATAGGATTTGAATGCGATGGAAAGATCAGCCACAAAGATCATATCCACTTCTTTCAACCTGGTCTTGTTACCATAATAATTGGGATTCGGCGTGAACACCATCTTCGTATTAGTCAACCACGCCTTGACAACAAACGGTCCTGTCCCAACAGCATTGCCAGCTGCGTTTCTCGGCCAGTTTTTCTGACCATACTGGTCGATAACTTTTTTGTTTAGAGGGAAAAAGAGCGAATTAGTAAGTTCTTCCAGGAAGTACGCTGTGGGCTGCTTTAATGTCACCTGGAGGGTATGATCATCGATTGCTTTGACGCCGGAGAAAGTGGTTGTCTTACCGGCTGCGACCTCGTCTGAACCAACAATAGGCGACTCATAAAAAGATGCAATGGGTGAAGCAACCGCTGGAAGCAGTGCTCTTGACCAGGTATAGACATAGGATTGTGCGGTTACAGGAGTACCATCCGAGAACGTAATACCCTGCTTAAGCGTAAAGGTATAAACTTTATTGTCACTTGATACTTGCCAGTTTGCCTGGTCCGGAATCACATTTAAGTTTTTATCGGAACGTACCAGCCCGCTATAAATCATGTTTACCGCGATCGACGCATTTGCATCTGGTCCAAGGGCAGGATCAAGCGTAGCAATATCACTTATGCCAACATTCGGAAAAGTTAATACCTGGTTGGTTGATGGTGTTCCATTTGTCGCTGGAGTTGTACCACCACTTCCTCCACATCCAGCAAGCAATAGAAGGCTAAAAAATATTGTCGCTAATGGTAAGCTGCGTGGGTGCGCATGCCACAGACTATGATGCATAAAGAGCCTCGCTTTCTGAAAGCGCTGAAAAACCGGATAACTGATTGCACTTCCAGGAGAAGCACAACACAGCCAGGATGCTAAAACATTTCCTGTACCTTGTTATACGCTGAAGAACAAAGCATCTCTCACAAAGACCCGTAGAGGCGTGCCTTGCGTGCGCCGGCTCGCTGCAGAGAACCTGGCTGATGCAGGGCATGATGGCTGCCGACCACGCGGCGCACGCAAGGCACGCCTCTACGGGACGTTTGCAGTTCCCTGAAGTGTACGAATCTGTGGTATCCTTAAAGGTACGGCTGTCATGGCTTACAAAGAACAGAGAGCGATATTGTTCAACGACGAGCAAGGGAGCTATGTATGCAAATTCGTATCATTGGAGCACCGATGGATTTAGGTGCAGACCGACGGGGGGTTGATATTGGCACCAGTGCGATTCGCTATGCCGAGTTAAGCGATCATCTACGTCGTCTCGGTTATACAGTTCGCGATATAGGCAACATCGTTATTCCCCAACCAGAAAGTGAAGCACAAGGTAATCCCCGCCTCAAGTATCTCGGGCCGATAGTACGGGCATCCGAGGAACTGGAGTCTATTGTCAGTTCAACATTGCAGGGAGGCGAGTTTCCGCTTATCCTGGGAGGTGATCACAGCATCGCACTTGGCTCGATCAGTGGCGTTGCGCATGTGCATAAACCTCTAGGCGTTCTATGGATTGATGCTCATGCTGATCTAAACACTGAGGAGACCACACCCTCCGGCAATATTCACGGTATGATCCTGGCAGCGCTGGCAGGGCTGGGTGATAGTCGTCTCTGTGGTATTGGCGGATGGGCTCCCAAGCTCAATCCAGCTCATATTGTGATTGTTGGTGCACGCGATATAGACTCTGGCGAGCAGAAATTGCTCCGCCAGCATCATATCCATGTCTTTACTATGTCAGATATCGATCAGTATGGTATCTCCGATGTGATGCGGCAGGCCAACGCCATCGCGGGTCAAAATGACAACCCCATCCACCTCAGCCTGGACATGGATGCGTTGGATCCACGCGAAGCTCCGGGGGTCGGCACGCCTGTACGCGGTGGCCTGAGCTATCGCGAAGCCCATCTCGCCATGGAGATGGTAGCCAACACCCATCGACTCGTTTCTATGGACGTTGTAGAGGTCAACCCCATCCTGGATCGCGAGAACGCGACTGCCCTGCTTGCCGTTGAGCTGGTCCTTTCAGCATTGGGGAAAAAGATTTTGTGAATCTGCTGACAAAGTTGTCAGCAAACTTGTTTCTAGTGCAACTTTCATACGTCTTAGAAAGTATACAACTAGAAACCAGGAGAAGGAGGAAACGATAAGTAGCAATGATGCCACTTATCATCACAAAAGATGAATGCAAAAGAACTCTTTATGAACGGCGAGTTCATACCCGCTGAGAAAGGCGTCATTTCCGTACGCACACATGGTTTTGCGTATGGCACAGGGTGCTTTGAAGGCATTCGCGGCTATTGGAACGAACGGGACCAGCAGGTCTACCTGTTCCGCCTCCGTGAACACTACGAGCGCCTGCTACGATCGTGTAAAATTCTGCATATCTCGCTCCCGTATACCATCGATGAGTTGATTGCCATCAGTGTAGAACTGGTCAGACGCAACGGTCAACGAGAAGATGTGTACCTGCGACCAGTCGCTTATAAAGGCGACACAGTGATCGGGGTCCGACTCCACGGCCTTGAGGATCACTTTGTCCTGACAGCAGAGCCTATGGGCAACTACATTGAAATGACCGGGCTACGTTGTGGTGTCTCATCATGGAGACGCATCGACGATAACGCCATTCCAGCGCGCGCCAAGATTATTGGAGGCTATGTTAACGCCGCCTTCGCCAAGACCGAAGCAATGCAGAATGGCTATGACGAAGCTATTATGCTTACCAGCGAGGGTCACGTCTCCGAGGGAAGCGCGGAAAATATCTTCATGGGCATCAATGGCGAACTCGTTACGCCAGCCCCTACCGAGAATATTCTCCTGGGCATCACACGTGACACCGTCATTCAACTGGCACATCGTGAACTCAACCGCATTACACGTGAACGCCCGGTAGACCGTACCGAGCTCTACACCGCCGATGAAATTCTGCTGTGCGGAACTGGCGCTCAGATAGCCCCCGTCATCAGCGTCGATCAGCGCGACGTTGGTAATGGCATGGTCGGTCCAATTGCTCGCCAGCTCCAGGAGCTTTACTTTGACGTTGTGCGGGGGAAGCGTCCTGAGTACAAAGACTGGTGCACGCCAGTTTTTGCAGAGGTGCCACAGCATTCTTAAAACCAGAGCTAAAGTATAGAAGCATCAGGAGAGGTGTGTAAGTACGCACCTCTTTATATTTTATGTCCGACGAGCCATAACTACACAACAAAGCGACCTTGCCAAAATGACAGGGTCGCAGGTATTCTTATGCAATCGCAGGATATTTGATTAATTAACGCTTCGTGTACTGTGGAGCCTTACGAGCGCGCTTCAGACCTGGCTTCTTGCGTTCCTTCATGCGTGGGTCACGTGTCAGGTAGCCAGCTTTACGCAAAGTGGGCTTGAAATCAGGGTTCATGCGTACCAGGGCACGTGCCAGGGCATGACGGATTGCGCCCGCCTGACCGGTAGTACCCCCGCCCATGACCCGCACAGTCAGCGTATAAGCATTGCCCAGATCGAGTACACGCAGTGGTGAGGAAATGGTCGCCATATGCGTATCACGCGTTCCAAAATACGCATGAACACTTTTTCCGTTGACAGTGATATTGCCATCGCCATTGGGGAAGAGGCGCACGCGGGCTACAGCCGTCTTGCGCCGTCCCATACCGTAGTAATACTCGCCTTTGATGGTTTCGGCCAAGGTAGGTTCTCCTCTTCTTTACTTTGCCTCATTCGACTTCAACAACGCTTCCGGGCCCGTCCAGAGGATCGGCTTCTGAGCCTGATGCGGATGCTCCGGACCAGCATAAATCTTCAGGCGACCCATAATCTGCGTTCCCAGGCGATTATGCATCACCATACCACGCACTGCATGTTCCAATGCACGCTCTGGATGTTTGCCTTCCAGTGTCTGGCGCAGAGTCGTCTTCTTCAAACCGCCGGGATATTGAGAGTGGCGATAGTAGACCTTCTGCTCCATACGTCGTCCCGTAACAGCGATCTTCTTCGCATTGACCACAATCACAAAATCCCCGCTATTCATATGGGGAGTGAACGTGGGCTTGTGCTTCCCACGCAAGATCTGCGCGATCTGCGATGCCAGACGCCCCAGAACCTGACCCTCGGCATCAATGACATACCATTGGGGGTGCAGATCAGCGGCCTTGGCGCTATATGTCTTCATCATCGTTCGTAACTCCAAACTTCTCAGGATATTCAACCCGTATCAGACACAGCCCATGTGATGGGGCCGCTGAACCAGGATGCGTCTTCTCTGCACGTTGCACAATGATAGCAAATTCATCGAGACAGAGACGCTTCTGTCCTACCAGCAACAGCGTGCCAACCATTCTACGAACCATCCCTGTGAGAAAGGCGTCCGCAGTAAAATCACAATAAATTAGTGCATCTTGACGTTCGCAACATGCCTCGATCATCGTACGAATACAGTGATGTGGCCCCGGTCTCGTTGGATTCGTATCATCGGGACTGCGCCCAAAAGCCCCGAAATCTTTGCGTCCCAGTAACAACTGACAGGCCTCTTGCATCAGATCTACATCTAATGCACGTGGGCAATGATACGTATAGCGAGCGCTTAATGCTGTCGGCGCGCCATCATTCCAGATTGTGTAACGATAGGAGCGACTAACAGCGCTAAAGCGGGCGTGAAAACGCTCAGGTGCTTCACTCGCCCACCGGACCACTACAGTACCGGGTAAGATAGCATTCAGAGCTCGTTGCCAGACCTGGGGAGTCAGATGCGACTGCGTCTTAAAATTTATGACCTGACCACTCGCATGCACTCCGGCGTCGGTACGACCCGCTCCGTTTACCACGGCTGACTCACCAGAGACACGAGAAATTGCCATCTCCAGTGTTCCCTGCACCGTCGGTCCATGACGATCAGGCTGCCGTTGGAAGCCATGGTAGTCAGTGCCATCATACTCAATACCGCACGCAATGTTCATAATAATTTAACTATACAAGAGCGATCTGTGCAATTTCAGACGCATCACCCTTGCGGCGCCCTAGCTTCGTAATGCGTGTATAGCCACCCGGGCGATTAACATAACGAGGAGCCAGTTCTTCAAACATCTTCCTGACCACCAGCTCGTCTGGTAGTGCACTCAAGATCGTACGACGGGCATGAAGTTCGATCACCATCGCCTGGTACGCCGCCTGCAAAGCGCGCTCCGCCTCATCCTCGTTAGAAATGATGCGTAGCAACTCTTCGCGGCGCCCCTTGAGCTTCTCTTCCAGGAACTTGCGCCCTTTATCGGTTAGCGGAGCCTTTAACTGCTCTGCACGAACCTCATTCGAATCGACTTTCTTCTTCAGAGAGAAGCGTCCGCGGCGAGCAAAAGCCAGAATCTGGGCCGCCTTCTCTTTATCGGAAACGACAGAAGTCAGGTACTGCTGAGCGGCTATATGGCCCTTCACCGCTGTATCAATCAGCTTCTCAACCTCGGCACGAATAGCATTAGCGCGTGCCTCGGTGGTCTGTATGCGATCATACCGGATCAGGCCAGCCATGAGATTACGGCGCGCAGAACGACGGCGCGGCTCAGGCATACTCATCCGGTTGCCGGCAACTCGGTGCCTCAACTTAGTCCTCCATTTCGTGATCGCCGTCCATATCGGCTCCGACAGTGCTGGTACGCGGATTAGGCAGGAAGTTTCGTGCAAGTAAGCGCTCACGTAGTTCCTGCAAACTCTTCTCACCGAAGTTACGCACACCGAGCAAATCTTCTTCATTCATCGATAGCACCTGGCCTACTTTGGTAATGTTACTGCGCTTCAGGCAGTTGTAGGCACGAACAGAAAGATCAAGTTCCTCGATAGGTGTATCGTAGATCTTCTGTGGGATGGGCAGGCTGCTTAGCGGGGCCTTCTCAGGCTCAGGCAGAGATGCACGGTAGTTGGCGAGCAACGTAAAGTGGCGCACCAGAATATCTGCACTCTGACGCAGCGCCTCATCGGGCGTGATCGTTCCATCCGTCGTGATATCGAGAACAATTTTATCAAAGTTTGTCATCTGCCCGACACGCGTGTGCTCAACCGTATAATTTACTTTCTGCACGGGCGTGTAAATGGCATCGACCGGAATAACACCTATAGGCTGATCTTCTTTAGAGTCGGCAGGAACATAGCCTCTACCAGTCTCAACAACCAGCTCCATATCGAGACGAGCATTTTCATTATCGAGTGTTGCAATATAGAGTTCTGGATTAACAATCTCCACCGTACTGGGAGCGATGATATCTGCCGCCGTCACCTCGCGCTCACCGGATACTTCCAGTCGCATAGAAACGGGATGATCCGAAAAGCTGCGCAGGCGCAACTTCTTCACATTCAGCACAATATCAGTCACATCCTCCTTCACATTGGAGACATCCTGGAACTCGTGTTGCACACCCTCGATCCGAATAGAGGTCACCGCCGCACCAGGCAACGATGATAGCAAAACCCGCCGTAGCGCATTGCCCAGGGTCATTCCATACCCCGCCTCTAACGGCTCAATATCATAGCTCGCATAATTTCCTTGTGTTTTTGTATTTTTAATGCGAGGCAGAGTAATATCTAGCAAGGTTCTAACCTGCCTTTCTTTTTCTACCATTTACTGTTTCAAAAGCCTTATTGCTCATTGGGCCTGCCATCGCCAAAGAGCCAGAAGCTAGAAACGCAGGTAGTCCAAGAGTTCTTCGCTCTAGAACGACCCGTTACAGGATCGCACAAGCGTGGACCCGGCCCTTCTCGGACCACATGCCGGGCTATGCTGTTACGCCGTTCGCCTACACCTGATCTCCATTCGCAAGCGATAGGGCCCAGGCATGTGCCGGGAAATCTCCACCAGATCAGCGTGCTAACATATTAACGCTGATAGTATTCAACCACCATCTGCTCATCGAAGGGCAGCTCAAGATCCGCTCGTGAAGGTACAGTTACGACACGACCAGATAATTCATTAGTATCCAGACGCAGCCAGGCAGGAACGCCTTTCTGAGCCAGAATCAATGCACGGGTCTTAAAGTACTCCAGACCTTTACTCCGCTCACGTACAGTGATAACATCATTAGGTTTTGCAATAAAGGAGGGAATGTCTGTCTTACGACCATTTACAGCAAAGTGCCCATGATTGACAAGCTGGCGGGCCTGAGCACGCGAGTCAGCAAACCCCAGACGATAGACCAGATTGTCCAGGCGCATCTCCAGGATCTGCAGCAGGTTCTCACTGGTCTTGCCGGGGCGACGAGCGGCAGCACCGAAGTGCTTGGTAAACTGACGTTCCAGGATACCGTAGGTACGACGTACGCGCTGCTTCTCACGCAACTGCTTTGCATAACCAGACTCTTTACGCGAGCGACCGCCGCCATGCTGTCCAGGACGTGTATTACGGCGCTCAAGTGTGCACTTTGTCATGCACTTGTCGCCTTTTAAGAAAAGTTTTACCCCCTCACGCCTGCACAACTTGCAGACGGGGCCGGTATAACGTGCCATCTAGTAAAATCCTCCTCCACGCACAGCGTGAATAACCACCACGCGCTTATACACGACGCCTCTTAGGGGGTCTGCATCCATTGTGCGGAATAGGTGTAACATCAGTAATTGAAGTGACGGAGAGTCCAGCCCCCTGCAACGAACGAATCGCCGCCTCACGACCAGAGCCAGGACCCTTGACAAAGACATCGACCTGACGCAAGCCATGATCCATTGCCTTACGTGCAGCCGACTCAGCAGTCACCTGGGCTGCATATGGAGTGCTCTTACGTGAGCCTTTAAAGCCCTGCCCACCAGCACTGCCCCAGGAAAGGACATTCCCATTGGGATCTGTGAGAGTCACAATTGTATTATTAAAGGTTGCTTGAATATGTGCTTGACCACGCGGCACAGATTTACGCTCACGCCGCCTGACCTTACCTGTCGGTTTCTTCTTATCTGCCATCTCTGACAATACCTCCCCGGCGTTACTTCTTTGCTACAGCCTTCTTCTTACCGGCTACCGTTCTCTTTGGCCCACGACGTGTACGCGCATTGGTACGTGTACGCTGACCACGTACTGGAAGGTTGCGACGGTGGCGCATACCGCGGTAGCAGCCGATTTCGATCAGCCGTTTGATATTCATATCTACTTCGCGGCGCAGATCACCCTCGACCTTATATTCGCGGTCTATCAATTCACGTAGGCGGTTGACCTCTTCTTCGGTCAGATTCTTCACTCGCGTATCTGGATTAATGCGTGTTCGCTCAAGGATCTTGCGGCTTGTTGTAAGCCCAATCCCATAAATGTAGCACAGCGAAATCTCCACGCGCTTTTCACGTGGAATGTCAACGCCGGCGATTCTAGCCATATTTCCCTCCAGCTTCGAGTTTCGAGTTTCAATTTCGCACTTCTTACCTGAAACGTGAAACTCGAAACAGCCTATTAACCCTGTTTCTGTTTATGCTTTGGATCCTTGCTACAGATAACCATCACCACACGATTGCGGCGGATCACCTTGCAGTTATCACAACGCGGCTTTACTGAGGCGCGCACTTTCATGACTTGCCCTCCTCGTACACTAGATAAAATGCAAAAATCAAGACAAAGAAAAACATACCCCTGGTATACCTTCTTGCCTGATCTGTTTCCGTTCAAAAAGACGCCGGTTAGAAGAAAAGGAACAATGAAGGATGCTTCACTTATCTGTCATGACTTCACGCGCCATGTAATACGCCCTCGTGTCAGATCGTAAGGCGACAGCACAACTTTCACCTTGTCTCCCGGTACGATGCGCACAAAGTTCATTCGGATACGTCCTGAGAGGATCGCGAGAACCTCATGGTGCTCATCGATCTCGACTTTAAACATGGCATTGGGGAGGGCCTCTACTACTTTACCCTCGACTTCAATTTCATCCTTTTTTGGCATAGCATCCTTTCCCTAGCGACGGGACTAATTCTCAATGTCTTCTGCATGCATACTTAACAAGGACACGCACGGCGTGGCAGCCACTACACGCATGCGCAAAGTCGCATTGCAATTGCAAACAATCTCACCTTACAGCAAGATGGTATCTAATTACTAGAAAAAAGTACAAAATGGCAGCAGTTGTTACTGCTGCAGCCAACTACGAATTATAGCATACATTCCGATAAAAGTCGAGAGGGAAATTTGTCATAAGTACTAAAGTTCCCTTTTTCTATTAAAGTGTCAAAATATCAGCGTCGCCTTCAGTGATCGCCACAGTGTGCTCAAAATGAGCTGCGTAGGTATTATCGACAGATACCACGGTCCATTCATCGTCCAGAACACGTGTATCCTGCATGCCCATAATCACCATTGGCTCGATAGCAAGCACCATACCTGGTTTTAACCTGAGCGCATAACCGGGATCGCCGGGCTCAACATAATTCAGCACCTGTGGATCCTCGTGCATACTGCGGCCTACACCATGCCCTCCATAGTGACGGACGACAGAAAAACCTGCGGCCTCTACATGCTGTTGCACCACACGCGCCACATCAAGCAAGCGATTGCCCGCACGAGCAGCCGCGATTCCACGATAAAGCGCTTCCTCGGTTACTTTCAACAGGCGTTGCACTTCAGGCGCAACCGCACCCACCGGGACAGTAATGGCAGAGTCGGCATGCCACCCTTTATAGTTAGCCGCAAAGTCAAGCGTGATGATATCGCCTTCCTTGAGCACGCGTTTACCGGGGATACCGTGTACAACTTCCTCGTTTACAGACGTACAGAGTGATGCCGGGTAACCATGATAGCCCAAAGAGCTAGATTTCGCTCCGTAATGCTTCAGAGCCTCTGCTGCCATCCTATCGATATCGCCAGTTGTGATACCTGGACGAACAGCGCTGCGCAGTTCTGCAAGCATCCCTGCTACAATATGTCCGGCCTCGCGTATCTTTTCTCGCTCTTCCTTTGATTTTATGATAGGTGCCATTTAACTCTTTTTCTTTTCGTTATCTTTTACCGCTTGAACGAGATTCGCCTGTACCTGCCCAATATCTTGATTCCCATCCACTTCTATCAGTTTATGTTCCTCGCGATAGTAGTCGAGCAGGCGAATAGTTTCATTAAAAAAGATATCTAACCGTTTTTGTATTGCCTCACCCTGATCATCAGGGCGCTGATACAGATCGCTGCCATCAAGGTCGCACTTCCCTGCTACCTTTGGAGGATTTGTGTATATGTTATACACATGCTGGTTTGCCCGGCAGATATATCTACCCGAGAGCCTGTGCAGCAGCACCTCGCGAGGAACCTTCAGATAGATCGTACAAGCAATTGATCGACCTATACTTTGTAATCCCTCATCCAGCGCCTGCGCCTGTGCTATTGTACGAGGGAAACCATCCAATAGCACGCCACGAGAGCAATCTGGCTCTTTGAGCCGTTTCAGAACCATAGGTATTGTGATGTCATCAGGGACCAACTCCCCGCGATCAAGGTACCCTTTGGCCCGCATCCCCAGATCAGTATGTTCGCCAAGCTCTTTACGGAACAAATCTCCACTAGCAACGTGGCAGATCCCGAGAGACTGTGATAGCTTCTCGGATTGAGTTCCCTTCCCCGACCCCTGCGCACCGATCAGGACAATATCCACGTCTTTCCTCCATATGGAAGTGCGTAGGAACGTCCCATTACTTATCACTACTAGCGGGACGTACGTGTGCAGGAAGGGCAGTGAAACAGTCACTGCCAACCTCCAACCTACGACAGAAAACCGGAATAGTTGCGCATAACCATTTGCGACTCAAGCTGCCTGACCGTGTCCAACACAACGCCGACCGCAATCAGCACAGAAGCAGCGCTTAACAACTGGTTACCACCAACACGCGCGATATAAGGTAGAATAGAAACAATACCCAGGAACAATGCGCCAGCAAGCGTGACACGGTTCAGAATGTTCGTCAGGTACCTGTTGGTCGGCTCACCCGGACGATAGCCCGGAATAAACGCCCCCTGTTTCTGCAAGTTCTCGGGAATATTCTGTTGTTGCCATACGACATAGGCGTAGAAGTATGTAAACGCTACCACCAGCGCAAAGTACATCAACCAGTACCACCACTGAGAGGTGTTCACCAGGTATGTACCCACCCACTGGGCAGTATTCTTCAACCAGGGTGTACTACTCGTCGCCAGGTACTGCGAAATGACCGCCGGGAACAGCAGCATCGACTGCGCAAAGATCAGCGGAATCATACCTGCGCTATTGACCTGTATAGGAATATAGGTCGTCTGAGCGGAGCCAACCAGCATACCCCGACCAACCATACGTTTTGTAGGATACTGTACAGGTACACGGCGCTGCCCCTGATAGACATACACAATACCCAGAATTGTGATCAGGCCAATGATAGCAAACACGGCAATACTGATAATACCGCCGCCTGTTCCACTACCAGTTGTAGCCGCTACATAACCTTGCTGCACAAATGATGGAAGTCGGCTGACGATACCACCAAAGATAATGATCGAAATACCATTACCAATACCATTTTCAGTAATCAACTCACCAAGCCAGACCAGGATCATCGTGCCGGCTGTCAGCGTGATAAGAATAGCCCAGCTATCCAGAGCATATTGTGGGTCAATAACGCTGAAGTTTGTCAGAACACCTTCCTTCTGGAAGAGAGCACACTGCCCAAAAGCCTGTAGGAAGGCCAGCGGTACAGCAATAATACGTGTGATCTGGCTAAAGCGGAGACGCCCAGCCTCACCTTGAGCAGCTAGATTCTGCAGCGCCGGAATGATAGGCTGCAAAAGCTGCATCACAATAGTAGCAGTAATGTACGGATAGACCGACATTGCGACGATAGAGAAGTACTGTAGAGACCCGCCAGAAAAGACATCCAGCAGTCCGAGCAACTGACCTATGTTCTGGCCCTGGTTCGTGGTAAACAGATTACGCAGAGCCTGCTGGCCTTGAGCCGTCAATGGCACAGGGATATGCGAAAGGACACGGAAAACCAGCAGAATTCCCAGCGTGAAGAGAATCTTGTTGCGTAGATCTGGAACAGTCCAGACACTGCGCAGGCGTTCCCACATGGGAGCCTCCTTCTAGAAACAACAAAAACGCGCGTTACGGTATACTACACTATACGCGCAAGACGCCAGGGAGGTTACGCCCTGGCATCCTGTTAGCCCTGTTGTCCCGTTACCTCAGTTTTTGTTTTGTCTTCTTTACGCCGCTTGGTCTTTTCGTAAACCTTGACCGGAATAATCTCGACAGCGCCACCTGCGGCCTCAATCTTCGCCCGCGCACTCTCAGAAAATTTGTGAGCGTGTACAGTCAAAGCATGGTCAAGATCACCGTTACCCAGTATTTTGATTAAGCCTCGTCCCTCAGCGGGCGTTACCAGGCCTATGTTCACCAGATCATCAGGTTTTACTTGAGAACCAGCCTCGAACGATTCGAGATTAAGTACATTAATAATAGTATATTCGTCGCGGAAAGGAGTATTGCTATTTCCTAAACCACGTACAAATGGTAATCTTTTGGACAGGCGTGTCTGACCACCGTTAAATGCGCGATGGATTTTGCCGCCCGTGCGCGCCTTTTGACCTTTTGTACCACGGCCAGCGGTTTTACCGCGACCAGAGCCATGACCACGGCCAAGGCGCCTTTCTTTCTTATGCGAACCAGGAGCTGGCCGCAAATCAGAGAGTTTCACTTACTGTCTCCTCCACCTGCACCAGGTGAATCACCTTGCGAATCATGCCACGCACTGCGGGTTGATCGTCAAGCTCAACCGTCTGCTGGAGCTTGCGCAGCCCCAACGCCTGAATCGTTGCTTTCTGGTCTTTTGGATAGCCAATAGAACTCTTCACCCATTTTACACGTAGTTTTGCCATCGTTTATCTCCTATCACGGCGATCTCCGCCGCCGCCTCCTCGACGATCTCCGCCGCGGTCTCCGCCTCGACGATCTCCGCGATCGCCTCCGCGACGACCAGACGTGGCTCGGCTCTCACGTGCTTCCTCTTCGCGAGCTGCGCGAGCAGCGGCAGCCTGTTCGGCTGCTGAAGCGGTTGCGACAGCAAGCTGCTCGGCACGCTTTTTCCCCAGGAGATCTACCACAGTTTTACCACGACGTGCAGCCTCTATCTCAGGAGAACGCAATTCACGCAAAGCCCGCAAACATGCCTGTACGGTATTCGCTTTGTTCGTGCTACCCAGCGTCTTCGTTAAGATATCACGGACGCCTGCCGATTCCATGACGGCGCGCACAGCGCCACCAGCAATAACGCCGGTACCTGGAGCCGCAGGCTTCAAAAGAACTTCAGAGGCCCCAAAGTTTGTCTTCACCTGATAGGGAATAGTTGTGCCGGAAAGTGGTACCTGGATCAGGTGCTTCTTGGCATCTTCTACGCCCTTACGAATAGCCTCGGTATACTCACTGGCTTTGCCAAAGCCATAGCCAACATAGCCATTACGATCGCCAACAACTACCAGGGCACGAATGCTAAATCGTCGGCCACCTTTGACCACCTTAGAGACACGGCTAACCTCTACTACAGTCTCCTCAAGGTTTAGTTTTGAAGCATCTATTCTTGCCATATTTTTCCTGTCTTAACATTCTCTTATCCATGTGTATGTATCGCTCTCACGATCATCCGCATGAAAAGTAGCTTCGTGGCCTTAGAAGTCCAGACCTGCTTCGCGCGCGCCTTCGGCTAGTGAGGCGACGCGTCCATGATAGGCGTAGCCACCACGATCAAAGACAACCTGCTTTACACCCTTTTCTTTCGCACGCTGGGCAATAAGCTTACCAACTTCACGCGCAACCGCGACTTTTCGGTTGTTAGCGATAGGAGCAAGGGCCTCAACGGGTGTCCTGGTAGAACGCCCCTGAGCAGCAGGCAATACCGTTTTAGGTTGAGCAACGGCACCTCTCTGCGGGCCGCCCTTTTGGGGCTGAGCACCTTTCGCCTGAGGCTTTGCAGGGGCCTTTTCGGCCCTGGCACTCTTCCCTCTGGCTGGAGCCGCCTCGGCAGCAGTTTCCACAGCTACCGGAACCCCTTCAGATTGCACAGCTTTTGGCTGCCCGCCAGGGGCAGTGACTGCAGGTTTAAAGTCGCGCAAGCCCTCATCAAGAGAAGAAGCGGCTGCCAATGTCTGGCCCGTGGTATCGTCTATGACCTGCGCATAGATATGATGTCCACTGCGGAATATATTCAAGCGTGGACGTGCCTGTGAGCCTTCTAAATGGCTTCTCATACGCTGGTGCCGCCGCAGCCGCGCCTTGTTTGAATTAAATCGCTTAATCATATTTTACTTCTTCTTACCGCCGACTTTACCAGCTTTACCAGCTTTGCGACGGATCTTTTCACCCGCGTAGCGAATACCTTTGCCCTTATAGGGCTCCGGCTTACGTATACGACGAATAGTGGCCGCCACTTCACCTACGAGTTGCTTATCGATACCGCTGACACTTACTTTTGTAGCTTTAGTAGCCGCATCGATGCCATCGACATTCAAGGTAATCCCCGGCGGTGGCTGAACTTCAACCGGGTGCGAGTAACCTACCTGAATGACCAGGTTATTACCGACCTTGGCAGCACGATAGCCTACACCGTGAATTTCCAACTGCTTGCTGTACCCATTTGTCACGCCCATAACCATGTTGTTGACGAGAGTACGATACAGACCATGCTTTGCTTTATGCTCCTTGCTGTCCGAGGGGCGGTTAACAAGCAGTTGACCATTTTCGAGCTTCAGTATCAGATCAGGATCGACCTTAGAAGAAAGCTCACCTTTAGGCCCCTTAACCGTTACCAGATTTTCCTCGGTCCAGTTCACCTGCACCCTGGGTGGCACTGCGATTGGAGCGCGTCCAATACGAGACATTCAATACCTCCCTCTACCAAATGTAGCAGATGACTTCGCCACCAAGTCCCTGGTGATAGGCGCTAGAGCCCGTCATCAGACCTTTTGGTGTCGAAAGAATAGCTATCCCCAGACCACCGCGGACGCGTGGGATAACAGCTTTCTTTGTGTAGACACGCAGACCAGGTTTGCTGACGCGCTTCAGTTGCGTCAGAACCGGTTTCTTATCCACATAGCGTAATGTGAGACGAATTGTCCCCTGTGGATTATCTTTCAGGATCTCGATATCCTTAACGTAACCTTCTTCTTTGAGCACACGCGCGATTGCCAGCTTCATTTTCGATGCTGGAATCAGTACGCGAGTATGCCGTGCTGTAGCCGCATTACGAATGCGCGTAAGCATATCCGCAATGGGATCAGTCATATTCATGGATTATCCTCCACAATCACAAGGATCACAGACGAGGGTTTCGAAGCGTCTTTCGACCTGGCATCCTGTCCTTGTGTCCTTTCTTCGCGACTACTACCAGCTCGACTTCGTCACACCTGGCAACTCACCGCGCAACGCACGTTCGCGGAAGCAGATGCGGCACAGGCCAAATTTGCGCATATACGCACGAGGCCGTCCGCAGACATGACAGCGATTATGCTGCTGCACCTTAAAGCGAGGCTTGCGCTGCGACTTTACAATCATTGAGGTTTTCGCCATATCGCCCTCCAGCGTTACTTCTTAAATGGCATGCCCATCAGCGCGAGCAGCCTTCGCCCTTCTTCATCGGTGCGAGCCGTTGTAATAACACTTACTTCCATACCGCGTACTTTATCGACCTTGTCATAGTCAATTTCAGGGAAGACCAGTTGCTCACGCAAGCCCAGTGTATAGTTACCACGACCATCAAATGCTTCCGGGGATACACCCTGGAAGTCACGCAGGCGCGGCAGTGCGACATTCATAAGCTTGTCCAGGAACTGGTACATACGCTCACCACGCAGCGTAACCATACAGCCAATCTGCATTCCTTCACGCAACTTGAAAGCTGCAACAGAACGCTTAGCGCGTGTAATAACAGGTCGCTGCCCGGTGATAACCGCCAGATCAGCTACAGCGGCATCCATTGCCTTGGCATTCTGGATGACCTCGCCCATGCCGATATTCACAACGACCTTGTTGATCGCGGGCACCTGCATCGGATTCTTGTAGTTAAACTCCTTTTGCAGGGCAGGCGCAACCTCTTGCCGGTATTTATCTTTTATGCGCGATGCCATTTAACTACTCCTCGTCCGATCTTCAATCACTTTCTGACACTTCTTGCACACGCGTACAGGACGCAACTTCTGATCGGCTCCAATTGGGCGACGATCATGTGCGACACGGGTGGGCTGACCGCACTCGGTGCATTTGAGCATGACATTCGAGACATGAATAGGCATCGCCTTCTCGATCACACCACCCTGACGGGTCTGACCCTGTGGACGGACATGCTTCTTGACAACATTCAGGCCTTCAACAATCACCTTGTTGTCCTGTGGCAGCGCCCGCGAGACCGTCCCTTCCTTCCCCCGATCCTTACCAGTAATGATCAAAACAGTATCACCCTTTTTGATATTCATTTTGGCAAGGTGGAGAGGTTTCTTTTCTTTTATTTTTGTTGCCATCTTCTACCTCAGTTAGAGCACTTCAGGCGCAAGCGAGATGATCTTCATAAAGTTGCGCTCACGCAATTCGCGGGCCACCGGGCCAAAGATACGTGTACCACGCGGATTGTTACCGGCGGCGATGATGACGGCTGCGTTCTCGTCGAAGCGAATATGCGAACCATCAGGACGCGCATATTCTTTCGCCACACGAACCACCACAGCATTCACAACCTCACCCTTCTTCACCTGGCCATTAGGCGCCGCCTGCTTCACAGAGGCCTTTATCACATCCCCTATTTCGGCATAGCGCTTGGAAGATCCACTCATCACACGGATACACATAATCTCTTTTGCGCCAGTATTATCGGCGACCTTCAGACGTGTCTGTGGCTGAATCATTTCTTCTTTCCCCCTTATTCTGTCGCTTCTTCAGATGGCGTCAGAGTAGGATCGACGTCAGCCAGCACTTCTTCAACTGGCACAATACCGCTGCCGCGCTTCACGACTTCAACCAGGCGCCAACGTTTCATCTTGCTCAGCGGGCGGCTCTCTTCGATACGAACCACGTCGCCGACCTGACAGGTGTTCTCTTCGTCATGCACCTGGAAGCGCTTCGTCTGCTTATACGTACGTTTATAGATACGATGCTTCTTTAATGATTCTACGACGACTACAATCGTTTTATTCATTTTATTGCTAACCACGCGCCCAACTTTTTGTTGGCGACGGCTCGTTTTCGGAGCCGCTTCTGTGCCTGACGTGGTCCCAGTACCTTGCTGCGTCATTATTCTTCATTCTCCAACTGTGTTAAGCGATGCAGCAAACGCGCAATGTCTTTGCGCGTCTGTGCAAAGACGCGGTTGTTTTTGACTTCACCACGCTGCTGTTGCAAGCGGAGATTGAACAGCTTCAACCGCAAGTCCTTCAGTTCTTTCTGGACCTCGCCAGCAGTCATCTCAGCAATTTGCTTACGACGTTCATTAAGCTTCGACACTCTCTGCCTCCCCTCGGGTAATAAAACGGGTCTTTACAGGCAGTTTATGACTTGCCAAGCGCACAGCTTCCCTGGCGATCTCTTCACTGACGCCACCGATCTCGAAGATGATACGTCCAGGTTTGACCACTGCAACCCAGTGATCGACAGCACCTTTACCACTACCCATACGCGTTTCGGCGGGTTTTGCGGTAATTGGTTTGTCAGGGAAGACACGGATCCATACTTTGCCACCACGCTTCATAAAACGGGTGAGCGCAATACGAGCTGCCTCAATCTGACGCGCTTCCATCCAACAGGGCTCCAGCGCTTGCAGGCCATAATCGCCGAAAGAGAGGGTACTGCCACGATGGGCCTCTCCCTTCATGCGACCACGGTGCTGGCGGCGATATTTTGTACGTGACGGTGCCAATAACATGGCTTAGCTCTCCCTCTACTACTCGCTCTGAGCGGCACCAGTGTCAGTTGTCGGTGCAGCCGGTGGTGTTGCCTGGGTTGCAGGGGTAGTATCCGCCGGAGTTTGTGCTGCAGGGGTCTGCTGCCCAGGACGTGGCTGACGCTCACCCTGTGGGCGTGGTGGCCTGTCACCCTGGCTACGTGGTGGACGAGGTCCACGATCACCCTGCGGTCTCTCACCCTGTGGTCGGTCTCCTTGCGGACGCTGACCACGGTCTCCTCGCTCCCCGCGCTCTCCTTGCGGACGCGGCGGACGGTCTCCCTGTGGACGTGGCGGTCGATTCTCGCCCTGTGGACGAGGACCACGGTCCCCACCTCGCGGTCGGTCTCCTTGCGGACGCTGACCACGATCCCCACCTCGATCGCCTCGCTCACCACGGCTTCCACCATCCTGACGGCGACGATCGCCACGGCGGTCGCCTCCCTCACGAGGTGCAAACGTGGGCTGCGCGACGCTCTCTGGTTGTGCCTCGATGCCTTCGCGGCGCTTGCTGGGAAGAATGTCTCCCCGGTAAATCCATACTTTGATGCCAATAACACCAAAGGTCGTATGTGCCTCAGCCAGGCCATAATCGATGTCGGCACGCAGAGTTTGCAGAGGAACTTTCCCTTCAACCTCTTTCTCCGAGCGAGCGATTTCCGCTCCACCCAGACGCCCACCAACGATGACCTTGATGCCTTTTGCATTGGCACGCATTGACTTCTGCACTGCCTGTTTCATAGCGCGACGGAAAGAGACACGCTTCTCTAATTGCTCCGCGATGCTACGACCAACCAGGTATGCATCCAGTTCCGGTTGGCGAATCTCCACGATATCCATACGGACACGCTTCTTGGTCTTCGCCTCTAATAAGCTTCTGAGCCGCTCTACCTTTTCGCCGCTCTTACCAATAACAATACCAGGCTTCGCCGTATGGATCTTCACCAGTACCTGGTTGGCAGCAGCGCGCTCGATCTCAATCTTAGATACAGCCGCGTTGGCAAGCTCTTTGTTGATTACGTTGCGGATCGTAAAATCTTCCGCCAACACATCTTTGTAATCACGCTCGGCATACCAGCGAGACTGCCAGCCTTTAACGACGCCGAGCCTGAACCCAGTGGGATGCACTTTGTGTCCCAAAAGTGTCCTCCTTCTTAGTGACCTCTAACGACCGGCGTCGGCCGGATCATCCGAGACAATCACAGTCACATGACAGAAACGGCGTAAAATACGAGCCGCACGACCATGGGACCGCGGTTTTACACGCTTAATCCGGAACGAGTCATCCGCCACAATATTGAGAATATACAGGTCATCAGGATCGAGATTATAGTTATTCTCCGCATTTGCCGCTGCTGATGCCACAACTTTACTTACTGGAGTAGCACCTGCATTGGGCAGGAATTGAAGAATAGCCAGAGCCTCATTTACCCGAAGCCCTTTCACCGCGTTGGTGACCAGACGCATTTTGCGCGGCGGAATGCCAATATCTTTTGCAATAGCCCTGACTTGCATCTCATACCTCTATCTTACTGAAGTGGTTTTTTCACTCTTGCCACCCGCATGACCACGGAAATGTCGTGTGGGGGCGAACTCACCTAATTTATGGCCTACCATGTTCTCAGTAATATAGATAGGTACATGCGTCTTTCCGTTGTGCACTCCAATAGTCATTCCCACCATCTCCGGGAAGATCATCGAAGCACGCGACCATGTTTTGATCAAACGGCGGTCGCCACTGCGCCTCATGCCCAGCACTTTTTTCCTGAGTGATTCATGAATGTATGGCCCTTTTTTCCTTGAGCGCGACATTACTTCCTCCTCCTGCCTGCATTGCGCCGTCGGACAATGAAGCGATCAGTTCTCTTGTTTCTGCGCGTCTTATAACCCAGCGCTGGCTTGCCCCAGGGTGTCTGCGGCTTACCACCAATTGGTGCGCGTCCCTCACCACCTCCATGAGGGTGATCACGTGGGTTCATAACAGATCCACGAACGGTGGGGCGACGACCCATATGACGAGAACGCCCGGCTTTACCGATGCTACGATTCTCATGATCAACGTTGCCTACCTGCCCGATAGTCGCCATACAAAGGATATGGACATTGCGCTGCTCACCGGAAGGCAAGCGGAGCAGTGCGTAGTTACCTTCTTTCGCCATCAACTGTGCACCAACGCCTGCGCCGCGCACTAATTGACCGCCACGGCCACGCTGCAACTCTACGTTATGAATAGTCGTACCAGTCGGAATGTTTTTCAACGGTAGCGCATTGCCTGGTTTAATGTCAGCCTCTGGCCCTGCGACAACACGATCGCCGACCTTCAGACCTACAGGAGCCAGAATATAGCGCTTCTCTCCATCCAGGTAGTGCAAGAGCGCAATACGGGCCGAGCGATTTGGATCGTATTCGATAGCAGCAACTTTAGCTGGAACGCCCAGTTTGTTGCGCTTGAAGTCGATCAGGCGATAGGCACGTTTAGCCCCACCACCACGATGACGTGTTGTGATCTTACCCTGGTTATTACGTCCAGCGTGTTTTTTCAGCCGGACGGTCAGAGACTTCTCCGGCTTTGTCTTTGTAATCTCCTCGAATGTCGAAACAGACATGCCGCGACGCCCAGGAGACGTTGGTCGATACTGTCTAGTTGGCATCTCTCAATCCTTACGCCTTCAATGCGTCGATTGTCTGTCCTTCACGGATGGTGACAATCGCCTTTTTCCACTCGCGGGGCTCTACAGGTCGAGGAGCAGCCCCTTTTCGCCGAATCATTTTTGCCTTGCCAGGCATACGAATGGTATTAACCGAAACCACTTTCACATTGAATAGAGTTTCGACCGCACGGCGAATATCAATTTTAGTCGCATGCAACGCTACCTTGAAGGTATATTTATTCAGCTTTTGTAGCTTCACCGATTTCTCGGTAACGATACCCTGGCGCAGTATTTCTGTGATTTCCACAGTCTCTCCTCCTCGCCTAAGCTTCGCTATCTGACTCTGTTGACGCTACCGCCTCTGGCGCTACCGTCTCCTCAGTCGTTCCAGCCGTCTCAGCGATTCTGACGCTCGCCTCTTCTGCACTTACACCTTCGCCAAATACCATCTCGATCCAGCGAACGGTCTTAACAGGCATAACGACATAATCGTGCTTCAGTAACTCCACGACGTTGATCGAGGAGACATGCTGTACCTTGGCACCTGGGATGTTGCGCGTCGAGAGCACGACGTTTTCGTCGCGCCGTGGCAACACCATCAGAACACGCTTGCCTTCGTTAGATGGCAGCTTGCCCAGAATATTCAACATTTCTTTGGTGCGCGGCGTGTCTAAAGTTAGATCGTTTACTACGATCAGGCTCTCGTTCGCGACTTTGTCGGATAATGCCGAACGGATCGCCAGGCGACGCATTTTTTTAGGTACATCATGATGGTATGGATGTGGCCTGGGACCCCACACAACTCCGCCATGGCGAAACTGGGGAGAGCGCGTACTACCCTGGCGAGCGCGACCTGTTCCTTTTTGTTTATACGGTTTCTTATTACCGCCTGATACTTCGCTGCGAGTCTTGGTCGAAGCATTTCCCTGGCGACGATTCACAAGTTGTGCGGTGACAACCTGGTGTAGAACCGCCACGTTAGGGGTGACTCCG
>WNGE01001009.1_pt1 | contig 39238 bp, 35 predicted proteins | sample 5400651 | NCBI WGS metagenome assembly WNGE01 (sample SAMN13153370, study PRJNA577476) | soil metagenome | isolation source: 60 cm soil or saprolite under grassland replicate 2 | place: USA:California | collected 2016-06-15 | reverse complement strand
GCGCTGAAGCACACCGCGGTCGCCGAGCTGATCCGGCGGCGTCCGGCGTCCGGCGGCACGCCGCAGGGCCCGGCGGGCATGCCGGAGGCGTGGGACGAATTCACCCGGGCCGAGCTGGCACCGGCCCTGGGGGAGTCCCGGTACGCGGTGGACGGCCTGCTGGACCTCGCGCACGACCTGACGGTCAAGCTGCCCGGGACCATGGCCTTGTTCAGGGACGGGGTGATCTCCCGGTACAAGGCGCAGGTCATCTCCCACGCCACGCAGCTCCTGGACCCGGCGGAGGCCCGGGCCGCGGAGGCAATGGTGCTGGACCGGGCGGGCCGGCTGACCCCGGGCGCGTTGCGGGCCGCGATCGCCCGCGCCGTGATGGAGGTCGCCCCGGACAAGGCGCGAAAGCGCCGGGAAAAGGCGGCCAAGAGCGCCGATGTGCAGCAGTGGGCCGAGTTCTCCGGCAACGCCGCGCTGGCGGGCCGGGAACTGCCGCCGGCCGACGTGCTGGCCGTCGGCCAGCGGATCGACTCCTGGGCTGACCAGCTAAAGGCGGCCGGCCTGGAGGGCTCGGCGGGCGAACTGCGGGCCAGGGCTTTCCTGGACCTGTTGCTCGGAAAAGACTCCCGTCCGGACCAGGCCGCTGCTGACGGCGCAGGCCCGGCCGCCTTCGCCGCGACGATCAACCTGACCATCCCGCTGGCCACGCTGCTGGACCTGGCCGACCGGCCGGGCGAGATCCCCGGCATCGGGCCGATCGACCCGTGGCTGGCCCGCGACCTGGCCCGCACGGCGGCCAGCCACCCGAAGACAAAGTGGTGCGTGACGGTCACCGACAAGCAAGGACACGCCATCGGGCACGGATGCGCCCGCCCCGAGCCCCGAGGCCGCAGGAAAGAACCCGGACGTCAGAAAGGCCCGGGACCGCCGGGGTACACGTTCATCCCCGCGGATCAGCACGGGCCGCCCGGCGGGTACGGCACCTGGCGGCTGCGCACCCCGGGAGACGGCCCGGAGCTGCGGATCGACCTCGACCCGCTCGACACCCCGGAATGCGACCACCGGTACCAGGCCCGCGGCCACGATCCCGGGGTCAAGCTGAGACACCTGTCCCAGGTCCGGCACGCCACGTGCACCGGCCCCGGCTGCCGCAGGCCGTCAGCACGCTCGGACTTCGAGCACAACGTCCCCTACGAGGCGGGCGGAAGGACATGCCTGTGCAACGGCGGCCCGAAATGCCGCTACGACCACCGGCTCAAGCAGCACCCGAAATGGAAGGTCGACCAGCTCCCCGACAGCACGTTCCAGTGGACCACCCCGTCCGGGCGTCAGTACACCACCGAGCCCACGCGGTACCCCACATGAACGGGACCGGCAACGGGACCGGCCGCCGCAGGGCGGCTCGTTCTGACCAGGACGCTAGCCGCGCGGCCGCCGCACGTACCACTCGGTGAACTCGCGGCACCGGCCCGCGGAGTCGAACCGCATCACGAAGCAGTTGTCGTAGACCTCCTCCACCGGCCCGCCCGGGCCGGATAGGTAGGCGCTGGTGCCGGTGGCCACCGCGACGTCCCCGTCGACCGCGACGGCCCGGTAGGCGGCGTCGTAGGTACCCGGCTTGTCCCGGTCCGAGGCGCCGGGATGCGAGGCCTCGCCCAGCCACGACCGCACCACTTCCGCCCGGCCCAGCACCGGCTCGTCGTACGGGTGGTACCGGTACCGGACGTCTTCCGAGAACAGGTCGCCGATCTGCTTGCCGTCGTAGCTCTTCCAGGCCTCGACGTACGCCTGGAGCCAGCGGTCGACTTCCGCCTTCTCCACGAGTTCCACCTCCAGACACCAGCCTGCCACAACCGGCCGCGGCACCACCGCGGCACCACCGCGGCACTACCGCGGCACCACCGGCCGGCGGTCTCAGCGGATCCACAGCTCGCAGTCGGTACCCTCCGGGCGTGCGCATACATGGGGTCTTCAAGGGCATCGGTTCCTTCGCCGTCAGATTCCGGTGGTTCGTGCTGGTCGCGTGGGTCATAGCGGCCGTCGCCGTGCCACGCGCCCTGCCGTCGCTGTCCAGCGTGACCCAGGGCAACAACGCGAACTTCCTTCCGGCCAGCGCTCCGAGCGAGCACGCCCTGAAGCTGGCGGCGCCGCTGGGCGGGTCGACCCTCACGCCCGTGCCCGTGGTGGCCGCCTCCACCCAGGGGACGCTCACCCCGGCGGAGCAGGCCTGGCTGCAGAAGCTGCAGCAGGACCTGGGCAAGGTGCCGACCGTCGTCAAGGTGCGCGATCTCGGTCACTCGCCCGACGGCCAGGCCGCGCAGCTCCAGGTGCTGTCGAACGTCAGCCAGGGCGGAGCCGGCAACGGCCTGACCACGCTGGTCAAGGACCTGCGCAGCGCGATCGCCCGCGATGGCCCGCCATCCGGCCTGGACGTGCACCTGGCCGGCGCGGTCGCGATCAACGTCGACCAGCAGGCCAAGTCGGGTAATACGGACAGCCAGATCCAGCTGCTGTCCGTCGTCTTCATCATCGGGCTGCTGCTGCTGGTCTTCCGGGCGCTGCTCGCGCCGCTCGTCACGCTCATCCCCGCCTTCCTCGCGGTCACCATCTCCGGCCCGCTGGTGGCCGAGGCCGCGCACCACGGGCTGAAGGTATCGCCGCTGGCCCAGATCCTGCTGATCGTGCTGGTGCTCGGCGCGGGCACGGACTACGGCCTGTTCCTCGTCTTCCGGGTACGGGAGAACCTGCGCGCCGGGCAGGACCGCAAGCAGGCGGTGATCGCGGCCGTGGAACGCGTGGGCGAGTCGATCACGTTCTCCGCCGCCACGGTCATCGCGGCGCTGCTGTCGCTGCTCTTCGCGACCTTCGAGTTCTACTCCGACCTGGGGATCCCGCTAGCGATTGGCATCGGGGTGATGCTGCTGGCCGGGCTCACGCTGCTCCCCGCGCTGCTGGCCATCTTCGGCCGGGCGGTGTTCTGGCCGAGCAAGACCCAGGCGGGCATGGGCAAGGCGGGCGTCTGGGGCCGCGTCTCGTCCCGGATCGTCCGCCACCCGGCGCCCACCCTCGTGGCCGGCCTGGTGGTGTTCGGCGGCCTGGCGTTCGCGGTAACCGGCTATTCGGCAGCCGGTTTCGGCGGGGACACCACGGCGCCCGCGGGCTCGGACTCGGCCGCCGGGGCCAAGATCCTCTCCGCGCACTTCCCGAACACGAGCGCCAACCCGACGAACGTCATCTACAAGCTCAAGCAACCCGCATGGAATGACCTGGAGACCCTGCAGGCGGCGCGCAGTCAGCTCGAGGCCAGCGGTCTTTTCACCGGGGTGACCGGACCGCTGAACCCGAACGGCGCGACGCTCACGCCGGCCCAGCTCACCGCCCTGCACGACCGGCTCGGGCCGCCGCAGCTGCTGCCGGCTACCCCGCCCCCGGGCACGAACATCCCGGCCATCGGCTACCAGCTGTACCGTGCGACCGCCCTGTACATCAGCCCGGACGGCCACACGGTGCAGTTCCTGACCGGGCTCAAGGCCGGGGACCCGTCCACGACCGCCGCGATGAACGCCATCCCCGCGGTCCGCGCGGAGGCGGGCACCGTGGCGCGCACCATCGGCGCCGCGGATTACGGCGTGGGCGGCCAGGCCCCGGCCATCTACGACATCAGCAGCATCTCCAACAGCGACCTCGCCACCGTGATCCCGATCGCCATCGTGGTCATCGGGATCCTGCTCGCCCTGGTGATGCGGAGCCTGGTCGCGCCGCTATACCTGATCCTCTCGGTCGGGCTGTCCTACTTGGCCGCGCTCGGCCTGTCGGTCCTGCTGTTCGTCGAGATCGCCGGCGACGGCGGGCTCGTCTTCTTCCTGCCCTTCCTGATGTTCATCTTCCTGCTGGCGCTGGGGGAGGACTACAACATCCTCGTGATGAGCAGGATCAGGGAAGAGGCCCAGCGTCTTCCGCTGAAGGACGCGGTGAGCCATGCGCTCACCGCGACCGGCACCACGGTCACCTCGGCCGGCCTCGTGCTCGGCGGGACCTTCTCCGTCTTCGCCATCGTGGGCGCCCAGCAGGGATCCACCCAGTTCCGTGACGTCGGCGCGGGCCTCGCGCTAGGCGTCCTGATGGACACCTTCCTTGTCCGTACTCTGCTGGTGCCGTCCACGGTCGTGCTGCTCGGCCGGTGGAACTGGTGGCCGTCGGCGATGAGCCGGGCCCAGGCCGGCCAGCGCGATGCCCCGGGCGACGCCGAGCCACTGAGTGTTCCGGCTCGCGACTGACCATTGCCGGCTCGCCAGGGCGCCCCGTAACGTGCAGTACACGGAGCCCACCCAGCCCTAGGAGACGCAATGGCCACGGTCATTCCCGTCGACGAGTTCATCACCGACGAGTGGTATCCCGGCTTCAGGCCCGGGTACACGCACGCGCCCTGGTACATAGACCCGGTTCAGACGTTCCGGAAGCAGGACGAGGAGAACTTCTGGTTCCTCGACTTCCACTGGCCGCGGGGCCTCACCCCGATGGGGCTGATCTGGAACGAGGACGGCTACAACTGGTCCTCCCAGCTGGCCGCCGAGCAGATGCCGCTGCCGCCAGGGCGCGGGATCACCTGCCGTCTCGGCGGCACGCACACCTACGGCTCGCCGCTGCCGGTGACCGACGTGCGCGAGATCGGCCAGCGGGCCAGGCGGCTCGAGCGCGTCCTCCCGCCGTTCCTGCAGAACTTCGACGAGATCTGGGGGCACATGCGGGAGGAGGTCAACGAGAGCTGGGACTACTTCCGCGGCGTGGACCTGTCCGCGCTGTCCCTGGCGGACCTGCGGGAGAACCTCATCCAGGCCCGCCAGTACCACAAGCGCGCCTTCGAGATCCACTTCCAGGTGATGTACCCGCTGCTGGCCAACTACGTCGGCTTCTACAGCATGTGCACCGAACTCGGCCTGGACCCGGGGCAGATCGGCAAGTTCCTGCAGGGCTACGACACCAAGATCATGGAGACCGACAGGGAGCTGTGGAAGCTGACCAGCGCCGCGCGTTCGGCCGGCCTGGAATCGGTGTTCGCCGCCCACGAGCCCGACGGGATCCGCGGCGCGCTGGCCGTCCACGGCGGCGCCGCCGGCCCCTGGCTGACCCAGTTCGACGACTTCCTGCAGGTCTACGGCTGGCGCACCGAGGGCTCGTGTGACGTCGCGCTGCCGAGCTGGATCGAGGACCCCACCCCGGCGCTGGGCACGATCAAGACGTTCCTGCTGAAGGACACCGACCACGACTTCGAAAAAGCTCGCAACGCCGCCGTGGAAGAGCGCGAGGCGGCCGTCGACGCGGCCCGGTCCACCCTCACCCTGGAGGAGCAGAAGCTCTTCGACGGCGGCCTGGCCTCGTGCCGGGCGGCGAACTTCCCGTGGTGGCAGGACGACCACAACTACTACATCGACCTGCGCATCGCGCTGCCGATGCGGTGGGCGTGCCAGGGGATAGCGGACCGGATCGGCGCGGACCACCCCGACGACACGCTGTACCTGTTCTGGGAAGAGATCCTGGACGTGTCCGGCGGGCGCCGGCCGTACGACGCCGGGCTGCGTAGCCTGGTCGAGCAGCGCAAGCAGTACTTCGACTACTGGCTGCGGCGCCGGCCCACCCTGCCCAAGGTGGTCGGCACCATCCCGGAGTCGGTCAACGACCCCATCCTGATCGAGATCTTCGGGCTGAACAGTCACTTCCTGCGGGCCGTGGAGGCGGTCAGCTCAGGCAGCCAGGTCAAGACGCTGACCGGGGTGCCCGCCTCCAAGGGCACCGGCCGGGGGATCGCCCGCGTCCTGCACAACGCCGACGAGCTGCACCGGCTCAGCCCGGGCGAGGTGCTGGTCTGCGAGTCCACCTCGCCGAACTGGACCCCGGCCTTCGCCAAGATCGCCGCCTGCGTGTGCGACGGCGGCGGCACCCTGTCGCACGCGGCCATCGTCGGACGCGAGTACGGCGTGCCCACGGTGACCGCGGTCGGGCTGGCTACGATGGTGATCGCTGACGGGGACGAGGTGGAGGTAGACGGCAGCACCGGACGGGTCACGGTGCTCAAGCAGGCACCGAACGGTCAGGGCTGATCGCCCGTGCCGCCCGTTATCGCCTGGGTCGACGAGGTCGCCCCCGATGAGGCGATCTCGGTCTGCGGCGCCAAGATGGGCCGCCTCGCCGAACTGTTCCGGGCGGGCGTGAGCCTGCCCAGGGGGTTCACCGTCACGGTCGAGGCGTTCCGGCGGCACTGGCATCACGCGGGCCTGGACGAGGTGGCCGACGCCGCGCTGGGCGGGCTCGGTGCCGGTGCCGGGCCCGCCGAGATCGAAGCGGCCGCCGGCGCCATCCGGGCCGAACTGGCCGGCCGGGACCTCGGCGCGGACCTGGCCGCGCTGATCGCCGACGCGTACGACGAGCTGAGCTCGCGCTGCTTCGAGATCAACGTCCCGACCGCGGTGCGCAGCTCGGCCATTGGCGAGGACTCCGGCACGGCCAGTTTCGCCGGGATCTTCGACACCTACCTCGGGGTGTCCGGGCAGGACCGGGTGCTCGACGCGGTCCGGGCGTGCTGGGCCAGCCTGTTCAACGCGCGCGCGGTGGCCTACCGGTTGCGGGCGGGCACCCACTACCGCGACATGCCGATGGCCGTCGGCGTCATCGAGCTCATCCACGCCCGGGCCTCCGGGGTGGCATTCTCGGCCCACCCGGTCACCGGGAAGACCGACCGCATGGTCATCGAGACCAGCTGGGGCTGGGGCGAGGCGGTCGTCCAGGGCCTGGTCACGCCGGACCACATCGAGGTCGGCAAGGCCGACGGCCGGGTGCTGAAGTACCAGGTGGCGGACAAGACCGTGGTGTCCGCGTTCGACTACGCCGTGGGCCGCGTGATCGAGACGGAGATGCCGGCCCGGCTGGTCAGCCGACGCGTCCTCGACGAGGAGCAGGTCGCGGCGATCACCGACGCGGTGCTCGCCGTCGAGCGCCACTACGGCTACCCCGTGGACGTCGAGTGGGTCCTCGACCGGCACCGCCGCGAGGGCGAGCCGGTCTGCGTCGTCCAGGCCCGCCCGGTCACGGTCACCGCCCCCCAGACCGCCCCCACCGACTGGAACCCGGCCGCCATGGCGGCAAAATATGTGTTCGGAGGCAACTGATGCATGTCCTGACCGTTTGTTACGGCCACCCTGCGGACCCGGCCGCGTTCGACGCCTACTACACCTCGACCCACGCGCCGCTGGCCGAGAAGATCCCCGGCATGACCAGCTTCACCCACCGGCATTGCGCGTCACCCGACGGGTCGCAGCCGCCGTACTTCCTGATCGCCGAGCTCAGCTTCCCCTCGCAGGAGGCCATGGGCGCCTCCCTGGCCTCACCCGAGGCCCAGGCCGCGACCGCCGACGTACCGAACTTCGCCACCGGAGGCGTCACCATATTCATCGCCTACGACTGACCCGCACCACCACCACACGGCATCCCCGGTTTGTCTGCAGTTATGGGTGCTATAACCCCATAACTGCAGACAAAGGCGCGGGCGGCGTCCGTCAGGCCGGCCGGATGTTGCCGTTGAGGTGGAAGAGGTTGCCGGGATCGTACTCGGCCTTGATCCTGGCCAGCCGTTCGTACTTGGCCGCGCCGTAACTCCGGCGGACGCGGTCGCCGGAGAATTCGGTCATGCCGTTGATGTAACCGTCTCCGCTGCCGATGGCGTGCGGGCGCAGCGCCTCCCAGAGGTTACGAACCCAGCCCTGGTCGGCGGCCATCAGCCCGGCGTCGGGGCCGACGCTGACGATGAAGGTGCCGTACCTCGGCGAGCGCCCTCCGCTGAAGGCGGTCTCATCGTCGCCGACCTGGCTGTACGCGCCGTCGAGCCGGTAGAACAGCAGCAGTGACATCGGCGACTTCTTCCGCGGGACGTGCTCGGTGACCGTCTCGATCACCGCGTCGGACAGGTCCTCGACGTAGGTGCCCTTCTCGTAGGCGTAGACGCCCCAGGCGTTGGCCTCGTCGAGCAGCTTCTGCAGTTCGACATACGGCATCGGCGTGACCAGGTCGAACAGCGGCGGCAGGCGGTCACGGATCTGGGTGACGAGTTCGGCGTGTTCGGGCCCGGACCCGAATCCGGTCAGCACCAGCGCGTAGCCAGGCGCGAAGTGATGCTGCTCGGGCACGAAGGGCGCGGGTGGCGCGTTCAGCGCGCCGACCACGGCGTTGATCTCCGGCGGCATCGCCCGGGTGATCTCCCGGGCCAGCCGCATGGCCTGCACGCCCTGGTCCAGCGGCCAGAAGAACAGCCCGAGCTGCACTATCGGGTCGACCTTGTGCAGGGCGAACTCGAACGAGGTGACGACGCCGAAGTTGCCGCCGCCGCCTCGGATGGCCCAGAACAGGCCGGGATGCTCGTCGGCTGACGCCCGCAGCACGCGGCCGTCGGCGGTAACGACCTCGGCCGAGACCAGGTTGTCGATGCTCAGCCCGAACTTGCGGGTGAGCCACCCCATGCCGCCGCCCAGCGTGAGACCGCCGACGCCGGTGTGGCTGACCAGCCCGGCGGGCACGGCAAGCCCGTGCGCCAGGGTGGCCGCGTCCACATCGACCAGCAGCGCGCCGCCGCCGACCCGAGCCCGCCGACTCAACGGATCGACCTCTACCGTGTTCATCAGGCTCAGGTCGATCATCAGGCCGTCATCGCAGACGGCCGTGCCCGCTGGGTTGTGCGCGCCGCCTCGTACGGCTACCTCCAGCCCGTGCTCGCGCGCATAGCCGGTCGCCGCGACCACGTCGGCCGCGGAAGCGCACCGGGCTATCACCGCGGGGCGCCGGTCGATCCCCGCGTTCCACACCCGGCGCCCGTCATCGAAACCAGGATCGGCGGGCGTGATGACGGGCCCCTCTATCCCTGTGCGGAGTTCCCCGATACCTTCGATCGCCGTCTGCTTCATAGCTGTCCCTCCCCGCGGCATGCCATGACCTGCCCGGCCATCCGGCCCCCCTCAGGCCGGATGCCAGCCGGGCAACCCACCGCCGGGCAGGAACGCATCGGCGAGAAGCAACGCCGCCCCCCCGGCGGCCAGACACCCGGGACGATCCCGGGCGCCTCATGACGCCACCTGTGCCTGATACGTCACCGCCATCGCCACCGGATCACCCCGGCTGCGCCTCAGGAACAAGCTCGCCCGCGCGTCGCGAGGGCCGACGTTAGGGTCGGTCACCGACAGCGATCGGAAAGGAGCCAAGGGGCAGATGGAAAAACGTATGCCATATACAACTACCTGGGCTACGCCCTTCCCGTGCTCGACAGCTGGCTGCAGCGGGTGACGAGCCTGCGCGAGATCTCCCGGGACGACGTGCTCGCCGCAGTGAGCGCCTTGAGAGGCGAGGACGCTCATCACCTGATGGTCGCGCTGCGCTAAGCGGAGCGTTCCCCGGGGCCGGCCCGCTTCCCCGCGAAGGTCAGGCATAGCCGTCAGGCGCGGGAACGTCAACCGGAAGGCCGATCCGCCGCGCGGCCCGCGCGGCGGCGCGCGACTGCAGGTCGCCTGGCGGGCCCCACGCCAGGAGCCTGGCTGCCTGCGGGGCTGCGGTCATCAGACGGCGGTAGACGTGCCCGTTGTCCGGGTCAGGCTCAGGTGGCCTGAACTCCCTGACGATCCAGAACCGCCGGACCTGGACGTAAGGACCCGGCACCACGGGATCACCGGTTACGACCCGGTGACCGAGGTAGGCGATGCTGTCCCTCTCCACCGTGACCTGGCTTTCCTCATCACTCTCGCGGATGAGCGTGAAGGCCCAGTCCGGGCCGGTATCCTCGCTCTTCCCGCCGGCGAGCTGGAACCGCTGCTGCTCCGCCCGGTCCTGGAGCAGGAAGCGCCCCGTCCGGCCGGCCAGCCAGCCATGAACCTGCCGCACGGGCAGGCCAGACGGAACCCGCTCCTCGTGCCAGACGAACTCGATCACCCAGTCACGCCGTTCTCCGCGACGTCACCCGCAGCGCATACGGCACCACGGCTGTCTCCCGTCATGCTAGGCCCCCCGGCAGCGCCGGGGGGAAGCCAGGGGAGAGTTTCTACTACCCGAGAGAATACCCGTGGGGTATTCTCTCGGGTATGAGTGTTCCGCTGACACTGCTTGGGCTGCTTGAGCGCGGGCCGAGCCACGGGTATGACCTGAAACGGGACTACGACGCGTACTTCGGCCAGGGCAGGCCGCTGCGCTACAGCCAGGTGTATGCGACGCTGTCCCGGCTGGCCCGGGACGGGAAGGCGGTCGCCGGGCCGGTCGAGCAGGAGGCCGGCCCCGAGCGCCGCCGGTACATCATCACCGAGGACGGCGTCGCCGATGTGGAGAAGTGGCTGGGCGAGCCGGTCCCGCCCGACCCCGACCTGCAGAGCGAGCTGTTCACCAAGGTTGTGCTCGCGCTGATGCTCGGCCGGCAGGCCGACGGCTACCTGGACGCCCAGCGGGCGGCGCACCTGCAGCGGATGCGCGAGCTCACCGAACTCAAGCGGCGTGGCAACCCCCTCGACGTGCTGCTCGCCGACCACGCCATCTACCGTCTGGAGGCGGACCTGCGGTGGATCGATCACACGGCGGCCCGGCTGGACCAGCTCGCCCGGGCGGTGCGGTCGTGACCGGCATCGAGAAGAACGCCGTAACCGGGAACGTCATCGAGGCGCGCGGCCTGTCGCTGTCGTTCGGGAGCACGCCGGCGCTGCGCGGCGCGTCGCTCGCCGTCCGGTGCGGCGAGATCGTCGCGGTCATGGGGCCGAGCGGCTCCGGCAAGTCCACGCTGCTGCACTGCCTGGCCGGCATCCTGGTCCCCGGCGAGGGCGAGGTCTGGTTCGGCGGGCGGCGCCTCGACTCGCTCAGCGACGACCGGCGCAGCGCGCTGCGCCGGGACCGGTTCGGGTTCGTGTTCCAGTCCGGCCAGCTGGTCCCCGAGCTGACCGCCGAGGAGAACGTCGCGCTGCCGCTGCTGCTGTCGGGCACCCGGCGCGGCCCGGCGATGGCGGCGGCCCGGCGGTGGTTCCCCGCGCTCGGGCTCGACGGCTTGGAGGGCCGCCGGTCCGGCGAGCTGTCCGGCGGGCAGGCGCAGCGCGTCGCCCTCGCCCGTGGCCTGGTCGCCGAGCCGGAGGTGCTGTTCGCCGACGAGCCGACCGGGTCCCTGGACTCGGTGTCCGGGGAGCTGGTGATGGACCTGCTCACCGCCGCCGCCCGCGAGCAGGGCACCACGGTCGTGCTGGTCACCCACGACGCCCGGGTCGCCGCCTACGCCGACCGCGAGGTCGTCGTCCGGGACGGCAAGGTCGGCACCCTCACCGGGGCCCAGCCGTGATCTCCCTCGGGCTGCGCCTAGTGGTCAACGGGGGCCGGGAGGCGGTTACCCGCCTGGTGATCCTCACGGTCGCGGTCGGCCTCGGCGTCGGCCTGCTGCTGACCGCCGTGGCCGCGACCAACGCGGCCGTCACCTGGAACAACCGCCACGCCTGGTTCTGGACCGGCACCTCGTCCGTAGTGCCGCACACCGCCGCGGCCGGCACCGCGCCCCTGTGGTGGCACCCCGTCGGCGACTTCTTCGACGGCCGGCAGATCGAGCGCTTCGACGTGGCCGCCGCCGGCGCCTCGTCCCCGGTGCCGCCCGGGCTGCCCCGCGACCCGGCCCCGGGCACGTACTATGCCTCGCCCGCGCTGGCCGCGCTGATTCACGACACCCCAGCCAGCCAGCTCGCCGACCGCTACCCGGGCCACCTGGCAGGCACGATCGGCGACGCCGCGCTGCCGTCGCCGGATTCCCTGGTCATCGTCGTCGGGCGCACGCCGGCGCAGCTGGCGCAGACACCGAACACCGTGCAGGTGAGGTCGGTCAACGACGTGATGCCCGGCACCTTCGTGCCGCCGTGCTATGGCCCGCATTGCGGGCGGGCGCCGGACCCCGAGGGCCTGGCCTACTTCCCGAACGCACCGGGAGGCGGGTCAAGCTCCGTCGACCTCATCCTGGCCGTCGTGGCCCTGGCGATCTTGACCCCGGTGCTGATCTTCATCGGCACCGCGACCCGGCTGTCGGCCGCCCGCCGCGAGGAGCGGTTCGCGGCGATGCGCCTGGCCGGCGCGACCCGCGGGCAGGTCTCGCTGATCGCGGCCATCGAATCGACGGCGGCGGCGGTGCTGGGGACAGCCATCGGGTTCGGGCTCTTCTTCCTGCTGCGCATCCCCGTCGCGGGCATCCCGTTCATCGGCCAGCCGTTCTTCCCCGCCGAGCTGACGCTCAGCCTGCCCGACATCCTCCTGGTCGCGATCGGCGTGCCGCTCTTCGCCGCGCTGGCGGCGCGGATGGCGCTGCGCCGGGTGAACATCTCCCCGCTCGGCGTCGCCCGCCGGGCGCGGCCCAAGCCACCGGGCGCCTGGCGGGTCATCCCGCTGCTGGCCGGCCTGGCTGAGCTCGGCTTCTGGACCATCCACGGTCACCCGGCCTCGATACCCGGGCAGATCCAGGCATTCGCGTCCAGCTTCTTCATCATCCTCGTCGGCCTGTTCATCGCCGGCCCGTGGCTTACCATGGCCGCGGCCGTGGCCATGGCCCGGTGGACCAGCCGGCCCGCCACGCTGCTCGCCGCCCGGCGCATCGGCGACGACCCCAGGGCCGCCTTCCGCGCGGTGAGCGGCCTGGTGCTCGCGCTGTTCATCACCACCGCGGCCGTCGTCGCGATCACCACCCAGGACGCCAAGGACACCACCCCGTTCGGCACCGTGGCGCAGTCGAACCTGATGACCGACCAGATAGCGGCCCCGTCACCACCCGGCTCACGCGTGACTGACCCGGGGCAGGCCGCGCCCGCCGCCGCCCTCGCGGCGCGGCTGGAAGCTATCCACGGGATCCACGGGGTAGTTGTGCTCCGGGCGGACCCGACGCTGACCATCCCCGGCACGTTCCACGACCTGGGCGTCAACGCGTTCGGCGACAACCCCGGCGGCAGCGTCCCCCCGATCCCGGCCGACGTGGCCTCGTGCGCGCAGCTCGCGACCGTTCCCGGCCTCGGACGTTGCCCGGCCGGAGCGACGGCGGCGGCAATCCCGGCGGGCGTCTTCGGCCCTAACGGGTTCTTCGGCAACCAGGGCATCAGCGGATTCACCTGGCCGGCCGCGAACATCCCGGCCGCCCGGCTAGACGCCCTCGGCGTGGACACCATCGGCGTGGAGACGGACGGCACCACCACGGCGATCGAGCAGACGAGGACCGTGCTGGAGACCGAGCCCGCCTACCCCGTCCTCAACGCGCCGTCCACGCCTGAGGACAACGTCGTGGCGGACGACGCCGCGAACAACGGCTACCAGCAGCTCGCGAACGTGGTGATCCTGGTCAGCCTGCCGATCGCCGGCTGCACCCTCGTCGCGGGCATCGCGGCCGGGCTCGCCGACCGCAAGCGGCCGTTCAGCATGCTCCGCCTCGCCGGCGCCCGGCTGTCCACGCTGCGCAGCGTCGTCGCGCTGGAGGGAGCCGTCCCGCTGCTGTCCGTCGCCGCCGTCGCGATCGGCACCGGCTTCGCCGGCGCCGCGATGTTCGCCAAAGAGGCGCAGCAGCACCCGATGGCCGCCCCCGGCATGGCGTACTACCTGCTGACCGCCGGCGGCATCGTGATCTCCCTCGCGATCATCGCCGCCACCTTCCCCCTCCTGGCCCGCATCACCGGCCCCGAGGCCGCCAGAAACGAGTAACAAGCGGGGTGCCGCTGGTGCCTCGCCCGGCTCCTGTCGCCAATCCAACGTCATGCGTCGGCGGCAGCCTGCCCGGAAACGGGCACCGAGACCAAGGGAGAGCCCCGCGATAAAGCCGAAGATCTCATAGGTCGCCGCGCTACCGCGATAGCGGCACTGGCCGCGTCCATCGGCGTCCTGGCCGCCGACCCGCTGGCGACAGCGGAGCCGGCAGCCGCAGCGATGGCCGGGCCGACCATGCCAGTCCTGGACTGGCAGCCGTGCGACGGCGGCTTCCAGTGCGCCACCGCAAAGGTCCCGCTGAACTACGCCGACGGCGTCGATGTCGTGATCGTCACCTACGGCTGCCACGTGCTGAGCGCCGATCCGCCGCTCGTCAGCAATGAACACAAGCGGGCGGGCCTGTGTACCTTCGGCGAGATCCCGGACCTCATCATGCCGGACGGCTATAGGCGCTCGATCGCCGCCTGGCCGCCCGCCCGGCCGTGCCGTAGGTCACGGTCACCGCGGTGAGGCACCTCTTCGGCACGTAGCCCACCGTTCATAGAGCAGGTCGTAGGCCTGCTGCCCGGCCGGGCTTGGGTACGCCACCCGTCCGGGGCCTAGGCTCTCCCGGCCCGTCCCCGGCGAATCGTCCGGCGCGGCGCCGGGCAGCAGCACCCCGGCCCCGCGGCCGGCCAGGACGGCGGCGCCGAGGGCCGCGGACTCGACGTGATCCGGCACGCTGACCGGGCGGCCGAGCACGTCGGCGAGAATCTGCGGCCAGAGGGTGCTCCGGGCCGCCCCGCCGGTGAGGACCACCGTGGGCCAGGCGCCGAGGCCGGGCATCTCGCTGATCAGTCCGGCCGTTAGGCGGGTGGAGTAGGCGGCGGCCTCCTGGATGGCCCGCGCCTGCTCGCCCGTCCCGGCCGTCGGCGGGGACGGGAACGGCGGCTGCCAGTGCGCCCAGGTCCAGGCGTCGGCCGGGGCCAGCCGCGCGGTGAGGCCGCGTGCTCCGGGCGGCACCGCCGCCGCCAGTTGCTCCAGCCAGGTGTAACCCTCCGGGCGGCCCGAGGCGGCCCGGACCCCTTGGTCCCGGAGCCAGCGCAGCGCGGATCCGGCGTAGAAGCTGATCCCCTCCACCAACCACTGGCCCGGCTGGACATGGCAGATCGTGCGCAGCCGTCCGGCCGGTTCCACGGCGGCCGAATCCGCCGCGACGGTCTGCTTCCAGAAGCTCCCGCCGGTGACCGTGAGACGGCCGGGAACCGCTCCCCGCGGGTCGGCCAGGCCGAGCGCGGTGTCCAGGCCGCCGGCTGCCACCGGCGTCCCCGGGGGCAGGCCCGTCTGGCGGAACGCCGCCCCCGACACCCGGCCGGCTACCGTGCCGGCCTCCACGACCTCGGGGAACAGGGCGGGTTTTAGCCCGCACAGGGTCACGATCTCCGGGGACCAGGCGCGCCGGCCGAGGTCGAACATGCCCGAGGTGGAACCGATCGACGCCTCGGTGACCAGCGTGCCGGTGAGCCGGAACACGATCCAGTCGGCGATCATACTGAGCCGGGCCGCGGCCGCCCACCGGTCCGGCTCGTGGCGGCGCACCCAGGCCAGCCGCGGCGGGGCGCTCAGCGAGATCCAGCCGCCCCCCCGCCGGTACAGTTCGGCCGCGGTCCCGCTGGCCAGCATGGCGGCCGCCTCCCGGCCGGCCCGGGCGTCGCCGTTGGCGCATGCCCATAGTTCACGCCCGGCCCGGTCGTAGAGCACCAGCCCGCCGCCCATGCTGGAGCAGCCGACGGCCAGTACCGCCGCTGGCCCGGGCACGGCGGCAAGTACCTCGCGGATGCAGGCGCAGATCAGCGCCCAGTTGCCGGCCGTGTCGAAGGACTGGGAGCCGGGAATGCCGGCGTCCGCCGGGTGGGACCAGTCGCGCCGGGCCAGCGCGGCCGGCCGGCCGTCGACGGTGAACAGGGCCGCGCGGCAGCCGCCGGTGCCCGCGTCGAGCGCCAGCAGGTAGCCGTCGGCCGCGGCCCCGGCGGGCCGCGCCGTCACCGGTGACCGCCACGGCCGGCGGCCACGGCGGCCCGGATGGCTGCGGTCATGCTGCCCGGGCGGGCCACGCCCCGGCCGGCGATGTCGAAGGCGGCCCCGTGGTCCGGGGACATGCGCAGGAACGGCAGGCCGAGGGTGACCGCCACCCCTTCGTCGCGGCCGAGCAGCTTGACCGGTATGTGTCCCTGGTCGTGGTACATGGCCACCACGAGGTCGACCTGGCCGGCCGCGGCCCGCGGGAAAAGGGTGTCCGCGGACAGCGGTCCGTCCGCGTCGATGCCCTGGGCCTGGGCCCGCGCCACTGCGGGGCGGATGAACCGCTCGTCCTCTTCGCCCAGGATGCCGTGCTCTCCGGCGTGCGGATTGAGCCCGGCCACCGCGATCCGGGCGGCCCGGCCGAGCAGCCGCCGTCCGATGTCGTCGGCCAGCTCGATGGTCCGCAGCACGCTGGCCTCGGTGACCGCGACGATGGCGTTGCGTAGCGAGCGGTGCGCGCTCACGTGGACGACCCGCAGCGGGCCCGCCATGAGCAGGACCCGCAGGTCGCGTGCTGCGCACAGGTCGGCAAGCATCTCGGTCTGGCCCGGCCACGGGTACCCGGCGAGCCGCAGCGCCTCCTTGGAGACGGGGGCGGTGACCAGTGCGTCACCGTCCCCGGCCCCCATCAGCCGGGCTGCCTCGCGGACCGCGGCTACCGCCGCCCGCCCTCCGGCCGCCGAGGGCCGCCCGAGGGTCACCTCGTCCATCCCGGTTTCCGGCGGGTCCGCCGGGTGAATGCGGGGCAGCGGCAGCCCGAGCGCCGCCGCGGCGCGCTGGAAGCAGGCCGGGGCGCCGACGGCCGTGAAATCGGCCAGGCCGCCGGTCCCCGGGTCGGCCAGGGCACGCAGGACCAGTTCGGGGCCGATACCGCCCGGATCTCCCGATGTGATCAGCACGCGTAGCCTGCGCACTAGAGCGTGGCCTCGACTTCGGCCAGCGTCGCGTCGAGGACGTCGGCGACCAGGTCGATCTCCGCGGGCGTGATGACATAGGGCGGGCTGATGTGGATGTGGTCGCCGCCCCGGCCGTAGTTGGCGCCCGGCACGCCGGGCAGGATGAGCACGCCCCGCTCCAGGGCCCCGCGCACGACCCTGCGGGTCAGGTCGGCCTGCTCACCGAACGGCTCCCGGCTGGCCCGGTCGGCCACGAACTCCACCCCGGCGAACAGCCCAAGCCCGCGGACGTCGCCGATGATCTCGTGCCGGGCGGCCAGCTGGCCGAGCACCGCGTGCAGCTGCCGCCCCTTGGCCTCCACCCCGTCGAACAGCCCGTGCTCCTGCGCGTAGCGCAGCACCTGCAGCCCGACGAACGTGCACAGCGGGTTGCCGCTGTAGGTAAAGCCGTGGCTGAACGTGCCCGAGCCCGCGGTGAACGCGTCGACCACCCGCGGCGCGGCCAGGACCGCGCCGAGCGGGACGTAGCCGCCGCTGATCCCCTTGCCCATGACCACGATGTCCGGCTCGACGCCCCAGTGCTCGATGGCCAGCCAGCGGCCGGTGCGGCCGTAGCCGGTCAGCACCTCGTCGGCGATGAACAGCACGTCGTAGGCATCGCAGATCTCGCGGATCCGCCGGTAGTACTCCGGGACCGGGACCACGCCGGTGACGGTGGAGCCGATGACCGGCTCGGCGATGAACGCGGCGATGCTGTCCGGCCCCTCCATCAGGATCGTCCGCTCCAGGTCGTCGGCGCAGGCCACGCCGCAGCCCGGGTAGGCGTGCCCGAGCGGGCAGCGGTAGCAGTACGGCGGCACGATGTGCGGGGCAGGCGGGAGCATGGGCAGGAACGGCTCGCGCCAGGCGGGACGGCCGGACAGCGACAGGGTGGCCAGCGTGCTTCCGTGAAAGCTCTGCCAGCGGGCGATGACCTTGTGCCGGCCTGGCCGTCCGCACTGCAGCTGGTACTGGCGGGCCATCTTCACCGCGGTCTCGTTGCCCTCCGAGCCGCCGGACACGAAGTACACCCGGCGGGCCACCCGCGGGTTCATCGCCACCAGCGCCTCGGCCAGCTGCTCCTGCCACGGGTTGGTGAACGTCGCGCCGTAGCTGAAGCTGACCTCGGTGCCGTGCCTGGCGATCGCGTCGGTGATCGCGCGTACCCCGTGCCCGAGTACCACGGTCCCGGCCCCGCCGACCGCGTCGAGGATGCGCTGCCCGCCATCGGTTCGCAGGTACATGCCCTCCGCGCTGACAACCGACTGGTAGGTCGCGTTCAGGTCACGGTAGAACACCGCCGAGCTCACCGGAGATCACCGCCCGCCCGGCGGGCGTGATCCCCGTGCGGAAGCAGGCTCGGGTCGCCCGGCCGCAGGCACACCTCGGCCATGTGCAGGCCGTCGGGGTAGCGGTGCGATGGGTGCCGGTCCCACAGCAGCTTCTCGTGCCCGGGCAGGATGCGGCTGGTCTCCCCGCCGGTCACCCGCATCAGCTCGTCCAGGGCCAGCATGCAGTTCTCCTGGCTGCCCATGGCCAGGCCGATGGGAATGTAGCGGCCGTCGCCGCCGATTCCCTCGATGTTCGCGTAGAGGAACATCACGTCGCCGGGCACCACCCAGACACCGGACGAGGCGGTGCGGATGACCACGTGCTGGTGGCCGTAGGTGTGGGTGTCGAAGTCGGGCACCAGGCTGACACCGGGGAACACGTCCTCGGCCGGGCCGTCCACCAGCCGCAGCCGGCCTTCGCCGGCCAGCCGCAGCAGCGTGGCCAGGTCGTCGAGGCTGACGCCCTGCTTCAGCCAGTCCATGCTCCGCGGCAGGCTGACCGCCCAGGACCACTTCTCCACTTCCCGGCGCTGGATGTAGACAGTGGCGTTGGGGAAGGCCGCGACGTTCCCGAGATGGTCGAAGTGAGCGTGGGTGACCACGATCGCGTCCACGTCCCCGGGCGCGGCCCCGGCCCGGGCCATCAGCCCGGCGGGGTCCTGCCAGACCGAGATCCCGTCCTCGTCCGCGAGCTCCCGGCCCCGCCCCGTGTGCTGGTACCCGGAGTCGACCAGGATCGTGTGCTCGGCGCTGCGCAGCACGGTGAAGCAGTACGGGATCTCGCGTTCGCCCGCCTGGCCGTGCAGCAGCAGCCCGAGAGGCGAGGTGGCCCGGGCGAACTCGATCACCCGGATGGAGTAATCGGCGGCGGCCGTCGTCATGCGGTCACGCCGCCGTCCACCAGCAGCGGGGAGCCGGTGGTGAAGCTCGACTCGGCGCTGGACAGGAACAGTGCGGCCCGGGCCACCTCGACCGGGTCGGCGAACCGGCCGAGCGGGTGGGCGGCCCGGTCCTCTTCCCGCACCTCGGGCAGCGGGCGGCCGCCGGGCCGGCCGCGCAGCCAATCCTCGTGCAGCGGGGTGGTGACCGAGCCGGGGCAGACGATGTTGACCCGGATCCCGTCGGCGGCGTGGTCCAGCGCCAGCGCCCGGCACAGCATCAGCAGGCCGCCCTTGCTCGCGCAGTAGGCCGCCCAGCTGCGGTCGGCGGCGAACGAGTTAGCCGAGCCGGTAATCACCATCGTGCCGCCGCCACCCGCGGCCAGCTCCGGGAACCCGTACTTGGCGAGTAGGAACGCACCGGTGAGGTTGACCGCCAGCACCCGGTTCCACTCCTCCAGCGTGGTCTGGGGCACCGTCTTGGCCACGCCCGTCCCGGCGTTGGCCCACAGCAGGTCGAGTTTCCCGAACCGTTCCGTGGCGGTGCGCACCGCCCGGGTGACGTCGTCCGCGCTGGCCGCGTCGCCGGACAGGAACACCGCCCGGCCGTGCCGCGCCGTGATCGCGTCCGCCACCCGCTGGCCGCCGGCCCGATCCTGGTCGAGGAGGACCAGGGCCGCCCCGTGGGCGGCGAACAGGTCCGCGCCCGCCGCCCCGATCCCGCTGGCCGCACCGGTGATGATCCCGACCCGGCCGCCCAGCCGCTGGTCGCCGGGCGCGGCGCGTCCAATGACCATGGCTTCGGCCTCCTTCGGGGCACTTGCTCAGACGATGATCATCCGCTCAGCCGAGTATTGACCACCGGGAGGCGATGTCGCAAGGAACAGATTCGGGCTTAGCTATACGCATGCCAGCACGTGCCCATCCCGCCGCGCACACGTTCCCGGTGTCGGTCAAGGGCGTCGCCGTCCAATCCGGGAGGGTCCTGCTCCTGGAAAACGAGCGGAATGAGTGGGAATTGCCCGGCGGGAAGCTGGAGTTGCGCGAGGACCCTGCTGACTGTGTGGTGCGCGAGATCCGCGAGGAGGCCGGCTGGAAGGTCACGGCCGGGCCGTTGCTCGATTGCTGGCAGTACCACATCCGCGAAGGCGCCGATGTCGTGATCGTTACGTACGGCTGCCACGTGCTGAGTACCGACCCGCCGCTCGTCAGCAATGAGCACAAGCAGGCGGGCCTGTTTGCCTTTAGCGAAATCCCGGACCTGGTGATGCCGGACGGCTATAAGCGCTCGATCGCCGCATGGTCCGCTCGGTTGGATGGTCGGCCGGCACCGTTGTAGAGAAGAGCCGAGGGCGAGCGGGGATCGCCGTCCGTATGATCACCCGGCTCACCTTCAGGTAACCCGGCGCCCGGCGCGGCTTGCCGGGTTTCCCTCACCCGGTTGCCAGCGAGCACTCCAGGGATCTGAGGGGCGATCTTGTGCGCCTACCGGCATGCCAGCGGGCTGACCCAGCAGCAGTAGTCGGCCCGCGGATCATGGCGTAATTAGGGTGAGGCCTTCGTGTCCGGCGAAGTCCCTGAAGTCCTTGATGTTGAAGGTCGCAAGAGGAAACCTGTGGACCAGGCAGGACGCCGCGATCCAGCTATCGTTGGCTGGCCGTGTACGCCCCCGCCGCCGGGCCGCTGCCGAGATCCTGCCCCATGCCCGCGAGGTTGCGTCATCGGAATTCAGGACTACCATGCGGTCGAGCCATTGCTCCAGTTCCTCACGAGTGCGCGGTCCCCAGCTCCGCATGGTTGCCCACTGCCAGAGTTCGCCAACCGTCACGAACGTCACGCACAATGTCACGCCGGTCAGTCTTGCTGCCAGCGGATCACCGAGCTGCCGCTTGATCACCCGAGACGCCACGTCCGTGTCAAGGACGACGTAGCGCATCAGCCCGCTCAGGCAAGGTCAGCGTGGCGAGCGGCGTAGACGTGTGCGAGGAACTGTTCCACTTCCTCATCCGACTCGAAAACGCCGTCCTGGGCCATGTCCTCGATAGACTTCACTGGCCGGATACCCTTGCGCTTCACCTGCTCATCGATCGACTCCGGGCGGGCTTCCGGCGACTCTCCCGCATAGTCGGTGTTACTCGTGGCCATCCCGCCCCTCCTCACGATGAGACCTGTGCTGGATACCCGGGGGCACGGTAAACATACCGCTTGATTTAGTGTCGCACCTTCTGCTGTGCGACGCGAACGGAAGCATCTATGCCTCCGGCGGGACGTGCGTACGCGGGAATAGCAGGTCGCGTCACGCTCTCACCGGCGCGCTCCTGCCAGCGCGGGCCGGGATTGGAATGTCGGCGGCTGGCCATAGCCTCTCGGTGCGGAGTGACCATGTTCAGCTTGGCGGGAAGGTCGTCGACGGTATGATAGGTAGTATGACACGGCGGAAGATCGCGATCACCCTGCCGGAGGAGCAGGTGGCCACGGCGCGGCAGGCTGTCGCCGAGGGCCGTGCCGCTTCGGTCTCCGCCTTCATTTCGCAGGCGCTCGCGCGCCGCGACGCGGATGAAGAGATGGCCGAGACGATCGCGGAGATCTACGCGGAGAGCGGCCAGCCGACCGAGGAAGACCGGCTATGGGCTCGCCGCGTGCTTGGCATTCAGCCGTGACCGGCGCGACCCTCGACACCGGGGCGCTGATCGCGCTCGAGTCGGGCAGCACACGAATGGCGGTGCTGGTGGAGGAAGCTCTCACTGGCCGCGCGGAGCTGGCTGTCCCGGCCGGTGTGCTGGCCCAGGCGTGGCGCGGCGGCAGGCGTCAGGCTCGGATCGCTCGCTTGATGCGCGCGTCGAACACGTCGGTCGTCCCGTTGGACGCCAAGATGGCGCTTCGGGTGGGTGCCCGGTGCGCGGCCACCCGGACAGCGGACATAGTGGACGTGAGCGTGGCCATCTGCGCGAGCGACCGGGGCCATCCCGTCATCACCAGCGACCCAGACGACATCGCCGCGATCGACCCGGCGCTGACGCTCGTTCGGCCGACATGACGCCGGAACCGCAGACAACCGCTCAGCGCAGCGACTTACTCGGCGGCCTCGTGGCCGAGGACACGGGCGGCCAGCACGATGTCGCCGGACCAGCCGCAGGCCCCGCAGAAGCAGACGAACACGCGATCCTGCCCGGCCCAGTACTCGCAAACAAGCCCCTGCCCGCCGTCGGCCAGCGACAAGGCCGCCGCGCACCCCGGGCAGTACCGGGGCGCGTCCCGCCGGTGCCGCTCCGCGTCCAGCGGAAACCAGCCCCGCCCGACGTCGCCGCCCGCGGTGACGTCGTTGCCGGGAGAAGCCCCGGAACGAGCCGCCGTCACCCGGCCGCGGCCTTCCCGTTCTCGTGCGCCTTGATGTGCAGCTTCTTCAGCGCGTCGGCCTGCGGGCTGAACCGGGACGAGGCCCGCTCGATGAACTGGATGGCGAAGGACCCGCCCGCGTCGAACTTGTTCTTCTCACACGGCAGGTCGATCCGCTCGCGGAAGTCCCGGTATACCCCGAGCGGGTCCTCGCCGCGCGAAACCCGCGCCATCTGCTCCTTGAACATCCGCCGCAGCATCGTCACGCCGACATCCGAACGCCCCAGGTGCTCCACGGTCCGGTCGGTGATCGGGCCCTGGGTGACCCACGCCATCATGTCCTGGCCCTCGACGTAGTCCACCCGGTGCCGCCCGTTCTCATCAAACACGGGGATCTGGTAGTCGGGCACCGAAGGCTGGTCCGGGTACTCCACGCCGACCGGCGCGTGCACCGTGTAGAGCATGAACCGGGTGGTGGTCCGGTCGATCGGCACCCGGATCTGCATCTGCTCGATGTTCGCCCCGCCGACCCGCATGTTGTAGGGGAACACCAGCGGGTGGCCGATCTTCCAGTCGTCGTCTTCCTCGGACGCGCCCTCGACCACCCGGCGCTTGATGATGCCCCACTCGAACGCGTCGAAGCCCACCTTGACGTGTTTCTTGCCGAACGAGGCCGGCGCGTCGAAGCCCTGGTGGCGCGCCATGAACTCGAAGAACCTGCCGTGCAGCCACTCGGTGTGGTGCGGGTCGACGGCGTTCTCCATGATCTGCACGAAGTTGCAGGGCAGGTCGGTCCAGCCGATGTCCCGCACCCCGTCCATGACGAACACGTCGAACCGCGGCAACTCCGGTGCGGGCGAGGGCCCGATGTAGGCCCAGATCAGGCCGCCGAGCTCCTGCACCTGCCCGGCGACCGCCCGGACCCGGTCGCGGAAGTTGGTCTCCTCCCGCTCGGCGGGCTGGTCCAGGCAGGTGCCGTCGGTGCCGAACAGCCAGCCGTGGTACGGGCAGCGCAGGCCGTCCGCCTCGACCACGCCGTAGGCCAGCGAGGCCCGCCGGTGCGGGCAGGCCTCCGGCAGCATCCCGTACCGGCCGCGCGGCGTCTTGAACAGAGCGAAGTCCTCGCCGAGCAAGCGCGCCGGCCGAACCGGGAACTCCTCGAGTTCCCGAGTGAAAGCCACGGGGTACCAGTAGCGCCGCAGCAACTCGCCCATGGGGGTGCCCGCGGCGACCTGGGTCAGCTCCTCGTTCTGTTCGGCCGTCAGCATTGGTCCTAACTCCTGTCGTCGAATCAGCCGGTTAAGACTGCGGCCGCCGCGTCCCAGCGGGGTGGCCTCAGTCGATGACGGTGACCGTGCCCGCGTTGCCGTCCACCCGGACGCGCTGGCCGGTCTTGATGTTCTTGGTGCCGAACGCGGTTCCGGTCACGGCCGGCAGGCCGTACTCGCGGCACACGATCGCGGCGTGGCTCATGATCCCGCCCACGTCGGTCACGGTCGCCGCGATCTTGCCGAACACCGGCGCCCAGCTCGGCGCGGTCATCGGCGCGACCAGCACCTCGCCCTCGCGTAGGTCGGCGATGCCGTCGGCGGACAGGATGACCCGGGCCGGACCCTCGGCCACGCCCGGCGAGGCCGCGAAGCCGGACAGCCCGCCGGTGGACTCCGAACCGCCGAGCCACTGCCGGACGCTGTCCGAGGTGATGCCCCAGAGCATGACGGTGAACGGCTCGGTGATGACCTCGGGCGGCACGCCCAGGGCCGGCGGCGGCGACCACTGCCGCAGCGCGTTCATGATGCCGTTGCGGCGTTCCATCTCGCCCGGCCAGTACTTCGGCCCGCGCGACGGCGCGCCGACCGCCCAGCCGTGGTAGTAATCGAACAGCACCTCGGACACCTCGTGCCGGGACAGCAGGAACACGTCGTCCGCGTCGGCGAAGAACTCCGCGGTGACCAGCACCCGCCCGAGGTCGCGCATCTTCCGCCAGATCACCGAGTGGGCCCAGTGCTCGACGTAGAAGTTGTGATTCTCCACGTACGGGAACACCGTGCGGGCCAGCCCCAGCTTGGCCTGGAACGTGGCCCGGTCCTCGTCGCTGTCGATCAGCTCGGTGTACTCGTCCACGATCCGGTCGCGCTCGGCGATGACGGCCTCCATGGGCCGCTCCAGCGTCTCGCCCCGCTGCACCTTGGCGATGTAGGCACGCAGGAAGCCGAACGGGATATCCGGGTACTCCAGCCACACCTTGTCGCTGTGGTAGAAGGTGGTGCCGGCCGAGAAGTTGAACCAGGGCTGCTTGGCCTCATCCCAGGCGGCCAGCCACTTGTCGCCCTGCGGATCGCCGCTCAGCCCGGCCAGCACCTGTTCGGCCGGCTCGGAGCCCGAGAACCGGTCGGCGATCCCGAGCTCGACCGCCAGCCGGGCCAGCTTCTTGACCTCATCGTCCGGCCGGAACAGGTCGACCTGGATCCCGGCCACCATCTTGGCGATGGCCTGGTCCGGGATGGACGGGAACAGCTGCTTGCAGCAGCCGAAGAAGTCCAGGTAGGCCGCATAGCCGAGGTTGAGGAACTCGAAGTGGTGCTGCCACAGCTTGAGCGTCAGGTCGACCAGCCGGTGGTAGGTGGACAGCAGGTCGAGCGCGCTGCCGGTGCCGCGGCCTTCGGTGATAACCGCCATGTCCTCGCGCTCCGGGAGCGACGAGAAGGATATGGATTCGAGCTCGTCGATGAGGGCACGCACCTTGGGCACCCACGCCGCGTACAGCCGGTCCCAGTTGGCGAAGTAGTACCCCGCACGCTCGGCGAACTCGGGGATCCGCGCCTCGATCTCCTTCGGATCGGCCACGCCGACGGGGGAGAGGTACATGTAGCCGTTCAGGAAGCGCAGATCCACCCCCCGGGCAGGCGGGATCACGTAGTGCCTGGTGTTGTACTGCGACAGCGCGATGAGCGCGTACTCCACGATGGTGGCGTCCCACGGCGGGATCGCCTCGGGGGAGTGCACGCCGTCCATGAACCAGAACGCCGACTCTTCGTACTCGCGGCGGTCCTCGCTGAACACCGACGAGTAGGCGTACAGATCCTGCCACCCTTCCGCCCCGGGCGGCGTCGGCATCTCGAACGGGCTGGGGAACCGGTCGGCCATGATGTTCCTCCTTGAACCTGGTGCCGCCGGCCACCGCGGCCGTCGGATTACTGGTAATGATTCAGCAGCCGCCATCGGGCGTGCCGTGCGAGGGGTGCAGCAGGGTCTGCACCATGCTCGTGATCGGGTCCGCGTTGCAGGTCGCGGCCTGCCGCGGGCGACGGCTCCACACCGTCTCGGGGCGGCTCTGCAGCAGTAGCACACTCTGCTCCCCGTCACTGGCCTGCGCCCCGTCGATCGCCCACTCCACGTCCTGCGGGCACTTGTAGTGCTTCTCCGCCCGCCGGGCCAGCCTGGCCACGGCGGCGATCTCGTCGTCGGTGAGGCAGGGAGCGGATTGCCGTTCGGCCTCGACTTCCACGGCCGTCACCGTGTCCGCGGCGGTCAGCCGGTACTCCAGGGTCTTGGCCGAGATCGTGCGCCTGGTGATCGTGCCCATGACCTTGTCCACCAGGAAGTTGTCCGGGGTGACCTCGCCGCTGACCACGGCCTCGCCGAAGCCCCAGGACGCGTCGATGGCGATCTGCGACCGGTCGCCGTTCAGCGGGTTGAGGGTGAACGCCACCCCGGCCGCCCGCGGCCGGACCATCTGCTGCACGCCGACGCTCATCGCCACATTGGCCCGGCCGTACCCCCGCTCCAGCCGGTAGGCGATGCCCCGGTCGGTGAACAGGCTCGCCCAGCAGCGCAGCACGTGCGCGACGACCGAATCGCCGCCGCGCACCCACAGGTACGTGTCGTGCTCGCCGGCGAAGCTCGCGTCCGGCTGGTCCTCGCAGGTCGCCGACGACCGCACCGCGACCGGCAGACGGGCGTCCCCGTACTGCTCGCCCCCGTATCGCCGGCATAGGCGCGTGTACGCGCCGCGGATCGCGGCGTCCAGGTCCGCGGGCATCCTGAGCGCGCCGATCAGCGCCCGGGCTCGTTCCCCGGCGGCCGTCACGGAGGCGGTATCGCGCGCGTCGACCGCGGCGATCAGGGCGTCGATCTCCCCGGTGAGCCCGCCGTCGGCCAGCGCCTTGCGATAGCAGTCAGCCGAGACCGCGAAGCCGGGGGGAACCGGCAGCCCGGCGCCGAGCAGGGTGCCGAGGGAGGCGTTCTTGCCGCCGAGTTCCGGGGCATCGGCGGGCTGGTAGTTCTCGAACCACAGGATCTGTGCCACATAACCCCCAGGCGTGGGACGTGCCCAGACCGTACGACGCGACTGCACGCCAATCCAAGGATGTTGTCCCGCAGAGCGGAACAGAGCTACGGTGAGCCTCATGACCCTCACCGAGCCAGCCGCAGCGGCCGACCAGGCGAGCCGGGCCACGCTGACGTCGGTGCGCAACGCGGCCCGGGTGCTCCGCGCGTTCTCCCGGGCCGGCCAGGAGCTCGGCATCACCGAGCTGGCCCGCCTGCTCGGCCTCAGCAAGAGCACCGTGCACCGGCTGGTGACCACGCTGACGGCCGAACGGCTGCTGGAGCGGGGCAGCACCCCGGGCCGGTACCGGCTCGGCCTGGTCCTGTACGAGCTGGGCAGCAACGTGACCGAGCACGTGGACCTGCACCAGGCCGCGCTCCCGGTGATCGCCACGCTGCGGCACGAGACCGGCGAGATGGTGCACGTGGCCGTGCTCGACGGGCTCGAGGTGGTGTACGTGGAACGGCTGGAGAGCCATAACCTGCTGCCGGTTTTCCGGCAGGTCGGGCACCGGCTGCCGGCGCACTGGACGAGCTCGGGCAAGATCTTGCTGGCCGCGCTGCCGCCGGATGAGCTGAGCCGGCGGCTGGCGGACTGGCGGCCGGTGGCCCAGACGCCGTGGACGATCACCGACAAGAACCGGCTGCTGGCCGAGCTGGCCGCGGTGGCCGAGCGCGGCTGGGCGCAGAACCAGGAGGAAGGTCACCGCGGCATCGTCTCGGTGGGCGCGCCGATCCGCGGCCGGGACAGCACGGTCATGGCCTCGGTCAGCGTCGTCGGCGACAGCGCCCGGATGCGCGCGATGATGCGCCGGGCCACCACGCTGGTGGTCGAGTCCGCTCGCGTCATCTCCCGCCGGCTTGGTTATAGCGCCTAACGGGCCGGGTCCCTGCCCCGCCGCCGGCTCTCAGCCGATCCCGCGGTGGCCGCCCGCGTCCAGGTAGAGCACGCTGCCGTGCAGGATGCCGGCCTCCGGAGCGAGCAGCATCTCCACCGCCCAGGCCAGCTCGTCGGCGGTGGGCAGCCGGCCCAGCGAGTTCTGTGCGACGTACTCCTGCCAGACGTCCCGCTCGTCGGCGCCTCGTTCGGCGGCGACCGCCGCCACGATCCGGCGCAGCCTGGGCGTGTCGGCCGGGCCGGGGCTGAGCGTGTGCGTAGTCACACCGCGGGGCCCGTAGAGCAGGCTGATCTGGCGCATCAGGTTGAACACGGCGGCGTTGACCGCACCGGGGCCGGCCTCGTGCGCGCGTGGCTCCAGGCCGAGTGAGCCGGCGAACGTCACGAACCGCGAGCCGGGGACCAGCCGGTCGCGGACCGCGTGCAGCAGCCGCAGCAGGCCGCCGACCTTGATGTTGCTGCCGACGGCGAGCGCATCAGGGTCGATGGTGTCGGCCGAGCCGCGGACCGGCAGCCCGGCCGCGAACACCGCCATCCGCACCGGCCCGTCGAACCCGGCCAGCGCCGAGCCGATGGCACCGATCGCGTCGTTGCTCCCGATGTCGGCCGGGCACGGCGTGACCAGCTCATCGGCGGACGCGAGCTTGGTCAGGTCGTCCTGGCCGCGCGCTACCGCGAGCACCGGCATCCCGCGCCCGGTCAGCCGCCGGATCACGGCCTGCCCGATCGTGCCGGTCGCCCCGACGACGACCGCCTGCCCGGCTCCGGTCACGTACCGGCTCGCTGGGCGGCCGCCTCCCGCCGGGCCGCCACCTCGTCGGCGCGGGACACGTCGGCGGGCACCCCGCCGATGCCCCAGCCCTCCGGCGGGAACTGGGTGATGTAGGTGCGGACCCGCTCGATCGGCGTGTCCAGGATCTCCGCGACCAGCGCGGCGACCCGGCCGTGCAGCTCGCGGATCTTCTCCGGCGGGCGGCCCTCCATGATGTCGATGCGGACTAGCGGCATGCCTGCTCCTTACGTTAGCGAGGACCGAGCCTGAGCAGCTCTCTGGCGGTGTCGATGGCGGGGACGGGGTCGTCCCACGGCACCCGGACGGCGGTCATCCCCGCCTGGCGGGCGCCTTCGGTGTTCCACGGCATGTCGTCGAGGAACACGATCTGCTCCGCGGGCACGCCGAGCGCCTCCGCGCCGCCGCGGAAGGCGCGCGGGTCCGGCTTCATCACCCCGGTCAGGCTGGCGTCGACGATCACGTCGAACAGCTTCAGGTGCTGCTGGCGGGCCACCCATTCGGGCCCGTGGAACGCGGTCATGTCGTTGGTCAGCGCGCCCACCCGCAGCCCGGCCGCCTTGGCGTCGGTCATCAGCTCGATGGTCGGGGCGCACAGCCACTCGTGCTCAGGCAGCTGGTAGAACCGGTCCATCAGGGCCCGGGTATCCCAGGTCTCGCCCACCGCGGCGCCGAGCTCGCAGGCCCGCCGCGCCCAGTAGTCCCGTTCGGTCACCTGGCGGCGCAGCATCCGCTGCCACAGCTCATCCCGGTCGCTGGCGATCCCGCCGATCTCCTCGATGACCGGCCGCATGGCGGGTTCGCGCCGGGCCAGTCGCTCCACCATGCGGACGCCGGTGTTGTGTACCACGCCCCCGATGTCGAGCAGCAGTCCCGATAGGCGGCCGGCCGCCGGGCCGCGGTACTCACTCACTGGCGGCATAACCGCGCTTGGCGTAGGGGTACCCGGAAAGCTCCAGCCGGTCCAGGCCGGTCGCCTGCGGCGAGGCGTAGTAGGCGCGGATCTCCGCGATCAGCCCGCTGTCCGGATCGAAGTGGTACCACTCATCGCCCCGCAGCACCACGCCCGGCTTGGTCTTCTCGTGCGTCCACTCGATCACCGCCCGGTCGGTGTCCGGGTCGCAGATGATCTCGTCGACGGTCCAGCGCGAACCCAGCGTCCGCACCGCCCAGGACCACTTCGCGCCGATGGTATCGCCGCCGCGGAACGGCCCTTCGTACATGTCCGGCGGGAAGTAGTGCACCGCGCCCGGGGCGAAGAACTTGGCCACCGCGTCCGCGTCGCCCGTGTTGCAGGCGTCGAAGTAACCGCGGATGACCTCTTCCATCCGCCGGGCCTTGGCCGCCCGGTCCTGCTCAGCTGTCACAGCCCCGAGCCTAGGCGGTTACGTCCTGCCCCAGCGAGGACGTGTTCCGCATGCAGAAACGGGCGGGCACGTACGAAAATAATCCGTGTCGTTTCGGCCATGAGGCCCGCATCAGGTGCCGCAACTGTCACGGCGCCCGTGATCGGGGGTCGAAAAACCCCTGATAGCGGGTATTTTGACCCCCAATCCGGATGCCAGGCCCCGCAGATCAGGTCGACGGACTATTAGCCGACGCGCTCCAGCGACATGAACGCGGCATCCACATCGTATGAAGGCGCGCGCCGCGGGGGGATGGCGCCGCGTGAACCAGAGGCGCGTCAGCGGCCGCCGCGCTCGCGCATGGCCCGGACGTCCTCGGCTATCCGGAACACCACCACGAACGCCTCCAGGACCAGCCGCCAGAACGCCATCACGATGATGATGTACAGCGGGTCCCCGATGATCAGCACCAGGAGGCCGAACCCCGTGCCCTGCCGGAACGCGATGATCGTGTAGAACAGCGCCACCAGCGAGACCAGCACCGTGATCAGGACGTAGAGGACCTTGATGATCCGGGTGGTCACGAACGAGGTGAAGCTGAAGTCGAACAGCGCGCTCAGGAAGCCCCGCGAGTCCGCGCCCCGCGACGCCGCGGCCGGCGGACCCATCGGCCGCACCCCGCCCGGCGGCATCGCACCCGGCGGTGTCGCGCCCGGCGGCGTTGCGCCCGCCCCGAACCCACCGTGCCTGGGAATGCCCTGCCCCGGAATGCCCTGACCAGGGGTACCTGGCGCCGACGCGCCCTGCCCCGGGCTGCCCTGGCCCGGTGCGGGCTGCCAGATCGGGGCGGTCGGCATGCCCGGCCCGGGCGCGCCAGGCTGGCCGGGCGTCCCCGGCGCTGGTCGCGCGGCGCCTGCTCCGCTGCCCTGGCCGCCGGCCCCGTAACCCGAACCGCCCGAACCTGACCGGGACGATCCGGACGAGCCCGAACCGTAATACTGCTCACCGGGGTACTGCTCGCTGGAACCGTAGCTGCGGTTCCAGTCGTTGTCCCGACCCTGGCCTGATGAGTGCTCTGTCATCATCCCCCCACAGGGAACGCTGTCGTACCTGGGCAACCCTACATGTCCGGCCGCGCCGTCGTGTGGCGCTCAGGCATCACCGGCCGGGCGAAGCCTACCCGGCCCGGAGCCGCAGTCCGCGCGGCGTGGGCCGGAACCCGGCTGCCTCCAGGGCCTGGGTCAGCGACGAGTCGCCGCCGGCCCGCTCCCCGTCGGCGCGTTCCACCGTCAGCCGCCCGAGCGCGCCGTCCCGGACCGCCGCGGCCAGCGCCACCGCGCTGGGCGCCAGCCGCTCCGGATCGTCGGTCCAGGACAGCAGGGTCCGGCCGCCACGCTCGACGTACAGCACCAGCGACCCGTCGACCAGCACGGTCAGCGCACCCGCCTTGCGTCCCGGCCGGTGCGACGATGGCGTCTCGCCCGGGCGCTCCGGCCAGGGCAGCGCCGCCCCGTAGGGCTGAGCCGGGTCCGCCGCGGCAAGCACCAAGGCCCGTTCGGGAGATTTGTTGCCCTTCGGCTCGGCCTGTGCCCGCATCCGGTCCACCGCGCCGGGCAGCGCGAACTGCGCCCCGCCCAGACCCTCGACGAAGTAGCCGCGCCGGGCCTGGCCGGCTTCCTCCATCGCCCGCAGCACCGGGTAGACCGCGGCAAAGCCGCCCGCGATCCGTTCGGCGGCCACGGCGCCCCTGGTCAGCACGCCGTGCCGCTCGAGCAAGGTCAGCGCGAGCGCGTGCGCTCGCAGCGTGGGGTCGACGTCGTCGCGCGGCGGCAGCAGCGACCACCGGCCGCTGACCGTGGGTGGTCCGGACCGGGTCGGCATGGACGGCCGGCCGAAGCCGTAACGGCCGCCCCGGCCCGGACGCGGCCGCGGCACGGCGCGTGCGGGCGCGGCAGCCCGCCGCGGTGCCCCGCCGAGCAGCACCCGGAGCGGGCCAAGCGTGTCGTTGGTGAGCAGGCCGGCCCAGACCAGGTCCCAGATCGCGTCGGCGACCTCGGCGTCGGTGGGCTGCGGGCCGTCCAGCAGACCGCCGACCTTGTCGCTGAGCATGCGGAAGAACAGCGCCCCGCCTCCGCCGAGCGCCTCGAGCACGGCCGAATGCAGCGGCGTCATGCTCACCTCGGCCGGCTCGGGCAGCAGCAGCGACGCGCCGTCGGCCGGCGCGAGCATCAGCCAGCCGTCGCCGCCGGGCAACGCGCCGGCCCCGGCCCAGACGATCTCCCCCGCCGAGGTCAGCTCGTCCAGCAAGGCGGGAGAGTAGCCCGCGACCCGCCCGGGCAGCACCAGCGTCTCCAGCGCGGAGGCCGGCACCGGCGCCCCGCCCAGCCGCTCGATCACCTCCAGGACGGCGCCCGCGTCCGCGCGCCTCCGGCCGGACCCGGAGGCGCCGGGGCCCTTTGACCCGCTGATCCCGTGCCAGGCGGGCAGGAACCTGGCCAGCACCTCGGGCGGCACCGGCTCGGCCTCCTTGCGCAGCCGGGCCAGGCACCGCCGCCGCAGCAGCCGCAGCACCTCGGCGTCGCACCACTCGGTGTTTCCGGCCCCGGCCAGATCAGCCCGCAGGAACTCACCCTCGACCACGCGGCCGCCCGCCACCAGCCGCCGCAGCGCCAGCGTCACCACCGCCACGCCGAGCCCGTACCGCCCGGCCACCGCGTCGGCGGTGAACGGGCCGTGCGCCCGCGCGTACCTGGCCATCAGGTCGCCGAGCGGGTCCGCCACCGGTTCGGTAAACGCCTCGGGCACGCCGACCGGCAGCGGCACCCCGAGCGCGTCCCGCAGCCGCCCCGCATCCTCGATCGCGGCCCGCATCGGCTGGCCCGCGATCCGCACGGCGATGATGCGGCGCGCCGCCGACAGTTCCCCGAGCCAGTCGTGCGCGGCCCCGGGGTCGGCGCACCGCTCCGTCACCTCGTCCGCGGTCAGCGGCCCGGCCGTGCGCAGCAGGTCGGCAACCCCCTCCAGGTCGCGGCAGCGCCGGGACGCCGACAGGTGCTGCAGGTCGCGCTCGGTCTCCGCGATCACGGCCGGGTCGAGCAGCTCACGCAGCCCGTCCTGGCCGAGCAGCTCGGCCAGCAGGGCCGGGTCGAGCGACAGCGCCTGCGCCCGGCGCTCGGCCAGCGGCGCGTCACCCTCGTACATGAACGCGCCCACATACCTGAACAACAGGGACTTACCGAACGGGCTGGGTGTCTGCGTCTCCACCTCCACCACGCGCACCTTGCGGGCCGCGATGTCGCGCAGCAGCCCGGTCAGCGCGGGCACGTCGAAGACGTCTCGAAGCACCTCCCGGACGGTCTCCAGCACGATCGGGAACGCCGGGTACTGGCTGGCCACCTCGAGCAGCTGCGCGGACCGCTGCCGCTGCTGCCACAGCGGCGTGCGCTGGCCCGGGTTGCGCCGCGGCAGCAGCAGCGCCCGGCTGGCGCACTCGCGGAACCTGGACGCGAACAGCGCACTGGCGCCGACCTCCTGAGTAATAAGGTCGCCCACGTCGTCCGGGTCGAGCAGCGCGATGCCGGTGGGCGGCGGCTCGTCCGAGTCGGGTACCCGGATGATGATCCCGTCGTCGGTGTGCAGCGCCTGCACGTCCATGCCGCCATACCGCTCGCGCAGCCGGGCCGCGATGGCCAGCGCCCACGGCGCGTGCACCCGGTCGCCGTACGGGCTGTGCAGCACCACCCGCCAGTCGCCGAGCTCGTCCCGGAACCGCTCCACCACCAGCGTCCGGTCGTCGGGCACGTAGCCGGTGGCCGCCCGCTGGTCAGCGAGGTACCTGATCAGGTTCCGCGCCGCCAGCGCGTCGAGGCCGGCCCGCTCCAGCTTGGCCGCCGCTTCCTGCTCCCCGGCCGCGGACAGCTCACGGCAGGCCGCGCCGATGGCCCGGCCGAGCTCGGCGGGCCGCCCAGGGGTGTCGCCATGCCAGAACGGGAGCTTGCCCGGCTGCCCCGGCGCGGGCGTGACCAGCACCCGGTCCGGCGTGATGTCCTCGATCCGCCACGAGCTGGCGCCGAGTACGAACACGTCGCCGACCCGCGACTCGTACACCATCTCCTCGTCGAGCTCGCCGACCCGGCGCGGCTGCTTGCCGGTATCGGAGGCGAGGAACACGCCGAACAGCCCGCGGTCGGGGATGGTGCCGCCGCTGGTGACGGCCAGCCGCTGGGCGCCGGGCCGGGCCCGGATGGCGCCCGCCACCCGGTCCCAGACGATGCGCGGCCGCAGCCCGGCGAACTCCTCGCTCGGGTAGCGCCCGGCCAGCATGTCCAGCACCGCTTCCAGGATCGGCCTGGTCAGCCCGCCGAACGGCGCGGCCTTGCGGACCGTCTGCTCGAGCTCATCCACCAGCCAGTCGTCGACCGCCGTCATCGCGACGATCTGCTGGGCCAGCACGTCCAGCGGGTTGTGCGGGATCTTCAGCTCCTCGATGGCGCCAGCCCGCATGCGCTCGGCCACCACGGCCGACTGGACCAGGTCGCCCTGGTACTTGGGGAAGATGATGCCGCGGGAGACGTCGCCCACGTTGTGCCCGGCCCGGCCGACCCGCTGCAGCCCGCTGGCCACCGAGGGCGGCGCCTCGACCTGCACGACCAGGTCCACCGCGCCCATGTCGATGCCCAGCTCCAGGCTGGAGGTGGCCACCACGGCGGGCAGCCGGCCCGCCTTGAGCGCCTCCTCGATCTCGGCCCGCTCCTGCCGGGACACCGAGCCGTGATGCGCCCGGGCGACCTCCGCGGGCGCGCCCGCGGCGGCCCCGGCCTGCGCCATCATCTCGGCCGGGGGCCGGGCGCTCTTCCGCGCCAGGGCCGCCTCCTGGGCCTGCTCCTCCCGCTCGGCCGCCAGCTCGTTCAGCCGGCCGCACAGCCGCTCGGCCAGCCGCCGCGAGTTCGCGAACACGATCGTGGACTTGTGCTGCTCGATCAGGTCGAGCACCCGCTCCTCGACGTGCGGCCAGATCGACCGCCGCGGCGCCGGCCCACCCACCTCCCCGTCCCCCTCCACGTCGCCGCCGGAGCCGCGCCCCGGCATCGTGTCCAGCTCGGTCATGTCCTCCACCGGGACGACGACCTGCAGCTCGATGCGCTTGGGGCTGGGCGGCTGCACCACGGTGACCGCCCGGCTGCCGCCGAGGAAGGTGGCCACCTCCTCGACCGGCCGCACGGTCGCGGAAAGCCCCACCCGCTGGGCGGGGGGTGCGTCCCCTCGCAGCGCGTCGAGGCGCTCGAGGGACAGCGCCAGGTGGGCGCCGCGCTTGTTGCCGGCCACGGCGTGCACCTCGTCCACGATGACCGTCTCAACCCCGCGCAGGGTCTCCCTGGCCTGCGAGGTGAGCAGCAGGAACAGTGATTCCGGTGTGGTGATGAGGATGTCCGGCGGCTTGGTGGCCAGCTTCCTGCGTTCCTCGGCGGCGGTGTCGCCGGTGCGCACCGCCACCGCGATGTCCGGCTCGTCCAGGCCCAGCCGGTGCGCGGCGTGCCCGATCCCGGTCAGCGGGGCGCGCAGGTTCCGCTCGATGTCCACGGCGAGCGCCTTGAGCGGGGAGATGTAGAGCACCCGGGTACGCCGTTTCGGGTCGGCGGGCGGTGACGCCGCCAGCTTGTCGATCGCCCACAAGAACGCGGCCAGCGTCTTGCCCGAACCGGTCGGCGCGACGACCAGCGTGTCCTCGCCCTTGCCGATCGCCCGCCACGCCCCCGCCTGGGCCTGCGTCGGCTCCGCGAACGCCCCGTCGAACCACGCTCGCGTGGCCGGCGAGAACCCGTCGCGCGGGTCGTCGCCGGTAACGGACGAATTTCTTGCCATCCCTCCATACTGCCTCGCCCCACCGACATTCCTGGCTGCTGACAAAATTCCGCTCCCCGCTGTATCGCGAATGCGTCGTGCGGCCATAAACTGCGCATAATCGCGCAGATGGCTTGCGCGTTCCTGGGGAGGTCCGATTCCGTGGCGAGGTATCAGCGCTGGAACGCCCTGCTTGACCTGCTACCCGGCGACGGGCAGCTCACCGTGGCCGAGGCCGCCCGGGCGCTCGGTGTCTCGGAGGCCACTATCCGCCGGGACCTGGATCAGCTGGCCAAGCAGCAGCTGGTGACCAGGACCAGGGGCGGCGCCACGTCCGGGCACGTCTCCTACGACCTGCCGCTGCGGTACAAGACCGCCAGGCACGGCCCGGAGAAGCAGCGCATCGGCCGCGCGGCCGCCGCCGTGCTCACCCCCGGAGCGTCGGTGGCGCTGAACGGCGGCACCACCACCAGCGAGGTCGCCCGGGCCCTGGCCACCCGCCCCGACCTGCAGGACGGCGACGGCGCGCCGGCCGTCACGGTGGTGACAAACGCGATGAACATCGCCAACGAGCTCGCCGTCCGCCAGCACATCAAGATCGTGGTGACCGGCGGGGTGACCCGCGGCCAGTCCTACGAGCTGATCGGCCCGCTCGCCTCGCTCGTCCTGGCCGAACTGACCCTCGACTGGGCCATCCTCGGCGTGGACGCGCTAGACCCGAGGACCGGCGCGACCGCCCATCACGAGGGCGAGGCCAGCATCAACCACCTCATGGCCACCCGCGCGGAGCAGGTGATGATCGTGACCGACATCGACGTCATCGTCACCGACCGCGACGCCCGCCCCGACCTGCTGGCCGCGTTCACCGAGCGCGGCATCCGCGTCATCACCGCCTGACCGCCCGCCGCCGGGGAGCCTTTCCAGCCGAACGGGCTGGCTGTGCCCAGCACCACGGCTCTCGCGGGTACCGCGGTACACACGGGCATCATCGAGCTAGGGCGCCTGGCCGGCGCTGTTGTGCCGGAAGGCGGCGTTCGCCCGGCACGCAGTTCCCTGGCCTCGGTGCGCCCTCCTGTGATTCACCCATTCCGCGATCACCAACCCTGACCTATAATGCTCATATAGGGCATATATCGAACAAAAACGTGCATACCAGATGATCGATTGAGGTGTGATGAGCTATCTGACCGACGAGATCGCCAGCCAGTCCGGGTGCTGGTCCAGGGCGATCGAGATGGCGGGTTCGGCGGGGACCGCGCTGCCCGGGCCGGGGGAGCGGGTGGCCGCGATCGGCTGTGGCTCGTCGCTCAACGTCGCGCGCTGCTACGCGGCCCTGCGCGAGTCCGCGGGCCAGGGCGAGACCGACGCCTTCCCCGCGTCGGAGGCGCCCGCCGCCCGGCGGTACGACCGCCTGGTGTACATCTCCCGCACCGGCACCACCACCGAGGTGCTCGACGCCCTGCGCGCCGCGCCGCGGGACACCCCGGCGACCGCCATCACCGCCGAGGCGGACGCGCCGCTCGCCCGCGAGGCCCGTCACGTGGTCCTGCTCGACTTCGCCGATGAGCGCTCGGTCGTCTCCAGCCGGTTCATCACCAGCTCGATCGTGCTGCTCCGGGCGCAGCTCGGGACAGACGTCCGGTCCCTGCCGGCTGAGGCCGAGCGTGAGGTGGCCCGCCGGTTGCCGCCGGAATTGGCCGAACGGGCCGAGTTCACGTTCCTCGGATGCGGCTGGGCCGCCCCGGTGGCCGACGAAGCGGCGCTGAAGCTACGCGAGGCCTCGCGTACCTGGGCCGAGTCGTATCCGGCGATGGAATACCGGCACGGCCCGATCAGCGTCAGCGACGAGAACACCGTGGTGTGGGCGCTCGGCGAGGTGCCGTCGGACCTGCTCGCCGACGCCGGCCGCACCGGGGCCACCGTGATCGCATCGGACGTCGACCCGCTCGTCGCGCTGATCGGGGCGCAGCGGCTCGCCGCCGCGCTCGCCGAGCGGAAGGGCATCGATCCGGACCAGCCCCGCGCCCTGTCGCGGTCTGTCATCCTCACTGGATGAGCCTGCCCCCGTCTGGTGCGCTGTCCGGCGGCCGCGTGGTCACGCCGGACGGCGTGCTGAGCCCCGGCTGGATCCGGCTGGCCGGGAGCCGTATCGATGCGGTGGGCCTGGGCGAGCCGCCCGGGCCGACCAGGCTTCCGCTCACCGACCTGGGCGGCGCCTGGGTCCTGCCGGGATTCGTCGACATGCATGTGCACGGCGGCGGGGGCACGTCGTTCACCGAGGGAACGGCCGAGGATGCCAGGCGCGCCGCGGCGTTTCACCGCCGGAACGGCAGCACCACCATGCTGGCCAGCCTGGTCACCGCGCCACTGGCCGACCTGGAGGCCCGGGCCGCGATGCTGGCCGGCCTGGCCGCCGAGGGCGTCATCGCCGGCCTCCACCTGGAGGGGCCGTTTCTCGCCGCGGCCAGGTGCGGCGCCCAGGATCCGCGGCACATGATCGCGCCGGACGTCGCCGCCTTCGCCTCGCTGCACGCGGCGGCCGCCGGGCACCTGCGCGTCATCACCCTGGCCCCCGAACTCCCCGGCGCCACCGACCTGATCACGGCGGCGGTCCAGGCCGGGGTCATCGCCGCGGTCGGCCATACCGACGCCACCGCGGATGTCACCTCGGCGGCCGTCGACGCCGGCGCGAGCCACGCCACGCACCTGTTCAACGGCATGCGCCCGCTGCATCACCGCGAGCCGGGCCCGGTCGGCGCGCTGCTCGACCGGGACGAGGTCAGCTGCGAGGTGATCGCCGACGGCGTGCACCTGCACGACACCGCGATCCGCCTGGTGGCCCGGGCGGCAGGCCCCGGGCGGCTGGTCCTGATCACCGACGCGATGGCGGCGGCCGGGATGCCGGATGGCCGTTACCGGCTCGGTTCGATGTGGGTCGACGTGGCCGGGGGAGTGGCGCGCCTCGCCGCCGGTACCGGGCCTGGCGCCGGTGCCGGGCCTGGCGCCGGTGCCGGGCCCCGCGTGTCCGGTGCGATCGCCGGCTCGACCGCCACCATGGCTAGCGTCGTCCGCCATGCCGTCGCGGCCGGCCTGCCGGTCACCGACGTGGCCGCTGCGGCCAGCACCAATCCGGCCCGCGTGCTCGGCCTGGCCGGCCGTACCGGCGCCCTGTGCCCGGGCCTGGACGCGGACCTCGTAGTCTGCGACGAGGCGTTCGGGCTGCGTGCGGTGATGCGGCGCGGCGAGTGGGTCACCCGTTCCCGCGGACCGAACCGGTGAGCCGCCCGTCCACCGCGCTGACCTCGCACACCACGGTGCGCTGGTCGGCTTGCCAGGCGGCCCGGTTCGGGTAGACGAATTCCTGGGTCAGGCCGGCCGTCGCGAGCTGCGGGTTGATGTAGCTGCCGAACCGGCTGGCGCAGCCGTTGTCCGCGTCCACCCGCACCGCCGACGTGCCGGGCCACGGCGCGGCCGGCAGGGTGAAGACGGCGAACACCTCGGCGTCGTGCGGGCGCGCGCACGACAGAACGGTGGGCTTGAGGGCGTCCGACCCGATGTTGACGCACTGGCCGGGCCGCAGCCCGAACACGGCGGCTGGCCGGTAGGTGACCACCGTCTTGGGCCGGAACCCGTGCGTGACCACGGCCAGCACCCCCGCGGCCACCCCGACCAGGGCGATGACGCCGAGGATGATGCCGACCACCGCAAGCGGGCTGACATCCCGGCTGACCTCCTCGGCGTCCCAGTCCCCGGTTTCCTCGGCTGACCCCGTCCCGGCCG
>WNGE01003016.1_pt1 | contig 39289 bp, 38 predicted proteins | sample 5400651 | NCBI WGS metagenome assembly WNGE01 (sample SAMN13153370, study PRJNA577476) | soil metagenome | isolation source: 60 cm soil or saprolite under grassland replicate 2 | place: USA:California | collected 2016-06-15 | reverse complement strand
TCGAAGCCGCGGGCGTCGCGGAGCGGTGACTCCTGCTCGTAGTCCCACCGGATGCGGCGCAGTGCGCCGGCATACGTGCTGATGAGGAGCGATGACGACAGGACCGGGTTGAAATCGGGGGCACCGACCGCGGAGATGCCGTACTCGGTCTCCGTGCCGATGACCTTGGGGATGGCCATCCGGTGAGCTTACAGGTATTGGCCCGCGGCCACGCGCTCGACCTGTCGGCCCTCCGCGCCACCATCGCCGAGCAGGGTGCGGACGTAGACGATCCGCTCACCCTTCTTGCCGGAGATCCGAGCCCAGTCGTCGGGATTCGTGGTGTTCGGGAGGTCCTCGTTCTCCTTGAACTCGTCGCGGATGGCGTTCAGCAGGTCCTCGGTCCTGATGCCCTTCTCGCCGGTGGACAAGAACCGCTTGATGGCCTCCTTCTTCGATCGGCGGACGATGTTCTCGATCATCGCGCCCGAGTTGAAGTCCTTGAAGTACAGGACCTCCTTGTCCCCGGAGGCGTACGTGACCTCCAGGAACCGGTTGTCGTCGGAGGAGGCATACATGCGGTCCACCGTGACCTGGACCATCCGGCGGACGGCCGCGGCGGCGTTGCCGCCGGCGCGGCCGACCTCCTCGGGATGGATGGGCACGGCGCCGGTCAGGTACTTGGACATGATGTCACTGGCCTGCGCGGCGCTCGGCCGCTCGATCTTGATCTTCACGTCCAGGCGGCCGGGGCGCAGGATCGCCGGGTCGATGAGGTCCTCGCGGTTGGAGGCCCCGATCACGATCACGTTCTTCAGGGTCTCGACGCCATCCAGCTCCGAGAGGAGCTGCGGCACGATCGTGCTCTCCACGTCGGATGAGATGCCGGACCCGCGGGTCCGGAAGATCGAGTCCATCTCGTCGAAGAACACGATGACCGGCAGGCCCTCCTCGCTCCGCTCCTTGGCTCGCTGGAAGATCTGACGGATCTGGCGCTCGGTCTCCCCGACGTACTTGTTCAGCAGCTCCGGGCCCTTGATGTTCAGGAAGTACGAGTGGACGTCGGGCCGGCCGGTTCGCTCCCTGACCTTGTCGGCGAGCGACTTGGCCACGGCCTTGGCGATCAGGGTCTTCCCACATCCCGGTGGGCCGTACAGGAGCACGCCCTTCGGCGGCTCCAGCTGGTGCTCCTTGAACAGCTCCGAGTACAGGAACGGAAGCTCGACGGCGTCGCGGATGGCCTCGATCTGGGTCTCCAGCCCGCCGATGTCCTCGTAGGAGACGTCGGGGATCTCCTCCAGGACGAGCTCCTCGACCTCCTCCTTCGGCAGCCGCTCCAGGGCCACGTTGACCAGCTCCTCGTCGCCGTGGCCGATGACGCTGACCCGGTCATCACCGAGCTTGTCCTTGACCTTCATGACCTCACCGGCGACGTCGGGATGGAGGACCTCGACGACGTTCAACGCCTCGTTCAGGATGACTTCGGCTCCCCGGGTGAGTCCCGCCAGATCCAACTCCGGCGTCACGTTCACCCGCATCTTTCGACCAGCGGTGAACACGTCGACCGACCCGTCTTCGTTCGTCGCGAGGTACACGCCGAACGTTGCCGGCGGCTGGCTGAGCTTCTCGACCTCCTCTCGGAGGGCTTCGATCTTGTCGCGCTCGGACTTCAGCGCGGACGTGACCTTCTCGTTCTGTGTCAGGGCGCGCGAGAGATCGCTCTTCGTCTCGAGGAGCTTCTCCTCGAGGATCTTCACCTGGCGAGGGGCGTTCGTGAGCCGGCGGCGAAGCAGCGCGACCTCGTCCTCCAAGAACTTCACTTGGGTCTGGAGCTCGTGCACCTGCTTCTCGTAGAGCTCCTGCTCTTCGCGTGAATCAAACGGCCCGGACATCCTTCACCTCCAGGCAAGCGAGTATACGTCCCGTCCCCTCGTCAACCGAGAGGCCGACCGGGGCGTCCTACGCCCACTGATACGTTGTCGTCCCGGAGGTGGGTTGGCCTTAGGACCTTCGGGCAATCAATCCGCGTCGCCGCCTCGGCGTGCCACGGTGATGAATCCCGTGTGGCCCACCATGCGGTGGTCCGGACGCACGCTTCGCTCGGTGACGTGCCACGACCGGTGGAGGACCTCGAACGTGGCCACCTGCTCGAACCCGTGGGCTTGGAGCGCCAGCACGGCGGTCTGGACCTGGACGGTCGTCGGGAGGTACGTGCACAGGACGCCTCCCGGCTCCAGTATCCGCAGCACGGTGGGCAGGGAGCCCCACGGCTCCGGCATGTCCAGCACCACCCGGTCGAAGGTCTCCTCCGTCTCCATCACTTCGGTGACGTCTCCCTCCCGGAGGTCCACCCACGCCGGGAGCTTCCCGAAGAACGCCTCGAGGTTCTGCACAGCTTTGGCGTGGAACTCCGGACGGAGCTCGTACGACACGACGCGGCCGTCGGGTCCGACGGACCTGGACAGCGCCAAGGTCAACGCGCCGGATCCGGTGCCGGCCTCCAGGACCCTGGCGCCCGGGTGGATGTCGGCCTCGACGAGGATGGCACCGAGGTCCTTGGGATAGACGACCTGAGCGCCACGGGGCATCTTGAGGACGAAGTCCGCCAGTCGCGGCCGGAAGCACACGAAGGCCATCCCGCCCGTCGATCGCACGCGCGCGCCCTCGTTCGACCCCAGGATCGCGTCGTGGGAAACGGCCCCCCCGTGGGAATGCCACGTCTCGCCGGGGCGAAGGCGCACCAGGTACCGCCGCCCACGGTCGTCGATCAGCAAGGCCCGTTCCCCCGGCTCGAACGGCGTTGCACTCACGCCCGGGAGCTTACCCCCCGGCGGATGACCACCCGGCTCAGGTCTGCGGGAGCGGGTTGACGCCGAGGGTCGCGGTGATCGTCTTCTTCTGACCACCCTGGGTGACCGCCCCGACCGCGACACGCTCGCCGGGCTGGTGTGACAGGAGGAGCTCGCGGAGCGAGGTCGAGTCGGTCACGTCCTTGCCGTCCAGGCCGATGATCACGTCGCCCTGCGTGATGCCCGCCCTGTCGGCCGGCCCTCCCGGTACGACATCGAGCACGAGCGCGCCGCTCTGCACGGGCAGTCCGAACTGGAGGGCCAGGCTCGGGCTGACGTCTTGCGTGCTGACACCGAGATACGCGACCGGAGCCGAGGGGTTGGTTGCCGCGTCATCGATGATCGGCCTGGCTGCGTTGGTGGCGATGGCAAAACCGATGTTCTCCGCCTGGTTCGCCCCGGCAGTGTTGATGCCGACCACCTGCCCGGCCAGGTTCACGAGCGGGCCTCCAGAGTTGCCCGGGTTGATCGCCGCGTCGGTCTGAACCACGCCCGTATAGGTCCGCATGCCGTTCTTGCACGTGTCGCAGTTCGGGTCCTGGGCCTGGATCGTGCGGCCGAGCGCGGAGACGATCCCGGAGGTGACGGTTGGCCCGCCCGGCAGAGCGAGGGCGTAGCCCAGCGCGACGACGCGCTCCCCCAGCTCGAGCCGGCCGGAGTTGCCGAGCGGCACCGTGTGAAGGCCACTCGCTTGGATCTTGAGCACGGCGAGGTCGGCGTTCTGGTCGCCCCCGATCACCCTCGCCGTGTAGCGCGTGGAATCCGGTGGCGGGGTGATGACCGTGATCCGCTGGGCGTGCTCGACGACATGAAAGTTGGTCACCACGATCCCGTCGGACCGGATGACGAACCCGGTGCCGACGCCCCGACCGGACTCCCCTCCGAGGGGATTGGGTTGGAACAGGTTGGTCGTGACGTTGACGACCGCCGGGCGGACGGCCTGGACCACCCGCACGATGGGATCCAGGGACGGATCGGCCGCCCCGACGTCGACGGTCACCGGCGAGCTCCGGACCGGGACCCGCTCGATCACGGTTCGTGTGCAGGCCGTCACGACCACGACGGCGACGGCCATCACGGGGACAAGGAAGCGCTTCATTACGGCCTCGGCTTTCGTCTCTGGGATGAGCTGGAAGCTATTCGGCGCCGTTCGGGCCGGCGTTCATCGAATGCCCCGGTCTCCCGAGCCTAGCCCGCAGGGGCGGCTTCGACCGCCGCCGGACGGGGCAACAGTCCGGCCTCCTCCACCAGGCGGACGATCGATTCATCCCCTCTGATCGAGATGAGGTGGACACCGGCCACGCCCCGCATCTCCCGGAGCTCCTCCACGATCTCGAGCCCGATGCGGATGCCCTCGTCCGCCTGGCGATCGGAGGGGACGCCCTCCATCCGGTCGATGATCGGTTCCGGCACGTCGATGCCGGGGACCATGTCCCGTAGGTACCGGGCACTGCGGGCCGAACGGCACACGTACACCGATGGCAGGATGAACACCCGATCCAGGAGCCCGAGCTCCTCGCATCTGGCCATGAACACGCGCATCGTTGGCAGGTTGAACACGATCTGGGTTTGGACGAACTCCGCGCCGGCCTCGATCTTCTTCCCCAGGCGCATGGGCCGGAATTCGTGAGGAGGTGAGAACGGATTCTCCACCGCGCCGATGAACAGGGGGAGCGTCTCGTCGAGGTGCCGGCCGCTCACATACATCCCCTGATCGCGCATGATCCGTGCGATCTGGATGGCGTGGACGGCGTCAATGTCGTAGATGGGCTTGGCCTCCGGGTGGTCGCCGGCGGTGACGTCGTCGCCGGTCATGAGACAGACGTTCCGGGCCCCGAGCGCCACCGAGCCCACCAGGTCGGCCTGCAGGGCCAGGCGATTCCGGTCGCGGCACGCCAGCTGGACGATGGGTTCCACGCCCCGGTCGAGCAAGAGGTGCGCCGCGGCAAGGGGTGAGATGTGGGGATGGGCCGCGCTGTTGTCCGTGCAGTTCACTGCGTCCACGGAGCCTCGGAGGAGGTCCGCCAGCCGGTACACGGACTCTGGGTCCGGGCTGTCGGTGGCCTGGAGCTCCGCCGTCACCACGAACTGTCCCGATGCGAGCAACCGATGGAGGTGACTGCGGGCCGGGTGCCCACTCACCGCTCGCGACCCTCGCCCGCGGCGAGCCAGCCGGCGGGAGCATGGCGGTCCCGGCCGGTGAGCAAGTTCTCCCACGAGGAGGTCTCCTGGAGCCGCCAGTCCACGGGCTTCTGGACGTGCTCCATGTGGTCACGCCAGAGTGGAAGGCGCCGAGAGCCCTCCCAGGCCTGGACCCAGACGCATGGCTGGTCCGGCAGCACCTCGCAGTTGCCGTTCTGCAGGACGCCGCCGCACGGGCCGTTGCGCAACGACTTGGGACAGCGCATCGGACACGACAGGCCGGTGGAGTGAAGGATGCATTGCCCGCACATCCGGCAGTCCCAGATGGCCTCCTTCGTGCCCCGCTCCACCAGGAGGATGGCCTTGCGGAACCCACGCGCCTCGGGCGCCGACGTGGGAGGCCTGCGGTCGAGCTTCGTCGTCATCTCGGGCCTCCGAGGCTACTCATGGCCGCTACTTCTCGAGGGGTGCGGCCGGGACCTCCTTCTTGGGGTCGATGAACGGGATGGCTGCCATCTGGCCGGTCAATGGCCCGCGCTCCGAACGGACCTCCAGGACGGTCCCCGGCCGCGAGAGCTCGGCGGGTACCCACACGTAGCCGATGTTCCTCTCCAGCCGAGGGGACCAGATGGCGTCCGTCACCTTCCCGACCACCTCCCCGTCCACCGCCACCGGCCAGAACCACGACAGCTCGGCGCGGAAGGCGTCCCCCGCGAACTCGATCCCGACCAGCTTGCGCTGCACGCCTTCGCGGCGGACCCGCTCCAGCGTGTCCTTGCCGATGTAATCATGCTGTTGCTCCTCGACCAGGTGCTCGAGACCCATGATCTCGAACGGGTTGTTCTCGTGTGTCATGTCCGAGTTGTAGTTCATGATCCCGGCCTCGATACGGCGGGCCTCCACGGGGGCCGTGGGCCGGATGCCGAACTCCTCCCCCGCCGCCATGACCAGGTCCCACAGGTCATCGCCCCGGGAGGGGTCGAGGAGGTTGATCTCGAACCCCTGCACCGCGGTCCATCCCGTCCGGCTGATCAGGACCGGGATGCCCTCGATGTCGAACCAGTCGCACCAGTAGTACTTCAGTTCGTAGAGCGCCGGGCCGACCAGCTTCTCCACGGTCTTCCCCGCCTTCGCTCCCTGCACCTGCATGGGGTAGGCCTCCGGGTAGGTGACCTGAACGTCCATGCCGGCCTGCGAGGCCACCCCCAGCGCGTACAGGCCCGCGTCGGAATCTGCCAGCTGCATCCACCACCGGTTCTGGCCAACATGCAGGAGGACGGGGTCGTTCAGGATGCCGCCGTCGGGCGCGGTGACGATCATGTACTTCCCTTGCTTCACCGCGCACTTCGTCAGGTCCCGGCAGGTCAGCATGTTCACCAGCCGGTCGGCATCGGGCCCGGAGATCTCCACGGTGCGTTCCACGGCCACGTCCCACACGACCACGTCATTCAGGAGTGCCCAGTACTCGAGATCCGGATCGTCGAAGTACGCCGGGAGGAGCATGTGGTTGTAGACGTCGTACGCGGTGCATCCGGCTCGTCTGGTCGCGTCGAAGAAGGGGGAACGCCGGTACCAGGGGCCGAAGTAGATCGTCGCGCTCTGGTCCAACATCTCCTGGCGTTCGTTCGTCATGTGGCCGTCTCTCCCTCTCCGGCGGGCGGGCGCCGCCGGCCCTCCCCATTGGTTGAATCATCGTTCAAACTCGTGCAGGGTCGCAACCGAGCCGGTCTGGCTCGAACTACGAGACCGGGATGCGCTTCTCCGGGTCGACGAACGGCATCGGCACGACCGTGGCCTCGCGTTCTCCCCACTCGGTCTCCACGGTGACGGTGGTCCCATCCGCGGACCGCTCTGCCGGGAGCCACGCGTACCCGAGGTTCTTCAGAAGACGCGGAGAGTAGATGGCCGAGGTGACCTTTCCGATCTGCCGGCCCGCCTGGCGGATCGGCCACTTCACCGAGTTCAGGGCGGGGAACGGCTCGCCGTCGAGTTCGACGCCGTTGATCCGGCGGCTCACGCCCGCATCCCTGATCTGCCTGAGCGCACCGAGCGAGATGGCGGCCTCGTCGGGAAGGTTCCAATCCACCAGCCGCTCCAGCCCCAGCTCGAGCGGGTTGTTCTCGTAGGTCATGTCGGCGCCCCAGTTGAAGATGCCCCCCTCGATGCGCCGGATGTCGGAGGGCCCGGTGGGCTTGATCCCGTACGCCCCCCCCGCCTTCATGATGTGCTCCCACAGGTCGAACCCGCGAGAGGAATCGGTGAGGTAGACCTCGTAGCCGACCTCCGACGTCCACCCCGTTCGGGTCACGATGACCGGGATGCCTCCGATCTCGGCGTTGCGCCACCAGTAGTACTTGAGGTCCACGATGTCCTCGCCCACGAGGTCTCGCATGAGGTCCTTCGACTTCGGTCCCTGGATCTGCAGGGGCGCCACGTCCGCCTCGCGGATGGTCACGTCGAGGTCCGGATAGGCGTTCCGCAGGCCCCGAGCGAACAGCAGGGCGTCGGAGGAGGCGAGCGCGAACCAGAACGTGGTCTGGTCCATCCGGGTGAGGACGGGGTCGTTCACGATCCCGCCGTCCCGATCGCAGATCAGCACGTACTTCGCCTGGCCCACTGCGCACGTCGACAGGTCCCGCGGCGTGAGCAGCTGGGCGAACGTCGGACCGTCGGGGCCACCGATCTCCAAACAGCGCTCGACCGAGACGTCCCACAGCGTGACGTCGTTCAACAGCGCATCGAACTCGGCTTCGAAGGTGTCGAAGCGAATGGGAAAGTACATGTGGTTGTAGACGGTGAACCCCTTGGGGTCGTATTTCTGCGTCGCCTCGAAATACGGGGTCCGGCGGTTACGCGCCCCGCGCTGGACCTGGGCCATGTCGAACGCCATCGAACGATCCTCCTTCGCCGGTGATGCGGTCAGGAAACGGCGGCCGAGGTCGACGCGCTCGCCGGCGCGGCGATCCGGCCCTCCAGGTAGCCCCGGGCCACCATGGCCATGAACGCGTGGACCTCGTCCTCACTCGCGGCGAACGGGCCCTGCCGCTGGCCCCGGGAGGCCAACCCACGCTGCACCGATTCGCATGCCGACCAGTCCTCGCGATTGGTGATGTCCCAGAACTCTGCGGCATACGCCGGATCGAACTCCTCGCGCTCCCTGGCTTCCGGAGGGAACAGCCACGTGCACTCCACGAAGGTCTCTCCCGGGCCCAGCGGCTCGAGCCGGTGCGCCATCACGTAGTCGGGGTGCAGGCTGATCAGCAGGTTCGGGAACAGGCCGAAGTAATAGACCTCCCGTCGCTGCGTCGCGTCGAGTCCGCGGATGGGAACACCGCCGCTCGCACCGGAGAGCGACATGGTCTCCGCGTGGTCCTCGAGCTCCATCGAGCCCCCCACCCAACATCCGGTGGGCGCGAAGGTCTCGCCGCTGTCGGTGGGGGTCACCTTGCAGAGCGCGGGATGGATGCTCGGGCAGTGGTAGCACTCGTGGTAGTTCTCGGTGATGCCCTTCCAATTGGCCCGAACCACGTACTCGTGTCGTTCCGCCGTGAATAGGCGCTCGGGTTCCCAGGCCGCCACAAGCCCATCGAGGTTGCCGACGTGGTCGGTGAAGTCCGAAGCGTCGCCCGAGGCATCGACGAAGATCCATCCGTGCCACTCGGCCACCCGGACCTGGACGAGCGGGTAGTCGGCCTTGTCGAACCCGGGGCCGTCGCCGAACCGGGGGGCCCCGGCCAGCTCACCCTCCAGCGAGTACACCCACGCGTGGTACGGACACTTGATGGCACGGAGGTTGCGGGACGTGCCCGGCTCGACGAGCTCGTGGCCGCGGTGGCGGCAGACGTTGTAGAACCCTCGGAGGTCGCCGCCCCGATCTCGGACGAGGAGGATCCCCTCCTCACCGATGCGCACCGCCTTCTGGTCACCCGGCGCATCGAGGTCGTCGGCCCGGCCGACGCAGGTCCAGGATCCCTCGAAGAACCTCTCCTGTTCCCAGGCGAACACCTCGGCCGACAGGTAGACCTCCGCGGGGAGCGTGCGCCTCGCTTCCGGCGCGCGCGCCAGCACCGGCAGGAGCTTCGAAGGTTCGATCGGCACGGCTACGTGCGACACGGGATCCTTCCCACCAGGATTGAACAGCCGTTCAACATCGTATCGTGGGCCCTCGGGGGCCAGCAATAACGTTCGGTGACCAGCGGTTGAGGAGGCTCCTCACGCGAACGACGGATCGACGAACACGGGCGCCCCCGCGACCATGGTCAGCTGCACTTTCGCATCGGCCAGCTCGTCGAGCGACAGGTCGAACAGGTTCCGATCGACCACCACCACGTCCGCCTCCTTGCCCACCTCGATAGAGCCCGTCGCCTGGTCCAGGTGGTTCACGTAGGCCGAGCCCATGGTGAAGGCGTGAATGGCCGTCGCAAGGTCGATGCGCTCGTCCGGCAGGAATGTTTCCTTCGTCGCTCGTTCGCCCACCATGTCCGCGTAGCGACGCGGCTCCTTGCGGTGGACGGCGATGGCCATCTCCCACATCGGGTTGGGGCTCGACACGGACCAGTCACTCCCGAAGGCGAGCCTTGCCCCCGACCGGACCAAACTGGCGAAGGGGTACTGCCACCCGCTCCGCTCCGGGCCGAGGAAGGGGATCGTGAGGTTCACCATCTGGCCCTCGAGCGTGGCCCACAGGGGCTGGGCGTTCGCCACCACCCCGAGCTCGTGGAACCGCGGGATGTCGTCGGGATGGACCACCTGGATGTGGGCGATGTGGTGGCGATGGTCGTTCGCCCCGTTCGCTCCCCGCGCCGCCTCCAGGGCGTCCAATGCCTCACGGACGGCCCGCTCCCCGATCGCATGGATGTGGACCTGAAACCCCTCGGCGTCCAGAAGAGTCACGGAGGCCTTCAGCGGCTCCGGGTCGACGAACGACATACCCCGATTCGAGGTCGGCATACCGTCGCGGTCGAGATATGGATCCAGGACCCCGGCCGTGAAATCCTCGATCACGCCGTCCTGCATGATCTTCACCGTGGTGGCTCGGAACCGCCCTACCGAGCTCCGATCTCGTTTCGCGACCAGCTCGTCGATCTGCTCCTCGCCGCGGTGCCGGTCCCACCACAGGGACCCGACGACCCGGGCCGTAAGCTCGTCCCTGCCTGCCGTCGCGGTGTAGGCGCCGAGCGTCTCGTACGGGCCACCGACGATCGCGTCCTGCCACGCGGTGATGCCGAGCGAGTGCAGGTACTGCTGGGCCACCCGGAGGCCCTCCTCCCATTCCGCCTCGGTGACCGGGGGCGTGACGTTTTCGACCAGGTCCATGGCCCCCTCGTGGAGGGTGCCCGAGGGCTCGCCCGCGCCGTCCCGTTCGATCCGCCCGTCGGGAGGATCGGGGGTCTCCCGGGTGATGCCGGCCAGCTCCAGGGCTCGTGTGTTCACCCAGGCCCCGTGGCCGTCACGGTTCGGCAGGTACACCGGCCGGTCGGGGACGATATGGTCCAGGATGTCCTTGGTCGGGGTCCCGCCGGGGAACGAGTCCATCGACCACCCTCCGCCCCGGATCCACTCGACGTCGGAATGCTCGCTCGCGTAGTCGGCCACGATGCGCTCGTAGCCTTCGCGGGTGTACGCCACGTTCAGGTTGCACTGAAGCATCTCCAGGCCGCCGGAGGGCGGATGGACGTGGGCGTCCTGGAACCCCGGAAGGAGCATCCTGTCGCCCAGATCGTGGACCTGAGTCTTCGGCCCGATGAGGTCGGCGACCGATCCGTCGGTTCCCACCGTGACGATGCGTCCGTCCTTCACGGCGACAGCCTGGGCCCAGGTGCGTGCGGGATCGACCGTGTAGACGGCGCCGCCGGTGAAGACCACGTCGGCCGGGCCGTCCCAGATCGTGTCGCTCACGTGCATCGCTCCATCGCGCCTCGAGGGGTGCCGAGCATACGGCGTCAGTCAGGCCAGCGCCACGAGCTCGAGCAGGTCGTCGCTCCAGTAGTCGAGTGTTCCCTCGGGCATCATCAGCACACGTTGGGGTGCAAGGGTCTCAACGAATTCGACGTCGTGGCTGACCAACACCATCGCGCCACGCCACGCTGCGAGCGCTCCCCCGATCGCCGCCCGTGAGGGAGGATCGAGGTTGTTGGTCGGCTCGTCGAGCAGGATCAGGTTGCGGCGTCCCGCGACCAGCTGCGCCAGCGCGAGCTTGGTCTTCTCGCCACCCGACAGCGTACCGGCGTCGCGGAACGCGATCTCGCCGGTCAGCCCGAACATGCCGAGCAGTCCCCGGAGGTCCTGGTCGGAGGCATCCCTGGATTCGGATCGGACGTGCGCGAGGACGTCCACGCCGTCACGGATGCCCTCGTGCTCCTGGGCGTAGTAGCCGAGCGAGACCCCGGTCCCCAGCCGCACGCTCCCGGCATCGGGCTCCGACACCCCAGCCACGATCCGAAGGAGCGAGGTCTTGCCCGCGCCGTTCAGGCCCATGACAAGCAGCCGCTCCTCCCGGGACAGGTCGAAGGTCGCGTCCTCGAACACCGGGGGGCCGCCGTAACCCTTGGTCACGCCCGAGGCCTCGATGACCAGCCGGCCAGAATGGGGCGGCTCGGGGAACCGGTAGCGGACGCGCCGCTCCTTCGCCGGGGCGGCCACGGCCCTGGCCGCCAGGTGATGCACCCTGGTGTCGAGGGTCTTGGCCTTCCGGGCCCGCTTCTCGGTCTGGCCCCGCATCGAGTCGGCCAACGACTTCAGACGCTTGATCTCGGTCTGCTGCCGCGCAGCAAGGGCCGTGAGACGGAGCTCGTCCAACCGCCTTGCCTCGCGATATTCGGAGTAGGTCCCTCGATAGACCACGACGCCGTCGCGGTCCAGGTGTAGGACGCGGCTGATGGCGGCGTCGAGCAGCTTGATGTCGTGGCTCACCACCATCACGGCGCCGCGGTAGCCGGCCAGGAAGCTCATCAGCCAGACCTTCGCGTCGCTGTCGAGGTGGTTGGTGGGCTCGTCGAGGAGCAGGACGTCCGAGCCGCCAAACAGGATCCGCGCGAGCTCTAGGCGCCGCCGCTCGCCCCCGGACAGGGCCCGGACCGGGAGTCCCAGGCGGTCCTGGGACAGCCCGAGCCCCACCGCGATCCTGCGAGCCTCGGCCTCGCCCGAATAGCCGCCGGCCGCGCGGTACCGCTCCTCCAACCGAGCGAACCTGGCCACGGCGTTCTCGGTGGGCCGGCCCTCCATGGTCAGGCGGAGCTTCTCCAGGCGCTCGGCCATCGCCTGGAGACTTCGCGCCTCCAGCACGTGCACGAGTGCCGAGTGGTCCTGGTCCGCACGATGCTGGCGCGGGTCCTGGCGCAGGTAGCCCAGGGCCCCTCGCCGGGTCACGGTCCCACGGACGGCTGGGGCCTCCCCGGCCAGGACCCGGAGCAGGCTGGTCTTCCCGGCTCCATTCCTGCCGACTACGCCGACCTTGTCCCCCGCCCGAAGGGAGAATGACAGGTCCTCGAGGATCGTCGTGCCCCCGGCTTCGACGGCCAGGGCGGCGGCTTCCAGCAGGCTCATGGCCGGATGGTACCGGCTCCTCCCGGGGCGCAGCCTGGCCGCTTCCCCCGGCTGCGCGGTCAGATGCGTTCGATCGAACGGAGCGACATACGCGGTCCGTACCGCGGCGCGCTTACGCCGGCAGCAAGCAGCAGCCGGAGGACGCGCCCCCGATGGCCCGCGAAAGGCTCCAGGAGCTCCAGCATCTGCTCGTCGGACCCACGGGGCCGACGGATGAATGCCCACGCCACCATGTGGGGGAAGTGGTAGTCGCCGAGCGGAACCGCATCGGCGTCGCCGAGCGCCACCATGGCCACCCTGGCGGCGCTCCACGGCCCCACGCCGGGGAACGCCTCGATCCGCCGGTACGCCTGCGGCAGCGGCATCCCGACGGTCTCCTCCAGCCGGACGGCACGGGAAGCTGCTGCACGCAGCGTGTCCGCACGCCGTCGTTCGATCCCCAGGGGATGGAACGCCGGATAGGGGGTCCGGGCGAGGGCCTCCGGCGAGGGTGGCAGCCGCAGGCCTCCCGGACCAGGCGCGGTCTCGCCGAAGGCCCGAACGAGGTTCCGGTAGCTCGCGAACGCCTCGGCCCCCGGCACCTTCTGTTCCAGGATCGTGGGCGCCAGGGCCTCGAACACGGCCCGGGACCTCGGGATCCGCAGACCCGTCATCCGACGGTGCAGGTCGCGGACGATGCCCGGAGCCGGATCGAATCCATCCACCGGATCGCGCGCACCGAGAAGCTCCGGTGCCGCATCGAGCGCCCACTCCTTCCCAGGCCCCCATGCCTCTGCACGGATCCCCCCGTCGGTCGGGACGAAGCGCGTCGTGGCCGGACCGAGCGGGGTTCGTGTCGCCCGCCACCACGAGCCGTCGGGGTTCGACCGGACACACGGATGAGCCTTGCCGTGGGCGAGGATCGCCAACGTCAGCCCGAGGTCAACAGGCAGCGGCAGCCGCAGCATCGTTTGTCGCGGTTCGTCCAAGATCTCAGCCACCGCTGCCTCCGACGTTCTCGATCATCGGTTGAGCATCCTGCCACACACCTCACCAGCCGTCGCCGTGTCGCAGAATCTCCCACGTGCTCCTCGATGAGATCGCGCGGACGTCGGCGGCGGTGGGACAAACGCGGTCGCGGCTGGCCAAGATCGACCTGCTGGCCGCCACCCTTCGTCATTTGGGGCCGGACGAGGTCCCGATCGCGGTCGCCTATCTCTCAGGCGTCCTGCCGCAGGGGACGGTGGGCGTGGGGTGGGCATCGCTTCGCCACCTGCCGCCTCCCGCCACTCTCCCGCCCACGCTCGAGGTTCGTGAGGTACACGCCGCGCTCAACCGGATCGCCGCCGCGAGCGGGAAGGGGTCGCAGGCGACGCGGCGGGGCGAGGTCACCGAACTGTTCAGTCGAACGACGGAGCAGGAGCAACGGTTCCTTCTCGGCCTCCTCTCCGGCGAGATCCGGCAGGGTGCGCTCGAGGGGATCATGGTCGAGGCCGTTGCCAAGGCGGCGAGCGTGCCGGCACCGGAGGTCCGCCGGGCGCTGATGGTCGCCGGGGACCTCGGCGTCGTGGCGGCCGAGGCCGTCGCGAACGGGACCCAAGGTCTCGCCGGGTTCCGGCTCACGATGTTGCGGCCGATCCAGCCGATGCTGGCGCAGACCGCCACCGATCTCACGGACGCACTGGGGCGGATCCATCCCGCTGCCATCGAGTGGAAGCTCGACGGCGCCCGGATCCAGGTGCATCGGCTCGACGGCGACGTCCGCGCGTTCACGCGCAACCTGGCCGACATCACCGATCGGGTGCCGGAGGTGGTCGAGGCCGTTCGCGCGCTGCCGGTCAACGCCCTGATCCTGGACGGGGAGGCAATCGCGCTCCGTCCGGACGGGCGCCCGCATCCGTTCCAAATGACGATGAGCCGCTTCGGTAGCCGACTGGACGTGCCGGAGCTTCGCCGGACCGTTCCGCTCTCGTCGTTCTACTTCGACGTCCTGCATCTGGACGGCGACGACCTCATCGACAAGCCCGCCGAGGAGCGGATCGCGGCGCTCGACGCTCGCATCCCGGAAGAGCTGGGGGTGCCGAGGATCCTGACGGCCGACCCGGAGGAGGCCGACCGGTTCCTCGACGGCGCGCTCGAGCGCGGTCACGAGGGTGTGATGGTCAAGGCGCTCGATGCCCCGTACGAGGCCGGCCGGCGGGGAGCGAGCTGGCTGAAGGTCAAGCGAGCGCACACGCTCGACCTCGTGGTGCTGGCCGTGGAGTGGGGACACGGGCGCCGGCAGGGCTGGCTCAGCAACCTCCACCTGGGTGCCAGTGACCCGGCAACCGGAGGCTACGTGATGCTGGGAAAGACGTTCAAAGGCATGACCGACGAGATGCTCGCGTGGCAGACCGAGCGGTTCCTCCAGCTCGAGACCCGCCGCGACGACTTCACGGTCTACGTGCGACCCGAGCTGGTCGTGGAGGTGGCTTTCGACGGGGTACAGCGCAGCCCGAGGTACCCGGCCGGTCTGGCCCTACGGTTTGCCCGGGTGAAGGGCTATCGTCTCGACAAGCGCCCCGAGGACGCCGACACTATCGAGACCGTGCGGGCGATCCACGCCGGCTCCTCGGAATCCGATCAGAGCTGAGCACGGACGGGCGCTTTGCGCTCGTCAGCGCGCGGAGCTATCGTCACCCCCTTCGAGGGCGGGGGACGCGGTGTCAGTTCCGGTCATCGCCGGGGTCGTGGCTTCCTGGTTGGTCCCGGGCGCCATCTTCCTCATCCTCATCGTGGCGAGTTGGCTAGGGCTTCGGTGGATCAAGTCCGAGCACCTCGAGACCCTCCGATCCATCCCACTGTTCTCCGGGCTGACGCAGGGCCAGCTGTCATCGGTGCTCGGTTCGTCCCACGCCATCGAGTACCAGCCCGGCGTCCCCATCGTCACGGAGGGCGAGAAGGGGAAAGGGTTCTTCGTCCTCGCGAGAGGGACGGTCAGGGTCAGCATCTCCGGCAAGGAGGTCTCCACGCTGGGGTCGGGGTCGTACTTCGGCGAGATCGCCGTGATCGACGGCGGACCTCGCACGGCCACGATCGCCGCGGAGAGCGGCGTGTCGGCTTTGGAGCTCACGCGGCCGGCGCTGCTTCGCCTCATCGATCGGGAGCCGGGCATCGCTCGAGCCATGTACGACGAGCTCCAACGGCACCGTTCCGAGTCTCAGTCTCTTGCTTCGGCAGATATCCCGGTTACCCGCGAGATGCTGGTGGATCTGTGCGCGCAGCTCCGACGCATCGACCAGCCCGATTTCGTGAAGGTCCAGCCGTCCAAGCGGCGATGGCTCGGACTCAGCAGGCTGTTCGCCCGGGGCGAGTGATCCCCTTCCTGGGGCTCGAGCTCTGCAGCGCCGTCAGACCCGAACGACCGGGACGTCCACCAAGTGCTCGGCGATGAACCAGACCTGAAGCTCGTTCGTCCGCAGCACGTCACTCATCAGCAGGTCGTTGGTGCCGTCGTCCCGGGTCTCCGCGGTCTTCGTGATGGCATTGCGGACCTTCGTGATGATGATCTCGTGAGCCTCGAGGAGCCTGGAGAGCATCGAGGGAACGTCCTCGGCCCCGTCCGGAGGACGAGGGATCGTCGTGATCTCCGCTGCGAGACGGGGGTCGCCTACGGCCACCCCGCCCAGGGTCTGCACCCGCTCTCCGAGCACGTCGATGAGCTTGAGCTGCTCGTCGGCGTGCCTGTCCAGCAACAGGTGCAGCTGGAAGAAGGTGGGGCCCCGGACCAGCCAGTGGTGCTTCTTGTACATGGCGTACAGGATCATCGAGTCCGAGAGGATCTGGTTCAGCAGCTGGCAGCTCTCCACGCGAGCCTCGTAGCCCAGCGCGATCGGGAGCAACCGCATCTTCCCGAACTCCTGGACCTCCTCCCCGTGCTGATGGAACAGAGGCTGGCTGCTCACCCCGCTGTCCCCGTCCTTGGTGCGGAATGGGTCGGTCTGCGTGGCCTTGGCCATCGCTCGTCCTTCCTTCGGGGGCGGATACCTCCCGGGCCATGAGGTCACCCAACGGGGCGCCGCCGCTCGTTTGGATGGTAGACCACCCGGGTTCGAAGGGTCCCGGCCGCCACCTGGCGTATCCGGAAGCTAGCGGCCGGCCGAGCCCCCCGCGTTCGAGCGAGGGCCGTCGACCTCGACGTCGATCCGCTCCTCCGGCCGGCGGTCCTCCTGCTTCGCGTAGTTGGTCATGGCCTGGACGTCCGCGTCGGTGAACGGTGGCTGCACCAGGCTCCTCGGCCAGAGGTGCCGCTTCCGCACCACGTTGACCTCTGCGGCGAGCAGCGTTACCTGGGCTCCGATGAAGATCCAAGCCAGCAACCCGATGACCATGGCGAACGTCCCGTACACCTCGCTTGCCCCCTGGAGCTGGTGGCTCACGTAGTACCCGCCCAGGGCCTGGAGGGTCGTCCAGGCCACCGAGCCCACCGCCGCGCCGGGCAGCACGTCGCTCCAGGTGAGGTTCTCGCTGGTCAGGATGCGGAACGCGAGAAGGAACAGGAACAGGTTCATCACGAGCGAGACGGCCAGACCCAGGATCACCAACCACCACTGATCGCTCCCACCGCCGACGCTTCCCGCTGCGGCGGAGGCCAGGGTCAGCACGCCCAGCACCCCGAGCATGATCAGCGCTCGCAGCGTGGACTTGAGGAAATTCGGCCGGTGCTCGAAGGGAACGTTCCACACCGTGTTCATCGCGGCCTGCGTGGCCTTGATCACCCCCAGGCCTGACCACAGGGTCAGCGCGATTCCCAGGGCGAGCGTCGCGCCGCTTCCTTCGAGCGCGTGGACGTTGCGGGAGATCTCGATTCCGATGACTGGGAAGTTGGCCAGCGCCGAATCGAGGATGCGTGTCTGGAGGTCGGGGTTGTTGCGCAGGACCATGCCCAGGACGGTCACGAGCACGAGCAACAGGGGAAACAGGGAGAAGAAGCCGTAGTAGGCGATCAGCGCGGCCAGGTTCCCGGCCTGGTCGTCACCGAACTTCTTGACCACCGCGAAGGGGAACCCGATGGCGGCATGCCGCTGCTGGAACGCGTCGACAGACCGGAGGATCTCCTTCACGCCCTCTATCTTCCCCGCTTCAGCTCCCTGGCGAGGTAGCGGGCGTCGTCCTTCATGGCCTCGGCCGCATCTTTCGGTATGGGCGGGGTGGCCTTCTCCACCTTGCCCTTTCCCACCAGCGCGAGGACGAGGGCCAGAAGCGCCCAGACACCTCCCACGATCAGGGCCGAGGCCCAGGCGGGGAGCACGATGGCTAGCGCCAGGATGGCCGCCGCCGTGAACGCGCCGAGGGCGCACAGTGCCAGGATGCCGGCGGCCGCGAACATGCCCGCCCCAACCCCCGCCTGCTTCACCTTCTCGGAGATCTCGCGCTTCGCCACGTCGATGTCCCGTACGAGTGTTCGGACCCCGAACCCGATGATCGCGGCCTTCCGAATCAACGAACCGGACCGTGAGCCGTTCGTGGTCGCCATGGTGCGTTCCTCCCCCCTGAGCGCCTCGATCCAGGCGCCCTCGGACCCCATACCCTGGCGCTCATGGGGCAAACCGAGCACCCGGGAGGATGGTGACACGAAGCGCACTAGGAGGGCACGTATCGCGGGCCGTCGGCCGTTGTGAGCGGGCACCGGGGGTCGGGGCCGAGATCGGCGAAGAGGTCCCACAACCACTCGTGCGTGGGATCCGTGCACACGCGCCAGGCTCGCTCGGCCGGCCCGGCCATGACGTTCAGGTAGTACATCGTGTGGCCCGGTGGGGCCACGCATGGCCCGTGATAGCCCCGGGGGATCAGGAACACGTCGCCGTCGCGCACGGTCACGGTGACGTCGATGTCGCCATCAGGGGTGTACGTGCGGTGCAGCCCGAACCCGCCGTCCCCCCGGATCCGGAAATAGTAGATCTCCTCCAGCGGCACCTCGCGCTCGGTGAGCTCGTCGTGCTTGTGCGGTGGGAACGACGACCAGTTCCCGTCCGGTGTGAGCACCTCGACCGCGATGAGCCGCTCCGCCTCGAACGCGTCGGCCGACATGAAGTTGTTGATCTGCCGCGTGGCCGCGCCGCCTCCTCGGACCTCCACGGCCACTGCTCGGGCCGGCACGTAGGCGGGTTCCAGTCGCCGCTCGGCGCGCGCCGTAGGAAACGCGAACTCGCCACGGCCGTGGCTGGTGAGGACGGCCTGGCTTCCCTCCGGGAGGTAGACGAAGTCGCTGACGCGGGAGAAGACGTCGGCGCGCCCGTCGAGCTCGAATGCATGCGGTCCGACCTCGACCCGGCACGAGCCCGAGAGCGGGAGGACCGCGGCCTCGAATCCCTCGAGGGTGACGACTCGGCGCTCGTCCGGCGCGAGGGCGATCACGCGCAGGGCGGTGTACCCCCACCCGGCAGCGTCCGGCATGAGGATCACCGGGTCCGGCCCGTCGGCCAGCGTTCCGGCGGGACGGAGCAGCTCGCTCATCGCCCGAACCCCCGGCCACGGCCGGGTGCCTGTGCCGGTACCCTCGGGCTGCGGTGCGAAGGCTCCCGGCCCTCCTGCTCCTGTTCGCCCTGGTCCTGCCGGGCAGTGGCCCGGGACCCGCAGACCTGTCGGTCACGAGAGGGTCCCCGGCAGACCTGCGAGCGCTCATCGTGACGACGTGGGAGCAGTTCGTCGAGGCGTTCCCCGCCCGCCGAAGCTGCCTCGCCCCCGTCACGGTCCAGGGAGCCTGGGAGCTCGACGGCCGCGGGTCGTACGACCCCGGCAGCCGACTGGTCACGATCCGCATCCCCGGCACTGCGCCGAACCTGCGGGCCTCGCTGGTCCACGAGTTCGCCCATCACATGGAGTTCACCTGCCCGGAGCAGCACAACGTTCGGGCCGCGTTCCTGGCCGCCCAGGACCTTCCCCGTTCCGCGTCCTGGTTCGAGGGAGTGTCCTGGGAGACCACCCCGTCCGAGCAGTTCGCCGAGGCCGTCGTCCAGGTGGTATTGGGCCCGCCCGCGCATCCGTCGGTATTGATCCATCCGGGGTGCGTTGCCCTGCTGCGGGCGTGGGGCGGGGGCGACCTCAGGCATGTGTCATGAGGGCGAGCACCTGGTCCTCGTCCGGCATGGCGTCCGCGCATGCGAGCTGGGAGGCAACGTAGGCCCCCGCCGCATTGGCGAACCTGATCGTCCTGATCATCTCCCATCCCTCCAGGAGGCCATGACAAAGCGCCGCCCCCAAGGCGTCCCCCGCGCCGAGCCCGTTCACCACGTTCACCGGCACCGGCGGAAAGCGCTCCATCCCGCCCTCCCAAGCAACGAGCACACCGTCGGGTCCCAGCTTCACCACGGCCAACTCGAGTCCCAGACCGAGAAGCCGCTCGGCCTGGGCCTCAGGCTCACCCTCCCCCACGACAATCGCGACCTCTTCCCGGTTGCCGACGGCGACCGTCGCGTGGTCCAGGGCCCGGCGCTGCCGGCCCCCGGCTTCGTCCGGCGCCGGCCAGAACGAGGGACGGAAATCCAGGTCGTGGACGGTGATGCGGGAGCGTCCCCGGGCCTCCAGGGCGGCGGTCGTGGCGGATCGACTGGGCTCGTCCGAGAGGCCGGTCCCGGTGGTCCAGAAGATCCTGGCGTCTCGGATGGCGTCGAGGTCGAGGTCGTCCCGAGTCAGGTTCATGTCGGGCGCCTTCGGCTCACGGTAGAAGAGCAAGGGGAAGGAGTCCGGCGGGAAGAGCTCGCAGAAGACGATCGGGGTTCGAAGCTCCGGATCGGTGCCGACGTAGCTGTCGTCGACCCCGAACGAGCGAAGCGCTGACCTCACGTAGGCACCGAAGCCGTCGTTGCCGACCTTCGTGAACACCCCGGCGCGGTGCCCGTAGCGCGCCGCCCCTACCGCCACGTTCGTGGGGCTCCCGCCCAGGGACTTGGCGAACGTGCTGATGTCGGCGAGATGGAGCCTGCTCTGCTCGGGGTACAGATCCACCCCGACCCGCCCCATGGTGAGGACGTCGAAGGCCTCAGGCACCTCAGCCGCCGGGACCGGGGACCGGTCCCTGGGGTGGCTTCCGGTCCTCGCGAGTCCCGGTCTCAGCCTCGAGCAACGCCGCGGCCTTGCGAAGGTCCTCCGCGGCGGTGCCCCCAGCCGCGGCCCGCTCGAGCTCGTGGGCCAGGTTCTCCAGCTCTTCCCCTCCCGCCATCATCTGTACCAGGCCCTCGAGGGCGAGCTCCTCCCTCGTGAAGTCCCCGTAGACCTGCCCCCGCCGGAGGATCACGAAATGGTCGCCCACCGGGTAGGCATGGTGCGGGTTGTGCGAGATGAAGATGACCCCGATGCCTCGCTGCTTGGCCTGGACGATGTACCGGAGCACCACCCCGGCCTGCTTGACGCCCAGGGATGCCGTCGGCTCGTCCAGGATGAGCACCTTGGCGCCGAAGTGGACGGCGCGGGCGATCGCCACCGACTGGCGCTCGCCCCCAGAGAGGGTTCCCACCGGCTGGTCCGGGTCGCGGATGTCGATCCCCATCTTGCCCAGCTCGTCTCGGGTCGTCGCCGTGGCGTACTCGACGTCGTACCTACGGAAGGGGCCCCATCCCTTCGTCGGCTCGGAACCGAGGAAGAAGTTCCGCCAGATCGAAAGGAGCGGGATCATCGCAGCTCATCGCCGTGCCGCCGCCTTCAGCCGGACGAAATTGTTGAGGATCACCGCCACGACCAAGACCCCCCCGATGAACACCTGGTACCAGTCACCCTGGATGCCGGTGATCACGATGCCTTGCTGGACGAGGCCGAAGATGAGCGCCCCCACGGCGGCGCCGACGGCGGACCCGTAGCCTCCCGTGAGGAGGCAACCGCCCACCACGGCGGCGATGATGGCCTGAAATTCCTGGCCTTGGCCGCGCAGGGTGTCGGCCCCCGTGAACTCGACGGCCTGGATGGTCGCGACCAGGAACCCGGCGAACGCGGTCGTCACGAAGAGCGCCATCTTGACCGCTCGCACCGGGACGCCGACGTTGCGGGCGGCGTCCACCGCGCCGCCGGTCCCGAAGATCCAGTTCCCCTGGCGCGTTCGGAGGAGGACCCATGTCGCGAGCACCGTCAACCCGACCCACCACAGGATCGACACGTTGAAGGTGCTCCCGAACAGGGTGAGCTTGGAGGCGAAGAGCTTCCGGGCCAGATCGAACCCCGGGACCTCGTCCAGGTTGCCGAGCTGCGTCCGGTTCGTCCGGAGCCTGGTGATCGCGACCGTCAGTCCTCGGAAGATGAACAACGTTCCCAGGGTGATGATGAAGGACGGAAGCTTCGTCGTGATGACGAGCCACCCGTTGATCAGTCCGGTGAGGACCGCCAGGACGAGGGCAACCAGGATGGCCGGCCACAGGGACCACCCGAATCCACCGGCGGCCTCCGGCGTGACCAGCAGCATGATCGCCATGCCGCAGAACCCCAGGATGGACCCGATCGACAGGTCGAATTCCCCGGCGATCATCAACATCGCCACCGCCACAGCCAGGATCCCCAAGGGAGCCGCCCGATTCAGGATGGCGGCGGTAGCGGTCCAGCTGACGAAGTTGTTGTCGAAGGCGACGACCGCGAAGAACGTCCAGACCACGGCGAGGCCCACGACCGCGCCGAGCTCCGGGCGGGACAACAGCCTCGAGACCAGGCGCACGCGGCGAACCCGCTCATCTCGGGCAACGGCGGGCGGGGGGGCTGTCTCCGTCGCCATCGGCGCCTCCTTCTCCTCGTGCGGTCGGAACGAGCCTAGTGATCGGGGCCTGCCGATGCAGAACGGCAGGCCCCCATCACCCTCGTCCTTACCGCAATCCTTCCGCCGAGTAGTCGATCACCTGCGCGGCCGTGTCCTTGGTCACGATCTGGGGACCGGTGAGGATCACCCGATCCACGCTCCCGAGCGGGAGCGCCCCGGTCTCCAGGTACTTCGTGAGCAGGACGATCGGCAGGTAGCCCTGGAGGTACTGCGCCTGGTCGATGGCGAAGAGCATGTTGCCCTTGTCGATCTCCTCGAGCACCCTCGGCGACAAGTCGAAGGTCGCGAACTTCACCTTCCCCAGCAGGCCGGCCTGGTCGAGCGCCGCCAGGGTCGGCTCCGCGCCCGTGGGACCCAGGGTCAGGATGCCGTCCAGGTTCGACTGCTGCTGGAGGACTCCAGACACGGTCTCCTGGGCGCCGGTGGGGTCGGCCAGGTCGACCGGGATCACGGGCACCTTCTGCCCCAGGCCCTTCTCGAAGCCCTGGCAACGCAGGTCCAGGGCCACGTTCCCTACTTCCTGATTGATGCAGATGGCGTTCTTCACGCCCTCATCCGCGAATCGCTGGCCCGCGATGAGCCCCGCTTCGAACTCGGTCTGTCCGACGTGCACCAGCACGCCCAGGTCAGCGAACACGTCGCTCCCCGAGTTCATCGAGATCACCGGGATCCCCGCGTCCACCGCGGCCCGGATCGAGGGACCGAGCGCGTCCGCATCGGGGATGCTCACCACTGTGAGGCGACCGCAGCGTCGATCAGCTGGCTCATGGCCACCATGTCGAACGTCTCAGGGGCCTGGTACTCGACCTGAACCCCCATGTCCTCGGCCGCCGCCTGCACGCCGTTGGCCGCCACCGACCAGAACGGGTCCGAGGCCTGGCCGTGGGTCACGACCACGAACCGGAAGTCGCGCTGCTTTACGGCACCCCCGTTCTCGCCCTCGTCTCCGCCGCCGGTGCACGCCGCCCCGAACAGGGCCAGCACCAGCAGGAGCCCCGCCAACCTTCGACGGTTCATTCCCCCTCCTTTCCTCCGGGGCGACGCTCCATCGCGTGTCCCCCCTCCGACACCGACACACCGGCCACGGACGATGGTCCGAGCCGCACGCCGAACCGCTCGAAGAACGCGAGGCTTGCGGCGACGTCCTGGACCGGGCCGCTCCCCTCGTCGGGTGCCCCCTCCAGCACCGTGTCCTGCTCCAGCACGTACCAGCCATCGTAGTCCGACGCCTCGAGGGCCGAGACGATGGCCGCGATGTCCACGTCGCCCGACCCGAGCGGCCGGTACATCCCTTTCGCCACGGCGGCCCGGTACCCCATCCGTCCGGTCCGCACCTGCTCCGCCAGCTCGGCCGAGACGTCCTTCAGGTGGACGTGGGCAACGCGATCCCGCGCGGCCGCGGCGAGCTCGACCGGGTCGGCCCCTCCGACCATCAGATGGCCGGTGTCCACGCACAGGGACACGGGCGAGGACTCCAGCAGGCGCTCGACCTGCCGGGGTCCTTCGATCACCGTGCCCTGATGGGGATGCAGGGCCACCGCCAGGCCCCGCTCGGACCCCAGATCGATCACCCGGCCGATCCCCCCCACGAGCGACGCCCACGAGGGGGCATCGAGGTCCGCGCCGGCCTCGTAGCCGTCCCGGCCGATGCCGGCCGCCAGGACGAGGACCTCGGCCCCGGCGGCGGCCAGCACGTCGGCCTGCCCCGCCACCCGGTCGAGCTGGTCCTCCAGGCGGGCCGGCTCGTGGAGTACCGCCGGCACGAACCCGGCCACCAGGGCGAGCCCGTGGTCCACCAGCATGGCCTCGAGCCTCGATGCGTCGGTGGGTAGATATCCGTCGGGGCCGAGCTCGGTGGCCGGAAGGCCGAGGCCGGCCATCTCGGAGAGGACCCGGTCGGGCTCGAGCTGGTAACCCCATCCCGGGACCTCGCAGACACCCCACGAGATGGGGGCGCCGGCCAGGCGTGCAACGCGACGGCTCACCCGACCTCCTCCAGTCGCACCGGCCGGTGCTCGGCCCGGGAGCGGCCACAGGCCACGGCGATGCGGAGCGCCGCCAGGGCGTCCTCGGCCGTGCAGGGGCTCTCCCGCCGGCCCGCCGCGAGCCCGACGAACCACTCCATCTCCGCCCGATACGCCTCGGCGAACCGGGCCTGGAAATGCGGATACGGGTCGGCGGGTGCGGGCGGGGCCCCCGGCTCCACGGAGCGGAGCGGCATCCGACCGTCCCACCCCACCACCACGCTGTCGCCCGAACCGAGCAGCTCCATCCGAACGTCGTAGCCGAGGGGGTCGTGGCGGGTGACCGAGAGGATCCCGAAGGCCCCGCCCGACAGCCGGAACGTAGCCACGGCCGTGTCGACGTCCCCGTACTTCTCGAAGACCGGGAACCCGATCACCGCGCCGTCCGCGTACGTCTCCACCACCTCTTGGCCGGTGACGAACCGGAGGGCGTCGAAGTCGTGCACGCTGAAGTCGCGGAAGATGCCTCCCGAGACGGGGATGTATGCCTCGTGCGGCGGCGCGGGGTCGTGTCCCGCCATCCGCACCACATACAGGGTCCCAATTCCGCCGCCGGCGACCAGATCACGGGCGGCTCGGTACCCGCGATCGAACCGGCGCTGGAATCCCATCTGGAAGGCGATCCCCGCATCCCTGACGTGGGTCACGACCTCCGCGGTCGACGTCACGTCGAGCGAGATCGGCTTCTCGCAGAACGTGGGGAGCCCCGCCTCGGCCGCCTGGTGGACCAATGGTGCGTGCGCGTCGGTGGCGGCCGCGATCACCACCGCGTCGGAAGCTTTCATGGCATCGGCGACGTCGTCCGCGGCCTCCACACCGAGCTCCTCGGCCACGCTCCGGGCACGGTCCCGATCGACGTCGGTCACGAGCACGTCGACGGCAGGAAGGTAAGCCAACGTCCCAGCGTGGACCAGTCCCATGCGCCCCACGCCGATCACCGCGATCCGCATCAGCGCGGCCCCCTCCTCATCCGCACCGGAACGATCGATCTGCGGAGCATGCCCCCTCGCGAGCCAGCCCCGTTGGAACGTTCCAAGACGAGGGAGTAGGCTAGGTGCCGCCTCGCGGCGTGTCAAGGCAGGGATCGCCGCACAACCGTCGGGTCCAGGAGGGGCGATGGAGACCATGAGGCTGACCGTGGCCCAGGCCATCGTTCGGTTCCTCATCACCCAGCGAACGGTCATCGACGAGCGGGAGGTTCCACTGTTCCCCGGGGTCTTCGCCATCTTCGGACACGGCAACGTGACCGCCCTGGGGGATGCGCTCGAGGCCGCGGGCGACGCGCTCCCCACCTGGCGCGGGCAGAACGAGCAGACGATGGCCATGGCCGCCGTGGCGTTCGCCAAGGCGAGGAGGCGCCGCCAGATCATGGTCGCGACGAGCTCCATCGGGCCGGGGGCCACGAACATGGTCACGGCCGCGGCGATCGCCCATGCGGACCGGCTCCCCCTCCTACTCCTGTCCGGCGACACCTTCGTCAGTCGTCTGAACGATCCGGTCCTGCAGCAGGTGGAGCACTTCGGGAACCCCACGACCGCCGTGAACGATGCCTTCCGCCCCGTCACCAGGTACTGGGACCGAATCACCAGCCCGGAGCAGATCCTGCAGTCCCTGCCTCAGGCCGTGGCCATGATGCTCGACCCGGCGGAGTGCGGTCCGGCGTTCATCGGCCTGCCTCAAGACGTCCAGGCCAGAGCATTCGAGTACCCGGCCGCGTTCTTCGAACCGCGCGTGCACCGGGTTCGGCGTCCCGGGCCGGATCCGGTGGAGGTGGAGGCGGCCGCGTCCCTGCTCCGGTCGGCCCGGTCACCCCTCGTGGTCGCCGGCGGTGGCGTCCACTACTCACTGGCCGAAGACGAGCTCGGGCGGTTCGCCCTGGACCACGGCCTTCCCGTCGTCGAGACCGTCGCGGGAAAGTCCTCGCTCACGTGGGACCATCCGAGCTTCGCCGGCCCGATCGGCGTGACCGGCAGCTCCTCGGCCAACGCGTTGGCCGCCGATGCCGATGTCGTGCTCGCGGTCGGCACCCGGCTCCAGGACTTCACCACCGGGTCGTGGAGCGTGTTCCGGAACGAGGGGATGCGCTTGATCGCGGCGAACGCCGGGCGCCACGACGCGACCAAGCATCGGGCGACGTCCGTCGTCGGTGACGCGCGGCGCGTTCTGGAAGCGATCGGTGGTGCCCTCGGTGGCTGGCGGGCTCCGGCATCGTGGCTGGACCGGGCCCGAGAGGAGTACGCGGCCTGGAACGCGTACCTGGACGAGGCTGCGGCCCCTCCCGCCGACGACCGTGCTCCCTCGTACGCCGCGGTCATCCGGACCGTGAGCCGCCACGCTCGCGAGAACGACTACGCGCTCACCGCCGCGGGTGGACTGCCCGGCGAGCTGAACAAGCATTGGCGTTCGCTGTCGGTGGGCAGTTTCGACTGTGAGTACGGCTACAGCTGCATGGGCTACGAGATCGCCGGGGCCTGGGGTGCCGCCATGGCGCTCCCCGATCGCACGGTGCTGTCGTTCTGCGGCGACGGGTCCTACCTGATGGCCAACTCCGACATCTACGGATCGGTGCTCTCCGGGCACCGGTTCATCGTCGTGCTGTGCGACAACGGCGGCTACGGGGTCATCGACCGGCTCCAGGCGTCCAAGGGCGCGGCGCACTTCAACAACCTGATCGAGCACGTTCGGGCGAGGGAGATCGCGTACGTCGACTTCGTCTCGCATGCCCGGTCGATGGGTGCGATGGCGATCGAGGTGTCGACGCTCGAGGCGCTGGAGGGGGCGCTCGAGCAAGCGCGGGGAGCCGACCGGACGGCGGTGATCGTGATCCGAACGGACCCCGAGACGTGGACGGGCGGGGACGCCTGGTGGGACGTGGGGGTCCCCGAAACCTCGGAGCGCCAGGAGGTGCTGCTGGCGAAGGCGGAGCACGAGGCCGAGCGCAAGCACCAACGGGTTGGCGTGTGAATCGAACGGCGCCGGTCCGGCACGCGGCCCCCGTGCGCCGGGGCGGCCGAAGGCAGAGCCATCCGACCATCCTGGACGTGGCCGAGCGAGCGGGAGTATCCAAGTCGCTGGTCTCGCTGGCGCTTCGTGGCTCACCCATGGTCCGGGAGGAGAAGCGGAAGGCGGTCCTTCGCGCCGCCGAGCAGCTCGGTTACCGTCCGAACGCCGTCGCCCGGTCACTCGTCCGAAATCGGACCAACGTGATCGGTGTGATGCTGTCCGATCTCCACAACCTCTACTTCGCGGAAGTCGTCGACGGGATCGAGGCCGAGGCCCTCTCGGCTGAGTACCGAGCCCTCATCAACACCGGCAGCCGCATGGCCCAGCGCGAGTGGGAAGCCATCGAGACCCTCCTGCAGCTTCGAACCGACGGCCTGATCCTGGCCGGGCCGGTGCTGCCTGCTTCGTTGATCCTCTCGGCCGCCTCATCGGTCCCCGTGGTACTCATCGCTCGGGCCTCGCGGTGGCCCTCGGTCGATTCGGTCACCAACGACGATCGCGCCGGTGCGAGGATGGCGGTCGACCATCTCGTGTCGTTGGGGCATCGAGATATCGCTCACGTCGACGGCGGGACCGGAGCCGGGTCGGCGTCTCGGCGTTCGGGATACCTGGAAGCCATGCGCGATCACGGACTGGCTCGCGCTGCGGTGGTGGCCCCGGGGGCCTTCACGGAAGAGGGCGGTGCGGCAGGGATCGACCGCGTCCTGGCGTCGCGAGCGATGCCCACCGCGGTGTTCGTGGCGAACGACCTGGCCGCGGTGGGCGCGCTGCACGCGTTGGAACGGCACGGGGCCCGGGTACCCGAAGACGTATCCGTGGTTGGCTACGACAACACGGCACTGGCCGCGCTCGGGCACATCGATCTGACGACCATCGACCAGCCGAGGCGCGAGATCGGCGCCATGGCCGTCAGGCTCCTGTTGGAGCGGCTGGACGACGGCCGCCGACGGGGCCGCCACGTCGTGCTGTCGCCGCGCCTGGTGGTGCGGGGGACGACCCGGCCGCCGCGAGGCCGGGTTACGGCTGCTACACGAGCCCTGCGGTAACTGCCCGGAGCTTCCTTGCCGCTCGGGTGGCCCTGGCCACTGCTCCTTCCACCGACGCGATCTGAAGCCTCCCCAACTGGATGTTCATGGCGGTGACGTCGGACGGGGTCAGGGCGTGGAGGATGCGTTACGCCACCTCCTGGATCCGCCCGCCGAGATAGGCCATGTACTGGGAGACGAGCGTCTCGATCCGCTGGCCCTCCCACTGCACGATCCTCTTGTCGGGGAGCAGCGTGACCTCCGTCCGGAACGGTTTGCCGTCGACGTGGCCCAGGAACAGGACCGACGCCTGCTTCGAGACGGGGAACAATAGGTTCGTCACCTCGGTGGGGTGAGAGAAGGTCGGCACGCGCAGGTCGACCCGCCGGCTCTCGGGGGCCACGGGGAGGTGCGGCACGACGGGCTGGGGGATCTCCTTCGACCCAGGGGGAACGGGGGCGGCGGCCTGGCCGCCGCCCCCGGTGCACGCGCCGATCAGGAGCGTCGCCGACAACGCCGTGCACAGGAACCTGATGGTCATCTCCACTCCCCCGGCCGCTAGGCGGAGGCCGGGGTGAAGCGGACGAGCTCCTCCCGGTCGGAGCCGCCGGACACGCTGATGGCGAGCACCACGCCGATCCCCTTCGCGTAGAGCTTGTACTCGAGGACCCTGCGTTCGAGCGGCGTGGTCTCCTTGGTCAGCACGACGTCACGGAAGTGTCCGAATGGGACCTGCGCCTGCTCTACCAGGCTGAGGATCTCCGCGTTATCTTCGGCCTCCCCAGCGTAGTACTCCTGCCGGTAGGCGAGACCAACCTGGCGGTCGGCCGGCATGACCACGCCGGGCTGGGCGCCATCCACACCTGCCTCCCACGACCCGGCCGTGCTGACGACCTTCCCGTTCTCGTACTCCTTCGTGTTCTCGCCCAGGTACCACACGCTCCCGCATGTGTCCTGGGCGTACCAGTCGAAGGTGTTCTCCACCAGATGGCCCTTCTCGGTGACGACGTCGTGGACCACCGTGGCGTCGATGCCCAGGATCTGCTTCGCATGGGTCGTGACGGTCACTCGGACCTTCTGCGAGGACCCCTGGGGATCGGTCTCCCGCCTGTCGGAGCTGTCTCGTCAGTCGCCGTTCGACTCCGCGTCTGCGGAGCCATCGTCATCGCTCTCCTGCCCGATGACGTCGAAGCTCGCATCGAGGCCGACCTCGACCACGCGTCCGTCGGGGAGGCGGATCTCCACCCCGTACGCGGCGCCGTCGTCGCCGGCCTCGGTCTCGATGACGGTCCCCCCACCCGTGTGCCGCAGCGCGGCCGCAGTGGCCTTCTCCAATGCCGGGCCGGCGAGCGGCCGGTCGTCGCCGCCCCCCGTGGCGATGGCCACCCCCGTGCCCCCATCGATGAGGGCGATGGCCAACGCCCCACCCCCGATCCACCTGGCCCGTCGATCCATCCGTTCCCTCCTCGGGTCCCATATCCCTGTCAAGGCGTCCTGCCTTCGTAGGGTGAGCGCCGCGTGGTGAGAGGATCGTGAGCCGAGGATGAGAGGCGAGTATCGGGGATGCGAAGCCTGACAGCCGCACCCCCCTCCGGTCGGTTCGCGGCCTTCAACGTTCCGCCGTGGGCCTCGGCCACAGCTCGCACGATGGCCAGCCCCAGCCCCGAGCCCGCGTCCCGGTCCGGCCGCGACCGGGGGGCGTCCGGCCGGGCGAACGGCTCGAAGGCGTTGCGCAGGAAGGCGGCCGGGAAGCCCTCACCGGAGTCCCGAACCTCCAACGACAGAAAGCCGTCGGCGTGAACCACCTCGATGGTCACCGTCCCCAGTGGCGGTGTGGAGCGGACCGCGTTGTCCAGCAGATTCCCGACGGCCTGCCGCATCCGAAGGGGATCGATGCTCGACCGCAGGCCCGTCGGCACACGAGCCTCGATGGTCACCCCGGCTTGCCTGGCCCGGGCGGCGAAGGCATCGACCTCGCCATCGACGAGCTCGGCCACGTCGACCTCCTCCCGCCGCACCGGAACCCGCCCCCGGTCCGCCCGGGCCAGGACCAGGAGGTCCTCCGCCAGCCGGGCCAGCCGCTCGGTCTCATCCGCCGCGCTTCGCAGCGCCGCCTCGAGCTCCTCTGAGCTTCGAGCCCGACGGAGCGCCAGATCGAGCTCGACCCGCAAGTTGGCCAGCGGCGTCCGGAGCTCGTGGCTGGCCTCGTCAACGAACCGCCGTTCCCGTTGGAGCGCCTGTTCCAGCCGGTCGAGCATCTCGTTCAGGGTCTCTCCCAGCCTGGCGACCTCGTCACCGGTCCCCGCCGGTGGGAGCCGTCGGCCCGGCTCCGATGCCGAGATGGCCGCGGCCTGGATCCGCATCCGCTCCACCGGTCGGAGCGCCGCGCCCGCCACGACCCACCCGACCCCCCCGGCCAAGATGAGGACCAAGGGTCCGCCGACGGCCATGAGCGCGGCCAGTCGGGCCAGCGCCTCGTGCTGGTCGTCCAGGGACGCCCCTACCACCAGCACCCGACCGTCGGCGACCGGGACCGCGAGGAGCCGGGCCTCAACCTCCTCGTCCACGGTTTGGGCGACGCGTTCGAGGAACCGTGGCCCGCGCAGACCAGCCACCTCCGCCTCGGTGAGGAGCGGAGCGCTCCGCAGCCCTGGGGAGGACTGGATGACCACGGCGCCGGTGGCCAGGACCTGCGCGAACGCGTCGCCGGGATCGACCAGGCCGCCTCCTTCCCCAAACGCCCCATCCGATCGCAGCAGGTTCGGCAGGAGGGCCGCAGCCTGGGACTCCAGCCCGGAGTCAACGGCTTCCAATAGATCGGCCCGTAAGCGCAAGTACAGGAACGCTCCCGAGACGGCCAGGACCATGGCCATGAGGGCGGCCGAGATGAGCGTGAGCCTAGCCCTGATCGGTAGGCGCACTCGCGGGCTCCTCCCTCAGGCGATAGCCGGCTCCCCGGACGGTCTCGATCGAGTCCGAACCGAAGGGGCGATCGACCTTCTCCCGCAGGTACCGGACGTACACGTCCACCACGTTGGAGTCACCCTCGTACGCGAAGTCCCACACGTGCTCGATCAGCCGGGTGCGGGACAAGACCTCCCCGGGATGTCGCATGAAGTACTCGAGCAGGGAGAACTCCTTGGCGCTGAGCTCGATGGGGGTGCCCCCTCGGCTCACGCGATGGGTCGCGGGGTCAAGCGTCAAGCCCCCCACGGACAGGAACGGAGGACGCTCCGAAGCCTCCCGACGGAACAGGGCGCGCAGCCGCGCGAGAAGCTCCGCGAACGAAAACGGCTTCGTCAAGTAGTCGTCGGCCCCCGCGTCGAGCCCCGACACCCGGTCGGGGACGCCGTCGCGGGCGGTCAGCATGAGCACCGGGCTCCACCGCCCCGCAGCTCGGAGACTCCTGCACACTTCGAAGCCGTCGATGTCCGGCAGCATGACGTCGAGGACCACGGCATCGTAGGTGTTCTCCGACGCGAGCCACAGCGCGTCGTGGCCGGTGCCGGAGATGTCGACCGCGTAGCCCTCCTCCTCCAGTCCGCGCTTGAGGAGGCCGGCCATCTTGACCTCGTCTTCCACGACCAGCACCCGCACCGGCACCTCCCGGTGGGGCAAAGCCTAGCCGGGAGCGGTGAGAGGAAGATGAGAGATCGACGCCTCGCGGATCGGTGTCGGAGCGGGGATTTGAACCCCGACGGGCTATGCGCCCACTAGGCCCTCAACCTAGCGCGTCTACCTAGTTCCGCCACTCCGACGAGTGTCGAGGATTGTACAGCCGGCTCGGCCCGACCCGGGCTACTTGCCCCACTGCCAGGACAGCCAGAACGTGGACAGGCCGAAGATGATCGCCGTGACCACGGTGATCTTGTCCAGCCGGCGCTCCAGGGAGGTTCCTCCGGTCAGGCTGCTGGTGCCCCCGAACATGTCGGAGAGTCCGCTCCCCCGCCCCGAGTGCAGCAGGATGAACACGATCAGGAACAGGGACGAGGCAATGTTCAGTGCCAGCGCGGCGACGTTCAGCATGGCCTCAGTCTAACCCGCGTCCACCGCGATGACCGCCCGGTCGGGCAACGGGAAGTGGCACGCCGCCACCTGTCCCGGATGCTGCGGCGTGAGCTCGGGCTCCTCCTCCGTGCATCGGGGGTGGGGCTGGTCACCGAGCCCTTGAGCCAGAGACATGGCCCGGCTCTGGGGGCACCTCGGGTGGAACCGGCATCCCGAAGGAGGGTCGATGGGTGAGGGAACGTCGCCCTCCAGGATGATCCGCTTCCTCTGGGCGGCCAGGTCGGGGTCGGCGATGGGCACTGCCGAGAGGAGGGCTCCCGAGTACGGGTGCTTGGGGTTCATGTACAGGGTATCGCCCGAAGCCATCTCGACGATCTTCCCCAGGTACATCACCGCGACGCGGTCCGACACTTGCTTGACCACCGACAGGTCGTGGGCGATGAACAGGTACGTCAGGTTGAACTCCTCCTGGAGGTCCTCCAACAGGTTCAGGATCTGCGCCTGGATCGACACGTCGAGCGCCGATACGGGCTCGTCGCACACGATGAGCTTGGGTCGAAGCGCCAGGGCACGAGCCACCCCGATCCGCTGCCGCTGCCCGCCGGAGAACTCGTGCGGATATCGGTTGTAGTGCTCGGGGTTCAGCCCCACCAACTCCATGAGCTGCTGGACCTCGCTCTTGATCTTGCTTCTGGGGATGGTCTTGTGCAGCCGGTAGGGGGCCCCGATGATGCTCCCCACGGTCTTTCGAGGGTTCAGCGAGGCGTACGGGTCCTGGAAGATCATCTGCATGTCGCGGCGGATCAGCCGGAGGTCCTTGCCCCTCAGCTTGGTGATGTCCCGGCCCTCGAAGAAGATAGAGCCGTCCGTGGCGTCGAACAGGCGCATCGTTACCCGGGCCAGCGTGGACTTGCCGCAGCCCGTCTCTCCAACGAGGCCCAGGGTCTCCCCCGGATAGACCTCCAGGTCGACCCCGTCCACCGCGTGCACGTCCCCGACGTGCTTCTGGAAGATGATGCCTCGGCTGATGGGGAAGTACTTCTTCACCCCGACCAGCTTCACCAGTGGTTGGACTCCCTGGCGCTCGGAAGGTGCCTGGCGTTCGGAGACCGTCACGCTCACTGGTGCACCATCACCTCCTCCTTGAAGATCCGTTCCTTGTCCTCGAGCGAGAGGTGGCAGGCCGAGGCGTGGTGCCCGTCGACCGGGAGGAGCTGGGGCACCTCGGTCCTGCACCGGTCGAAGACGTAGGGGCATCGGGGGTGGAATGGGCACCCGGGCGGGACGAAGATCAGCGACGGCGGGAGCCCCTTGATCGGCTTCAGCCGCTCGGTCCGGGGCGCGTCCACCCGGGCGATCGACTGCAGCAGACCCCAGGTGTACGGGTGGTCGGCGTCGTAGTAGATGTCGCGGGCGTAGCCGTACTCAACGGCCTTGCCGGCGTACATCACCTGGATGTTGTCGCAGTGCTCTGCCACCACCCCCAGGTCGTGGGTGATGATGACCACCGCGGCGTTGAACTCCTGCTTCAACCGATCGATGAGGTCGAGGATCTGCGCCTGGACGGTGACGTCGAGGGCCGTGGTGGGCTCGTCGGCGATGAGCAAGTCTGGGTTCAGGGACAGGGCCATGGCGATCATGGCCCGCTGGCGCATGCCTCCGGAGAACTCGTGGGGATACTGCCGGGCTCGCTCGTCGGGCCGGGGGATCCCCACCCGGCGGAGCATGTCGATGGCCTGGTCCATGGCCTCCTTCTTGCCGATCTTCCGATGGGCCAGGATGGCCTCGGCGATCTGGTTCCCCACCTTGTAGAAGGGATGGAGCGAGGTCATGGGATCCTGGAAGACCATGCCGATCTTCAGGCCCCGGATGTTCCGCATCTCCTCCTTCGGGAGCTTGACCAGGTCCACGCCCTCGAAGATCACCTCGCCCTGGATCTGGGCTTGGCGGGCGGTGATCAGCCCCATCACCGTGAGGAACGACACGCTCTTGCCCGAGCCGGACTCTCCGACCACCCCTAGGGTCTCCCCAGGCATGACGGAGAAGGTGACTCCGTCCACCGCCTTGACCAGTCCGTCGTCCGTGGGGAAGTGGACCCGCAGGTCCCTCACATCCAGCAGCGGCTCAGGCACCGGACGTCCTCGGCGGTGCTGGTGTTCGAACCATCCGCCTAGGTGTACCGAACGCGGGGGTCGAGGAAGGCATAGAGAACATCAACGACCAGATTCATGAACGTGATGAAGAACCCGGCGATGATCGTGATGTCCAGGATGGCGTAGAGGTCACCCGAGCCCACGGACTTGATGGCGTACGCGCCGATGCCCGGAAGGTTGAACACGGTCTCGGTGATGAAGGCCCCGCCGAGCAGGCCGCCGACGTCCAGGCCGAACATGGTGACCACGGGGGTCAGGCTGGCACGCAGGCCGTGCTTCAGGACCACCGTGCGCTCGGACAGGCCTTTGGCCCGGGCCGTCCGGATGTAGTCCTGGCCCATGGTCTCGATGAGGTTGGCCCGGGTCATACGGGCATAGAAGGCCGCGTACAGCAGCGCCAGCACGATCCACGGCATGATGAAGTGGGAGAACCACGTGCCCAGGCCGTACTGCCCGATCGCGTAGTAGCCCGAGCCCGGGGCGATGCCAAACTTGAACCAGAAGATATACAGGAACAACGGCCCTAGGAAGAACACCGGGGCCGACACCCCGAACAGGGCGAAGCCCATGGCCATTCGGTCGAAGACCGACCGGGGTCTCAGGGCCGACAGGATCCCGATGGGGATGCCGATGAGCAGCCACACCACCGCGGCGCCGAAAGCCAGCTGCATCGTGACCAGCATGCGGCTGAAGATGATGGGCTTCAGCGCCGACCGGGTGTTGAAGGAGAACCCCAGGCCGGGCCACCCGTACTGGTCACCCAGGAAGATCCGCTTGACGAACAGGGCGTATTGCACGGGCCACGGATGATCCAGTCCGAACTGGTGCCGGACCTCGGCCACCAGCTCGGGGGTGGGCTGCCTACCTGCAAAGATGACCGACGGGTCCTTGGAGGGCATGACGAAGAAGATCAAGAAGCTGATGAACGTGATCACGAGCAGGACGAAGAACAGCCACACCAGCCTCCGGACGATGTACCGGCCCATGGTCCCTACAGTCTAATCCTCGTGCCCCAAGGAGGGGAAACGGGGGCCGCCCGGCTGTGTGCCGGGCGGCCCCCCTTCCTGTTGCGGTTCCTTGCCTTAGCCGACCGGCACCGAGTTGGGGTCGATGCCGTTGTTCACGGCGATGTGGGCGAACGACAGGGCCCCGGCGAACTGATCGTACTCCCAGTGCGTCACGGAGTCGCCGGTCACCGTGAACACGGTGGCCCACAGGTAGGGCACCCACGGCACGGCATCCTCCATCAGGTACGTGTCGAGCTCGACCCAGCAGTTCGTCCGGTCGTCGCCCGTCAACCCGTAGCACTCGTCCATCTTCTTGTCCACCGATGGAAGCGGGGTCTTCCCATTGTCGGTGGCGGCGTTCCACGCGGCCAGGACCTTCGGGCCGCACTCGGCCGCCTGGTCCTTCGTCATGCCGAGCTCGGAGTAGTTCACCTGGCCCGAGCACGCGATGCCAGCGCTATTGAAGATGAAGAAGTCGAACCCGTACGGGTCGGCGTAGTCCTTGCCCCATCCGGCGTTCGACGCGATCGGGACCAGGTTGTCCAACGTCTGGATCGTCGTGTACGCGGTGCTGGTGTCCAGCTCGCGGATCTTCACGTTGATCCCGATCTTGGCCAGGTCCTCCGTGAGGATCGGGCTCATGCTCACCTGCGGTGTGGAGTTGCGGTTGATCAACAGAACGTTGTTGCACACGTCCGCGTCGCACTTGCCGTCGCCGTTCGAGTCGTACTTGGACTGCTTCATCTCGGCCTGCGCCGCAGCGACATCGCCCTCGTGGTTCGGGCTCGGGTAAGGGTCCGTGTTGGCCGTAGCCTCGAGCACGGTCGGCGGCTCGGGCATCGTGGCGATCTCCCCGTGGGGTGGACCACCCCAGACCTTCTGGAGGGCCGCCTTGTCGATCACGAAGTTGACCGCCTTCCGGACGTGCACGTCGTCGAACGGCGGCACCAGGAGGTTCATCGTGATGTACCAGGTGCGGTCGCCCGAATTGATGTGGAAGTTGTCCTTCAGGTCGGGGTTGGTGAGGTACTGCTGCTCCAGGGTTGCCGGCGGAAGGCTCGCCCACGACCCGTCCAGCTCTCCCGACTGGATCTTGTTGAAGATGTCGTCCGTGTTCGTGTCGATCGTGATCACCACGCCGTCCAGGTTCGCCGACCGGACGTCGGGGCTGTCCGTCGCGGCGTCGTAGTTGGGGTTCCGGACGAACACCATGAACTTGTCCGGGTCCCACCCGGAGATGGGCTTCATGGCGTTGCACGACGACGTGTCCAGCGCGTCCTCCCCCTTGAGCATGTACGGCCCGGAGGAGATCACGAACCGGCCGTAGTCGCCGGCCTTGGTGAAGCACTTCCCGACCTCCTCGGGGATGGGCGCGGTCGCGGGCATCGCTGCCCGGTACAGGAAGTCGCCCGTCGGCTTGGTCAGGGTGAAGACGATCGTGGAGTCATCCGGCGTGCTGATGCCCGAGATGGGAGCGCTGGGCGACTTGGCGTCACCGGTCAGCCCCTCGATCACCCCCGCGTAGTAGTTCCCGTACTGCGCGATCAACGACTTGGTGTTGATGCGCTGGAACGCGTACGCGATGTCCGCCGACGTCACCGCGCGGTCGAGCGGGGGCCCGAACATCACGCCGGACTTCAGGTGGAAGGTCCACGTGAGCCCGTCGGCCGAGGTCTCCCAGCTCTCCGCGATGTCCGGGACGATCTCGTCGCCCGCGACGCCGTCGATGTGCTTGTAGGTCACCAGGGTCCGAGTGAGCAGGTCCGAGTACAGACCCCATGCGGTCCCCAGATACTCGCCCGTGGGGTCGAACGCGTTCGTGAACCCGAAGTCCTCGATGGCCGTCCGGTACGTGCCACCCTTGGTCGACGGACCCGAGGGCGAGGCCTTCTCTCCTCCGCCGCCGCCACATGCCGTGGCGACGATGGCGAGCACGCCTACGACCGCGAGAACCCTCGAACTTCGCTTCAAGGTCTCCATTGCACCCCTCTCTCCCTTCGCTCGATCGGTGTGGTTTTGGTCAGTGACGGCTTCTGCCGTTCGCCCTCCTCTCCTTGCTTGCGACTCCGCTCCTCCCGGTCACCCACCCATCCGTGGGTCGAGCGCGTCGCGCAGCCCATCGCCCACCAGGTTGAAGGCCAGGGTGGTGAAGACGAGGGCCATCCCGGGGAAGAGCAGCATCCACCACGCTGCGGTATACAGCTGGCCGGCAGCGGCATCCGAGATCATCCTCCCCCAGGACGGAGTGGTCTGTGGAATGCCCACCCCCAGGAAGGACAGGGCCGCCTCGAACAGCACGTTGTTCGGGATGATGAGCGTGGTGTAGACGATCACCGGAGCTGCCAGGTTGGGAAGGATCTCCCGAAACATGATCCCCGCGTTGGTGAACCCGAGGGACCGGGAGGACTCGATGAACTCCTTCTCTCGGATCGACAGCACCTGGCCTCGCACGATGCGGCCGATGTAGGGCCAGCTGAACAGGGCGATGATCCCGACGACCAGGGAGATGCCCGGTTGGATCAGCCCGCCCAGACACCCTGCTGCCGTGATCCCGCACGCCGCCGCGATCCCGATAGCCAGGAGCAGGATGGGGAGCGAAAGCACGATGTCGATGGCGCGGGACACGCCGGTGTCCACCCACCCACCGAAGAATCCGGCCAGGGTCCCCAAGACGATGCCGATCACGACGGCGAGCCCGGTGGCGAGGAACGCCACGGTGAGCGACGTCCGTGCCCCGTAGATCGTCCGCACGAACATGTCGCGGCCGAGCGTGTCGACACCGAACCAGTAGTTCCCGCTGGGGCCCACGTCGGGAAGGCCGATCTCGTTCGTCAGGTCCTGATTCAACTCGTTCGGGCCGTGATGGACCACGAACCTGGCGATGAGGGGTGCGGAAATGGCCAGCAGGATCAACAGGACGATGAACCCCAACCCGAGCAGGGCCACCTTGTCCCTACGGAACCGCCGCCAGAAGAGCTCCCACGGGGACCGGCCGATGACGGCGGCGGAAACCTCAACCCCCGCATCGAGTTCAGGCTCGGTGATGGTGTCCGTAACCTGGCTCATCCCGGTGGGCGTGCTCCCTTCCGGCCCGGCAGGGCCGAAGTCTAATAGCAGCCCGACTTCCCGAACAACCTGGCCCAATCGCGTTATACGTGCGTACCGGCTCGACGGGATTGGCCCGGGCGTGGAGATGCTCAGGAGCGCATCAAGGCGGCGAGCCGGGGCACGATGTCCACGCCCCGCAAATGCCCCAGGGAGCCGGCCGCGCAGGCCCGCTCACCGAACGAGGTCGAGCCGTCCGGTTGCACCGGCCCTCCGCTCACGAGCAGGGGCACCGGCTCCGCCGTATGGGCCTTGCGCACGCACGAGGTCGAGTGGTCCGCGGTGACCGCCACGATCGTCCGGCTACGGTCGATCATGGGCAGAACTTCGCCGAAGAAGGCCCGGTCGATCACCTCGATCACGTCGCGCTTGTCCTCCGCGCGCCCGTCGTGGGCCGGGACGTCCGGGCCCTTGATGTGTACGTACAGGGCGTCGAAGCCGTCCAGAGCCTCGGAGGCCAGGTCCGCCCACCGGGCGTAGTCCGCCTCGGCCGAAAGACGGGGAGCGTCGACCGAGGCCATGCCGAGGAGCATGGCGATGCCCCGTTCGACCGGCATCTCCACGAAGCAGCCCCACGTCGGGCCGAACCGCTCCTTGATCGGCTGGAGCTTCGGGATGTGGTCGCCGCCGTCACGGGTGAGGACGAGGTTGGCGGGCAGCTTGCCGTTCCTCCGGCGCCGGGCGTTCACCTCCGA
>WNGE01001482.1_pt1 | contig 39299 bp, 38 predicted proteins | sample 5400651 | NCBI WGS metagenome assembly WNGE01 (sample SAMN13153370, study PRJNA577476) | soil metagenome | isolation source: 60 cm soil or saprolite under grassland replicate 2 | place: USA:California | collected 2016-06-15 | reverse complement strand
GGATTCGTCCCGAATCCACGCGATAAAGGGAGTCGAGCAATTCGCGTATCTGCTCGGTGGAACGCTCGGACATGACGACGACCGTAGCAAACCAGCAACTCCGAATCAATTTGGCAAACGACATTCTCTTGTGGAGTAGCATCGTCCTGACGGAGTGAGAGGTCGGTTTTTCTAGGTAGGATTTGAACGATCCACCAACTGCCGTTGGTGGGATTGTGAGATTCGACAGTTTGGGTTTTTGTAGGGAGGACTTGAAGGAACCACCAACTACCCGTTGGTGGGATTTTGACTCAACGTGCTCTGCTCAAATCTTTGATCCTAACTTTCGTTTGTTCTCAGCGGCGGCCCGATTGTTTCTGACAATTTCATTAATCTCGTTGAATCGTTTTTCGTTGCGCAGCCCAACAAACTCGTTACCTGCCAGAGCCTCCAAATCGACGAAGCCTTTTTCCGCCGCCGTCTGCAAGGCAGCGAGAGCTTTCCTGTTCTCTTTGGCTAACGCGTAGGCGCGAGCAAGATGATAGAACGTCCGCGCGTTTTCTGGTTGGATCTCAGTACCGACTGGATTTCTGAAGGCACATCTAAATTTTCCGCTTTGTCTTGGATGTCCGAAGCCCAGGCTTCTTTGCCTTGAAGACGCATCATCATCAGCGCTGAGCGCAATCCTTAGTGCTTTCCGCGAGATCATTCTCCATTTGTCGTTTGACACTTCTCATTTGTCATCTGGCGATGCACGCACAAATGATAAATTATGAGAGATGGCAAATCAGTACTGTCCCAACGTCGACCGACCCCGTGTTTATATCTTGATCGACCTAACTCCTCAGCTGCTGAGTAGCCAGGACCCACCCGCTACCGCGCGGTGGTACTGACCTCATGAACCGCGTCAAGTGTGATTGCCAGCCATGACCCACCCGCTACCGCCGTGGTGGTACTGACCTTTGAGTGTGAACGAAAGGACGTAAGGACATATGGAATACAAAGCGATTAATTTCCACGACAAGTTCGCGAAGTTTTCAGATCACTTCGCTCCCAGGATCATTGCCCAGATGAACAATAATCACTTCAAGCTGGTCAAGGCGGAAGGTGAATTTGTCTGGCATAGTCATGCGGATACAGATGAGGTTTTTATTATCCTTAAAGGGAAACTAACCATTCAGTTCCGGGACGGTAGAGTTAATCTTGAAGCAGGAGAAATGTTCGTGGTTCCAAAAGGAGTGGAGCACAAACCCTTCGCCGAGCATGAATGCCACGTACTCCTCATCGAGCCTGCTGGTACGATTAATACAGGAGATGCAGGGGGCAAACTGACAGCGGCTGATAATCTTTGGATATAAGTCGACAAATCCCTTAGTGTTCGTCTTGGCGGTGTCATAAGTAAATGTAGGGGCGTCCCTCCGTGGGCGCCCCTTGTTATCGTGACCGCGGCACACACGAAAGGGGGGCGCCCACGGAGGGACGCCCCTACGATTTCGCCTCGACGGTAAGTGTACTTTTACTTAAAGAGGTGGTGCCACTCTGCAATGACAGAACACCTCAAGGTAAGGAAGGGGACCCGGTCCCCGGTGCTTTTGACCTGAGAGGTGGGGAGAGTTTGAGATGTTGAGTGCAATGAGTGGTTCAAACCAGGCGGGGGCAGGGTCCCCTTCTTAACCTTGAGCTATGGGCGGAGGCCTGGACCTTATTCAGAAATACGCTATACAGGGTAACTCGCTATTCCTGATCGCCTTTTTTCTCCCACTCCTCACGTGCTAGAGGCTTGATGGTTTCCAGTTGCTTCCGGGCCAGTTCGGAGTTCAGTGGCATCAACTCCTTCGCCAGCCACGCATCGAAATCCTTCAAGACGTCACTCAGCTCCCGAGCGAGCACTTCCGTGCGCTCCAACTGGGTCTGCGAGGGACGTCCTGCAAAGGAGTTGACGTTTCCGTAGAGGTCGGCAAGGTTTTCGCGCAGTCGTTCCTCGCCGGTAATCGCGCCGCCTTCCGTGGTGGCGACAATCTTCTTGCGCAACACATCGACCTGGGCGGAGGCCGCTCGCAAACGCTCCCCAAGCGGATCACCTGACCCGAGCGTTGCCGCCCGCTCCTCAAGCATTAGGCGAACCCCATTGATCCGCTCGACCCCAAAACTCATGTTACCCAGAAGATCATAGAGTTTCATGGCCAGGTCGAGTTGCGCTTTGCGATCTTCAGCAGTGTGCTTCGACCGGGGGTCCGATACAACCTGTAACTGCGTGGTGTAAACCTGCTTGTCCTTAGTCATCTTCACCGTGTAAGTGCCTGGCAACAGGCGGGGACCGACGGCCGCGCCGAAAGCCGCGCTTGCCGCACGTGGAACCTTTGGTGGCTTCAGTCGCATCGGCCAGGTCGCGCGGTTAAGGCCGCGACGCTTGCTACTCGGAATTGTGCTCAGGACTTTGCCCGTTGAGTCGAGCACCTCAATCTTGAGGTCGCCAAAAATATGTCGTTTCTTCTGGTAATAGGTGATAACTGCTTCGTAAGTTGGATTGGGCCCTACATAAACAGCATCGCCGTTGGCCCATCCACCCCCGCCTGAGATGCTCTGCACACTCGGCTTTGCCTGGACGAAGAGAGCGTCTTTGCTCAAGGTTTCCGGAGTCAGGACGCGCAGCGGTGTGATGTCGTCTACGATCCAAATTCCCCTTCCGTGGGTGGCAATGATCAAGTCATGATCGCGCGGGTGGATCGCGAGGTCACGAACCGCCACGTTTGGGAGTTCAGAGCCCTTGTATTGCGCCCACTGTTTTCCACCGTCGATCGAAATCCACAGACCCTGTTCTGTACCCACAAACAGCAGATCCTTGTTGACCAGATCCTCTTTTACTACGTGAGCGTAGCCGCGCATTGCATTGCCTTCAGCGACGAGCGGTGTCCACGTTTTGCCAAAGTCGACGGTCTTGTAAGCAAAGGGCCGCATGTCACCGAATGTATGCAGGTCGAACGTGGCATAAGCCGTACCCGGTTCGAAGTGACCCGCTTCCACTGAAGAGACCCAGGCATTCTTCGGGAGTCCCTGAATATTTCCGACAACATTGGTCCAGTTCTTGCCGCCGTCTCGAGTGATCTGCACGTTGCCGTCGTCAGTGCCGACCCAAATGATATTGGAGTCCTTCGGCGATTCAGAGATCGCGTAGATGGTTGTGTGCATTTCAGCGGCCGAGTTGTCGACAGTCACGCCACCTGATTGTTCCTGCTTCTGTTTTTCAGGATCGTTGGTCGTTAGGTCGGGCGAAATGCGCTCCCACGTTTGCCCATGATCCCGCGAACGAAAAAGAAACTGTGCACCGATGTAAAGTGTGCCGTCGTTTTTGGGACTCAGATGAATCGGAGTATTCCAGTTGTACCGAAGCTTGCCTTCTTTGTACTGCGGCAGTGGCTGGATGCTCCGCGACTCGTGCGTCTTGCGGTTGATGCGCCCTATATAGCCACCTTGAGATTCGGCATAGATGTAATCTGGGTCCGAAGGATCAGCGAACATCCAGAAGCCGTCGCCTCCATACATGTTCTCCCATTGGCTGTTGGTGATTCCGCCAGGGTATTGCGATTCGCCAACCCACGAGCTGTTGTCTTGCAGGCCGCCGTATACGCGGTAAGGCATTTCCATGTCAGTACTGACGTGATAGAACTGCGAGATAGGCAAGTTCTCTGCCTTCCACCACCGATTGCCGCTGTCATACGAGTACCAGAGACCGCCGTCGTCGCCAGTGATCACGTGGTCGGTGTTATTGGGATTGATCCAGACGTCATGAAAGTCGCCATGCGCTCCGCCGGAGATGCCGCTGAAACTCTTACCACCATCGGTTGAGACAATCAGCGGACCGTCAGGCTTATAGACTTTGTTCTCGTTTTTCGGATCGACTATCAGGTTGGCGAAATAGAATGGCCGCCAGATCATGTTCGCGCTACGATCGAGCGCGGTCCAGGTCTGACCACTGTCGTCGGAACGGTATAGACCGTTCTTCGGCGCCTCGGCTTCGATCACCGCATATACAACGTTCGGCTTCGAAGGGGCGACAGTCACGGCTAAACGACCCCAGGGTTTGGCAGGCAAACCCTTCGCGCTGTTTTCATCGAGTTCTGTCCATGACGCTCCGCCGTCGGTGCTTTTGAACAAACCGCTGCCGCTGGGTGCTTTAGGGCCCTCGCCACCTGAGCGGAAAGTCCAGCCTTTGCGGCGGAAATCCCACATGCCGGCATAAAGCGTCTTCGGATTCTGCTTATCCATGGACATCATGGAACAACCAGTTGACGCGTTGGCCCCTTTCAGAACCTTGGACCAGGTTTTACCGCCGTCAGTTGTTTTGTAGACACCGCGCTCGTCACTATCGCTCCACAACTTGCCCGGTGCGCAAACGTAAACCGTATCCGTGCTGGCCGGATCGACCAGAATCTTTGCGATTCGCTCCGAGTCTTTCAATCCCAGATTGGTCCAGTTGTCACCGCCGTCAACTGATTTGTAAACGCCGTCGCCCACCGACACGCTGTTGCGGGTCCAGGATTCGCCGGTGCCCACCCAGATCACTTTTGGGTTCTTTGGATCGATTGTTACCGCGCCGATCGAGAGCACTGGTTGCTTGTCAAAAACAGGCTTGAATGTTGCGCCGCCATTAACCGACTTCCAGACGCCGCCGCTTGCCGCCCCGACATAGACCGTGAGTCGCTGACCCTCCTGAACTGCGTCTATCGCCGCGACGCGGCCGCTCATGGCCGCTGAACCGATGTTGCGAGCTCCCAGACCGGATATCGTTTCGGAGTCAACCCTGATCGGTGTGGGCTGCGGTGTTTGAGCCAGCACTGCGGGTGCCAGCAAAAAACTGAGCATTATCGTGCACAGACAATAAACTGATTCTGTCTTCATCGCTGATCCTTTTCTGGGTAAGGGTTTCGGCTCTCTCGTTCGGAGATCACCGGTCTTAACTTCTCTATGGTTCGCTCGCGGCAGCAACCTGACTTGTTGGGGCTACGGCTTGCTGCCTGGCTTGGCGGTGGGCTTCTCATCACCCTTCTTTTTTGGAAGTTTGTCCGCCGCATCTTCCGGCTTGGCTTCAGGCACGGTCTTCACAACTGCGGAAGGAATATGGAAGCGGCTATCGTCGATGGGAACGTTGGCTTCGATCTTCTCGTAGGTAACCTTTTGCCGGTTAGGGCTACCCTTCACATTAACTTCGACCGAGTGAGGCAGATACCAGCCCGCCACTTCCTTGTAATCGCCCAATGACGTCTCGTATTCACGCTCAGCGCCGCGGACCATTCGCTTGGTGTCAATCTTAATTGGGACGTAATAATCCGTGTCCATGTAGTAGAAGCGAACGTCGCCATTAGCGAGCGTCAGTTTAAGTTTGAAAGCATCCGTACCTTCGACTGGCTCCATGCCGACAAACTCGAGCTTGTTGCCCTTCTGCTGGTAATTCACAAGGGGACCATCGAAGTCTGAGTCCTCCAGGATCTGCTTCATCTCTTCTTCGCCGAGCGGCTCCGGATCTTTTTTCCCTTGCCAGGGCTCAATCTTCCAGCCGGTTTTCCCATCGTAAGCATTAATGCCCGTTAAGCCTTGCAAAGAAAATTCCTGACGCACCATGTTCGCGCGCTTGTTCTCCTCCAGGATCGTCGCTTCAAAGCCGCCGCCACCGATAAATTTACCGGAGCGACGCAACGTCTTTACGGCTTGAATCTTGTCGGCTCCGCCTACGGTTTTGAGGTACTTCGCGACAATCTCTTCCGCAGTTTGCGCTGAGGTGGGCAGGGCGAAAAAGGCCAACCCCACCATCATATGTAAGACTCTACGCATGATCTTCTCCTTGCTGGATCGGTTAACTCCGGCGGTTATGTTCCGACGATTGAAACCGAACTCCTGCTCCCCGGCACTCCAACTCTTGTGCTCATCTTAAGCGGACATTATACGGGACCAAATGTGCCTTGGTTTCGTGTCCATATCAAAGTATCGCCTAATCTGGCTTTGAATGAACAGAGGATCGTTTATCAGCGGGGTGTGTCATCACTTAAAAGATAAGGTAAACGATCCACTAAATCACACTGAGCAACACTAACCATTCTTCGTGCGATTTCGTGTTACTTGGTGGATCGTTTTGACTTGACTCGCGAAAGCGCTAGTCCTCAAATTCACGATACTAACGTCATTCATCCCACCTTGGCGTTTTCTGCCAGAGCGTCTTCGATATCCTCGATGATGTCTTCGATGTCCTCGATGCCGACCGAGACTCGCACGAGACCCTCAGTTATTCCCAATTCGAGTCGTCGTTTAGGAGCGACCTCGCGGTGAGAAGCTGTCGCCGGGTGCAGCACTCCGGTAAACACATCACCTAAGCTTGTCGAGCGTACGCATAGCGAAAGCGAGTCCATGAAACGGAATGCTGCCTCCCGGGTATTTTCCTTAAGTTCAATCGATACCAAAGCACCTGCATTAGGCGGGTAGAGCATGCGTTTGACCGTCTCTTGTTTACTCTCTGTCGCAAGCCCTGGATAGTAAACGCGGGAAATTTTCGGGTGCTTGAGAAGGTGCCGGGCCAGATGGGCAGCATTAGCACATTGGCGGTCCATGCGCACTGCCAACGTCTTCAAGCCGCGAAGAATCTCATGTGCCTCCCAGACGCCCAGCACTCCGCCAACAAGCTTCATGATGCCGATGAGAGCCAAAAGATCCACCTCATCGCGCGCAACGACGAGTCCACCCATAACATCGGCGTGTCCTCCGAAATACTTTGTGGCGCTGTGCACGACAAAGTCTGCGCCGTGTTTTAATGGCTGGCAAAGATATGGTGACGCGAAAGTGTTGTCCACGATGAACCGCGCGCCCACCTCACGCGCAATTTCACTGCAGGCAGCAAGATCACAGATCTTGAGCAGTGGGTTTGAAATAGTTTCGGCGATCAACAACTGTGGGCTGGACTCCAGCGCTTTCGCTCTTAAAGCCTGCAGGTCGGAGAAGTCAGCAGTCACCGTTTTAATGTCGTAAGAGCCGAAGACTTTGTAGAGCAGATCGATAGTTGCGCCATAGAGGTCCTGCGACGCCAAAATGGTTGAGCCAGGCCTAAGCTCGCAGGCGAAGATTGCGGCATGGAGGGCGGCCATGCCGGTTGAGTAAGCACAGCAGGCCGCGCCTTCCTCCAGAACCTGGACCGCTTGCTGCAGTGCTGCGATAGTCGGATTGCCATAGCGGGTGTAGATATAGCCTTGCTTCTCGCCGGCAAAAACCTGATCCACTTCGGCCATGGAGTCGTAGGTGAAAGTTGCGGTCGCGTAGATGGGAGTGGAGACGGGCTTGCCCAGGGGAACGTCGCCTCTTTCACCTGCATGGACCAGTTGCGTGTTGATCCTGAAACTCTTTTTACCACGTCTCATAAGCAACCTCTTTTTTGCGAATAAATGAGTAGACCATTGTCGCCGAGATTGAGATGTCGATGAAGCAGGTCAGTACCATCTCGTGGTGCAGGCTCTTCCGCAAATAGATTCAGCGCGGTCCAAGCGGTGTCCTGATTTCACTTTCCAAGGCTTCCTCTTTCTTCCATCCGGAGACGATCCACTAAATCACACAAAATAACACCAAGGCGTTTCGTGTTTTTAGTATGATTTCGTGGATCGTTTGCTCGCAAGTGGTCGAACCTCAATTTCCCAGGCGTTGGTAACTGGCTTTCAGGCTTGAGGCGTGGGACAGCCTTCCTTACTTTGCGAATTACCCGTAGGTACTTTTTGGTTTTCACACAGTAGGTCATTTAAGAAACCTGCTGATCTTGTCAAAAACCTCGCCCAACATTTCCTCATCGGCCAGGTACACCAGGCGAAATAAGCCTGCGTGTGGATCAGAGCCGAAGCCGGAGCCCGGAACGACCAAAACTCCAGTCTCTTCAAGCAGCGCGAGGACAAAAGTCTCGTCAGTTCTGGCCAGCGGATCATCTGCTTTGATCATCACGTAAAAAGCAGCGTCCGGGATGTCACAGGATAACCCGTGAATCGAATTGGCGGATGCTACGACGAAGTCACGTCTCTTTTTTATCTCCCTCATGAACTCTGCCAAAAAGCTCTTGTCACCTTCCAACGCTGGTTTCACTGCATACTGCGAAGGTGTCGGTGAGCAAAGTCGTCCACTAGCCAGGCGGGCGATGGAACGCGTGAGATCAGGCATTAGCTCTTCGTGCGTGTAACGCATCCAGCCGACCCTCCAACCAGGCACGAGATGAGTCTTTGAAAGACTTTCAAGCGTGATCAGCGGCAGACCGATCTCTTGCGCCATTACTGAAGCTGAGCTCGGTGCTTTTACGAAACAGAGTTCTCGATAAACCTCATCTGCGATTACCAGCAGCCTGTGCCGTGCCGATAGTTCAAGAAGTTGTTTGGTCGTCTCATCAGGGATGATTGAACCGGTGGGGTTGTTCGGATTAATCAAAACCAGCGCACGGGTGCGTTTCGTGATCAATGAACTTACTTGCTCCGCGGAGGGTTGCCAGTTGTTCTCCCGATCGAGTGTGTAATAACGAGCGACCGCTCCGAGTTTTTGGAGAATGGCGGGATAGATTGGATACCCCGGAGCCGGAAGAAGAACTTCGTCGCCTTCGTTAAGCAATGCGGTCAACACCAGGTCAGCCGCTTCCGACGCTCCCGCCGTCATCAGCACCTGGTCCGGTTCAGTAGGAGCTCCCAGAGCAGTGGCGTAGGTGGCAACCGCTACTCTGGATTCCGGCAGACCGGCTGAATGTGCGTAGCCTGTGAAGCTATCTCGTAACGCCTGTGTGACAGCCTCGACGATATGAGCAGGCGGCCGGAATCCGTATGCCTGCGGATCACCGATGTTCAGGTAGATGACGTGGCGCCCATGTCGGACCTGCGCTTCAGCGACACTGACGAGGTTGCGAATTGCGTAGTGGAAATTTGCGGTTCTACTGGATGGAGCGATCATCGGCACTGTTCCAGAAGTATTAGTCAATACCATTTATGGAGGATAGTACGATGGTCTGTTCAGGTTTCGCCAGATGAGGCTGCTCAAATGCGACTTGCATTTACACTTATCAGGAAATAAAAATAATTGCGTTGACAAATCAACAGTGTTGTTTAAAAATTTGGGTCATTGTGCCGCAGAGATTCCATAATCTGAATAACGAAACCCTGGCCACCCGCGCAATGTGCATAACTATGCGCATGTCGGGCCGACATATTTTAATGCGTTCCCCTTAAACCGCTAAAGAATCGTCCGAGTAACCGCTCTTGCGCTTCTTTAGCGCGAGAGTTTTTTTTTGGAACTAAAAGGTAGAGCATGAAATGAGCGCGGTATTAGAACCCACGGTTGAGCGGGATTTCACCTTCGGGCATGACAAACCATTTAAACTGAGTGCGGGCGGTCTCCTGCAGCCAGTAACGCTGCGCTACACGATCTACGGAGAGCTCAGCGAAGCCAGGGACAACGCGCTGCTTGTCTGTCATGCCCTGTCCGGTTCAGCGCGAGTGGCAGACTGGTGGCCGCAGTTGATCGGTCCCGGCCAAGCGCTCGACACCACCCGATACTGTGTGATCGGCGTGAATGTGCTCGGGTCATGCTACGGTTCGACTGGCCCAAGCTCCAAAGATCCTAAAAAATCAGACCAGCCATACGGCAGCGACTTTCCGACGATCACGATCGGCGACATGGTCAGAACGCAGGTAAAGCTGCTTGATCATTTAGGCATTGCGCGACTTCATTCTGTCATCGGTGGCTCGATCGGTGGGATGCAGGCATTGAGTTGGGCCATCGATTTCCCGGATAGAGTTGATCGGTGTATTGCCATCGGAGCAGCGCCACTCTCTGCAATGGGCCTGGCGCTCAATCACCTACAGCGACAGGCGATTCGCAGTGACCCAGGCTGGTTGGAAGGACGCTACCCTGCCGATAAGCAGCCGGTTGCTGGTCTGGCACTGGCGCGGGCCATTGCGCAATGCACTTACAAATCGGCCGCGCTCTTTTCAGAACGTTTTGCGCGACAACCTGACCGGAGTGGCGAAGATCCCTACAGTTCAATGACAGGACGCTACGACATCGCGGGTTATCTCGATTACCAGGGCTCCATTTTTACGACTCGATTCGATGCCAACTCATACCTCGTCCTCTCGAAAGCAATGGACACGTTTGAAATCGACCGCGGTTACGGTTCAGAAGAGGAAGCGCTGCGGCGAATTCAGGCGCGGCTGCTGCTAGTAGGCATCTCTTCGGACTGGCTCTTTAGTCCCGGCGAAGTTCAGGCGCTTGCCTCAAGGGCCAGGGCTGTGGGTGTGAAAGCTGACTACACTGAGATTGCTTCGTCACATGGTCACGATGCCTTTTTGGCTGATGTCGAATTGTTGAGCCCGATCGTCAGGGCACATCTGGAAGAACGAAGATATGCCGCACTCGCGAGTGCAAGTGGTTACCGGTGACGGACTACGATCGCCATAGGGATCTACACCTTACCCCACCAAAAAACATAGACTAATATTGACGGCGTTAGCCGCATTATTAAGTCGCTGCCACGCCGTCCACGACTGCTTAGTTTACCCTGAACGAAATAGCCGATCGCGTTGGCTGGCGGAATTGAGATATCCGTCAAGTTGTCCTCATTAAGGAGGTGACCCTTGCCAGCAGAAAACCTGATCAAATTGTTGGAACGCATTCATCTCTACTCTAAGCAGTGCGCTGGCCTGGCAGCGCTTTGCTGATGCGCTCAAGGCTTATGATCATTTATAGTTGCATTACCGAAGGAAACGAGAGGTGTTCACTGGTCTCCGAAGAATGCAAGCGATAAGCATCGATCTCAACGCATATAGAAGAAGGGGTTCTTATGACTGATCAGAAAAAGCAAATCCTCGCACCGACAATCACGACCAAAGACGGCACGCAGATCTACTACAAGGATTGGGGTAAGGGGCAGCCTGTAGTCTTCAGCCATGGCTGGCCGCTAAGCGCGGACGCGTGGGACGACCAGATGGTTTTTCTGGCTGCCCGAGGGTACCGCTGCATCGCGCATGACCGCCGCGGCCATGGCCGCTCGAGCCAACCCTGGGATGGAAACGAAATGGATACGTATGCCGACGACCTGGCAGCGCTCGTTGAAGCCCTCGACCTGAAGGCCGCAATCCACGTTGGTCACTCCACGGGTGGCGGCGAAGTCGCCCGTTATATCGGCCGTCACGGCACCAAACGTGTCGCCAAGGCCGTGCTGATTGGCGCGGTGCCGCCGCTGATGTTGAAAACAGACGCGAATCCCGGCGGGTTGCCCATCGAAGCGTTCGATGAGATCCGCGCCGGCGTTCTCGCCGACCGCTCGCAGTTTTTCAAGGATCTCAGCGCACCGTTCTACGGCGCTAACAGGCCAGGGGCCAAGGTCTCGCAAGGCCTGCGGGACTCCTTCTGGCTACAAGGCATGCAGGCCGGATTCAAAGGCATCATTGACTGCATCAAGGCCTTCTCCGAGACCGACTTTACTGAGGATCTCAAGAAGTTCGACGTGCCAACGCTGATCCTGCATGGCGACGATGACCAGATCGTGCCGATCGGCGCCTCGGCCCTTCTCTCATCCAGGATTGTTAAGGGGGCCACACTGAAGGTCTATCCGGGCGCGCCGCACGGCATGTGCTCAACCCTTAAGGACCAGGTCAACGCGGATCTGCTCGAGTTCGTCAAGACGCAGCGATCAGCATCGGCATAACTGACAATCGTAAAGGTAAGCGGTGCAGTTGGCCCGACTGTTTCTTTTCATTGCGCTGGCGGTGGTAGCAGCACTCAAATTCCGCATCGGGCCGGCCGGCCGTCCGCGGGTCCGGGCGGCTTGATCCAATTGCATGTGCTGTTCATCGTAATAATGGAGACTGAAGTGTTGTTATGAGTAATCCAGAAATCGTTAGACTCAAGAACGCAGTTACCGATCGCGACCACGCTTCGGGGCCGCAAGGCGCGTCAGTGACGCTGCTCGAGTATGGCAACTTCGAGTGTGGTCACTGCGGACGCGCCTATCCAGTAATCAAGGAAGTGCAAAAAGCCCTGGGCGACAACTTGCGTTTTGTCTTCCGTCACTTCCCAACTGTGCAAACTCACCCACATTCCTTGCGTGCCGCCGAAGCGACAGAAGCTGCTGGAGCGCAAGAAAAATTCTGGGAAATGCACGACCAACTGTTCACGCATCAACAGGCCCTGGAGGATCATGATCTTTCGCGCTACGCCAAACGCATCGACCTTGATGCTGAAAGGTTCGCACGCGACATGGCCGAGAATACTTTTCTCAAACAGATTGAGACTGACTACAACCGTAGTCTCTTCGACGAGCATGTGACAGGTACCCCGACGTTCTACATCAATGAGGTGCGCTACACAGGCGCTACTAATATCGAGAGTCTGTTGGCGGCGATAAAACAAGCGGACACCGAAGGGCGAATCCGATTGCCGGAAAGGGCCGGCGGAATAAGGGGTGTCCTTGGTCGACTGCGCCGAGGCGCCAATGGCTGACCCCCTGGTGAGAGAGATAGCTATGACCGATCCGGCAGCGCTGAATCCTGCTTCACCAGCCGAGCACATGTTTCCGGTACTGACTCCGGTGCAACAGGCACGCATTGCTGCGCACGGACGAGTGCGACAAGTCCAGTTTGGCGAAACACTCGTTGAACCGAATGACCATGCCAGGAGCTTTTTCGTCGTCATCACGGGTCACCTCAATATCGTTCGGACGTCAGGAACTGACGAGGAAGTTGTGGCCGTCAGTGCCCCGGGTACGTTTACCGGCGAACTCAATATGCTCTCCGGTCGTCGAGCACTCGTCCGCGTCCGCGCAGGCGAACCCAGCGAAGTTATCGAGGTCGATCGCGAGCAACTGCTATCTCTTGTCCAGACTGACAGCGAGCTGAGCGACATTCTTATGCGCGCTTTCATCCTGCGAAGGTTGGAGCTGATCGCGCGCGGGGTCGGAGAGGTCGTACTCATCGGATCAACTCATTCCCTGGGTACGCTTCGCATCAAGGAGTTCCTGACGCGCAACGGGCACCCGTACTCCTACATCGATCTCGACCGCGACGCCGGCGTTCAGGATCTGCTGGATCGCTTCAACGTCGCGGTCACGGACCTGCCAGTGCTGATTTGTCGTGGCCAGGTCGTGCTTAGGAACCCGGCCAATCATCAGATCGCGAACTGCCTCGGCTTCAACGAGGGGATCGACCAGACGCAACCACGTGACCTGGTCATTGTTGGCGCCGGACCTGCGGGCCTGGCGGCCGCAGTGTATGGCGCATCTGAGGGACTCTCTGTCCTGGTGCTGGAGTCGAGCTCGCCAGGTGGTCAGGCCGGTTCGAGTTCGAAGATCGAGAACTACCTCGGCTTCCCGTGGGGTATCTCGGGGCAGGACCTCGCGGGGCGCGCGTATACACAGGCCCAGAAGTTCGGGGCCCAGGTGCTGATCGCGAAAGATGCCAAACGGTTAGCGTGCGACCGGAGACCATACGCAATCGAGATCGACGACGGTCCGCGAGTATCGGCGCGCACGATCGTCATTGCGACGGGCGCTCAGTACCGCAAACTGCCTCTGGAAAACCTGTCGCAGTTTGAAGGTGCCGGTGTCTACTACGGCGCAACACATCTGGAGTCGCAGTCGTGTGGTGGTGAAGAGGTAATTGTGGTGGGAGGAGGAAATTCCGCCGGCCAGGCCGCAGTCTTCCTGGCGGAAACGGCCAGGCATGTGTACATGCTGGTCCGGTCAAACGGGCTGGCGGATAGCATGTCGCGCTACCTGATTCGTCGCATCGAAGAGAGTCCCACAATTGAGTTGCGAAAACACACAGAACTCACCGCCCTCGAAGGGAGTGACCATCTTGAGCGCGTGCAGTGGCGGGATAGTCAGACGGGGAGGGTCGAGACTCGCAACATCGGCCACGTCTTCGCAATGACGGGCGCCGTTCCCAATGCCCACTGGCTTGATGGATGTGTTGCGCTGGACGCCAAAGGTTTCATCAAGACAGGACCAGATCTGTCGCCCGACGATTTGGCCGCCGCGCATTGGCCGCTCGCGAGGGCTCCATATCTCCTTGAAACCACTTTGCCCGGGGTTTTCGCGGTGGGCGACGTGCGGGGAGGCAACATCAAACGTGTGGCGTCCGCCGTCGGTGAAGGATCGATTGCGGTCGCCTTCGTACATCAGGTGCTTAAGGAATAGAGGAGAAGATGATGGCTGAGGACGCTTGCTCACACATAGGAGCGATTAAGACAGTCAAACATGCAAAGCGGCGGGAGTGCGAAGACTGCGTAAAAATCGGCGCTGAGTGGGTCCATCTACGGACGTGTCAAACCTGCAACGCAACCCTGTGTTGTGACGACTCGCCGAATCGCCACGCCACAAAGCACGCGCATGCGAGCGCACATCCAGTGATTGCATCAGCGGAGCCCGGGGAGCGTTGGTTGTATTGTTATCCCGACGATGCATTTGCAGAGTATTGAGTAAATGGAAACAGAGATCGTCCTACCAGGTCACAGGTGCGTCCGGTGGTCCAATGTCAACAGAAGGTTCCGGCGAGACATCGGTGACACCGGGAATCGACCGCAGCCGCTCGACGACGACGTCGCTGGCCTCCCCGATGATGCATCCGATCTCGTCGAGGACTTGCTCGACGGCGAAGCCAGCCTCGGTCAGTTTCTTCTTGATGTCTCCGAGCGACCGGTCACCCGACGTGGTGACAACCCATCTTTTTTTTAGCGCCATTGTATGCCTCCGCAAGTTAACCGTATCCGCCAGGAGGACGACTCCCGGCGGGTAAGATTCTAACGCAGTCGGCTTTATGGTGCTTGGACGAGGCCCGCGCCGACCCGCGTCGCCGGTAACGGCAGCACCCTGGCTGTCGCTCGCAACCTATTCCACAAGGCCATGCCCCGCAGATTGGGGGACGTTTCAGCCCACAACGCCGCGCAACCGGCAACGTGTGGAGTGGCCATGCTGGTGCCGCTCTTGAAGCCGTACCGGGTCGGCCGGGGCACGGACGAGAAGACATCCCGACCCGGAGCCGCGATCTCGATCTTGCCGAAGTTGGAGAACGACGACGGACTGAGGTTCTGATCGAGCGAGGCCACGGACATGATGGTTGGTGAGTTGGCCGGAGCGCCGGTGATGGAAGCCGCATTACCTGCGGCTGCGATCATCAGGCAGCCGTTGTTCAGCGCGGCCTGTCCCGCCGCCGTGTACGAGGGTTGCACTGCCGACTGCGAGCCGAGAGACATGGAGATTACCGCACAACGGTTGGCAATTGCCCAGTTCATGCCAGCGAGTACGCTGGCCCCGACGCTCGATCCAGAGTTGCTCAACACTTTGCCGACGAAGATCGAGGCGCGGAAGCCAATGCCGTACCGTGGTGTCGTGCCCGCTGGCGCCTTTGGACCGCACGACGTGCCGATGCAATGGGTGCCGTGGCTGTGGAGGTCCTGGACGGGCTGGCCGACGAAGGTAGCACTGGCAAACGAGCGCCCGATGAAATCCGGGTGGCCCAGATCCATGCCGGTGTCGAGCACCGCGACCTTGATACCAGCGCCGCTGCGTAGGCTCGGCGGAACTCTACACGCGTTCAGCCCCCACGTCGCGCCGAGAACCAACACTCCTTCTTCGGCTTCCAGTAGCGGCGGTCCGCCCCGTCGCAAGTCCTTGCTGATCGTCTCAGCTGCCCGGAGGAAGCCGCGTAGGTACTCACTGGGGTTGCTCTCAGTCTCCTGGCCAAAGCCCCGCAAGAACTCACCGGGAGTACCCTGAGCGAAAACGAAGTACTCGGGGTCAATCGACTCGATTGGGCTGTCTGTGGCGATCTCCGTCTGTGCACTCATGCTCCGCTCCTGAGCCGCGGCTCCTCCGAGCAGCGCCACCCCGATTTCCGGGAACACCACAGCGTCAGCGTCCCCAACACTCTCGAGCATGGCCGCCTGATCCTTAAAGTCTCGCGCATCAGCAACGCGCATTCTTTGTCTCGACACTCGCAGGGACTGTATGCCCTCCTCGGCCGCCCCTTCCTTGAACGTGACCAGGTATCGCCCGGTCTCAAGGCTATCGTCGCCGCGTTCGAGCGCGGCGAGCAGCATTTCATCGATCGGGGACGACGTGCGAGTGGCAGCCGTGCCGCCCGATGGTTTACTACGAGCTTTCTTTGTTGCCATGACTGATCCTCCAAATAAATAGTGACTCTCCCAAGGGCTGGAATTATTCCCAAGGGCCGGAATCATAAAACCGAAGTTAGTACAAGAGTTCCTATCCGCTGCAGCGCTGCCCGATATCCTGCGAAGTGGTGGGGCAAGCCGGCCGTAAGATTATCTTGAACTGTCGAACAAACGCACGCGGCAATTGTAATTTATTCAGCAACGGATTTGACTCCTGAATTTTCACACAAAGAACGGAAACATGGTAAGGCTGCTCTGAAGATGGATCGCGGCGTTCTCAGTAAGATTATTGCCAGTGGAGAGGTCTGTATTCGAGGCGACCGCCTCGATAGTCGTGGCGTTAAACTCCGTAAGTAAAATGACCTATCAGAATTGTGGATTGCGGATCAGGGCCTTGCACGTGGAGCGGCGCGAACTTTTTGTTCAAGCGCCATGATCGCTGCGAGCGCCGCATCTTTTTGATCCTTGCCCCAGGGAGGACCAACGGATTTACCCAACGACGCGATTCTTTTTGATAGGCTGGCCGCGGGAACTGCAAGGGTGGCCAGGGCGCTCGTGAGCAACGACTTTTCCGGTATCTCGACAAGGGGAAGCTCGCAAGCCCCAGCAGCTCGAGCTAACACGTCGCGGAATAAAACGCCTTCTGCTTTATGCATGCGGAAGTGGACCGCAAGAATTTCATCGACTGTCCACTCAGGCATTGGCTCGCCGACGAGCAACGCGCAACCTACGACTTCGTGACCTTCATCGCGGGCGCGTTTGATGGCGGCGCGCATTTCTCGAAGTGCGATCCGGCGCGCCGAGTCGATACCGCGTTTTACTGTCTTCCGAGCCTCATTCGACGCCAGGTCTTCCGCAGCGTGATATGGTTGTTTTGCCCACTCTTCCTCGACCAGATCGACGCGACGCCGATCGAGTACAGTAACGTCACTGCCAGATACGCCGAGAACAATAAGGGCCGCCCATCCCGAGTGGGCTTTGAATCCAAATGCTGCCTTCATAAAACCTACCCGTCCTGAAGCTCGCTCCGGAATAGGTTCTAACCTTTCTCAAGCTACCGCTGCAACCTGCCTCTCGGCTTTCCGCAGGCATGACATTGAAGGCTTAAGCGACCGCGTCACCAGTACTGGACAAGGCGCTTGACGTAACACTCGATCCACATTCGATCCGAATAGAGCCCGCATACCGAAACCCGCACCATGTGCCCCCAGGCAGATGAGGTCAATGTTGTTCTTTTCCGCGTAGTTAAGTATTTCGCGATAAGGCTGACCCTCTCTGACGGCGTGCTTGATGTCGCACCACAGATGGGCCTCCGGAGGAACCACTCTTTGCAAACGGTGCGCTGCCTTATGATAAGTTTCTTCTCGCCCTAGTGGATAACACGAGATCTCCGATTCATTGAGAGTGAAAGGCGGAAGTACATGCAGCAAATGCAACTCCGACTGATACTGTTGTGCGAACGATAACGCATAGTTGAGAGCCAATTCGGAGTAGTCTGAGAAATCGTAAGCTACGAGAACACGTTTCAGTTCGATCTTAGTGTCAGAGCCGCTTACCCAATCGCGTTCATCTGTATGCATCACTAAAACAGGGCAGGGCGCGGTCCGTGAGACCGATTCGGCAGTCGATCCCAACAGCGCCGCGCGATGCGGCCGTCGGCGGGAGCGCATGACGATCAGGTCAACGCCGTACGTGGCAGCCTCCCGGGCAATCGCTGCGCCGGTGTCGTCACAAGTTACGACCAGGCTTTTCCAATCGAGTCCAGCCAGGTCAGCCGAACCCGAATGCTTCTGGAGCGCCTTCCTGATTGCCTGAGCCGCTTCATCTTGGGCGTCCGATGTCGCCAGCGACTGATCGGTCAGGGCGCAATGCAAAAGAATCAGTTCGGCGTTATACGCTCGCGACAACGCTATCGCATAACGCAGAGCCTCGTCGGAATCGGGCGAGAGATCGGTGGGACAAAGGATGCACTCGATTTTCATAAACTTGTTCAGGGTCGCAGCCCCGCCTCCTGAGGTGCTTTCGGTTCTTTGGGTTAATGTTTGGTTTGCACCCGCTGCCAGCACTCAAGGCAAAACGCTATCGCGGGATCAAAATCGAGCTTTGTGTCCTCGATCCATCTGCCACACTTACTGCAATTGCCGTATGAACCTGCCATCAATCGATCGAGCGCGTCATCGATTTTGCGTAACCTCACCTGAAGTAGCTCGCGGTGCCAGTTTTCAGTGCCCGTGGCGTCTGCTTTAGACATTCCCGTGAATCCTGTTTGAGTTTCAAGACCTGGTCGAAATTCTTTGAGGAGAGCTTCGCAAATGTCCTCTCTTTCAGAGTGCAGCCGGTTCCAGACAAACCCGCCATTTCGATCAACTGCATGGTCAATTCCTTGAATGTTGTAATTGGTGCTCACGATGGTGTTCTCTTTCATGATTGCTTTCCTTTCCGGCTCACTGCTGTGTTCTTAGCCCTCAGCCACACCTGTAATGCGATCGATACGAATCCGAAACACGACACTATCCGGCGCGGCGGCGTCCTGCACTATCATTGACTCCACCGGAGTCAACAGCGGAAAGCGAGCAAGCAGCTTGCCGAGGATGGACCTCCGGTCACTCGGGACGCGAATTTCTTCGAAGTTGCCGTAGGCAATGACACTGCGCCACTCACAGTCATTCTCGATTTCATCCATTTGAAGGCAGGCGCGTGGATGCGCGCGCAGCATCTCGATTTTTCGGCCAGGCAAGGAGTGACTGTAGATTGACTCGTTCTCAAACACGTAATTGATCGGCACAACATACGGCTCGCCATTAGCAACGCAGCCGAGACGCCCGATTTTTCCGCCAGCGATCAAGTTCCGCGCTTCCGCCTCGCTCAGCATTCTTGTCATAGCACTCTCCAGCTACCAGTTGACACTAGGGCCATTTCTCCCCCTGACGAGTCGCAACGTGTGTGCCACTGGAAATGCGCAGAAAAAGAGGGTTGATAGGAGAGGTCGCTGAGGACTATTTCGAGGTTATGAGTAGAAATACCCAGTTCCGGGCTATCGGATTAATACTTAGATTTGGAGGAGGGCAACGGCTCATTGGCCAGTGGAAGACGAATGCTGAAGGTCGAGCCTTTGCCTGGAGAAGAACTTACCTCGACACGGCCGCCATGAGCGCGAGCGATACGACGCACGGCGGGCAACCCGAGGCCGGTGCCTTCCCGGGTGGTTGTGAAGAACGGATTAAAAATACGGGCGAGATCTTCCTCACTAATGCCGCGCCCATTATCTCTGACTTCAATGACGGCTTCTTCCTCGGTTTCTGCCTCACTATCGCTTTCAGCGCGCCTGACGCTGACTCTGACTTCACCTTCATTTGCGATGGCTTCAAGAGCATTGATAATAAGATTCAGCACAGCATCTTCCACCTGAGCGGCGTCCGCCAAGAGCTCGATGTCGGCCAATGGGGGCTCAAATTCAATGCGCACTCGGTGGTTGAGCGTTGCTCCGCCGGTGAGTTGTGCTCTGGCGACATTAACGGCTCTCTGTGTCAGTTCCGTCAATGATGTATGCGCCGGGTTGAGCGGGCGCGGCCGTGCTCGATCAAGCAGCGCTCGAACTGTCCCATCGATTCGTTCCACCTGATGTCGCACGGCCTCGAGCGTTTCGAGCTCGGGATCATTAGCGTCGCGGCGTCGAATCAAGATATCGACGGCGCCTTGGATGCCGGCGAGTGGATTCTTAACCTCATGAGCCAGACCTGCTGCCAGCTCGCCAACGAACGAAAGCTGCGCAGCGCGTTGTAGCTCCGCCGCCTGTTGTCGTATCTGCTCCTCCGCCAGCTTGAGGTTGGTGATGTCGTGACGAATGGCTACGTACTGGTAGGGCTTTCCAACACCGTCCAGGAAGGGAACTATGGTCGTATCAACCCAGTAGATGCTCTTGTCCTTCGCGCTGTTTCTCAGTTCGCCTTTCCACACCTTGCCATGGGCAATTGTGGTCCAGAGATTTCGGATAAACTCTTTCGGGTGGTAACCGGAATTGATGATGCGATGATCCTGACCGAGCAGTTCGTCACGCGAGTATTTGGAGATACGGCAGAACTCATCGTTGACATAGTTGATGATACCCCGCGGGTCGGTGATGGCCACGATCGTCGACTGATCGAGGGCGAACTTGATGCCGGCAAGCTCCTTGAGTGACTGTTGGAGTGCCAGCTTGGAACCAAAGCGTTCTGTATCTTCGAAGGAGTTTCTCTTCACTGCAACCCTGCGAGGTAGATGCCGCTCGGCCTCAGCCCGTTTCTTTAGCGGCCACGCTAGCTTCCTCCAACTTCTTCAGGCGGTAGCGAAGCTGGTCGCGCGAGATGCGCAGCAACTCGGCGGCCTTGGTTTGATTTCCGCCGCTACGTTCAATGGCTTGACTGACCAACGACATCTCAAGCTCTTCCAGCGACACGCCTGCCATCGGCAAACGAAAAAGCGGTGCCGTTGCGCCGACTGCTCGCGCGTCGTCTGTGGTCGGTTGCTTCGCGCCCGCGGCCAGGCTTCGCGGCACATACTTCATCGTGATCAAGTCGCCATCCTCGAGGATTAAGGCCCGCTCGATCACGTTACGCAGCTCGCGGACGTTTCCAGGCCAATCGTAAAGCCGGAACGCTGTCGCAACATCCGGCGCAATTCCATGAACCTGCTTGCGAAGTCTTTTGGCAAACGAAACGATGTAGTGTTCCGCCAGGGCCATCACGTCGTCGCCACGCTCGCGTAACGATGGAATGTCGATTTGGATGACCGACAAGCGGTAATAAAGATCCAAACGAAATTTGCCTGCTTCACTTTCCGTTTTCAAATCGCGATTGGAAGCGGCGATGATGCGAGCATTAAAAGAAATATCTTTCAACCCACCTACCCGGCGGAATGCGCCTACTTCCAGCACGCGCAGAAGTTTCGCTTGCAAGCTCAGCTCCACTTCACCAATTTCATCAAGAAAAAGCGTGCCGCCTTCAGCCTGTTCAAACAAACCCTCTTTCCGCGCTTTCGCGTCCGTAAACGCTCCCTTCTCATAACCGAAGAGCTCGCTTTCGATCAACGCACTCGGTAAGGCAGCGCAGTTGATAGCAACGAACGGACCTTGGGCACGGTTTGATTGATAGTGAATTGCCTTGGCGACCAGATCCTTACCAGTGCCGGATTCGCCTTGAAGCAAGACTGATAAAACTTCGCTTTCGGCGACCTTTTGTGCAATTGCCAACATTTCCCGCATCGCCGGCGACTTACCGATGATCTGATCAAAGCTGAACTGTTGCGCGCGCTCGAGTCGAAACAGGCTCACTTCACGCCGCAAGCGGCTTGCTTCAATACCATTGCGAATAGCGACGTGAAGCTCTTCAAAACTGATCGGCTTGCCAATGAAATCGTAGGCGCCGCCGCGCAACGCCGCGATGGTTTCGTCCACCAAAACGTTGGCCGTAATCATGATCACCACGGCATCCTGCTGACGGTGGCGGATCTTCCGCAGTACATCAAGACCCGATCCATCGGGCAGGTTGATGTCGAGCAACACGGCCGAGGGCGGCTCTGCCTCAAATGCGGCCAACGCGGCGCTGGCAGTTTCTGCTTCAATTGGCTCAAAGCCCCAGCCGCGCAGCGCCTCGCCCAGCGACCACCGAATCATCTTCTCGTCATCGACGACGAGGATTTTGGGTTTGTCGTTTTTCAGGAGCTAATTCTCGCTTTGAGGTTTAGACCAATTTGAAACCTTTAGAAGTATATGAGAAGAGGCGAGCTTCACGGAAGTTGCCCGCCCTACTTCGTTGCAATCTGCCCAGCTTTAGCCGATGCTGCTTGCGCCCTAATCTCCTTATCGGAAGGCCTTGCCGAAGCTGCCAGATGCTGCTTGAAAAGAGTCGCGGTCGCGGTCAGAAAATCATAGGATGTCACTATCCCCACAAGCTGGTTGCCATCCACTACCGGAAGGCAACCAATACCAGAGCGTCGCATGATCTCGATGGCTTCCAGCGTGGGTGTCGTCGAGGTCACGCAGGTTGGATTTGGCTTCATGATCTCGCGCACGGTCAGCGAAGTCGCATCGGGTGTAGTTGGGCTACGGCTCAACAGACGTAAAAGCCCGCGATGAGTTACCAGTCCCACCAGGCGGCCATCTTCGTCTTCAACAGGAACATGCCTGATGTGTCGCCAGTCCATCAAGCTGGCGGCCAGATCGACCAGATCGTTAGGCCGTACGGTGAACAAATCGGTTGACATAAATTGTCCGACGGTTTGATAGCTCTGGCTCCAATCGTCCAATTCGCCCGCTTTTGCTAATTTCCAATAGTGCACTGGTTTGCCGTCCTTCTGTCGAGCAAGAATTGTTGAAGTTAAGAGGCGCGCACGCACATCGTTTGATTCGTGAGTATTATTAAGGCCGGCGAAAGACTTCAGCATCCATTGCGCTCCTGTTTGGCCGCTGCGAACACGTTCTTCTACCACGCCAAGATACCTATCAATGTCGTTTGAATCGACCTTAGCCTGTTGGAGGCCGGCGCGCGCAAATGGCAAAAGGTCATTCAGAATCAAAGAAGTCGCGCTGAGGCTTTTGCCGTCAAGCCATTTCAACTGCGCATTCAATCCGTGCCGGGCAGCCGCGAAGAAGTTTTCCTTGGCATCGTCGAAACTTATGCGCTTCGCAATCTCGCCGTACTCCTGTGGCAATGCGACCATCAGCCCAACAAAGAAAGCGGTGTTTGCTATCTCATCTTGCACGGTTGGCCCGGATGGCAGTGCGCGATTCTCGATCCGCAAGTGGGCAACTCCATCTGCAACACCATAGCAAGCCCGGTTCCAGCGCCACACCGTGCCATTGTGCATTCGCAGAGCCGAGAGAAGGGGAGTCTCGCCTCGCGCCAATACTTGAAATGGATCTTCATCCGGTTGTGTGATCATGATCGGGCGGAAGCGAGAAATCTGATCATGGAAAAGTTCTACAACCGAATTCTTGAGCCACTGGTCGCCAAAACTCACTCGGGTTGGTTGGCTGCGGGCCAATTGTGTACGGGAACGAGTGTCGGTCGAGTGTTGGAACAACGCCACACGCGTTTCCTGCCATAACCGGTGCCCAAACAAGAGAGGGGAATTAACTGCCGCTGCGAGCACCGGAGCTGTAATCGCCTGGGCCATGTTGTAATGCGAGGCAAACTCGGCTGGGCTGGTCTGAAAATGTACCTGGAAACTTGTGTTGCACGATTCCATCATAATGTTGTCGTGCGTGATCTGGAGTTCGTCCAGCCCTTTTATGTGAATTGAAAAAGGTCCGCCTCGGAGCCGAATCACACCGTCGTTTAACTGATAGTAGCGCGGAATCGGCGCAAGGTTTTCCAGCGTCAGATCTGATTTTTGCAGCGTCGGCAAAATGCCGGAAAGAAGCACATCGGCGTCGAAGGTTCCGGCACTCCTACTGACCAACCCAAGGAGTTCCACTAGCTCTTGCTCCAGCAAACGAAAACATCGTCCGGTCAGTGGCAGAGGAGTAAGATTGGCTTCAAGATTGAATCTAGCGATCTCAGTTGTAAGGCGAGAGTCCTTTGCGCGATCTAAAACTTCCAAAGAAATCGGTGCAGGCCGCATGTTGCGATCGACGAGGAACATTTCCTGTTCGGCGCCGATTCGCGTCACGCCAGTTTCGAAGCCGCCGTTTTCGATCATGTATTCAAGGGCGCGCAGATCCTCAAGCAGCGCCTTCATAAAGACCCGCGACTTTGTCTCGTTAAACTGCTGATCGACGTTGTGTTCGCCCATAGGTATGTCAGAAAACGATTAACGCCTGCACCAGAGGAGATCCAAGTATTCAGGACTTATAAGATTGCTTCGGCAATTCATATGCCGATCGGTCAAAGCGTGGGGGAGTGCGGATATCAGTTGCCGCGGCAGAGCGTTGGTTGCGGGTTTTTGCTCACTCTGAGGAATTTCGCCCCTCGATTCCTCGTTTCAAAGCCAGCTTCATTTCTTTTCGTGGATGGCATTCAACGCACTGAAACATTGAAATATCGCCGAGGTTCACTGGATGCTGAAATGGCTTGTTGGCCTTGTGGCATCCCAGGCACTTCCCCTCAGCCAGTCCCCCGAGTTCGACCGGGTGCTGGAACGGCCCGATCTTTACGTTTTTTTCTGGTGGCCCGGCAGAATCGTAGATTACCGAGTGGCAGACGTTGCAGTTGTTTGAAACAACTTTGCCGGTATCGCTGACGTGCTCGCCGTCATGACAGCGAAAGCAACCCGAAAAATAAAAATGGCCGATGTTGTTAGGGTGAGTTTGCCAGTCAGTCTTCATCTCCGGAAAAAAGTAGGTCTGAAAGATGCGCTGAATTTCCGTGACGGCGTTTTCGATCGCACGCTGCTTCTGCGTGTACACGTCTTTGTAGTTCGTTTGATAGAACTGGGTCACGCCGGTCTGAATTCCGCTTAGCGCCTGGGGTGTTGTGTCGTATTTGCTACTCAGAACCTCCACAGCTTTCCGTTTGAGATAGGGCAGCGAAGGATCCAGCTTGCCGGCCACCAAGGCCTGATCGACGGCAAGATCTGGCGGCAGATAGACATGCGCGGGACGATTATGACAATCGACGCAGTCCATCCGGCGCTTATCGGCGGAGGCAATCTGTTCCGGTGACGGCGGTCGCGTGCGATCATAATACTGAGTGACATTGCCTTGTCGATCTTTGATTTGCACCCAGGGAATTACCTGCCGATGATCATCCGTGGAGATGTAAGTGATTTCGTTCGCAATATTCATGTGCCAGTGGATGCCCGTGACTGGCCCGGCAGTCGAACTGCCGCCGCCGACGTTTATCAGCATGCGTGTTTGACGCAGGGTGTTCTGTTCGTCATAGCCGTAATGATTGAAGATTTTCATTTGCACGCCAAAAAACTTTTCGGGCCAATGACACTGTTCACAAGTTTCAGGAGCAGGGCGGAGGTTGTGTACCGGGGTGCTGATGGGCCGCGAATATTTATTGAAGGTTACTGAATAGAGTTGGTAGGCGCCGGAAAGTTTTGAGCGCGCATACCAACCAGCGCCGGATCCGACGTGACAATCAACACAGCCTACTCGCGCATGGGCGCCGGCCTGGTAGGCCATGAATTCCGGTTTCATCACCGTATGACAAGTCTGGCCACAGAAGGGGACTGATTCGGTATATTCGAACGCGCGATAGCTTCCGAAAGCGCTGGCGGAGATGAAGAAAAACGTGACCACGAGAAAAGCAAGAAAACCACGACGCGCATAAGGGTCGTTCAAATCCAGCTTTGGGTAAGCTGTGATATGGTCGGGCGTAGTTCGCCGTCGCCGCCGCCGCTCCAAAACCATGCCCAATGCGACAACGAATAGGCCAAACATCAGGATCGTGGGAAAAATTATGTACGTGAGAATCCCCACGTACGGATTCTCAACAGTCGATGTGATCTCGATGAAAAACAGGAGCAAGACGCTTGCGAGGCTGGCGATAACAATGGCTGCCCCCACAAAGCTGATGTAGTTGCGGAAGAGGCTGGGCCGTTGTGGGGTCATTGGTCCTGGTTCGATCTCACCCATCTTGTTCTCCGCTAAGATAGACAATCAAGTCGACTACCGCAAGGATGACATAAACCCAAGATCGTTAGTGTTTTCGTACTCAATCACGGTTGCGGACGCAGGCACCAATTGGGACACGCTCAGTCCGCCGGACGTTCATCCAATGTTGGCTCCGCGGTTTTCACTTCGTCTTGCGCTGCCTGTTCTTTCATCTGTTCGTATGCCAGTTCGTGCTCTTCCTTGTAAAAGTCTTCGGACACTCGCCCATCGATGAAGGCAAAGTTAACCGGATAAACGTCAGGATCGAAAATCACCTGGTAAAAGTGCCAGACGATAATTGCGAGCGTTGCCAGCACGGCTTCGTAAAAGTGCACTGCTCCGCCGAGATATGGGAGGGTCTTGCCGGCACCATGACAACCCTGACACTGTAGCGCGGGCTGCGGAGTTTCTTGCGGCGCGGTAGCCCGGTCGCTCACGGTTCTTATACGAGCGTCGGGCGCGGTGTCTCCAGGTTCTTGCGTGGTACTCGGAGGTCGAGCAGGAGGGGCGGACTTCTCGTTGGCCTGAGCTTGCGCTCGGGTCAAATGGTTTAGCCAGTACGCCGCCGAGAGCAGAAGAAGGAGCGCGACAATGATGAAGAGTGCGTACCGCTTCATAGATTGCGCTTCACTCTGCGTGCAAAAATCTCCTCTGAAGATGTCCCGACCGCGTCGGACGGCGTATGAATCTCAAGCCGTTAAGGCAAGAACGGGCAACTCAAAGGGGTCCACCTAGCTTGACCCTTCGATTACTGTTTCAGCGATTTCATGTAACTGACCGAGTCCGCGTGGTGAAGAATTAAAACGCTATACCTTCAGCGACTTCATATACGCAATCAGCGCCTTGGCCTGATCGGCATTGATGCCTTTCTCGGCAAAGCCTGGCATGTTTGGTGGCTTTTCGGCCTTTTTGCCCTTCAATACCGATTCAACCATTTGATCCTCGGGGTGGGTCGAATCCCATTTCTTCTCCGCCTTAGCGCCATGGCACGCAAAACATTTTGTCTTGTAAGTAGCCGCCACATCGTCCGTGTCCGCCCGTGTGGGTACCGAGATCAGTGCCAGTGTTAATAACAGCGGCGCGGCGGCTGCTGCAACTGCGAACTTTTTTAATCGATTAGTACTCATGGATTCCAATTTACCTTTCTAGTGAACTAGGTTCCCCACTAACGGGAGCGCAATGACCGTGCCGAAGAACAAAATGGCGAACTATCAATGTAAACCTCAGAAATAAGGGTAAAAACCTGTTCCCAAGCGGTCTAATGCGCGGGCTTTTGCTCAAAAAGAGGGAAACTTTCCGCAATCCTAGCGTCCGACAACCCTTCGGTTTGTCGTTGGTTTGGACTCCAGCCACCTCGAAAAACTGCGGAGCGACCTTCGCGCCAACACCAAACTACAGTTCGACAGATCTGCCTATCATTTTGCTGCCTTCTTATGACACGCCACGCACTTCTTTGACGTTGGCGGAGTGACGTCCCTTCTGGTCTTAACGATTTCGTCGTGACAGCCGGCACAGTTACGATGGAACGCCTGCTGGTTAGTCAGTGTCACTAACTCAGTTCCGGTTTCGAACTTGATCTGCGGGATTTCCAGCAGCAACTTCGGTTTCGCATTCGCCCGGGCGTGGCAATCGCGACACACGGCGCCGACTGCATTTGGGTCTGTCGCCAGAATCGCGGCCGTCAGACTGGTTGTGCGATCTGCCGGCCAGACTGTCTTGAGCGGTGGATGCTTTGCTGCTTCGGCGGCCGGCTGTGCTGTGTGGTGACACTCGATACACTCACTCGGTCCGGTTCCTTCCAAATTCCGGTTCTTGGTTGTGTGGTTGATGTGACTGAATTTCCTAATTCAACCTCCTCCGAACTAATCCAGTGCAAGCTCCAAGCTAGAAATGCCATCTAGGTCCAGTGTGGCAACGCTTGCAAACGGAAAAGTTATCGCCGCCGAACGCGCGCTTGCCGTTATGGCAAGACATACAGCTCATACCGCGGCCCGTTGCGTGATGGTTGAGAGGTTCCGGCGCCGTGACTTGCCTTCGCTGCGGCAGTCCCGCTCTAACCTGGTGGCATTCGTTGCAAGTTACTTTTTGATGTTTGGCATGATTGAATCCTACGCGGAATGCCTGGGCGAATTCAGGAGTCCGAGAGTAACTATCCAACTGGTGACACGTGCCGCACGAAGAGATGTCGCGGCCACCAGATTGCGCTCGAGGCGTATGGCATCGATAACAAGTTGTGTGTGCGTCAAATCCCGCGGGTATTAAGAGGGCAATGCCGCCACGCGATGGGTGATGACAAGTCGCGCAACTCACGCCGGCCATATTCAAATGTCGGGAGTGATCGAACTTCATTCTGAAGCTCTTCAGGCGCGGGAAAGACTTCAGTGCGCCCGTTTTGACGTCCGTGTGGCAGATCGTACAGATCGGGCTTTCGGAGCTTGAGAACTGTTGCGCGTGACATCCGGCGCAAGGCAGGTGACCAGAACCTCCTGGTAGTTGCGGCCGCGGCGAATTGCTTTCGCGACGATGGCACAGAAGACACGGCAGCCGCGAATGATTTCTAGTGTTGTGCTGAAACTTTGAGTAATCGAGGCCTTCCGGAAATTGCATTTGATCCTGGTTGTTGAATTCGGTCGAGCTGGAGTTAGCCTCCAGCTTAGCCATTGATGTTGCCCGCGTATTGAGTATTGTCAGCAGAATTAGAGCGCAAGATCCAAGGGCGAACACGAATAAAGTCAGCGGATTTGAGTGCCGCCCGCCACCCTCTTTCGCGCTGTCAGCGCTGCTTATCCTGTCAGGTAACATCTGACGAATCTCCTACTTAGACCAAAACCCAATCATTCGGGTGTCTTCACCTTCTCCTTGGGAGTCGGAATCGCCTTCGGATGATCCTCGGGAACACCTTCTTTGCCAAAACTGACGTGGCACTTCGTACAAACAAACGCCGCATCTTTTTTCTTCTGATCGATCTCGAAATTTAAAGACCCGCCGTCATCAGTGGTGGCCGTGATGTGACATCCATCAGCGCCACCACACGAAGGGACTGGAACCTTCAACGTTTTCGAATCGAGCGTATTGAACGTCGTCACGTTATGACAGCTCAGGCAATTCAGGTCCGGGTGTTCGCCGCCTTCATGACGAAACGCGCCAGCCGAAATTCGCCTGCTCCATCTTGTGAGCATCAGTTTGTCCGTAATCCCCATGTCAGCAGCCAGCTTTGGACTGAAATCGACTTTCATCCTCGGCTCTGCCGAAAGAAGCTTATGGCACAGCTGGCAATCCTTTGGCGCGGGCGCAATTTCGGACTCTGCACTGTGACAGGTGAAGCAAACCGTATGACTGTTCGGAATGGTCTTGAACGTGCCTTTCTTCAACCAAAAATTGTCGCCCAGACTTTTCGGAGGCTTCGTCACGTATTCTTCACTGGAATTGCCTTGCGGCTGATAAGTCTCGTGACAGACGGGACAGCTCTTTGGCGGTTCCTCCTTTTTCTTTTCCTGGAGAGACACCGTCACGAACCAACCGCGGCCGTCTCTTCCTGGTCGCGGCGCGTTAAAACCAACAACGTCGATGTGCTTGTCATGCGGGAACCCAACGCCGAATTCCGAAACGAATTCTCGTCTCTTCTTCGTAGGATCGGTAACGTCACCGAGGCTGGGAAACAGCCAGCGGCTCGTGTCACGCGGACTGTTTGCGATATGGCAGTTCGAGCAAATCAGGGGCGCTGGTCTTTCGCGCGCAAAAAACTGCGTGCGATGACAATTCAAACAGGATGAGTGCTCAGGAAAATCAGTTGCGTCAGGGAATGCTGCATCGCCTTTGCGCACTTCCTTCCAATTCTTCGACGGAACCTGGTGACATGCGCTGCATTCCAGCTTTTGATTTATGACGTGTGTGCGATGCGAGAATTGAGAGTAATTGATGCGCGGTATTTTTGGCGCGACCTTTTTCTGCAGGCCGCGTCTTTGTGGGCGGCCCTGAGGCTCGGCGCTCGCTTCGCTAAAGTGCGGGCCAAACCACGACGTCACAAAAAGCACCGACGCCGCCAGCATGAACATTATTATTAACGGATGCCTAAACCGCATTACCGACGATGCCTGTTCATACCTCACGCGCGGTAGCCGCCTTCATTTTGACGGCGCTCTATATCTCTTACCTTAAGATAGACCAACGCTGCCAGGAACAGAATGAATATCAGCGAAACTGCCAGCCCTTGGCGCCTAAATCTGCGTTCTGCCAGAGCGTCCAGTCCCGCCTGATAACCCTTAACCGACGCCGCGAGTCCCGGCTCGGCTACCTTATCTACTTCGACGGGCGAGGAAGAATGTATCAGCACTCTGGCGTGGGTCAACGCATCTGTTGCGTCCTTCATTTCAAACTTCGGCCGGCTCACTTCCATGCCGGCACGCTCGGCCGTGTTCAGAATATCAGTTGATTTGCCGATGCTCGCGATCAGCTCATCGATCCGCGAACGCATCCGACCAGCCGCAACAAAGCCTTTGTCTCCCGAAGTGTGACAGTTGATGCACAGCGAGCCACTGCTTGTTCCGATCTGTCCGCAGACATTTGCGACCGAGGCAATGCCGGGCGGAGTCGCGCCGTGATTGCCGTGACAGTCGTTGCAGGTTGGTGCTGACAGATCCTGCTTCTCATAGAGAGCCTTGGCATGAACGCTCATCTGGTATTTATCGAACTGATCGCTGGGAATTCCGAATCCCCGCATGTAGTCAGCGTTCGCGTGACACTTGGAGCAGGTCTCGGCAACGTTTGACGGATAGACAGACGATAGCGGATCGGTGATGGCTCTAATCCCGTGGACACTGTGGCAGCTGATGCACGTCGCCACCCGCGTTTCTCCGGTCTTCAGCAGCTTCCCATGCACGCTCGTTGAGTATTCGCGCTCCTGATCGACGCGCAGCGAAGGGTTGAACCTTTTCATCAGATTCGCATCGCTGTGGCATTTGCCACAGTAAGCCGGGACGTCCAGCGTCTTTGGTTTTCCCAAATAGCCTTTGCGCGGATCCTTTGCGGCTTCCTTTGTGTCGGCGTTTGGATCGCCGCCGTGGCAATCATTGCATGACAAACCCCGCGCATGGTGAATGTCATTATCGAAGAGCGTCGCCGGCGCGCTGAGTCTTGCTTCTTCCAATTTCGAATGGCATTCGATGCACGAACTCTTTTTCTGAGCGGGTACCGCCGTAAACAGAAGAAGTATGATCGCCGTCCGCAGAATAACGCACGCCGACCGCTGCGCGATCATGGCGGCGCCTCGAGTAGCTTCCAGTTGCCAGTCCCTTGGCATAATTTCACGTCACATAACCTACGATTGTCATCCCCACGATGAACAGAAGAGCGACGATCCCGATCAAGTTGAAGACGAATCTTCTTCGCTTATTTTCCGGCGACCGGTCCACGAATGGCACGATGAATAAGAGCAACGCGACGAAGTTGAAGGCCATGATCCCAATCACTTCGCCGTCGAATCTCCAAATCTTTGGCGGAAGCAACTTCAGCGTCTGAAACATGAACAGGAAATACCATTCAGGCTTGATGCCTGCCGGCGCGGGCGCAAACGGGTCTGCCTTTTCTCCTAGCTCCCATGGGAATAGGGCTGCCAGCGCGGCGAGCACACCAATCGCCAAGATCCAACCGATGAGATCGCGAAGAAGAAAATTCGGTACGAACTTCATCTTCTTCACGGGTTTTCCGATCAGGCTTGGGGGCACGCTCATTCCATGTTGTTGAACCAACAGCACGTGGAGGCCAATCAATAAAGTTGCGCTCGCCGGCAGTACCGCCACATGAAATCCGAAAAAACGAGTTAGCGTTGCCCCCGTGACGTCATCCCCGCCGCGCAGAAAACGGAGCATGGGGCGGCCCACAATGGGAATGACGCCCGCGATCTCTGTACCGACCTTTGTGGCAAAGTAAGCCAGCTTATTCCACGGAAGAAGGTAGCCGCTGAAGCCGAAGCAAATGACGATGAACAGCAGAAGTACGCCGCTGATCCACGTGATTTCGCGTGGCGCATAATACGCGCGCAGAAAGAACACGCTGAACATGTGGATAAAAAGCGTGGCGATCATCAGGTTGGCCGACCAGCTATGAATCGAACGGATCAACCATCCAAATTTCACTTCCGTAATGATGAATTGCACGCTCTCGAAAGCGTTTTCTGAGCTGGGACGATAATAGAGAAGCAGCAGGATTCCGGTGACCACCTGCACTGTGAAGAGAAACAGCGTCATGCCGCCGAAGTAGTACCAGATGGAATGACGGTGAAGGGGAACTTCTTTCTTCTTAGCCATGGCGGCAAGCGTGCTAATCGAGAGACGCTCGTCAAGCCAGGCTGTCAGGGCTTCTTTTCTCATTTGCTGTCGCACGGGCATCCGGCCCCGAAACTTCACGCCCACGCTGTGCGTGCCACTTCATGATCTCGTCACGACAACATCATCACCGCGGATATTCACTTTGAACTCTTCCAAAGGACGCGGCGGCGGACCGCCGATGTTCTTGCCACTCAGGTTGTACTGACCGTTGTGGCAGGCGCACCAAATCTGTTTCGTGTCGGGGCGATACTGAACGATGCATTCCAGATGAGTGCACACGGCGGAAAGAGCTTTCAGCTCCCCCGCGGACGTGCGCACGAGGATTCCAGGCTTGTTTCCGAACTTGAAGATCTTTCCGGAATTTACCGGCACCTCGCTCAGCTTAGCGGCTACTACTGAATTCTCAGTGGATTCGATAACCTGCGGCGGCGACATGAATCTGAAGATGGGATAGACGATCGCGCCCAGAGTAGCGATGGCGCTGGTGCCAAGCAGGTAGTCAAGAAATCGGCGCCTGCTTGTACCTCGCTGCTCCGGATATTCCGGATTCTCTGTGCGCTTTTCTCGCGCGATATCACCCATGCGCTTGGCCCTCTTGCCAAGAAACAACGAAGAAAGAACTTAACCTCGAACTGGGTCCTCCCAACGCCGTCCTCTTCGCTCGCTACTTCGGCAAAAGCAAACTCCAACCGCGGTGAACGTTGCAGCCGGAGTTTGTTACTAAAGCTTAGAAGTGAATTAGCGAGTTCAATACTATTCTTTGCGACCAAAGTAGAGTCGCAACGACGTATAGGGCAGATGTGCGTGATAGTTCTGCGGCCGGGGACCGACCAACTCACTCTCATTGTAATTGTAGTACTGATACCCAAGGTTCCAATCAAGGTGCCTGTTGATCCTAATGGCGAGTCGTCCTTCCGGCGTCTGGAAACTCATGGGATATGAGTTGATCAGAGTTCCAGGCGTTCCGGTCGGATTAGAAAGACGATTGCCCTGGCCACTGTCGTGATTGACACGATAAGACGCGTAAAAAGTCACTCGCGGAAGTAGACGCGCCGTCGTATCGATGAAGAAGAAATTGTTCCTCATGAAGTACAAAGCATTGCCCCGGAGCGCCGAATTCACAGCGCTTAAGTAGGAAAAGTCGATCACGGCGTCGCTGTTAATCCAGTTGTAGTTGTAGCCAGTGCTTAATGAGAGCCGGGAATTGGGATTCCAATCAACTGCCGAAGTGAATGTCCGCGATTTGATGTTCACGCCGAAATTCGATAGCGAAACCCCGGCGATATCCGACGGATTAGAGTTGTTCCTCGTGATGACCGCGAGGTTGAAAGAGACGTTCCGGTTGGGTACATACCTGCTCTTGGCGCGAATATTCGTGTAGTCGTAATTCCCGATGCGGGTGAAGACATTGTCTGCAGTGCCATGCTCCGCGTCGAAATAAATCGTCCAGTTGCTCGCCGGGCGCGCCTTGAAGCCACCAATGAAGACGTGAGTTTGGTTTTGCTCGACTTCTGTTTCGGAAGTGCGAGCCGGCGGTGGCGTTACCGACCCGCTGCTGCCAAGATTGAATCCTTCGAAGATTTGTTCGAGGTGGCGACGACCGTAACGATATCCGAGATGTATCGAGTAGCGGTTATTGAACTGATAGTCGGCTTCGATTGTGTTCTGATACTTGCGATACCTGGTAATCTTGTTGGCATCCAAATTGTTGAAGCCAATTGTATCGGTTCTCAGCGTCGCTCCTGCTCCGCGCGTGACAGAGAAAAAGTCGCTAAACACGGCTAAGCCATCGATCTCGAAGTCTTCCACCCGAAACGTATTAGAAATTCGCAGTTTGTCGGTTGCCAGAAACGTCACGCCAATATCTCCAAGCGTGTTCGGGCGCTCGGTGGTTGACGTGATGTTGTACTGCCCGAGGTTGACAATATTAGGGGTGGCGGGAAGTGGGCCTGGAGGCCAGCCGGTAATTCTGGGGTTAAAGTTTCTGCCCGTGAAGCTTTCTATAAAAGTTGAGCGGGATTTGGCCTTGCTGTAAACGATCCGGCCCGTGATATCCAGCTTCTTGGCGACGAGTGTGTGGGCACTGAATCGTGTGTAGTTAACGCTTCCGCGCGTGGGCTCGTCGCGCTTGAAACTCGTCAGGCTGGCGGCTGTGGTATTAAGGTTTATGCCCGGGGTCAGTCCGAGGTCGTTAAAGCTATCGTCGCGGAAACGGCGGAAGCCCTGCAGGAACGAAAAATCGATCGGCCCCACTTTGCCGTCCGCGCCGACGCGGAAATCGTTGGCCCTCGAACGAAGTTGGGACAGGAAATTAAACTCGCCTCCGCCAGCGTGATAATTTGTAAATGCCGGGCCGCTGTATCTTTCAGGCGAGTAGCCGACATTGAACCTGATCGTTGAATTCTTGGGTAGTATGGTGAGATCGAAATCTCCTAACTGCGTCCGGGCGTCGTAACCGTGCTCGCCAGTGACCGGATTGGGCGGAACATTGAAGGTCGCAGGTGTAAAGATCCAGTTCGGGTTCGCCAGATTGTTGACAAACCTAAAATATTTGAAGCGTCGATAGCTTGCGTCGAAGCGATACCATTTTGGATTCTCAGCACTGAGCCGCATCTGCCCGTTGGGATCGGCACCCCAGCCGGTGGAAGTCACCAGCAACGTATTAAACCAACCCGCCTTGCCATCCTTTGCCCGGAGAAAAAAGCTGGAGTCAAACAGGCGCGGTCCGGCCTTGTAATTCAGGTCACTCCGATACTTGTTGACGTCGCCATTGACTCTCTGGCCGCGATAGCCAATCTCCAGGCTGGAGATGATGATGTAGTCGCCTGCATCTTCCCCAGCTTCGACAGTGGCACTTTCGGTCTTGGCTTCAGGAGATTTCTTCGGCGCCGGGCTCGAGGTCGGTTGTTGGGCCCTTGTGATTGACGACAGTACCAACAGAGTTAGACCCATTGCCGTTAAAATCGATATCGTTTTGCTCTTCATAGCGATTCTCTGGTCAACAAGGTAAAGGTCGATCCGCGTGCTCCTTCAGGCACAGTTCACCTAAAGAAGACAGGGCTTGAACGCGATCCGTGAATCTTCACATGGCAGGCTGTGCAGTTCGCATATTGCGCGTTCTGGTTATGGGTTGGTCCAACCGGTTCCACCGCGCCCACTCCGCGATCCAGGCTGTGGCATGTCAGACACAATTGATTGACGGCGCCGTACCTCAACAACCGCGGATTAGACGATCCGTGCGGCGTATGGCAGGCCGTGCACCCTTCGGTCTTTACGGGAGCATGCTCATAGGCGAACGGACCCTGCTTGTCCGCGTGACATTTGATACAAGCGGCGTCGGCGCCGGTGGCCAGTCTGGTTTGTTTGAGTTCAAAACCACCATGCGGATTGTGACAATCGCTGCACTTCATGGCTCCTTCGAGAACTTTGTGGTGAAACGGCTTGGTGAAATCAGGCTTCGTTTCACTATGGCAACCCATGCAAAGCTGCGGTTCGCCGATTTTCAACATTTTGATGGACGAGAAGCCCGGCTTTTCTGGGTTTGCCGGACTCACGAAGACGTTTGAACTGGCGACATTCTTTCCAGACGACGTGGTCATGTGCGGCGAGTGACAATCCGTACAGCCTATATCGTTACGCCAGTGCTCGCCGCGGCGGAAGTTATTGTGCTCTTCCCTGCCCGCATGACATGTGAGACAGGTCGCGGAAGCTTCTTTAGACGATTTATTTTTGAACGAAATAATTTTCGCCGGATCGCCTTCTTCCAGATGAGCTTTGCCAGGGCCGTGGCACGCTTCGCAACCGGTGACCTTTCCTTTCCAACTGCTTATTGTGGAGAGCTGCGCATGCGAAGTGTGAGAAAAGGCTTTGAACTGATCTTCGTGACATTCCTTGCAGGTCTCGCTCCCAACGTAGCCGGAATCATCAGACTTTACGTTTGATGCCTTTGGGTTTTCCTTCTCTGGGCTAACAGCTTCCGAAGGTCGGCCTGAGGCAAACCACGTCGCTGCAAACAGCAATATCCCGCACACAAGCAGCGGCTTGAAGAGTTTGGTCAGCATCACAGCTGTGGCTCCTTTTGGTTCTAAAAGCTCTAGACAATTGCTACGTTGAAATTCCTAAACTTAAAGATAAAAGGGCAAGTCAGCATCAAATGGTCAACGGCATCCTCGCTTCCAACTTTGCTTTTTCATCCTCGATCTGCTTGACCCTGGCCCTCATCCACTGCTTGACGGTGGCTTCCAATTTTGCCTGATTACCCTGGGCCCTCCAGATCCGATCGTTTCGCCCGCATCATTCAAGGCAACCAAGTGACAAGGGTACTCCTCTCCTTTTCAACTTCGAGCTTCATCGCACGTCGCATCAATCCCACCCCTAATCACTCTTGCCATTGCTGTGCAGGCGCAATGCTTATGCCAGTCTGACTTCTCCATATTTGCCTGATTAAGAGTCGAAGATGATTTCTCAGCTCGGCCTCTAGTGGAATATCGCGCAGTCGAATCGACTATTTGCGGGAGATTCCCCACACGTTCAGGTCAAAACTTTGCCGTTGATCAAATATGGCGTGCTGAAAGATTCTTGTTCCATGAAGGTTGTGCGGGTGGCTTAACGGTTGCTTGGTAATATAGCCGTTGAAGTGTCTGGTGCAGTCGTTTCAAGGTTACGAGCAATGGATTCAGAAGTTTTCCGCGGGTAGCGCGCAACTAAGGATTGAGTCAATGACCACTCTTGCCCTGGCGTACAAACGGCTTTATGAAGGTTTCAACTATCGCTTGCGAACCTTTGCGGCGAGTGGCTGGGCTGACCACTGCCGTCCGACCTCAATCACACTCTCGATGACAAACCGCTGTAACGCGCGGTGCATACATTGCGACATCTGGCAGAACCGCGGTCCGGAAGAGACGCCCACGGTTGAACAGTGGCGCGTGGTGCTGACCGACCTGCGTCGCTGGCTCGGTCCGGTGCAGGTTACCTTCAGCGGTGGCGAAGCGCTGATGCGGCCATTCACGATCGACCTGGTGCGGCATGCGGTGGCTGCCGGACTGCTCGTCGAAGTACTTAGTAACGGCTACTGGAACAATCAGGAGCGGATCGAGCTGCTCGCTGCGACAAACCCCTGGCGAATCACCGTCTCGCTGGATGGCATCGGGGCAACGCACAGTTTGATCCGTGGTCGCGGCGACTTTTTTGAGAAGACGGAGAAATCACTTTTGACGCTTGAGCGCCTCCGGCGTGAACGCCAGCTCGGGTTTAAGATCAGGCTGAAGACAGTCGTGATGCGGCAGAATCTCGACGAAGTCTGTGAGGTGGCGCATTATGCCGCAGCCAAACCCGGCTTCGAGGTCTTCTATCAGCCGATCGAGCAGAATTACGCCAGGGCCGAAGACCCGCGCTGGTTTGAACACAGTGACAACTGGCCCGAGGATCCCGCATGCGCGGTAGCAGTCGTAAGGCAATTGGTCAACTTGAAACGCAAAGGGCTGCCCATCGCCAACAGCTTCGCGCAGTTGGAAGCGATGAGGTCCTATTTCCTTCACCCTGATCTCCTGAGCCTTGCAGCTCAGAATCACTCTGCGCACGAGCAGCGGACCTTATGCTCCGCGCTCACGACGTTGGAGCTGCGTGCCGGCGGAGAGGTATTGACGTGTGCGAGGATGGCGCCGATCGCCAACATCAGAGAACGGCCCATTCGCCAAATATGGGAGGAGCGGCCGCGGTGGTGGCGCGGCCGCTGCTGCCTGGAAAAGCCCAGCTGAGATCACTTGCCCGAGATCTCAAAGTCTGCGAAGTCGCATGAGTGAGAGCGGAATGAAGATTTGCAAAATAACGAACATGTGCGCCATCATTCATGAATGAAAATATTCGTGGTGCACCGACAAGATAGCGAAGGTCAGCGATGGCGATGACTTCTTCGCAGTTGGAGCACACATCGCTTTGGATCCCGAGGCGCGTCGGACTGCTCTCGGAGATGTTGCCACCCTTGTTTCACGTTGGCAGCAACTCGTCCGAAGCATCGGCCATGCGTTGGCTCCTTGACCAGCTCGTGAAAAGAGGTTGCCGCTGATCGGCCAGGGCGCGATGTTGGCGTCAAAACAGCTTGCGCAGCTCTTGTCACGAACAACCTTCGCTTTGCGCTTCAAGTTCTATCGTCTGTGTCGCACCACTCACGTATCTACTGAACTTGCTTGAACATTCTTTGAAGTGTTGTGATGCACTCTGCACTTGACCAGCGAGATACCCTGCTTGCCGCGTGGAGAACCAACAACCGCGTTACGGTCTACCTCGTCGAGCACTTACCCCACGAGCTATGGGGAGCCACAGTGCCGGGGGCTCCGCGTCGAACTGTTCGGATGATCGCCGGCCACATCCACAATGCACGGTGTATGTGGATCAAGACGCTGGGAAAGGAACACGGTATCGCGGTACCGCGAGTCGTCAATCGACACAAGGTTGGACCGAAGGAGCTGATTCCAGCACTAGGCCACAGTAGCCGCGGCATTATCAGTTTGCTGACGCTCGGTTTTGACCGAGGGGGCACGATCCCCGTCTCCTCGTCGTACACCTGGCGTAACCTTCCCCTCGACGTCGGGCACGTCCTAACCTATTTCGTCGCGCATGAAGGTCATCATCGCGGGCAGATTGTCATGCTCGCTCGCCAACTGGGCCATCGTTTGCCCGTTGAGATTACGGGTGGTCTTTGGCAATTCTCGAAGCGCGCCAAGGAGGCTCGGAGCTAGATTTCCCCTGACGCCGAACAATCGATGGTCGCATCAACCCAGCACCTCAAACCTGCGCCCATTCCGCCGTCCGCAAAGAGCTCTGCGCCTGTGATGAAGCTTGACGCGTCGCTCGCGAGAAACACCGCGGCCTTGCCGATCTCGCGGGGGTCCGCAAGCCGTCCCAGCGGATTGCCCTCGCCCATTGACTTGACCGCAGCGTCGCCCTTATCGGCTCCTGACGCTGACCCGAGAGCACTCCTCAGAGACTTATCCAGGTCAATTGGACAGGCTGTTGACGTTTCACGAATTCAAAGACGAGAAAGTTATTAGAACTTTGCATATAGAAGATTGGATAACCGGCCTTCTCATTTCAATAAAGAGGCGCCCTCGGTCTGCCAGCCGAAGAGATGCTTGGCCTTGATCATCTCGACGACGACGGCCGGCGTCAACGACTCCCAAGCGGGGTCTCCCTGCTTAATCATGGCCAGGACATCGGGCGTGTGAATCGAAACGTAAGACTCATCGTAC
>WNGE01003324.1_pt1 | contig 39331 bp, 31 predicted proteins | sample 5400651 | NCBI WGS metagenome assembly WNGE01 (sample SAMN13153370, study PRJNA577476) | soil metagenome | isolation source: 60 cm soil or saprolite under grassland replicate 2 | place: USA:California | collected 2016-06-15 | reverse complement strand
TAGGTCTTGATGTCCGGTTGGGTGACAAAGCGTAGCGACCCGGAGTAGCCTCCCATGAAGGCGAAAAGGTCAGGCTGCGTCGAGAGCTCGGTTTCGCCCTGTCCTTCCTGGTAGGCGACGACGTTATCGTACGCGGTGGTGCCGAGGTCGTAGGTTCCGTTCATCAGGTTGCGGATCTGCTCGACGGAATTGGGCGTGAAGGAAAGCTTCACGGCGATGCCGTTCTTCGCGAACAGCCCCTTTTCCTGCGCCGTCCAGATCGGCCAGTTGCCTCCGCCGCCGAAGGCGATCACCTCCAGCGGCTTGGGTCCTTGCGCGAGGCCCGCGCCGGCTGCGGCGAAAAGCGCCGCAGCGGTCGCGATTTTCTTGAGTGCGTTCATGGTTTCTCCTCCGAATATTTCAAGCGACAAGTATAAAACTCATCGCTGTCGCCCGTGCGGATCCAGGACCTCGCTCAAGCGGTCCGCGACCAGATTGATGCTGACGACGGCGAGGAGCAGGGCGATTCCGGGGAAGACGCTGATCCAGTAGTGGCCCGAGAGCAGATAGTTGAAGCCGTTCGAGATCAGCAGGCCGAGCGAAGGCTGGGTGATCGGCAGCCCGAGGCCGAGGAAGGAGAGCGTGGCTTCGAGCGTGATCGCCGAGGCCACCTGGACCGTCGCGAGCACGAGGAGCGGCGGCAGGCAGTTCGGCAGCAAGTGGCGAAAAATGATGCGCGCGTTCGAAAGCGCTAGCGCGACCGCAGCGTCGATGTATTCCTTCCTGCGCTCGACCAGCGCGGCGGCGCGCGCGGTGCGGGCGTAATACGCCCATTGAACCGCGACGAGCGCGACGATGATCTTGTCCAAGCCTTGTCCGAGGACCGCAAGGAGGACTAGCGCGATAAGGATCGAAGGGAACGAGAGCTGGAGATCGGCGAGGCGCATGACGAGCGCATCGCGCCAGCCGCCGAGCCAGGCCGCCGCAAGGCCCAGGCTTACGCCGATGCCAAGGCCGAGAATCGTGCTCGCGAACCCGACGGCGACGCTGGTGCGAAGACCGTAGAGGATGGCGGACAGCATGTCGCGGCCCTGGTCGTCGGTACCCAGCCAATAGATCGCGCCCGCGGCCGAACGAGCTCCGGGCGGCAGGCGCGAGTCGAGCAGGTCGAGGCTCGCCAGATCGTAGGGATTCTGAGGCGAAATCCACGGCGCAAGCGCAGCGGCGAGCAGCACGAGCGCGAACAGCGCGAGGCCCGCAAGCGCGATGCGGCTCGTCGCGAACCCGGCGGCGGATTGCCGGGCCGGCGTCACCTTGTTTCCTCGAGCCGTATCCGCGGATCGAGCCACGAGTAGAGCAGGTCGACGAAAAGATTGATCGCGACGAACAGCGCGACGACGATGCACAGGTAGCCGACGATCACCGGCCGGTCGAGCACGTTGATCGAATCGATGAGGAGTTTCCCCATTCCGGGCCACGCGAAAATCGACTCGGTGACGACGGCGAACGCGATCAGCGAGCCGAACTCCACGCCCGCCACGGTGACGACCGGGACGAGCACGTTCCTGAGCACGTGGACGCCGACGATGCGCGTCTCGGTAAGGCCCTTGGCGCGCGCGAAGCGGACGTAGTCCTGCTGCATCGCCTCGCGCGTTCCCGAGCGAGCCAGCCGGATGAGGAGGGACAGATTGAAGAGCGCGAGGTTTGCGGCGGGCAAGACGAGGTGGCGCAGACCCTCGAGCGAGAGAAAGCTCACCGGGATCCCGATGAGATTCACCGTCGGTCCGCGGCCCGACGTCGGCAGCCAGCCGAGCCACACGGAAAACACGAGGATGAGCATAAGCCCGACCCAGAAGGTCGGAAGCGAGAACCCCAGGATCGAGCCCGCCATGATGAGCTTGCCGGCGGCGGACCGGGGCTTCAAGCCCGCCCAGAGCCCGAGGGGGATTCCGAGCAGCACGGCGATCAGCATCGCCGCGGTCGCGAGCTCGATGGTCGCCGGCATGCGCTCCAGGATCAGGCCGATCGCCGGCACGTTGAAGGCGAAGGACCTCCCGAGGTCTCCGGTTGCGGCGTGCTTGATGAAGATGAAATACTGCTCGAGAAGCGGCCGGTCGAGGCCCAGCGCGGCGGCTGCGCGCGCGATCTCGTTCTGGTCGGACTGCGGGTTGACGAGGATGTCCATCGGGTTTCCGACGGCGTACACGCCGGCGAATACGAGCAGCGACATCACGGCAAGCACCGCGAGGCTCTGGAGCAGGCGGCGAAGGACGTACGAGAGCATCGCGGGTTATTGCGCGCGGAAGTGGCGCGCGAAAGTGAATTCGTCTGTGCGCGGCGCGTAGGCGAGCGACTTTTTCATCCCCCAGGTCGTGATCTGATGATGCAGGGGAATGACGGCGTAGTCGCGCATCGCAAGCCGCATCGCGTCGCGCGCGAGCGCTTCGCGCCGCTTTTCGTCGACGCTCGCAAAAGCGCGCTCGAGCAGCCCGTCGACGCGGGGATTGGAGTAGCCCGACCAGTTGAAGGCGCCGAAGCCCTTGCCGGGATCGGGGCTGGCCACGAGCGGGCGCAGGGCGAGGTCGCCCGAGAACGAGCCCCAGCCGAACATGGCAAAGGCGAATTCTCCCTTGCGCCCCTTGGGGAGATAGGCGTTGATCGGCAGCGCCTCGACGCGCGCCCGGATGCCGACGTGCGCGAACATGGCGGCCACCGCCTGCGCGATCTGGTCGTCGTTGACGTAGCGGTTGTTGGGTGCGGCGAGCGTCATCGCGAAACCGTCGGCGAAGCCGGCTTGCGCGAGCAGCCGCTTTGCCTCCGCGGGATCGTAGCGGTCCGGCTTCAGGTCCGGCGCGTAGCCGAACACGGGCGGGGACACGAGGTTCGAGGCCGGCAGCGCAGCGCCTTCCATCAGGCGCTCGGCGATCGCCTGCCGGTTGATCGCGAGGGAGAGCGCCTGCCGCACGCGGAGATCCCGGAACGGATTGCGCGCAAGCGGGCGGCCCGACTTGTCGGTGAGCCCCGGGGGACTCGCGCTGCGCTGGTCCAGGTAAAAAAAGATCGTGCGCCACGAGACCTTCTGCGCGGTGTGCAGCCCGGGATCGCGGCGGATGCGCGGCAGGTCCGCGGTTGGAACCTGCTCGATCGCATCGAGTTCGCCCGAGAGCAGCCCCGCGATGCGCGCCGGGTCGGTGGGGACGATGCGGAAAATCACTTTTCCCCAGGCGGGCTTTCCTCCCCAGTAGGCGTCGTTGCGCGCCAGCTCGACGCGGTCGCCCCGGGCGAAGCGCAGGAACCTGAAGGGTCCGGTGCCGATCATGGCGTGCCCCGAGTCGAAGTCCTCGGGCGGCGCTCCGGCGGCGGCCTTCCGCGACACGATGAACACCGAATTGAGGTCGTAAGGCACCATCGCGTAGGGCTTCGCGGTCTTCAGCCGCAGCGTATGCGCATCGACGATCTGCTTGCCGACGATGCGCTGCGTGAAGGTCCGGAACTGGCCGTTCGGCACCTCGAGCGTGCGCTCGATCGAGAACGCCACGTCCTCCGCGGTGAGCTCGGCCCCGTCGTGAAACCGCACTCCGCGGCGCAGCCTGAATTCCCAGGTGGTCGCATTGATCGCACGCCAAGAGACGGCGAGGCCCGGAATAAGGCGCGCGTCCTCGTCCACGTGGGTGAGCGCGTCGAACACGTGCCAGGCGATATTGATGTTCGGCGCGATGTTGAGGAAGTGCGGATCCATCGAGGTGACATCCGCGGCGAGGCCGATGCGCAGCTCGGCGGACCGCGTGGATCCCGTCCACAGAATCGCCACCGCAAGCGAAATTCGGATCAGTCGGCACACCGCGCTTTTGCATTCGGCTTCGCGCACGGGGTGGCCCTTGCCCGCCTTGCCTTGGTCAGCGAGCGGTCTCGGCAATGCGCAGCAGTTCGTCGCCCAGGGCGAGGCCCGTGTCGGGACGATCGAACAACCGTTCGCATCGCGCTGCGATCTGTGCCGATATTGCCTTGCGATAATCGCCGTCCATGCCGAGCCTCACCGCGATCTCGACGAACTGCTCCGGCCCCCGAGCGACGCAGTCCCGCAGCTCGATCTCCTCGTAGAGTCCCATCGTGAACCGCCCCGGCAGCTGAAACGAGGGCAGAGTCACGACGGGAACGGCGAGGGAAAGCGCCTCGCAGCTCGAATTGCACCCTCCGAAGTAGAACGGGTCGAGGATGACGTCGGCTGCGGCGATATATTGCAGGAATTCCGGCTGCGGCATGCGCCCGACGAAATGCACTCGCGACGCGACCGCGCCAAGGGTCCGCGCAAAGCGCCTGCGAATGAGATCGGCCCAGCTCTTGCGGGATTCGATCAGCAGGATTCCGCCCTGAGGATCGCGCTCGAGAATCGCCCTGAGGGTGGCATCGAAGTCCGGATGCAGCTTGAACAAATTCTGCGGGCAGTAGTAGACGTGGGTGTCCTCGGGCAGACCGAGCTCCCTGCGCGTCCTGCGCGGTCCCTCCAGCGCGGGCCTCGGGTAGCGCGGCATGAAATATCCTGGCAGGCGAATCAGCTTCTCGGTGTACAGACCCTCGCTTTCCTCCGGTTCGACGCAGTCCGAGGACACGTAATAGTCGATCGTGTCGATGCCGCTGGTGACCGAATGCCCCCAGGTCGTAAGCTGGATGGGCGCGAGCCGCCACAGCGCCAGGAAGTAGGTCAGGGGATGCATGCCGATGTCGGCGAAAAGGACCATGTCGAGCGCGGCGGCGTCGATCGTTTCGCGAACGCGCTCCAGATCCTCGGGGAGGGCGACGTAATGGTCGGCATTGCGCCGGATCGCGTCCGCCAGTTCGTCCGGCTGCGGGCTTATGGCGAAGACGGATACCTCGAACCGGTCGCGGGGCAGATCGCGAATGAGACCCAGGGTGGTGCGGCCGACGGAATGGAAATGGAAAAAAGTGGAAACGAACCCGATCCGCAGACGGCGTCCCGAGGCGAACAGCTTGCGCTCGCAGCGGCTTCTTGCCGGATACAACGAGCGACAAACCTGCGCGAGACGGCGAAGCAGCGCGCTGTTGTCGCGGCCATGATACGCGAGGTAGAACGCCGTCGTTCCGACTTCGCGTTCCGGTCGGCTGACCGGCGCGAGGCGTGAGCCGAGCAATTCTTCGAGCTCCTGCTCGAACCGTTTTCGCTCCGCCTCGATCTGCTCGTTCGATTGCACGATGGCGGTCAAAATCAGCGCGCGCCTCAGCCGCGCGGCGGCATCGGCCGGCGACGCGATGTATCGATTCATCAAGCTGCGCGCCTCCGCGGCGTCGGACTCCTCGAACCGCTGCATCGCGAGGCGCAAGAGCGCCTCGCGGTTGTAGGGCTCTATTTCGAGAACCTTGCGGTGCCATTTTTCCGCGCCATCGAAGTCGTTGCTTGCCTGGAGCGCGGCCGCCAACTGGAGCATCACCGCGATCCTCCCGGACCCGGGCGGGGCAAGACACTCCAGCGCGCGCTGGAAATGAGTGGCGGCCCGGTCGTGGCGGCCCAGTTTCTGGAAGGTTTCCGCCAGGGTCAGGTGAAAGGAGGCTTCCGAATCGCGCCGCCGCACGGCCGCCTCCAGATGCCCCACGGCCAGCTCGAGCCGCTGCCGCTGGAGCTCGATCCGTCCGCGCAGGTAGTGTACGTCGGCAAGATCGGGCGAAACATCGGCAACCGCATCGCAGGCCTGCTCCGCGTCCTCGAGCACGCCGGCCTCGAAAAACCGGTGCGCGTCGGCGAGGCGCCGTTTCGCTTTGCGCGCAGCGAAGACGCCGCGGAGCAAGTACATCAGCATCGGTACGATGTCTCCTGGCGCCTGGGTAGCCGGCCTGTCTCGGCGCTCAAGCCTTGAGGTGCGGGGCGATCGCCCGCAGCATTTGCACGAAGATCTTGGGATTCCCGCACGCGATGCGGCCCGATTCGAGCCAGCCCGACTCGCCCTGCAGGTCGCCGACCAGCCCCCCGGCTTCGAGGATGAGCAGCGCCCCCGCCGCCATGTCCCAGGGAGCCAAGCCGATCTCCCAGAAGCCGTCGAGCCTGCCGGCAGCCACGTAGGCGAGATCGAGCGACGCCGCCCCGGCGCGGCGGATCCCTGCGGTGCACACCGTCAGCGCGCGGAACATCGCGAGATACTCCTCCAGGCCCTGCAGATCGCGGAAAGGGAATCCGGTGCCGAGCAGGGCGTCGGCGATCTGTGCCCGCCTGGAAACGCGGATGCGCCGCTCGTTCAGATAGGCGCCGCGTCCGCGGGTCGCCGTAAACAGCTCGTTTTTCGTCGGATCGAAGATCACGCCTTGAGTGAGGACGCCCTTGTGGCGCAATGCGATCGACACCGCGTACTGCGGATGGTGGTGCCGTCGAGCGGGTCCACGATCCACGTGTGCTCGGATTCGCCCGCGCGCCCGGCCCGGGCTCCGGATTCCTCCGCCAGGATCGCATGGTCCGGATAGGCGCGCTGCAGCACCTCGATGATCGCGCGCTCCGCCGCCTTGTCCACCTCGGTGACGAAATCGTTGTGCCGCTTGCGCGTGACGGGCATCAGGTCCACGTCGCGCGCGGCGCGGTTGATGATCGCGCCGGCCCGCCGCGCGGCCCTGACCGCGATTCCGAGCATCGGATGCATTGCTGAGCCTGAGAAAACGAAACGAACGGTGTTGCGAAGCGCCGGATTCTAGTATGAAAGCCGGCGATCCGTTGGCGCGGGTTCGCGTCGTCCTGCCGCGCACTTTTTGCGGGACGCTGCCCGGGATCGGCAGAACTTGCGCAAGAAATAGTTGACCAATTCACTAAGGTTTCTGATAATGCCGCGCACAGGTTCCTGGAGAAACCGATGTTTGCCAGAATTCGCGAAGACATAGCCTGCACGTTCGAGCGCGACCCCGCGGCGCGCTCGACCTGGGAAGTCATCACCTGCTATCCCGGCTTCCACGCGCTTGTGATCCATCGGTTCGCGAATTGGCTGTGGCGCATGCGGATGCGCTGGCTCGCGCGGTTCGCGTCGCACCTCTCGCGCTTTCTCACCGGCATAGAAATCCACCCCGGCGCAAGGATCGGACGGCGGGTGTTCATCGATCACGGCATGGGGGTGGTGATCGGCGAGACCGCCGAGCTCGGCGACGACTGCACCCTGTATCACGGGGTGACGCTCGGCGGGACCACGTGGAACAAGGGCAAGCGCCATCCGACGCTCGGCCGCGGCGTGGTCATCGGCGCGGGAGCGAAGCTGCTCGGGCCTATCGTCATCGGCGACGGCGCGAAAATCGGCTCGAACGCGGTGGTCGTGAAAGACGTTCCCCCGGGCGCGACTGCGGTGGGGATTCCGGCGCGCATCATCCTCGACGAGCTCGACAAGACGCGCGAGGAAAAGGCGGCGAAGCTGGGCTTCTCGGCTTACGCGGTGACCGCCAAGGCGGAGGATGACCCGCTTGCCAAGGCGGTGCAGGGCATGCTCGATCACAGCGTCGACACGGACAAGCGTATCGAGTTGATTTTGAAGCAGATCGAGCAGCTTCAGGCGGCGCGGGGCGAGTCCCAGAAGCCGCTTCGCCTGGAGCCGAAGATAGTCAATAAATAGTCGATTGAATTGGTCGGGATTTGATATACTTGACCGAATCAATCAAGTATTTCGGGCGGTTCGGGGTGCAACCATGAGACTGACGACCAAAGGACGATTCGCAGTGACCGCGATGCTGGACCTCGCCATGCACGGAGGCAAAGGCCCGGTGACCCTTGCCGGCATCAGCCAGCGGCAAAGCATTTCGCTCTCGTATCTGGAACAACTTTTCGGCAAGCTGCGGCGCCACACGCTGGTGGACAGCGTTCGCGGGCCGGGCGGAGGCTACACGCTCGCGCGCGATCTCCAGAAAGTGTCGATCGCGGACATCATCACGGCGGTGGACGAGCCGCTCGATGCCACGCAGTGCGGCGGCAAGGAAAACTGCCACGACGAGCAGCGCTGCATGACCCATGACCTTTGGGCCAAGCTCAACGACAAGATGTACGAGTACCTCGATTCGGTGAAGCTCTCCGACCTCGTCGCGCAGCAGGCGGCGCGCAAGGAATCGGTGAGCGTGCTTCAGGACAAGCGCGGCAAGGAAGCCGCGGTGTCGGCCTGACGGGGACGCCATGAAATTCCCGATTTACCTCGATTACTCGGCGACCACGCCGGTGGATCCGCGCGTGGCGCAGAAGATGATCCCGTTTCTCACCGAGCAGTTCGGCAATCCGGCGAGCCGCTCGCATGCGTTCGGCTGGGAAGCGGAGAAAGCGGTCGAGGAAGCGCGCGAGCACGTCGCGGCCCTGCTGAGCGCCGACCCGAAGGAGATCATCTGGACTTCGGGCGCGACCGAAGGCAACAACCTCGCCATCAAGGGCGCGGCGAATTTCTACAAGGGCAAGGGCAAGCACATCGTCACGATGAAGACCGAGCACAAGGCGGTGCTCGACACGGTGCGCGAGCTCGAGCGCCAGGGCTTCGTGGCGACCTACCTCGATCCGCAGCAGAACGGCCTTCTCGATCTGGAGAAATTCAAGGCGGCCCTCCGCCCCGACACCGTCCTCGCGTCGGTGATGATGGTGAACAACGAGATCGGCGTGATCCAGCCGATCGCCGAGATCGGCGAGATCTGCCGGTCCAAAGGCATCATCTTTCACTGCGACGCGGTGCAGGCCGCCGGAAAGATCCCGATCGACCTGCAGACGCTTAAGGTGGATCTACTGACCGTGACCGCGCACAAGGTCTACGGCCCGAAGGGCATCGGCGCGCTGTACGTGCGCCGGAAGCCGCGCGTGCGCATCGAGCCGCAGATCCACGGCGGCGGCCACGAGCGCGGCTTGCGCTCGGGAACGCTCCCGACGCATCAGATCGTCGGCATGGGCGAGGCGTTCCGCATCGCGAAGCTCGAGATGGCGGCCGAGAGCGTGCGCATCCGCGCCTTGCGCGACAAGCTCTTGAACGGCTTCAAGGACATGGAAGAGGTGTACGTCAACGGCGACATGGAGCGGCGCATACCGGGCAACCTCAACATCAGCTTCAATTTCGTCGAGGGCGAGTCGCTGATCATGGGGATCAAGGACGTGGCGGTTTCCTCGGGCTCGGCCTGCACCTCGGCGAGCCTCGAGCCCTCGTACGTCCTGCGGGCGCTCGGCCGCTCGGATGAGCTCGCCCACAGCTCCATCCGTTTTACGATCGGGCGCTTCACCACCGAGGAGGAGATCGACTACGCGGTCAAGCTGCTGCGCTCCAAGATCGGCAAGCTGCGCGAGCTCTCGCCCTTGTGGGAGATGTACAAGGAAGGCGTGGATTTGAACACCGTCCAGTGGGCGGCGCACTGAGGATTCAGGGAAGAAACCTAGGAGCAACACCATGGCATACAGCGACAAGGTACTGGACCACTACGAGAACCCGCGCAACGTCGGCTCTTTCGACAAGGCCGACGATCACATCGGCACCGGCATGGTCGGCGCGCCGGCCTGCGGCGACGTGATGAAGCTGCAGATCCGGGTCAACGAGCAGGGCGTGATCGAAGACGCGCGCTTCAAGACCTACGGCTGCGGGTCCGCGATCGCGTCCTCCTCGCTCGTCACCGAGTGGGTGAAAGGCAAGACGCTCGAGCAGGCGGAGACGATCAGGAACACCCAGATCGCCGAGGAGCTGGCGCTGCCGCCGGTGAAGATCCACTGCTCGATCCTCGCCGAGGACGCGATCAAGGCGGCGATCGTCGATTACCGCAAGAAGCACGGCCTCGCGCAGCCTGCCGAAAAGGAAGCCAAGGCGGCCTGAGAACCATGATCACGCTTACCGAACGCGCCGCGACTCACGTCTCCAATTTCCTCTCCAAGAGAGGGAAGGGAGTGGGTTTGCGCCTGGGCGTGCGCACTTCGGGCTGCTCGGGCCTTGCCTACCGGATCGAATACGCCGACGCCGTCAACGCGGATGACCACACCTTCGAGAGCCACGGCGTCAAGGTCGTCGTCGATCCGAAGAGCCTTCAGTTCCTGGAAGGCACCGAGCTGGACTTCACTCGCGAGGGCTTGAACGAGGGTTTCAAGTTCAACAACCCCAACGTGAAGGACGAGTGCGGCTGCGGGGAAAGCTTTAACGTCTAGCGAGACCCGGCCTCACGGTGCCGAGAAAGGGGCGAACGCCCCTTTTTTTATCCCGGAATCTGAAATGAACCTGAATCAGAACCACTTCGAGCTGTTCGGCCTCCCGGCGCGCTTCGCCGTCGACACCGCGGCGCTCGAAGCGCGCTATCTCGAGCTGCAGCGCGAGGTGCACCCGGATCGGTTCGCAGCCGCTTCGCAGGCCGAGCAGCGCGTTTCCACACAGCTGGCGACGCGCGTAAACGAGGCCTATCAGACGCTCAAGTCGCCGCTCAAGCGCGCCGGCTACCTGCTGCAGCTGCGCGGCGTCGATCCGCAGTTCGAAACCAATACCTCGATGTCGCCCGAGTTTCTGACAGAACAACTGGAGCTGCGCGAAGCGCTCGAGCAAGCCGCGCAGTCGAACGACGCGCATCGGCTCGATCCGCTTTCGGCGCAGCTGCGCCGGGAGCGTGAAACGCTGCTCGAAAAACTCGGCGCGCAGCTCGACGCTCAGGCGGCATGGGCGAGCGCCGCGGCCACCTTGCGGCAGCTCATGTTTCTGGAGCGGTTCCGCGGCGAGATCGACGCCGTGCAAGAGCGGATGGAAAGCTGATGGCCCTGCTGCAGATTTCCGAGCCCGGCCAGTCGCCCGAACCGCATCGGCATCGCCTCGCGGTCGGAATCGACCTCGGCACCACCAATTCGCTGGTGGCCGCGGTGCGCAACGGCATCGCCGTGGTGCTCAACGACCGCGACGGCCATGCGTTGCTGCCGTCGATCGTGCGCTATCTGCGGGATGGACGAGTGGTCGTCGGCCGGGAAGCCGAGGCCGAGCTGGCGCGCGACCCGAGAAACACCGTCGTGTCGGTGAAGCGCTTTATGGGGCGTGGCCTGAAGGACGTCGCGCATGTCGAGAACAGCCCCTACGATTTCCTCGATTCGCCCGGAATGGTGCAGATCCGCACCGTCGCCGGCCTGAAAAGTCCGGTCGAAGTCTCGGCGGAGATCCTCAAGGTGCTGCGCGCCCGGGCCGAGGAAGCGCTCGGCGGAGATCTCATGGGAGCGATCATTACGGTGCCTGCGTATTTCGACGATGCCCAGCGCCAGGCCACCAAGGACGCCGGCAAGCTCGCGGGATTGAACGTGCTGCGGCTTTTGAACGAGCCGACCGCGGCGGCGATCGCCTACGGCCTGGACAACGCCGCCGAAGGCATCTACGCCATATATGACCTGGGCGGTGGCACCTTCGATATCTCTATCTTGAAGCTCTCGAAGGGCGTGTTCGAGGTGATGGCGACCAACGGCGACGCGGCGCTCGGCGGCGACGATTTCGACCAGCGGCTGTTCTGCTGGATCGTGGAGCGCGCCAAGCTCGCGCCGCTTTCCGCCGAGGACACGCGTCCCTCGCTGCTCACCAAGTCGCGCGCCGCCAAAGAGTTCCTCACGGCCAATGCGGAGGCGCGGATCTCGGCGTCGCTCGGCAGCGGCGAGACGGTGGATGTGACCGTCGCGCAGAAGGAATTCCAGGATATGACCCGGCACCTCGTGGCGAAGACCCTGGGGCCGACCCGCAAGGCGCTGCGCGACGCGGGGCTGGAATGGAGCGAGGTGAAGGGCGTGGTGATGGTCGGCGGCGCAACGCGCATGCCGCACGTGCACCAGATGGTCGCCGAATTGTTCGGCCAGACCCCGCTCACCAATCTCGATCCGGACAAGGTCGTCGCGCTCGGCGCCGCGATCCAGGCCAATGTCCTCGCCGGCAACAAGACATCCGGTGACGAGTGGCTGCTGCTCGATGTCATACCGCTTTCGCTCGGCGTCGAGACGATGGGCGGGCTCGTCGAGAAAGTGATCCCGCGCAACTCGACGATCCCGGTCGCGCGCGCGCAGGAGTTCACCACCTACAAGGACGGTCAGACGGCGATGAGCATCCACGTGGTTCAGGGCGAGCGCGAGCTCGTGTCCGACTGCCGCTCGCTCGCGAGGTTCGAGCTGCGCGGCATTCCGCCGATGGTCGCCGGCGCCGCGCGCATCCGCGTCACCTTCCAGGTGGACGCCGACGGCCTGCTGTCGGTCTCCGCGCGGGAATCCGCCACCGGCGTCGAAGCCGCGATCGCGGTCAAGCCTTCCTACGGGCTCGCCGACGAGCAGATCACGCAGATGCTCCGGGACTCGTTCGATCACGCGCGGGAGGACGTGCACCTGCGCGCCCTGAAGGAGCAGCAGGTCGAGGGCGCACGCATGCTCGAGGCGACGGAGGCGGCGCTGCGCGAGGACGCCGACTTGCTCTCGGCGGAGGAGCTGGCGGCGCTGCGCGCCGAGCTGGAGGCCTTGCGCAAGACGCTCTCGTGCACCGATCATCGCACCATCAAGTCGGCCGTCGAGCGCGTCAATCGCGCGACCGAAGCGTTTGCCGGCCGGCGCATGGACCGCTCGATCAAGCGCGCGCTCGCCGGCAGGAAGGTCGAGAGCTTCTAAAGCCTCATGCCGCAGATCATCGTCCTGCCGCACGAGGAGCTGTGTCCCGAGGGCGCGGTCATCGAGGCGAAGCCAGGCATGTCGATCTGCGACAACCTGCTGCAGAACGGGGTCGAGATCGAGCACGCCTGCGAGAAGTCCTGCGCCTGCACCACCTGCCACGTGGTCGTGCGCGAGGGCTTCGAGACGCTCGATCCTTCGGAGGAAAAAGAGGACGATCTGCTCGACAAGGCCTGGGGACTGGAGCCGAACTCGCGGCTTTCCTGCCAGGCGATCGTCAAGGACAGCGACCTCACGATCGAGATCCCGAAGTACACGATCAACATGGTGAAAGAGATCAAGTAGAGGTGGCCATGAAATGGACCGACACGCTTGAAATCGCCATAGCCTTGTCGGAAAAACATCCCGACGTGGACCCGCTGACGGTGCGCTTCACCGACCTGTTCAAGTGGGTGAGCGGGCTCGAAGGCTTCGACGACGACCCGAAGCGCTGCGGCGAGAAGATCCTCGAGGCGATCCAGACGGCGTGGATCGACGAGGTCAAGTAAACGCCCGGTGAATCGAAGGCGCGAATCCCGGAAGCGAATCGATTCCCGGGTCATCCGCCCGCCGAGGAGCGGCGCCATCGCGGGCGGCTCAGGCGCTGGAACACCAGGTATAGAGTCGGCAGCACGATGAGCGTGAGCAGCGTGGCCGTCACCAGGCCTCCGATCACCACCACCGCGAGCGGCTTCTGGGTCTCGGAGCCGATTCCGGTCGATATCGCCATCGGGAACAGTCCCAGCGCCGCGAGGAGCCCGGTCATCAGCACGGTGCGCATCCGCGCGAGCGAGCCCCGCATCACCGCCTCCTCGGGCGAGGCGCCGGCGTCGCGCAGCTGGTTGAAACGGGAGACCATGACGACCCCGTTCAGCACCGCTTGGCCGAAGAGCGCGATGAAGCCGATGGCGGCCGAGACCGACAGCGGGATCCCGGTGATGAGCAGAGCGAAGATGCCGCCGATCAGTGCAAAAGGGATATTGAGCAGGATAAGGAGCGCGCTGCGGAACGCGCCGAAGGCATCGAAGAGCAGAATAAAGATCAGCAGCACCGACACCGGAACGATGATCGCGAGGCGCGCCATGGCGCGCTCCTGGTTCTCGAACTCGCCCGACCAGGTGATGCTGTAGCCCGGCGGCAGCTTGACCCGCGCCGCGACCCGGTCTTTCATGTCCGAAACGACGCTCCCCATGTCCCTCTCGGCGATGAAGATGCCGATCGAATGGACGCGCACGCCGTTCTCGCGCGCGATGTTCATGGCCCCGCCTATGGTGCTGAACTCGGCGACCTGCGAGATCGGCACGTAGGCGCCTCCGGCGGTGCTGACCGTGATCGAGCGCAGGTTTGCGATGCTGCGCTGGGCGTCGGCGAGGCGCACCGAAACCGCATAATGGCGCTCGCCCTCCCACAGCTGCGTCGCGGCCTTGCCCCCGAGCACCATTTCGATCACGTCCTGGATGTCGGCGACGTTGAGCCCGTAGCGCGCGGCCGCCTCCCGGTCCACGCGTATCAGGAGCTGGGGCAGCTCGCCCAGCCGGTCGATGAAGGCGCGCTTCACGCCGCGCACGTCCTTCACGGCGTTCAACACCTGCTCCGCCTGGCCGCGCAGCACATCGAGGTCCTCGCCGAACACCTTGATCACGATCTGCCCGTCGATCTGGGAGATCGATTCGAGCACGTTGTCGCGGATCGGCTGCGAGAAGCTCGGTTCGATCCCGGGAAAACGCGACATCGACCGGTCCATTTCGTCGATCAGCTGGCGCTTGCCCACGCCGCTTCGCCATTGCGGCTCGGGCTTCAGGGTCACCAGGATCTCGCACATGTTGATCGGCTTGGGATCGGTTCCATCTTCGGGCCTGCCGCACTTGGAGATGACGCTCTCGACTTCCGGAACGGAGGCCAGAGCCGAGCGGAACCGGCCGCTCATGCGCTGCGTCTCGGTCACCGACACCGAGGTCGGCAGGTTGACGTTGATCCAGATCGAGCCTTCGTTCAGCTCGGGAAGAAATTCGGTGCCGAGCCTGGGGGCGACCGCGAGGCTCGCCGCGAGCGCGGCGAGGGCGGCGCCGATCACCGTCTTCTTGCTGCGCATCGCCCAGGCGAGCGCCGGCTCGTAGGCGCGCTTGCAGGCGTGCACCAGCGCGTTCTCCTTCTCCGGCAGATCCTTGCGCAGCATCCAGGCGCACAGCAGCGGCACCAGCGTCAGCGACAGGATGAGCGAGCCGACCAGCGCCGAGGTCACCGACCAGGCCATCGGCGCGAAGATCCGCCCCTCGTGGCGCTGCAGCGTGAAGATCGGGATGTGCGCCGCGATGATGATGAGCATCGAGAACAGCGTCGGCCGCCCCACCTCGACCGCCGCGTCGAGGATCTTCTGAATCCGCGGCGTGCAGTCGTGCTGTTCTTCGGAGAGCTTGCGGAAAACGTTCTCCACCACGATCACCGCCCCGTCGACGATAATGCCGAAGTCCATCGCGCCCAGCGACAGCAGGTTCGCGGGGATTCCGACCCAGGTGAGGCCGAGGAAAGTGGCGAGCAGCGACAGCGGGATCACCAGCGCAACGATGAGCGCCGCGCGCAGATTGCCCAGGAAAAGCAGCAGCACCAGCGTCACCAGCATCGCGCCTTCGACGAGGTTGGTGAACACCGTCTTCAGCGTCCTGTCGATCAGCCAGGTGCGGTCGTAGAACGGCGCGATCGTCACCCCGCGCGGCAGCCCCGTCGCATTCAGCGACTCGACCTTTTCCTTCAGTGTCTTCAACACTTGCGAAGGGTTCTCGCCCTTTCGCATCAGCACGATGCCGGTGACGACGTCGTCGTCGTCGTCCTGCCCCACGATCCCCTGGCGCGGGATCGAGCCCACGCTCACGTTTGCCAGGTACTTGACCAGGATCGGCACGCCGCCGCGCTCGGCGACCACGATGCTGCCGATCTCGTCGGCCGAGCGCAGCAGCCCGATGCCGCGGATGAGATATTGCTGCCGGCCCTGCTCGAGGTAGCTCCCGCCGACGTTGGCGTTGCCGCGCTGCAGCGCCGAAAACAGCTGCTGCAGCGTCACCTTGTAGTCGCGCAGCTTCCCCAGGTCGGGATTGACCTCGTATTGCTTGATGAGGCCGCCGAAGCTGACGACGTCGGCGACCCCCGGGATAAGGCGCAGCTGCCGCTCGACGGTCCAGTCCTCGATCGAGCGCAGGTCCCTCGCGTTCAGGCTGTCGGACTTGAGCCGATAGCGGTAAATCTCGCCGATCGGGGTCGACAGGGGCGCGAGCGCCGGCTGCGCCCCGTCGGGCAGGTCGACCTCGCGCAGCCGCTCCACCACCTGCTGCCGCGCGAAGTAGGCGTTGGCGCGGTCATCGAAGGTGATGATGACGAAGGACAGCCCGAACTGCGTGTGCGAGAACATCCGCACCGCGTTGGGCAGCCCGGAGAGCACCACCTCGAGCGGCACGGTGACCTGCTTCTCGACCTCCTCGGCCGCGCGCCCCGGGTAGAGCGTGATGACGTTGACCTGGGTGTCGGTCACGTCGGGAAACGCCTCGATCGGCAGCGATTTGAAAGCCGCCAGGCCGCCGGCCACGAAAAGGACGAGGCCGAGGACGATGAACAGCGGCTTGTCGAGCGCGAAGGAAACGATGCGCTTGATCACCGGGCCGTCCCGCTTCGGATGCGCCGCTTAAGCGGGGGCGCCGCCGGCGAGCTGCCGATACAGGCGATGCAGGAGGAGCGTCCCTTCGACCACCACCTTCTGGCCGAGGTCCACGCCGGACACGACGCCGGCGACTCCGTCGCGGACCCCTTCGATTTTCACCTCGCTCCACGCGAAGCGGCCCGGCGATTCCTCGACGAACACGTAATAGCTTCCTCCTGAGAGCACCAGCGCCCTTTCGGGCAGCTGCAGGTCGGCTCGCGACCTGTCCTGAAGCTCGGCGGTGACGAACATCTCGCCTTTGAGCTTCCGGTCGCGGTTGACGACCGAGCCGCGCACCTTGACCGTGCGGGAAACCGGATCGATGAAATCGGAAATCGTCTCGATCGTTGCGGCAAAACCTTCCTCCGGCCAGGCCGAGGAGCGCAGCGTCACCGTCTGCCCGCGCTTCAAGCTCGCGAGCTGGCTCTCGGTCGCATCGAGCTGCACCCACAGGCGCGACGGATCGGTGATGACGAACATCGCCGGGGAGTTGGAGAGCTGCAGGTCGGGCCGCAGCTCCTGTCCCGGATTGATGTTGCGCTCTACCACGACGCCGTCGATCGGGCTCGCGAGCGCGAGGTTCTGGTCGACCGATTCGCTGCCGCCGCCGTAGAGCTTGATCTTGCCCGAGGCGCGGGCCAGCTCGGCTTCGGCGCGCGCGTAGTCGGCCTCCGCGGTGATCAATTCCTTGCGCGGGGAAACCCCGGCCGTGTACAGCTCCCGCAGCCGGCTGAGATTCTTCTCGGCCAGGGCGAAGTCGGATTGCGCGCGGCGCGCGTCGGCCTGCGCCTGGCCGAAATCGGGAGAGGCGAGCACCGCCAGCGTCTCACCCTGCTTCACGCGGTCTCCGGCTTTTACCTGGATGTGGATCACGCGCCCCGCGAACGCGGGAAACAGCCGCACCGTGCGGTTCTCGTCCCAGACGATCCGCCCGGTGAGCCGCAATTGCTGCGGTGAGCTCGCCGCGACCGGCTCGGTCGCGAACGAATTCAGCTGCGGGCTGCCTTGCGGAAAGACGATGCGCCCGTCTTCAAGTCTCGGCCGCGCCACATCGGACCTGGCGTCCCCGTCGTTGCACGCGGGTACGAGCGCCGCTATCGCGAGCGCCAGCACCGCTCCTGGATGTCGCCCGATCATTCCCATGTTCTTCGTTCCCGCCCCGGAGCTACTCGACCTTGCCCGAGCTGATCAGCCAGGCCGAAAGCGCCTTTGCGTAGTCGTTCCGCGTCGAGGCCGCGTCGATCTGGATGGCGCGCAGCGTCCTGCGCGCATCGAGCAGATCCATCACGCCGATCGCGCCGTTCTTGTAGGCGAACTCCGCCGAGTCCGCCGCTTTTTTCGCCTCCACCAGCAGCGACTCGTCGTGACGCCGCATGCGCTCGCCCGCCGCCTCGAGGTCCGAGAGCGTCCGGGAGAATTCCGACCGCGCCTGCGCGCGCGCCTTGTCGAGGGCCTCGAGCGCAGCATTGTAGTCGACCTCGGCGCGCTGAATCTCGCCCTCGTACCGGTAGCGGGCAAAAAACGGCATCGAGACGAACACGCCGTAGCTGCTGCCGGTGCCAGCGCCGCTGCCCAGCGCGTAGGCGGGGTTCACGGGATAGTGATCGTATTGCATTCCAACCGAGACATCGCGCGTGCGCAGGCTTCTCGCGAGCTCGCGCGCGGATTGCGCCGCCTCCACGCGTTTCCTCGCGGCGCGCACGTCCGGACGGCGCTCGATCAGCTCGTCGGTGACGCCGCCCTCGCCCGCGTCGGCGACGGTGGGCCAGGCGTCCACAGCCTGGATCGCTCCGGCCTGCGCTTCGGCGCCGATCAGATAGGCGAGCGCGAGCTGCGCGCGGCGCAGGTCCGCCTCGGCCGCGCGCGCATCGTTCGCGGCGCGCAAGGCATCGACGCGCAGGCGCGCCACGTCCGCCGCGGCGATGTCTCCCGCCTTCAGCCGAAGCTCCGCGGCCCGGGTCGAGGCCCCGAAGAGCATCGCGTTGTCCCGCGCGATCGAGGTCTTGTCCTGCGCGAAAAGCAGCTCGTAATACGCCGACCTGAGGGCGATCCGCTGCTGCCGGTACGCATCGGACAGATCCTCGGCGCTCGCCGACGCGAGGCTCTGGGCGGTGGCGAGGCGCAGCTCGCGCCTGTCCCCGCCTTCGATCACCTGGTCGACGCGGATCGAGCTGTCCACGGTCTTGTCGCGCCACGGGCCCGAGCCGACGCCCGCTTGAGGGTTGATCGTCGAGATTCCAAGGCTCAAAGTCGGGTTCGGCCGCGCGCCGGCGGTAAGCGTGTTCGCCTGCGCCGCCTCGAGTGCGCGGCGCGCCGCCAGCAGCTCGCGGTTGCGGGATTGCAGCAGCAGCTCGGCCTGCGCGAGCGTGAGCTCCGCGAGGTCCGCCGACTGGGCGAAAGCGGCCGGCGCCTGCGCGGCGAGCGCGAGGCCGAGAAGCACCCTTCCCGCCGGATGATGGAGGAGCTTTCGCATGAGGGGCGGAATTCTATTCAACCGCGCCTGACAACTGACTGACGGAGCTGATAAAAGAGCCAGTCCGTCCAGCCTCTTCTCTCGCGGATATTCCGGTTTTACTTCCGCTTCACATTTGATGGAGCCGCCGACCTCTTCGGATCGCGCACCAGCGCCACCACTCCGATCGTGACCGCGGCGGTTATTGCGGCAAGAACGTCGAAGGTCGCCGCATAGCCCAATCCGCCGATCAGGAATCCCGCGATCATGGGGCCCGCCGCCTCGCCGACGTCCCAGATGGTTCCGAACACGCCCATGGCGGCGCCGAGGCGCCTGGCCGACGCGAGATCGGCGATAAGCGCATTGGTGACCGGCGTGACCGCGCCCACGCCCAGACCCAGCAGCGGCGCTGCGAGGACGAAAGCCGTCAGGCTTTCGCTGCGGAAGACGAGCGGAAGCGCGGCAGTGCAGAGCAGCAGGCCGATGACGATGACCGGTATTCGCCCGACCCGATCGGACACGCGTCCGGTGATCGGCTTCGCCGCCATGGCCACGGCGAGCTGCGAGCCGAGGACGATCGCGATCTCGGCGTCGTTGAGCCCCACGTTCCTCGCGTAGATCGGCAGGAAGCCGAGGAAGGCGCCATAGCCGAGGTACATGACGGCTTCGATGCCGGCTGCGACGAGAATCGGCGGCGTCCCGAACACCTCGGCGATGCCCCGCCGGAACTCCGCCGCCCGTTCTGCGAAAGTCTTCGCTTCGCGCGCCGCCGCGCGATCGGCATCCGGCAGTAGCAGCACGACGATGAACGTGAGCACGCCGAGCGCGCCGACCGTGAGATAGGTCGCCGGATAGCTCGCGGTGAAATACAGGACGAAGCCGCCCGCGAGCGGCCCCGCGGTCGCGCCGATGTCGTTCGCCGACGAAAACCAGCCGAGCCGGGCGCCGCGCCCCGTTTCGGCGAGGCTGCTGACATAGGCCGAGGCGACCGGAGAGAAGATCGCGGTGGCGAAGCCGTGAACGAAGCGCAGCGCGAGCAGCGACCAGGCGTCGTGGACGAACGGATAGAGGAAGGGCGGCGCCGCGAAGAAGAGCGCGCCCGCCACCATCATGCGCTTTCTTCCGAGCACGTCGGAAAGCGCGCCCGCGGGCAGCTTGAAAAAGACACCGGTGACGGTCGAGGCGGCGAAGATGATGCCGATGAGCTCGGGCAAGGCGCCGAGATCGGCGGCGAATGCGGGGAGCACCGGGCTTCGCGCCATCTGGTAGCCGAGGCGCGAAAGCAGGCTTGCGAACAGGATCGCTGCGAATGCGTTCATGTTTCAGCGGCGCGTGTTTTTTGCGCGTCGGGGCGTCATTTGCCGCTCGTGCGTCGTTATCAACGCCGCCTGGGTTCACGCAGCGCCGGGTTGAGCATGTCGAGATCGGCCTGGACCTGTTCGCGATTGCGCTCGTAGATCAATTCCCGTCCCCTTATGCTCCCCGAGTAGGACAGGCCCATCCGAGTCGGCGTGAGCTCGCACTTGACGTTGTGGATCCCTTCGCATCTGTTTCCTCCTGAGTGCCGGCTACGCCTTCAATTCGTCGAGCAGCTTTTCGAAACGCCGGTCGGGGCACAGCCAGATCGCGGCCACCAGCACGTACAGGCCGCCCGAGATCCAGGGCTGAACGAAGGCAAGTGGAATCGCGGCGACGTAAATCGCGACCGAGATCTTTCCCTTGAAGTCTTTCCCCAGCGCCCTGGCGAGCGGCGAATCCTTGCCGTGCGAGGCGAGAAGCACGAGCGTCAGGATGGTGTACGCGCACGCCGCGCCGAGGAGCACGACCCCATAGGCCGCGACGGTTACCGCCGCGAAGTGATTTTCGTCCATCCACCCCGTGACGAACGGCACGAGCGACAGCCAGAACAGCAGATGCAGATTGGCCCACAGCGTCGCGCCGTTCACGTGATGGACCGCATGGAACATATGGTGGTGGTTGTTCCAGTAGATGCCGGTGAACACGAAGCTCAGCACGTAGCTCAGGAACACCGGGAGGAGCGGCGCGAGCGCTTTCGGGTCGGCGTCGTGCGGAACCTTGAGCTCCAGCACCATGATCGTGATGATGACCGCGATCACGCCGTCGGTGAAGGCTTCCAGCCGTCCCTTGGTCATGCCTTGCGCCTCCTGACTTGAAGGCAACCGGCGCTGCGCAACTTTATCGCTCAGCGTCCGTGTTGATGGCTGCGGAGTATGTGCTTGACATGCTCGTGGTGCAAGCGGAGCAGCCTCGTGGTGATAACCTTCGTAAGGACGTGGCGAGCGGAAAGCCATATCCAGTCGTCGCCCTTACCCGAGGATCACGCGCACCTTGTGGACTTGACCATCATCCACGAGCGGAACTCGCGTCAGGCCGTCCGGCAGCGTCTTGCCGTCCAGCTCGGCTTTAGCGACTCCACGATTGACGCCGTGGGGGTTCTCGACCGCGATCTCGTAGCGCGCGGAGTGATATTGGTAGACGATCTCGAATCGGGGCCACTCCCGGGGTATGCAGGGCGCGAGGAGCAGGAACTCTCCCTGCAGGCGAAAACCGAGGATCGCTTCGATGCCGACCCGGTACAGGCACCCGGCCGAGCCGGTGTACCAGGTCCATCCGCCGCGCCCGACGTGCGGAGCGACCGAATAGACATCGGCGGCGACGGCGTAGGGCTCGACCTTGTAGCGCTGCACGTCGGCTCGTGTGCTCGTGCGGCGGATCGGATTCATGAGCGAGAACACCTCGGCGGACTTGTCTCCCTGGCCGAGGGCGGCAAAGGCAATCACCGACCACGTGGCGGCATGGTTGTATTGGCCGCCGTTTTCCCGAATGCCGGGCGGATAGCCCTTGATATATCCGGGATCGAGCAGCGTCCGATCGAAGGGCGGCGTGAACAACAAAGCCAGACCCCCGTCGCCGCGAATGAGCTGCTGGTCCACGGCGGCCATGGCACGCAGGGCACGAGCCGGATCCGCTGCCCCGGAGATCACGCCCCAGGACTGCGCAATCGAGTCGATCCGGCATTCATCGCTCGTGGACGAGCCGAGCGGGGTTCCGTCGTCGAAATAGCCGCGCCGGTACCAATCGCCATCCCAACCGTCTTGCTCGAGTGAGATTTGGAGGGCAGCGGCGTGCGCCAGCCACTTCGCGGCGCGCGCCTCTTCACCTCGAGCTTTCGCCAAAGGCGCGAACGCTGCAAGCGTCGCGTGCAGGAACCAGCCGAGCCAGACGCTTTCCCCTTTACCCCTCTCGCCGACCCGGTTCATGCCGTCGTTCCAGTCGCCTGCGCCGATCAACGGCAAGCCGTGTTCGCCGATGGCGAGACTCTGGTCGAGCCCACGCGCGCAATGCTCGAACAGGGAAGCACTCTCGTCCGCGATCATGGGCTGGAAATAGGCATCGTGTTCTCCGGGCTGCAGCACCTGGCCTTCGAGGAATGGAACGGGCTCGTCCAGCACCGCGATGTCGCCGGTCGTCTCGACATAGTGTGCGGCGGCGTAGGCGAGCCATATCCGATCGTCGGAAACGCGGGTGCGGACGCCGTGGCCGGAGTGCGGCAGCCACCAATGCTGGACATCGCCCTCGACGAATTGCCGGGCAGCGGTGCGCAGGAGATGCTCGCGCGTCAGCGCCGGTCGCGACAGGGCGAGCGCCATGCCGTCCTGGAGCTGGTCGCGGAATCCGTAAGCGCCGCTCGCCTGATAGAACGCCGCTCGCGCCCACACGCGGCAGGCGAGCGTCTGATAGAGCATCCAGCGATTGAGCATGATGTCCATGGACCGGTCAGGCGTTTTCACCTGGACGGTGCCGAGCACATCGTCCCAATACCCGACGACCTCGCGCAGGACCGCGTCGAGATCGGCCGCCCGGTAGCGGGCGATCAAGGATTTCGCATCGGCCGCTGTCGCCGCCTCACCGAGGAAGAAGACGATTTCCACCGTGCCGCCCGGCTCGAGCTCGAACGGGGTTTGCAGAACGCCGCAGGGATCGAGGCCTGCACCGACCCGCTGTGAGAGGAGTGCTTTCCCCGCAAGTGCGGCCGGGTTGTCGAGCGCGCCATTGCGTCCCAGGAATTCCCGCCGGTCGCCGGTCCAGTGGGTCTGTCGTCCTCCTAGGTCCGCAAAGGCGACACGGGAACCGAACGTCATGTTCCAGGGGTTGCGCGCGAGCATCGCGCCGGTCTCCGGATCGAGTTCCGTCACGACCGAAAGTGCGGACGCGCCGCGGGACGGGCCGAGCACCCACTCCACATAGGCCGTGACCGAAAGCCGCCGGGATCGCCCCGACGTGTTCCGGATCGTCAGCCGTGAGATCTTGATCGGATCATCGAGCGGCACGTATTGGAGGAGATCGAGCGCGACACCGTGCGCGGTGTGCTCGAACCGGCTGTAGCCCTGACCGTGCCTGGCGATATAGGTCGCGGCCTCGTCACGGATCGGCAGGGCCGTCGGGCCCCAAAGCTCGCCGGACTCCTCGTCGCGCAGATAGATGACCTCGCCCGGCCGATCGGTGACCGGGTCGTTCGACCAGGGCGTGAGCTGGTTCTCGCGACTGCCGAGCGACCAGGTGTAGCCGCTGCCCTCGACCGCGACTTGAAAGCCGAACGAGGGATTGGCGATGACATTGATCCACGGGGCCGGTATCGACCGCCCGGCGCCGAGGATCGTCACGTACTCCCGTCCGTCCGCGGCGAAACCGCCGAGCCCATTGAAGAATTCGAGGTTCGGCGGCACCGGAACGGTCTGCGGCACGTCCGCGGGCGGCACGCGCCTCGGCGGCGCGAATTTTGCCGGCGGTGCGGTGGTGTCCGCTTCCTGGAGACGGTTGAGCTGTTCCGACAGCGTTCCGTGTCGTCCGACCAGCACGGCCCGGGCCATCGAGAGAAGCAGGGCGCGTGTCTCCGCCGAAATGAGATCCGCGCGCAACACGAACACGGCGCCACGCGCGATGTCCGCTCCGATCTGCGGTCGGGACTGGCTCGTCCGAACCAGTGTCTCCAGGGCGATCTGAAGGTCCTGGATATAGGAGGATGCGCGTTCGTTCAGGATCACGAGATCCACGGCGAGCTGCTTCATCCGCCAGTATTCACGGGCTCGCAGCAACTGGCGGACGATGGCGACCTCTTCGATGTTGTCGATCCGCACCAGAACGATCGGGATGTCGCCGGAAATGCCCTGGGCCCAGAGTGCCGACGGCCCGCCGCCACCGCGGCGTATGGCCTCCGACGACGGACGCATCGACGGATCGGCGTAGAGCACCTGGCCTGCGAGACGCTGAAACAGGCTCGCCTGATCCCGATCGACGCCGAGATGACTCAACTGCACTTGCACCTGGGTCCACGCCAATGTGGCCGCGCGGTCGAAGGCCGTCGTGTCGTGATGCTTGTCGGCCAGGTCCAGCACGTCGCCGCGGGACGACGCGACGACCGTCCAGAATGCGATGCGCACTGTCCTGCCCGGCGGAACCCGCACGCGGCGGCGAAGCGCGAACACGGGATCGAGGACGGTGCCGACGGTATTGGAAAGCGGCCGGCCATCCATCACGGCGATCGGCGAGCGAACTTCGCGTCCGCGGCCGAGGAAACGGGCCCGGTCGGTTTCGATCTCCGGCTCGCCCACCGTCTCGCCTTCGACGACGGCAAGATGCGCCGCCCAGATTTCGGGCTCGGCGGGCGAGCGACGCCGCCGCGTCGCCAGGATGGCGCCGATCTTGGCGAGATATTCGGTTTGCACGAAAAGTTTGGAAAAGACCGGGTGCGTCGTGTCTGCTGCGGGGGGCGCCAGCACCAGCTCTGCGTAGGAGGTGAGCTCGATATCCCGGTCCCGATTGCCCGCATTCGCGACGGATACGCGGCGGACTTCGGCGTTGTCCTCCGGCGAGACGACAACGTCGAGGGTCGTGGTGATCGTTCCGTCGCGCCGGGCGAACTCGGCGCGATCCTCGGTGAACGTTACGTCGTAACTGTCCGGTTCGACGCCGCTCGGCTGATAGCCCGCGGACCACAGCTCGCCGCTCTCCACGTCGCGCAGGAACACGTAGGCGCCCCAGTCGTCGCGGGTGACGTCTTCGCGCCAGCGCGTGATCGCAGAATCGCCCCAGCGGCTGTATCCGGAACCGGCGCCCGTCAGCATCACCGTATACCGGCCGTTCGAAAGCAGGTGCGCCTCCGGCGTGGCGCCGTGCGCGGAGCGGAGCCGCCGCACCGCAGGGAGCTCCAGGTCGCGGACCGTCGCTGCGGTCTCGACTTCCTCCGCCCTGGGATGAGCGACCGCGACATCGCGCGGCGTGCGTTCCTGCAACAGAAGCTCCGTCGCCTGCACGATCGGCTCGGCATGAAACCGTGCCCGCATCTTCCCGTCGAGGAGACCGTTGGCGATGGCGACCACCGTCATGCCCTGATGGTGCGCCAGGAAGGCGCGGATGATCGCGACATCTTTCCCCTCGGGCAGACGCGTGCGTGTGTAATCCAGCGCCTCGTAGAAGCCGTAGCGGCCCCGCGCGCCCAGGGCGGCGAGTCGGGCGAAGTTACGCGCCGCCGCTCCCGGATCGACCATGGCCGCGAGCGCCGTCGCGTAGGGCGCGACGACGGCGTTCTGGCTGAGGCCGCGTTTCAAACCCAGACCCGGGACTCCGAAGTTCGAATATTGATAGGTGAGCTCCAGGTTGCGGACGTTGTAGGCGGATTCCGAAATCCCCCAGGGCACGCCGAGCGCGGCGCCATAGGCGATCTGCCGGCGGACCACGAAACGGCTCGTCTGCTCGAGCAGGCTGCCGGCCGGTGCGCGCATGACCAGCGACGGCATCAGATACTCGAACATCGATCCCGACCAGGAGACGAGCGCCGCGCCGCGTCCGATCGGCGTGACGGCGCGCCCGAGCCGGAACCAGTGCCGCGAGGCGACTTCGCCCTTGGCGATCGCCACGAAGCTCGCAAGGCGCGCCTCGGAGGCGAGCAGGTCGTAGCAGCTCGGGTCGAGATTGCCCTCCGCGACCCGATAGCCGATCGAGAGGAGCTTGCGCTCCGGGTCGAGGAGAAAGCCGAACTCCATCGCGCCGGCCATGGCCCGCGCCGTCGCCTCGAGCGTCGCCAGGCGCCGTTCCAGGGAGTGGGCGGCGTCGGCGCTCTGGGTAAGGTCACGACGGTGACTCTCGATCGCCCCCAGAGTCGCCTCGACCCAGAACAGCATTTCGGCGCTGGCATCGTCGCCGCGTTCGCTCGCCAGCGTCCGGGCGATGTCGACCATGGTCGCGGCCTGAGGTGCGAGCTCCTCCAGTCGTGCTGCGAGTGCCTCCGTTGGTGGGTGTTGGAGAAGCGGGTCTTGACGGAGCGCGGCGGTGAGCGCATCGAGTGCATCGCCAAGCTGGTGCCGCGTGATCGTCTGCGTCCGCCGGTCGTCGGGAAGTCCTTGCAAGGTTTCGCGCGTGAGGTTCAGGCCGTCTTCGATGCCGGCAAAAATTGCTGGACCTGCCATCGGGCGGTCGATCCACTCCCGACAAGCATTCGCAAGAGCGATCAGGTGCCCGGCCAGATTGCCGCTATCCACCGATGAGACGTACTGCGGGTCCAACGGGCGAAGATCCCGCGTGTCGTACCAGTTATAGAAGTGGCCGCGGAACCGCTGCAGGCCGCCCATCGTCGCGAGCGTCGCTTCCAGCCGGTCGGCGGTCTCGGTCGTCCCCGCCCAGCCGAAGTCGCGGGCGCTGACCGCGGAGAGCAGGTAGACGCCGAGATTGGTGGGAGAGGTCCGGTGCGCAACCGTGGGCCAGGGGTCTTCCTGGAAATTGTCCGGCGGCAGCATATGGTCCGCTGCTGTCACGAAGGTCTCGAAGAAGCGCCAGGTGCGGCGCGCGACCAGCCGCAAAGCGCGGGCGTCCGCAGCCGAGACCGGCAGGCGCCCCGCCACGAGCGGCGACAGGCTCGTCCATCGAGCGATGGCGGGCGATGCGATCCAGGCGATCACGAACGGCGCCGCCACCGGCCAAGCGTCGTTCCCGATCCACCAGACGACGATCGCGGCAACGATGCCGATGGCGACGCCACCGCTCATCTGCCGATAGAACCCGGGGAGATCGAGCCGGGGGCTCACCATCGCCTGACCTGCGGTGACCCAGTCGAGCAGATGTCGGTGGCTCACGAGCAGACGAAACAGCGTTCTTCCGATTGCATCGGCCATCAACCAGGCTTGATGCGCGAGGAACACGGCGAGCAATGCGGTCTGGGACAAGGCGAGCCGAACATCCGCGGCGAGACCGCGCAGGTGGCTGCGTGCCGTGACCCGGGCACGTCGCGGCACGATCGCGGCGAGAACGGGGAGCAGCGTCGCCAACGCAATCGTAGACAGCACGAAACCGGTCCAGACGACGGCGGCCTGCAGAGGCAGCGCCCATCCCGCCAACAAGGCGAGGACGCTTGTCGGCGCCGACAGTGACCGCCGCAGGTTATCCAGCATCTTCCAGCGGCCGATCAGTGGCAGCGCGCTTGCGCATTGATGATCGCTCGCGCCCCGATCATCCGCGGAGGCACGGCCGCGACCGAGAATCCACGGCAGCAATTGCCAGTCGCCGCGCGCCCAGCGGTGCTGGCGTGCGGCGGCGACGTCGTAGCGTGATGGAAACTCCTCGACGACCTCGATATCTGAAACCAGGCCGGCGCGGGCGAAGGTCCCCTCGAAAAGGTCGTGACTGAGCAGCGTGCTTTCGGGCACGCGGCCGTCGAGCGCGGCTTCGAAGGCATCCACTTCGTAGATGCCCTTGCCGGTATAGGAGCCTTCGCCGAAGAGATCCTGATACACGTCGGACACGGCAGAGGCGTAAGGATCGATGCCGCTCATGCTGGAGACGATGCGCTGGAACAGCGACCCCTCGCGACCGATCGGCAGCGAAGGCGTAACGCGCGGCTGCAACACGCCATAGCCTTCGACGACGCGTCGCGTGCCGGCATCAAACCGCGGATGGTTGAGCGGGTGCGCCATCTTGCCGACCAGCCGGCGGGCCGTTTCCCGCGGCATCCGGGTATCCGCGTCGAGCGTGATGACGTAACGAACACCGGCAGGTGGAGCGGGCAGCCTCCCGCCGATGCTGAGAAACGTCGTATCGGTCGCACCGCGGAGCAGCCGGTTCAACTCGTGGAGCTTGCCGCGTTTGCGTTCCCACCCGATCCACCGCTTCTGTCCTTCGTTCCAGACCCGCCGGCGATGGAGCAGCAGGAAGCGGCTCCCCCCGGCTGCCGGTCCATAACGGCGATTCAGGCGGGCGATGCCCGCGGCGGCCGCCTCCAGAAGCTCGTCATCTCCGTGGACGGTCTCGGTCGCGGCGTCGGTCCAGTCCGAGAGCAGTGCGAAATGAAGCTCGCCGTCCGGGTTTGCAAGGTGGTGGATCTCAAGGCGCTCGATTTGCTCTTCGAGAGCGGCCTGCGTCGTGAGAAGGATCGGGACGGCGACTATTGTGCGCAGGTGCGACGGTACGCCGTTGCGGAGCTCCAGGCCCGGCAGGATCGTCGCGCCGAACCCTCTCGTGACGCTGCGGTTCACGAGCGCCATCGCGGCATCGATCGACGGGATCAGCCCGAGAAACGCGAGGAGACCGAGCCACCGGCCGCCGATTCCCGCTTCGGCCAGCGCAAACAACGGCAAGGAGAGAAGGATCGCAGCGATCATGATGACGCCGCCGATATAGCCGCCGATGCCGATCCTTGCATTGAAACGACCGAGCCAGCTCCGTAAGGGAGCGCGAAATCCGACGGTCGCCTCGAACGCGCGACGCCCCCCGCCGATCAGGTGATAACCGGGATCGCGCTTGCGGCCATTTGGATCGCGCTCCCCGCGATGAACACCGTCGCCTAGTGCCTGACGCTCTGGATCGTTTGTCGCCAGAAGAGCTGCTCGCGCAATCTCCAGTTCCGTCAGTTTCGAGCCCCGCGCCAGCTCCTCGATCGCGCTGCGGTAAAGATTGCGCGTCGGAAAATCCATGTCCGCGAAGCCGCTGCCCGAGCGCAGCGTTTCGTCGACGAGACTGACGTTCTCGAACAGCTCCGCCCAGTCGACGTCGGAGATCAGGCGCATGCTCGTGATGAGGTTGCGCACCGTCACGTTCGCGGCACCTTGTCTTTGGTGCTCGTCGTGCACGATCTCGTCGGCAGTCGTTCCCTGTGCCGCCAGGCGCTCCTCGAGCCACATCAGCGCCCGCGTGACCTTCGGATCCTGGTCCCGCAGCCGTTGCACGAGCTGGACAGCGAAGGCCCCCGGCAAGGGTGCCTGTTCGTAATGCTGAAAGACCGGGCGGATCGGCTCGACCGGGTGCGCGTTCGCGCCGAGGAGCCGGTCGGCCAGGGCGTCCGCTTCCTGGCGCGCGGCGCGGCTCGCCACGATGCGCCTCGCCCCGCGTCGAAGATTCTCCACGAGCACGATCCGCAGCGTGATCGCGACCGCCCATAATTCCCCGATCGTCAGCGGCTGAACGCGCTGGTAGGCGCGCACGAACCGGCGCAGCATCTCGGGGTCGAAGCGGCTGTCCGTATGAGCAACAAAGGCCCAGGCCACGCCGAAGACCTGCGGATAGCCGGCGAAAGGTCCGGTGGTCAACTTCGGCAACTGCCGATAGTAGCCAGGCGGCAGATCGTCGCGAATTTCGCGGATCTGCCCTTCGACGAGGTGGTAGTTGTCGAGCAGCCACTCGGCGGCCGGTGTAATGGCACGACCCGCGCCAACCGCGCTTGCAATGGCGCGATACGCGTCGAGTAGAACCGACTCGTTGTCCCTCAGGCGAGCGGCGAGGGATCGCCCGGTCGTCGGCCTCGCGGCGACGGGTTGGGCCGCTGCAAGGCTCTCGGCATGCTGCTCGAGACGCTCGATACTGAAGAGCTCCTCGCGGATGGACTCTTCGTTGTCCCATGGTGCAGCCTGCGACCCGCGTCCGAAGGCGCGAAGAATCGCCGATTTCAATTTGGCCTTTCTGCCCCGCGCGCGATCGTTCTGCGTCACCGGCGTGTGCCGCTTGCCGGTGCGCGTCCGCGCGGACGCAACAGGAAACCGAGGATCCGGTCGAGGTCCTGACGCACTGCACCCGGGCGCCAAAGGCCGGTTGTGCGCCCACCACGCCGCCGCCTCCTCGATTTGCGCTAAAGCACCTTGGGAAACCTTTGATCCGGAGCGGCGAAGTCACCCGAAGCGACGCAGCTGTTCCCGGAGTTGTTCCCAGGAAACGACCTCACCACGCTCAGCCTGGGCAATGGCGGCAAGCAGTGCCTGCTCTTCCTCAGGCGACACGTCAAAGGTCTCGTCGTCTTCGCGAGCAACCACGGTGACAACCGAACCTTCCGCCAAGGCCTCGCCCTTTAGAATGATTTTTCCGTCAACAACTTTTCCGGTAGCGACTTTCATAGACGAAATGATACTCCGCTCAGCACGGTCGTGTTTGATGACGCCGAACCTCTGAAACGAACCTACACCGGCTTTCCGCCCACCAGCGCGTGCGCCGACCAAGGACTAAAGATCGGCGGCCAATTCCCGCGTGAGCCGGGCCGCGGGTATTTCCTTGCATCCGCCGGCGTTCTGGCCGGACCAGAGCGGAGAGAAATCGCCGGCGCCTTCGCTTTCGGCCCTGGCGCGCAAGGGGGCGATGGCGGCGGTGGCCAGGGGAAACGCGGGCACAGCGTCGCTGATCGGGCCGAGCGCTCTCATCGCATGGTTCACGATTCCGCGGGCGGGCCGGCCCGTGAAGAGGTTCGTGAGCGCGGTGTGGCGCGCGGCCTCGCTCTTCAGCGCCGCGCGATGCACCGCGCTCGTGGTGGCTTCCGGGCAAAGCAGATAAGCCGTTCCGATCTGCACGCCGGCCGCGCCGAGCGCCATGGCCGCCGCGACGCCCCGTGCATCGGCGATGCCGCCCGCGGCGATGACCGGGAGCTTCACCGCGCGCACGACTTGCGGCAGCAGCGCAAACGTGCCGAGCTGGGTGCTCAGATCATCCGAAAGGAACATGCCGCGATGCCCGCCCGCCTCCAAGCCTTGCGCGATGACGGCATCGACCCCGTGCGCCTCGAGCCAGAGCGCTTCTTCGACGGTGGTCGCCGAAGAGAGGACCTTCGAGCCCCAGGCTCTTGCCCGCGCCAGCAATTGCGCCGGCGGCAAGCCGAAATGGAAGCTCACCACGGCTGGCTTGAATTCACTCAGCACGTCGGCGGCTTCGGCGCTGAAGGGCGCGCGTCCCGGCCCGGCGGGAACGCTCTCCGGATCGATCCCATATTTTTTGTAGAAAGGCGAAAGCGCCGCCCGCCAGGCCGCCTCGCGCTTCGCGTCCGGGGTGGGCGGAGTGTGGCAAAAGAAGTTCACGTTGAAAGGTCTGCCGGTCTGCGCCTTGATCTTCGCGAGCTCGCCGCGCATGGCATCGGGGCCGAGCATGGCGCAGGGCAGCGAGCCCAGGCCGCCTGCGTTCGACACGGCCGCCGCCAGCGCGTGGCCTTGCACGCCCGCCATGGGCGCCTGGATGATCGGAAGCTCGATGCCGAGGAGCTCGGGCAGTTTCATCGTCTGATAAAGGCTGCAACAACGACAGGCGCGGTCACTGCGTGAGTCCGAGCACCGCGCAAGCGGTTGTTGATCGTTACGGCGTCAGCACCACAACCCCATCCGCGTTGCTGCCCATCCGGTCGATCGCCTTTTGCACGAAGCCCGACGCCTTCACGTCGGCGATGAATTCCCTGCAGAATTCGACCACGGCCGCGGACTGGCCCTTCGGGTATCCGATCGCGATCGGGACGTTGTAATAGCTGCCCGGCAGGATGCGCGATCCCGGCAGGCCCGCCTGCGCCCTCGCCAGCATCGGCACCACATGGCTGAACACGTCGGCCCGGCCGGCGACGAGCATGTCGACCGCCGGTTGCGGCGTCTCGACCGGCACCCGGATCAAGGTTGCCTTGGTGATGATCTTGTCCAGATGCTCGCCTTGCGCGCTGCGCGCCGGGACGACGATGCGCACGCCGGGCTGGTCCACCTCGGAAATGCTCCTGATCGGCGAGGCGGCCGGCACCAGGAACGTGGTCTGCAGGCCGATGACGACGGGCCCGAAATCGAAAACTGCAGCGCGATCCTTGGTGATCCCGATGAACGCCACATCGACTTTGCCGGCGCGGAACGCTTCGATCATGTCCGCCGGATTGTGGATGCGGACGAGCTCGTGCGGCACCGAGATGCGGCGCGCGAGCTCGATGCCGAGCTCCGGGCTCCATCCCTTGAGCTCGCGCCCGTCCTCGTTCGCGAAATACGACAGCATCAGCACGGCGACGCGGAGCTTGCCGGTCGGCGCAAGCTGTTTGGCGACCTCGGCGTTCGCCGCCGTTTGCGCGGCACCTTGGCCGGTCAGTCCAAACGTCGATGTTGCGAGCGCAAGCGTCGCGAGCAATGGCGATACGCGTTTCATGGTGATTTCTCCCGCTAGGCCCGTCAGGCGGGCTCCAAGCCACCGCCGGAATGTCGATGCGCGCCATCACAGCGTGGCGGCGCGCACATTATAAGACGGGACGGGTCGATTTTCCGCTGCGATCGGCAACGGGGCAGTGTCATTGGCTGAGTGCCCAAAGCGCAATTATCCGAGGTCAGCCTTGCCGATCACGCGTCCGGCTCCCAGAGGCGCTTGCGAAAGTAGTCCCGCCAGCCCTCGGGAAGCGCGGAAAGAGTTGCATTCGGCGAGAGGTTGCTGTCAGTCATTGGATAGAAAGCAATGGTGACCTATTCGCGTCGAGGATGCCATCGGCAGTCTGCTCTCGACTCAAAGCGGCATCCACACGCATGCACGCCGGGGAGCTCAGACGGCCCAATAGGGCTACTGCTCGAGCTTGATGTCGGCATCGCGGATGAGTTTGCCGAAGCGGTCGAAGTCGAACCTGTTCAGGGCGGCGAATTGTTCCGAGGTCAGGTTTCCCGGCTCGCCGCCGAGGCCCACCAGGCGCTTTTCAACGTCGGGCAGTTTCAGGATTTTCATGGTCTCGGCATAGAGCCTTGCCACCGTTTCCTTGGGTGCGCCGGCAGTAACGAAAAGGCCGTACCAAGTGGTCATTTCGACGCCCGGCACGCCCGCCTCGGCGAGTGTGGGCACATTGGGCAGCTCGGCTGCGCGCTTGGGGGTCATCACCGCCAGCGCCTTGACCTTGCCGCTTCTGATGAAACTCATCGCCGAGGACGTGGTGTCGAAATCGAGCTGGATCTGGCCGCCGACGAGGTCGGCCAGTGCCGGCGCCGAGCCCTTGTAGGGGATGTGGACGATTTTCGTGCCGGTGGCGAGGGCGAAGGCTTCACAGGCAAGGTGTTGGGTGCTGCCGGTGCCCGAGGAACCGCAGGAGAAGCTGTCGCGCTTCGCCTTCATCAGCGCCACCAGCTCATTGATGTTGGATGCGGCGACCTGCGGTCCGACCACCACCACGTTGGGCACAACGACGATCAGCGCCACCGGAATCAGGTCCTTGATCGGATCGAAACGGAGCTTCATCAGATGCGGGGCGATGGCCTGGGCGGTGTTGGTGGCGAGCAGCAGCGTGTGGCCGTCGGGCGTCGCCTTGGCGGTCAGCTCGGCGGCGATGGTGTTCGCCGCGCCGGGCCGGTTCTCGACGATGAAAGGCTGGCCGAATACGCCCTGGTATTTCTCCGCGAGTATGCGCGCGATGATGTCGGTGCCCCCGCCGGCGGAGGCCCCGACCATGATGCGCACCGGCTTGGCCGGCCAGGACTGGGCTGTGGCAGGACTCAAGACAAGGTTCGAGACAAGGCAGAGCAATAGTGCAGGGAACAGTTTGCGCAGCATGGTTGAATCCTCTACTGGGAACACTCTCGTGTAGCGTGCAGTCGCGGGCGCGAACGGATTTGATTTTCACTTCAGACCATCACGGTAGGTGCGACCCATGCGGCAGGCGATGGCAAATGCGTTGGCGGTAGCATCGACATTCGCCCGGCCCTGGCCCGCGATGTCGTAGGCGGTGCCGTGCGCGGGCGTGGTGATCGGGATCGGCAACCCGCCCTGCACCGTGACGCCCTGGGAGAAACCCATCAGCTTGATCGCGATCTGGCCCTGGTCGTGGTACATCGTGACTACCGCGTCGAAGTGGCCGTCGCGCGCCTTGAGAAAGATGGTGTCGGCCGGAAACGGCCCCTGCACCGGCAGGCCCTGGGCGTTTAGCGCACGCACCGCCGGCTCGATGATCTCGATCTCTTCTCGCCCGCAGGTGCCGCCTTCGCCGCCGTGGGGGTTGAAGGCGGCGACCGCGACGCGCGGCTGCGCCACGCCATTGGCCCGCAGTGATCGGTAGATCAATCGCGCGGCGTCGATGACACGAGACTGGTCGAGGTATCCGGGCACATCCTTGAGCGGCACGTGCGATGAGACGCGCGCGGTCCACAGGCCGCCGAGCGTGTTGAACTCGCAAAAGTAGCCGGTGACGCCGAGGCGTTCGGCAAAGTGGTGCAACTCGTCTTCGTGTTTCAGGCCGCCCTGCTTCATGGCGTGCTTGTTCAGCGGCGCGAAGCAGATGGCGTCGATCTCGCGCGCTTGGGCCGCGTCCATGCAGGCATCGAGTACCTTCAGCACGGACGCGCCACCCGGCGCCTCCGCCTGCCCCCGGCGTATCTGGCCTGGCTGCACGGTGTCCATCGCCAGGAAGGCCGCGCGGGAGAGGTCGGCGCGCGCACGCGCTTGCGCGAGGCTCGCTACCGGCGTCGTCTCGACGCGGCGGCGCGCGATCATCTGCCCGTCTTCCCACAGCCAGGGGTCGCCGACCAGCACCACGTTGGCCTGGGCGCAGGTGGCCGGGTCGGCTAGCAGCTTGGCGATCAGCTCCGGACCGATGCCCGCGGGATCACCGAGCGTCACCGCGACCACCGGCGGTTCACTCAAGTTCATCGACTTCGGCTGTCATGAGTTTAGTTCGCCATTTTCCTCGGGGTTTCTCGTTCACAGGTTCGACCTTGGATAAAGCCAGTCCTTGAACAGCCGGGTGAGCCGCGGGGCGACGACATAGCTCATGGTCGGCACGACCAGCGCGGTCACCGCAAATACCTTCAGGATTGCGGGTGTGCCGGACGGCAGGATCCAGTTGAACAATTCCGCGTAGAGATACACGAGCGGAAAGATGCCCAGCCACGACACGAACGTCATCTTGGCGCGCGGGGGAGGGCGCAGGGCGGGCTGCGCGGGAAGCGTGAACCAGGTTTCCAGGCCGGTCAGGACATCGTAGCGCGGTCCGCCTTGAGTGTAGCGGTTGGCCTCGGAAACCAGGCGAGCGTACTCGGCCGACTCTTCCCACGCGCGCAGATGCTCGCAGGAATCGAAGCGGTACACCATGCGGAATCCCGGTTGGGCCGGGAGCGACGGCCGCGTCACCGTCACGCCGAGATGTCCGCGAAACCGCAGTGCCGCGGCGATGAGGTTCCTGATCGCCTGTTCCAGTTGCGCGTTCATTCCCTCGCGCGGAATCCTGTCGATCACCTTCGTGACCGAAGTGTCGTCTCGCGCCGTGCCGAAAGTTTCGGGCGAAGCATTTTCCATGGTGACACCCTTATCAGGAAGGCGTGATTCCAGGTCGACGCCTCGGAAGGCACGCGCGCATATGGTAGCCCCGCGCGACGGAATCTTCACGGGACCGCCCCCGCCTGTCCGAAATCCACGGTCCTGTAACCGTTGCCACGGGACACCGCCGTCTGATCTAAACTGAACGGATGCAAAGTCCTCTCGGGCTCGCGCCATTTTGACGTTCGGAGCATCCGACTTGAAGGGCGCATTTGCATTTCGCGTGCTGGGCAGTGCTTGCCTCGCGCTTGCCGTCCAGGCGGGAGCGCAGGAAACCGCCTGGCGGGTGAGCGTCGGCGGCGGACTGGTCAGCGCGCCTAAATTCCCTGGCGCGGACAGCCAGACAATCCTCGCCTTGCCGTTCGTGGCGGCGAGTTATGGCCGCTTTTTCTTCGGCGCGGACCCCGGCGCGGCGAGCTTGGGCGGCGTGGGCGTCAATCTTTACCGGGATTCGCACTGGCGTCTGGCCGCCGCGCTCTCGGCGGGCCTCGCGAGAAGAAAGGAGTCCGACGATCCGCGGCTGCAGGGCCTGGGCGTTGTCAACCGCACCGTCTCGGCCGGTGTGGGCGCGGCCTACACCCAAGACTGGTTCACGCTGCGCACGAGCGTGCTCACCGATATCCTCAATCGGGGCCACGGCACGCTCGCGCGCGTCGACACGCTCGGACGTTACCGGTCCGATGAGCAGTTGACCTTGTTTGCCGGGCCCGGGCTCACTTGGGCCGACAGTCGTTACACGCAGACGTTCTTCGGCGTCGACGCCAATCAAAGCGCGGCCTCGGGACTGCCGCAATTCGACACGCACGCCGGCCTGAACAGCGTGCGCTTCTCGCTCGGCGCCGGCTACCGGTTCGATCGCCACTGGGGCGCGGGCGTGTTCGGCTCGATCTCGAGACTGCAGGGCGACGCGGTTTCGAGCCCTATCACCGAGGACAAGTCGCAATACTTTGTCGGCGCCGTCGTGTCCTACCGGTTCGGCAACGCTTCCGGTCTCCAGGAACCCGGAGGGTTCGTGTACGGCGGTGAGTGAATGGCGCGGGCCGCAAACGACGCCGAGCCCGCCCTCGTGCGCCGAAGCGCTCAAAACGCGCAAGCGCAGCCGCCGAAGCCGGATGGCTGGCCCCGGGGATCGAGCAATGAGCAGCGCGGCGCCTTTGCCGTGCGCGGCTGCATCGCGGCTTTCCTCATCAGGGGCGCGCCGTAGCCTCCGTAGGCGGCGACCGGGGACCATTCCGGACTGACCGGCAGCGGCGGCGGAGAGAAATCCTTGAACTCGGCCGCGGCGTATACCGGCTTTCCGCCCACGATCGTGAGCACCGATTCAAGGCCCCTGATCTCTTCCTCGGGAATCGAGAAGTAATCCGCGGACAGCACCGCGCAATCCGCGAGCTGTCCCGGCGCGAGCGCGCCCTTTCTCCCGTCCTCGCTCGAGAACCAGCTGCTGCCGACCGTCCACAGGCGCAGGGCTTGCATGCGCTCGAGGCGGTTTGCGTCTGTATACACCTGCGTTCCGCCGACGGTCTTGCCCGAGATCAGCCAGTAAAGGGACACGAACGGGTTGTAGCTCGCGACCCGCGTCGCGTCGGTGCCGGCGCCGACCGGGACGCCGGCGGCGAGCATCCGCTTGATCGGCGGGCTATGTTCGGCTTGCGCTATTCCGTAGCGGCCGATGAACGTTTCGCCCTGGTACGCCATGCGGTGCTGCACGGCGATGCCGCCGCCCAGCGCGCGGATGCGGTCGATGTTGCGCGGCGAGATGGTCTCGGCGTGATCGATGATCCAGTGCAGTCCGTCGAAGGGCACTTCGCGATCGACCGCCTCGTAGACGTTCAGCGCGCGCCCTATGGTCTGGTCGTAGGTGGCGTGCAGGCGAAACGGCCAGCGGTTCCGCGCGAGCAGCTTCACCACCGCCGTCAGATCGGCCTCCATGTTGGCGGGCATGTCGGGCCGCGGCTCGAGAAAGTCTTCGAAGTCGGCCGCCGAGTACACCAGCATCTCGCCGGCGCCGTTGATGCGGTACAGGTCGTCGCCCTGGCCCGGCTTTACCGTTTTCGCCCAGTTGGAGAAATCCTCCAGCTCCTGCTTCGGGCGCTGCGTGAACAGGTTCGCAGCGAGCCGCACGCTCAGTTGATCGTTTTTATGCAGCTCGGTGACGACCTGGTAATCCTGCGGGTAGTTCTGAAAGCCTCCGCCGGCGTCGATTACGCTGGTGATCCCGAGCCGGTTCAGCTCGCGCATGAACTGCCGGGTCGAATTGAGCTGCTGCTCGTAGGGCAGCTTCGGTCCTTTGGCGAGCGTCGAGTAGAGGATGAAGGCGCTGGGCCTGGCGATCAGGAGGCCCGTCGGATTGCCCGCCTTGTCGCGCTGGATCTCGCCTGCCGGCGGATCAGGTGTATCGCGGGTATAGCCCACGGCGCGCAACGCGGCGCGGTTGAGCATCGCGCTCGCGTAGAGGTGCAGCACGAACACCGGCGTGTCGGGCGCGGCCGCGTTCAGCTCATCCAGGGTCGGCATGCGCTTCTCGGTGAACTGGAATTCGGACCAGCCGCCGATCACGCGCACCCATTGATTCGGCGGCGTGCGCCGCGCCTGCTCGCGCAGCATGTGCATCGCGTCGGCGAGCGACGGCACGCCGTCCCAGCGCAGCTCGAGGTTGTAGTGCAGGCCCCCGCGAATCGGGTGCGAGTGCGAATCGATCAGACCGGGGATCACCGTGCGGCCGTTGAGCTCGATCACGCGGGTCGCGGGGCCGCGATGGGCCATCACCGTCGCGGTGTCGCCGGTTGCGTGAATGCGGCCGTCCTTGATCGCGAGCGCGTTAACGAACGATTGGCGGTCGTCCTGCGTTGCGATGCGGCCGTTCACGAGGAGGAGATCGGCGGGGCTTTCGGCTCGCCGGGGAGTGCTGTCGGTCATCGGATAGAAGCAATGGCGGCCTGTTCGTGTCGAGGATACCATCTATAGGCGGCCGAAAGACGGCGCAGGCAATCCACGTCCAGCGCCTCAGTGCTAGCATTCGTTGTACGTCGGGTTTTCGCCGAAGGGATGGGCGCGGAAACCGCGAGCGTGGGAGAATTCGTACCTCAGCCGTTCTACAGGGGAGATCAAAATGCTTGGTCTAACATCGCTCGGCACGATTCATACCGCGATCAGCCTGATCGCCGTGGTCGCAGGACTCATCGCCTTCGTCCGCGACAAGGAGATCTCCCCGAGGAACGGGGTCGGGAAAATCTACGTGATCGCGACCGTCCTTACCTGCCTGACCGCCTTCGGCATCTTCCAGCACGGCGGCTTCGGCAAGCCCCACGCGCTCGGCATCATCACGCTCGTCGTGCTGGGGGTGGCGTACGTGGCGGGATACACCAAGCTGTACGGGCGGCTGTCGCCATACATCGAGACGGTCAGCTACTCGGCGACTTTCCTCTTCCAGATGATTCCCGGCATCACCGAGACCTCGACCCGGTTGCCCCTGGGAGCGCCCCTGGTCGCGAATGCCGAAGCGCCCGCCCTGCAGGCGGCGACTGCGGTGTTGTTCGTCGTGTTCCTGATCGGCGCAACGCTGCAGGTGCGGCGGTTGCGGGCCAAGCTCCGACCGGCGGCTTGAGCTTCCGCGATGAATCACCCCCCGGCCTTTCGAGCTTGCCGTTCCCGCGAGCGGTAGCGTGGGTGTGGGTCATGTCGCGGCCCACACTTGTGCAAAACCGCCATCCACAAACAGTTCCGTTTTGGTTGCATCCAGCGAGGTATCCCGTGGAAGAACATGGCAAGGACCCATCCGTACTCGCCCATATCCAGCGCCTGGTAGCCGAAGAGCACCGGCTCCAGCAGGCTGCAGACGACGGCAAACGACTGGCCGACGTTCAAACTGAATTGGATCAGTGCTGGGACCTGCTGCGTCAGCGGCGCGCGCTGCGCGAAACCGGCGGCGATCCGTCCCAGGCGCATGTCCGGCCGCCTGAAGTCGTCAAGAAGTACATCGGCTGAAATGCAGTGCAGCCATCTCGAGCTGGTCAGGACCGACCGACCG
>WNGE01000888.1_pt1 | contig 39334 bp, 39 predicted proteins | sample 5400651 | NCBI WGS metagenome assembly WNGE01 (sample SAMN13153370, study PRJNA577476) | soil metagenome | isolation source: 60 cm soil or saprolite under grassland replicate 2 | place: USA:California | collected 2016-06-15 | reverse complement strand
CCGCGAGGGTCCGGGCCTGCGCTGCGCCGGCATCCCAGCGCTCCCCGAGCAGGCGCATCGGCGGGATGCGGGTGAACCCCTCCTGAAAGCGCTGCACCCGCCCGCCCTCATGGTCCACCGCAATGAGCAGCTCGGGTCGGCGCAGAGCGCAAATCCCGGTCGTGAGCGCGATGAGCTGCTTCGGGGACTCGAAGTTGCGCGCGAACAGGATTACGCCGCCCACTGAGGGGTGACGGAGGATCTCCTTCTCCTCCGGCGTAACCCGCAGCCCGGCCACATCCAGCATCACCGGGCCGAGCGTCATCTTTTCCTCCGGGCCTTCGGAGCGGCTCCCTCGACCACGACAAACGCGCAGGCCGCGCCGATTTCGTCGGTGAGCGACACGTGGACGTCCGCGATGCCGCGCCGCTTGAGAAGCGCGGCGAGCGGCTTGGAGAACTTGAGCGAGGGCTTGCCCGAACGGGCATTCTCGACCCAGACGTTGTGCCAGCTCACCGGAAAGTGGATTCCGGTTCCGAGCGCTTTCGAAAACGCCTCCTTCGCCGCGAAACGCTTGGCGAGATACGCGGCGGGCTTGCGGTGCCGGCGAAAGCGATCGAGCTCGGATGCCACCAGGATCCGCTCGGCGAAGCGCTCGCCGCGCCGGATGGCGTCCAGATATTGCCGCACGGCCTCGGCCAGGCCGAGCTCCAGCGCATCGGCGATCAGCGCGTGCCCTATCGAGACCTCCAGCACGCCGGGCACGGCGCGCAGGAACACCGGCAGATTGTCGCGGTTGAGATCATGGCCGGCGTTGACCCCCAAGCCGGCACGCTGCGCCGCGAGGGCGGCCTCCGCGTAGCGGCCGAGCATCGCCGCGCGATCCTTCGTGCAGAAAGCGCGGGCGTACGGCTCCGTATACAGCTCCACGCGGTCGGCGCCGAGATCCCGCGCCGCCGCCATCGCCTCCGGAACCGGGTCCATGAAGAGGCTCACGCGCGCACCGAGCGACTTCAGCTCCGCCACGATGGGCTCGAGCCTTGCGCGGTCCGCGGAAAGGTCCCAGCCGTGATCGGAGGTGAAAGCTCCGGTCTCATCGGGCACGAGCGTGCACTGCTGCGGGCGCACGTCGCGCACGAACTCGAGCAGGCCGTGGAACGGGTTGCCCTCGATATTGAATTCGGTGCCGGGCCGCTCGCGCAGGATCGCCGCGAGCTCGCGCACGTCATTCGCACGCACGTGCCGCCCGTCGGGGCGCGGGTGCACGGTGATGCCGTGCGCACCCGCGTCCAGCACGAGGTGCGCCGCCCGCTCCACGCTTGGAATTCCGATCGCGCGGGTATTGCGCAGCAGCGCGACTTTGTTGAGATTGGCGCTCAGCAGCGTCATTCGGTTTCCCTAGAGCGCGAGCAAATCCCTGAAGACCTGCCGGCTCCTGAGCGGCTGATATTCCAGGCGATGGTTGATGAGAGCGCGCATGAGCGCCTTCGCCTGCTGCTGCGTCTGGGGATCGGCATAGTCGTCGCGCGCCATATCGAGAAGCGTGCGGCCGGACACGAGCGGCTCGACCGCCGCGCCCTTGACCTCGATCGGTCCGCGCTCGGGATCGTAGGTGTAGGTCTTTGCAGGATCGACCGCGCTGCCGTTGGCGCTGTCGCGCTCGAAGCTCATGGCGTAGCCGAGCTCCTTGAGCAGCGCTTTTTCGAAGGAGCGCAGCGCCGGCGCCGAATCGGCCTCGGACGCGAGCCGCGCAAGGGCCTCCTGGTAGCGCAGAAACAGGGCGTCATGCGGGTCTTCGCGCGGCAGGAGGCGCAGCAGCAGCTCGTTCAGATAAAAGCCGCACAATAGGGCCTCGCCGCGCAGCAGCGGCAGCCCGCCGGTCCACTCGGCGCGGGCGAGCGTGCGCACTTCGCCCTTGCCGAACCAGGAGAGCGCCAGGGGCTGGAAAGCGAGCAACACGCCGCGCAGCGCCGATCGGGCGCCGCGCGCTCCCCGCGCGACCATGGAGATCCGGCCGAAGCCGCGGGTAAAGACCTCGACGAGCAAGCTCGTCTCACGATAGGCGTAGCCGTGAAGGATGAACGCCTCCCGGCTCTCCTGCCTGGTCCGCTCAGCCATAGCCGAGCCGTTTTACGCTGGCCTCGTCGTCGGTCCAGCCGCGGCGCACCTTGACCCACACTTCCAGATAGACCTTGCCGCCGAAAAGCTTTTCCATGTCGAGGCGGGCCGCGGTCGCGATGCTCTTCAGCTTCCCGCCGCCCGATCCGATGATGATCGCCTTGTGTCCTTCCTTTTCTACCACGATCGAGGCGTGGATGCGCCGCAGCTGCCCCTCCTCCTCGAACTTCTCGACCTCCACGGCGCAGCCGTAGGGGAGCTCCTCGCCGAGCAGGCGGAACAGCTTTTCGCGGATCAGCTCCGCCGCCAAAAAGCGCTCGTTCCGGTCGGTGAGGTCGTCCTCGCCATGCACCGCCGGTTGCTCCGGCAAGTAACGCTCGATCACGCGCATCAGCTCGTCGAGCCCTTTGCGCCTCCGCGCGCTGACCGGGACGACTTCGGCGAATTCGGCCTCCTTGGCGGTCTTCTCGAGAAACGGCAGCAGACGTTCCGGTTCGCTCGCGTCGATCTTGTTCACGACGAGAACGAGCGGCAATTCCGCCGGCACGAGTTTGAGGAGCGCCCGATCTTCGGCGCCGAAGCGTTCCGCTTCGACCACCAGCAGCACGACATCGATTTCATCGAAGGCCCCGCGAATCGCCCGATTCATCGCGCGGTTGAGCGCGTTGCCGTGCCGCGTCTGGAAACCCGGGGTGTCGACGAAAATAAACTGGGCGCTTCCCGTGGTCCGGACGCCGCGAAGGCAGTGCCGGGTGGTCTGCGGCTTGCGCGAGGTGATGCTGAGCTTTTGTCCGAGCAGGGCATTGAGCAGCGTGGATTTTCCGACGTTAGGGCGCCCGATCAGCGCGATTGAACCGCAGCGGAACGGCTCCGGGATCATCGCAATGCCGCCACTTTAGCGGCGAATCTGCTCGAAGGCGCGCAATGCCGCCTCCTGCTCCGCGGCCCGGCGGCTGCTCCCGCTGCCGGTGGTCCGCACGGAGAGCTCCGGGATCAGGCACTCGACCTCGAAATTCTGGCTGTGCGCCGCCCCGCGGGTCGCGACCACGGAATATTGCGGCAGTGCGACCTTCCTCGCCTGAAGCAGCTCCTGCAGAAGCGTCTTCGGGTCCTTCTCGAGCGTTTTGGGATCCAGACCGGCGAGGAGCGGCTGGTACAGTCGAGCGATGGTTCCCCGGGCCGCCGCGAACCCGCCGTCGAGAAAAATCGCGCCGATCAGCGCCTCGAGCGCATCGGCGAGAATCGAAGGTCGCGCGAACCCGCCGCTTTTCAGCTCGCCCTCGCCCAGCCGCAGGTGATCGCCCAGGCCCAGCGTTTGCGCGACCTGGTGCAGGGCCTCCTGGCGCACGAGGTGCGCACGCAGCCGCGACAGGTCTCCCTCGGGCAGTGCGCCGAAACGCTCGAACAGCTCCGCCGCGACCACGCAGTTCAAGACGCTGTCGCCCAGAAACTCGAGGCGCTCGTTGTGGGGCGTGCCGTGGCTGCGGTGCGTGAGGGCTTGTGCGAGGAGCTCGGGCCGGGAAAAGCGGTACCTGATACCTTGTTGAAGCCGCTCCCGGTCCACGGATCCCGTCGGGGCGTGGGATGACTGCTCGGCGGAACCCGACGGGAATGCGCGGCTAATTGTTGCTGCTCGCCGCAAACTCGATCACGACGCTGACGTTGCCGAACAGGGGGATCCGCTTCGGATAGGCGAACGAGATCACGATGTCGTTGCCCTCCTTGGTGATCTCCAGGTCCTTGGCCGAGATCACGTCGATGTCGTCGATCTGCGCGCGCCGGTCGAATGCCTGGCGCACTTCGCCCACGGTGCCCTTGCCGGTGGTCTGCGCAACTCCAACGATCGCTTTTTTCACCGTGAAGTACTCGATGTAGGCGGGTGCGATCTTGAGGCCCCCTATCGCGACAAAGACGATGATGATGCCGATCGCCAGCATTCCGAGCACGGTAATGCCTCGCTGATTCCTCATAGTTCCCCCATCAGTGAAATCCCCCGAAGCGCCGCAGCTCGCTGAAATTGAACCAGATGAAGAACGCCTTGCCGACGATGTTCTCGTCCGGCACGAAGCCCCACACGCGGCTGTCGGCGGAGTTGTCGCGGTTGTCGCCCATCATGAAATAGTGCCCGGGAGGCACGGCGCAGGCCACGCCTTCGCTATTGTAGTTGCAATTTTCCCGGAACGGGAACGCTCGCATGAAGGGGACCGCCGACGGAGCCTCGTCCTCTACGAGGATGGCGTGCTCGACGCCGCCCACCTTCTCGAGCAGCTGTCTGGAGTAATGGATCCGCTCGCGATGCAGGTAATCGGAAGTCTGCCGGTGCGGCTGCTCCACGCCGTTGATGAAGAGCCGCTTGTTCGCGTAAACGATCTTGTCCCCGGGGACGCCGATCACCCGCTTGATATAATCGAGCGAGGGATCCTCGGGGAAGCGGAACACCATCACGTCGCCGCGCCTCGGCTCACCGACATTGATGATTTTCTTGTTGATGAGCGGAATCCGGATGCCGTAGGCGAACTTGTTGACCAGGATGAAATCTCCCACGACGAGGGTCGGCACCATCGAGCCGGAGGGTATCTTGAACGGCTCGACCAGGAACGAGCGCAGCAGGAACACGATGAGGATGACGGGAAAAAAGCTCTTCGGATATTCGATCCACCAGGGTTCCTTGTCGTCCCCGCGGCGCTGTTTGCGGAAATAGACGGCGTCGGCGAGCGCAAACGCCCCCGTGAAGAGCAGCAGCACGAACAGTATCAGGGCGAAATTCATTTGCTCTCCACCTGAAGTATCGCCAGGAACGCCTCCTGGGGTATTTCCACCGTCCCGACCTGCTTCATGCGCTTCTTCCCCGCCTTTTGCTTCTCGAGCAGCTTCCTCTTGCGCGTCACGTCTCCTCCGTAGCATTTGGCCAGCACGTTCTTGCGCAGCGCCTTGACGGTCTCGCGCGCGATGATATGCGAGCCGATCGCCGCCTGCACCGCCACGTCGAACATCTGCCTCGGGATCAGCTCGCGCATCCGCGAAACGAGTTCCCGGCCGCGGTACTGGGCGTTCTCCCTGTGCACCATAAGCGAAAGCGCATCGACCCGCTCGCCGTTGATGAGGATGTCCAGCTTCACCATGTCGGCGGCGCGGTACTCCTTGAATTCGTAGTCGAGCGAGGCGTAGCCGCGGCTCGCGGATTTGAGCTTGTCGAAAAAATCCATCACCACCTCGTTGAGCGGCATCTCGTAGGTCAGCATCACCTGGCGCCCGTGGTATTGCATGTTGCGCTGCACGCCGCGCTTCTGCGTGCACAGCGTGATGATCGCGCCGACATACTCCTGCGGCACGAAGATGGTCGTCTCGATGATCGGTTCCCGGATCTCTTCGATCTTCGTCGGCTCGGGCATCTTGGCGGGGTTCTCGATGCGCGCGACCGTGCCGTCGTGCAACCGAATCTCGTACACCACGGTGGGAGCGGTGGTGACCAGCGCCATGTCGTATTCCCGCTCGAGGCGTTCCTGCACGATATCCATGTGCAGCAGGCCCAGAAACCCGCAGCGAAACCCGAACCCGAGCGCCTGGGAGGTTTCCGGCTCGTAGTGCAGCGATGCGTCGTTGAGCTTGAGCTTCTCCAGCGCGTCGCGCAGCGCTTCGTACTCGCTCGCCTCGACCGGATAGAGTCCGGCGAACACCTGCGGCTTGATCTCCTTGAAGCCCGGCAGCGGCATGGCCGCGGGACGATTCACCGAGGTTATGGTGTCGCCGACGCGCGCGTGCTGGAGCTCTCTCACTCCGGCCGTGACGAACCCCACCTCTCCGGCCGAAAGCCGCTCGCGCCCTCGTGATTTGGGGGTGAACACTCCGACCTGCTCGCACAAGTGAACCGCCTGCGTGGACATCAGCAGCAGCTTGTCCTTGGGCCGGATGATCCCGTCCACCAGGCGCACCAGCATGATCACGCCGACGTAGTTGTCGAACCACGAATCGATGATCAATGCCTTCAGCGGCGCACCGGGATCCCCCTTGGGAGGCGGAATACGATGGATCACGGCCTCCAGAATATCGTCCACGCCCTCGCCCGTCTTGGCGCTCGCGCGCACCGCGTCTTTCGCCGCGATGCCGATGACGTCTTCGATCTCCTGGATGGCGCGCTCAGGATTGGCCGAAGGCAGGTCGATCTTGTTGAGCACGGGGACGACCTCTACACCCTGTTCCAGCGCGGTGTAGCAGTTGGCCACCGTCTGCGCCTCGACGCCCTGGCTCGCGTCCACGACCAGCAAAGCGCCCTCGCATGCAGCGAGGGAGCGCGACACTTCGTAGGAAAAATCGACATGGCCCGGCGTATCGATGAGATTGAGGTTGTAGGTCCGCCCGTCGCGCGCGGTGTAATCGAGCGCCGCGGTCTGCGCCTTGATGGTGATTCCGCGTTCGCGCTCCAGATCCATCGTGTCGAGCACCTGCTCCGACATTTCGCGCTCGGGCAGTCCGCCGCAGCGCTGGATGAAGCGGTCCGCGAGCGTCGACTTTCCGTGGTCGATGTGAGCGATGATCGAAAAGTTGCGGATGTGCTGCATCGCGGCGTACAAAAAAGGGCGCCATTCAGCACCCTTTATCGGCCCCAAGACTTTGAATTTTAGCGTATTTCAGAGGGGTATGCAGCGGTCTTTGCAGAATCGCAATGGGCCGGGGGCGGATGAACCATCCGGCGCCAAGCCCTTTACCCAGGTACCGCCTCGCCCTTGACTGTGACGAACAGATTGCTCTCGCCGCGTCGCACGTGGAGCGTGAGAGTGGCGTTGCGCTCCAGCTGCGCGAGCAGCTTGTTGAACTGCTCGGCGGATCTCACCTCGGTGGTCTGGCCCCTGCTGGTGACCGCCGTGATCACGTCGCCCGAGCGCACGTCTGCGCGCCGATTGTTGCGGACTTCCTCCACGATCACCCCGCCTCTCAACTTCAGGTCGCGCTTCTGCTCCGCGGTGAGATCGACGACCGCGAACCCGAGACGATTGGCCGCCTGCTCCGGCGGCTTTCCCCGGCGCTCGCTGCGGCTCGCGACGCGGTCTTCGGGCAGCTCGCCGACGGTGACGGTGATCTCCCGGGTCACCCCCTTGCGCCACACTTCGATGCTCGCTTTGCTGCCGGGCTTGGTGTTGCCGACGATCCGCGGCAGCTCGCTCGAGGTCGATACCGGCTTGCCGTCGAACTTGAGAATGATGTCGCCCGTTTCCACTCCGCCCTTTTCGGCGGGACCGCCTTTCTCGACGGCATTGACGAGCGCCCCCGCGGGTCTCGCAAGGCCGAACGACTCGGCAAGCTCTTTGGAGACTTCCTGGATCACGACGCCGATCCGTCCGCGGTTCACCCGGCCGAACTGGCGCAGCTGGCCTTGCACATCCATCGCAACATCGATCGGGATCGCGAAGGAAAGCCCCATAAATCCCCCGGTGCGGCTGTAGATCTGCGAATTGATGCCCACGACTTCGCCCCGCATGTTGAACAGCGGCCCGCCTGAATTGCCCGGATTGATCGCGACGTCGGTCTGGATGAACGGGACGAAGTTCTCCTGCGGCAGGCTGCGGCCTTTGGCGCTGACGATGCCCGCAGTGACCGTGTTGTCGAAGCCGAACGGCGAGCCGATTGCGACCACCCATTCACCCACCCTGAGCCGGTTCGGATCGCCCATACGCACCGCCGGCAGCCCGGTCGCCTCGATCTTGATCAGCGCGAGATCGGTGCGCCGGTCCGCCCCGATCACGCGCGCCTTGAAGTCGCGCTTGTCGGTAAGGCGGACGGTGACCTCATCGGCCGAGTCGACCACGTGCGCGTTGGTGAGAATGTAGCCGTCGGTGCTGATGATGAAGCCCGATCCGAGCGAGCGGCTTTCGAACTCGCGCGGGCCTTGTCCGGGACCCGGCGGGCGCGGGACGAAGCGCCTGAAGAAATCGTAGAGGGGATCGTCTTCCTCGATGTTCGGAATCTGCGGTCCGGCGCGGCGCTCGCGCGCCTGAGTGGTGCTGATGTTGACGACCGTGGGACCTTGCCTCTCCGCGAGCTCGGTGAAATCCGGGAGCTCGCGCCCCTGCGCGAGCAGCGCGGAGGGCGTCCACAGCAGCAGGTAGAAAAGCAGCGCTCTCGTCATCGTGACGTCCTTGGTTTTTCGGTGGAATCCGCGCGGGAAACCCCGGCTCTTCAATCATGAGCCGTGACGCGGGCGTGGGGGTCTCGTGCTTCTACCTGTGGTATTCCACCGCGTTGGCGATGTATTTTACGCTCTCCGGGGGCGCTTCGCCGACCACGGTGACCCAGTAGCTTCCAACCGGGCGCACATAGACATTGATCGCGCCCTGGCGCGCGAGGCCCGGCTGCGGCGCCGGCTGCTTGCTCGTCGCAGGCTGGATAAAAACCGAGATCGCGGCGAGCCCGTCGGAGAGCACGATATGGCCGACGCCGCTCGTGCCTCCCATGGTGCGCATCAACTCGGTCACCGTGCGAAAGCCCGCAGGCCTGGAGCGGATCGTCCAGCCCGCTTCCGCCAGATTGGCGCGCGTGGTGCCCGAATCCTCGACCCGCCAGTCCCGGCTCTCGCGGAAATAACGCGGCTTCAGCTGATCGCGTCCGATCTTGCCGCCGATTCTCAGCTGCGTGAACGCGAACTGCTCCAGCACTTCCTTGTTCTCATCGAAGGTCTTCGCCTTCAAGAGCATGCCGGTATTGAGATCCGCCCAGAGGCGGTGACCGTACCGCATCCGGTCCTTGGGCTCCAGCGCGATGACCTGACAACTGTAGCCCCCGACGCGCTCCACCTCGCCTTTCTTGAGGCTGTAGTTTTCGGACAAGTCCTTGAGCCGCTCCGAAAGAACCTCGGGAAACGCGCGCCGACCCGGCTGCTTGTCGATCTTGACCGTCATGCTCCCCGGCAGGTAGCACACGACTTCGTCGCCGGTGCGGACGATCTCGCGCGGAATGCCGTCCAGGGTTTCCAGCCGCTCGCGCGGTCCGGAGGCCTCGACGATGTGGATGATGCGGGAAGTTTCGACCTGCTGGCCCTGCTGGTATACGAAAGTGCCGGTGTAGCTGAGTTTCTGCGTGGCGGCGTAAATGCGCTGCAGCCATTGCAGCGCCGAAGGTTCGGTCTGCGCTATCGCCGCGGATACCGGGAGCAGGAACGGCAGAACCCTGATCGGTCCGAACAACCGCGACGCAAGCGGCAACGTCATTTCCGCACGATCCCGCGCTCGTAGGCCACGGTGCGCGCGTAGGGCACGATGCCCTGCATGGCACTCGTGTGGGAATACGGCTGGTGTGCGAGCAGATAATTCTCGACTTCGGCCCCGATCAGGCGCGGCGTTGCGTCGATCGCGGGCTGGTCGGCCGCCACGGGGATCACCGGTCCGGAGACGCCGGTTCCGGTGCCCGCGGCGAACTGCGGCTCGGCGCGCCAGCCGGAGGATGCGGTCAAAACGACCAAAATCACCGCGGCGACGCTTGCAGCGGCCGACGTCGCGTACCAAGCCAGCCGCCCGGCCGCGGTCATCTTCCGCTGCGGAGCGAGAACGGTGGGTTCCTCTTGGAGGCGGGCCACGACGCGACCGGTGAGATCGGCGCCGATATGGCCCCTGAGCGCATCGCCGATCAGGTGGTAGGCATCCCACGCACGGCGCAACTCGGTGTCGGTTCTGAGCCGGCCAAGGTGCGCCTGGCAATCGCTGCTTTGAAGCTCCCCGTCAATCAGCGCCGAGAGTTTTTCCTTCATGGCTCACCACCTTCTGTCCTTGCGCGTCTCAAGCAGCGGCCGCAGCCGCTCGGCAATCGCCTCGCGCGCGCGGAATATCCTCGACCGGACGGTGCCGATCGGGCAATTCATGATCGTCGCTATGTCCTCGTAACTCAAGCCTTCGATTTCGCGCAGCGTGATGGCGTCGCGCAATTCTTCTGGCAATTGATCCATCGTGTCGCTCACGGTGCGCGCAATCTCCTTGGACATCATTACGCTCTCGGGCGTATTGACATCGCGCAGCTGCTCGCCGTCCTCGAAACCTTCGGCATCCTCGGAATTGAACTCGGTCGCCGTCGGGGCGCGCCGCCCCATCGCGACCAGATAGTTTTTGGCCGTATTGATGCCGATCCGATACAACCACGTGTAGAAGGCGCTGTCGCCCCGGAACGACGGCAGCGCGCGGTATGCCTTGATGAATGCCTCCTGTGCGACATCCTCGACCTCGGAGGGGTTCCGAATAAACCGAGCCAGCAAGCGCGCCAGCTTGCGCTGGTACTTCGACACGAGCAGCTCGAAAGCATGCTTGTCGCCCCGCTGCGCCCGCTCGACCAGCTGCCGGTCGAGATCCCGCTCATCCATCCGCCGCCATCCCTGACGAAGCGGGTTTACGCTTCTGTTTGAAGTTATCCACAGACGGCGGCCAGTATACCGCAGTGTCCGCGCAACCCCGGCGTGCCCTGCAGCTACAGACCCCGCGCCCTCAAAATAGTTCAGAAACTTGTAGGGTTATTCGGGCGGCGTCGGATCCACGCTTCCTGCGGAGCCCGCCGCACGGCGCCAACGCAGCCAGATTCGAAGCCGCCGCAGCTCCTCGGTCGACGCAGAGTCGGCCATAAGCACGACCCATTTGCGGCCTCGCCCCACTTGCTCGAGCCCCATCACCACGAGTGCGGTCGAAACAAAGTGGTCGGCTCCGAGCCTGCCGTCATGCCATGTTCCGTTGCGATCGCGCCAGGACGCGCGCCCGTCGGAGTGCAATTCGAGCGACACCGCCGCCGTGGAGGAACGGTGCAGGGCTTCGACGAGGCACGCGGCTCCCGAGAGGAGCACGCCGGAGCCGACCAGAAACCGCGGCCAATCGGCGAGGCTCACCCAAGCGACGGCAAGCGCGAGGACATGAGCGACAGCGAGCAGGGCCGCAAGCTGGAGCGAAGGCCTGAGGTCAATCTGCAATGTAGCCGCGGCTGGCATAAGCCTTTGTCCGGCGCGCGGAAACGCGTTTCTATGCGCCGATGGGAGAGGTCAAGCCAAGGTCAAACGCGCTTGAAGATCAGCGTGCCGTTGGTGCCGCCGAATCCGAAGGAATTCGAAAGCGCCGTGCGCATCGGCATGCGCCGCGCGGTGTTCGGCACATAATCGAGATCGCAGGCCGGGTCCTGGTTGAACAGGTTCGCGGTCGGAGGCGCGACCTGATGGTGAACCGCCAACGCGGAGAAAATCGCCTCCACTCCTCCGGCGGCGCCGAGCAAGTGCCCCGTCATTGACTTGGTCGAGCTGATGGCGAGCCTTTTTGCGTGCTCGCCGAAGCAGCGCTTGACCGCCACGGTTTCGGCGAGGTCGCCGAGCGGAGTCGAAGTCCCGTGAGCGTTGATGTAGTCGATGTCTTCGCGGTTGAGCCGCGCGTTGCGCAAGGCGTTCTCCATGCAGCGCGCCGCCCCCTCGCCGTCCTCCTGGGGCGCGGTCATGTGGTAAGCGTCACCGCTCATGCCGTAACCGGCGAGCTCGGCGTAGATCGTGGCCCCGCGCTTCTTTGCGTGCTCCAGCTCCTCGAGCACCAGCACTCCGGCCCCTTCGCCGAGAACAAAGCCGTCGCGGTCCTTGTCCCAGGGGCGGCTCGCCGTGGCGGGATCGTCGTTGCGCGTCGATAGCGCGCGCGCGGCCGCGAAGCCGCCCACAGCGAGCAGGGTGATGGTCGCTTCCGCGCCGCCGGCGACCATCACATCGCAGTCCTCGTATTCGATAAGACGCCCCGCTTCACCGATGCAGTGCGTCGAGGTGGTGCAGGCCGTCACCATCGCGAGGTTCGGTCCTTTGAGACCGAACATGATCGACAGATTGCCCGAGATCATGTTGATGATCGTGCTGGGAATGAAGAACGGCGAAATCTTGCGCGGACCACCCTTCAGCACGTCGTTGTGCGTGTCCTCGATCATCGGCAGTCCGCCGATGCCCGAGCCGATGTTCACGCCGATGCGAACGGCGTTGGCTTCTGTGACTTGAATCCCCGAATCCTTGATGGCCTGGACCCCGGCCGCGAGGCCGAGATGGATGAAACGATCCATGCGTCGCGCCTCTTTCGGCGACAGGTAGGCGGCGACGTCGAAGTTCTTTACTTCGCCCGCGATCTGGCTGGAGAGCGCAGCCGCGTCGAAACGCGTGATGCGGCTGATGCCCGACTTTCCGGCGAGGACGCTCGACCAGGCCTCTGCAACGGCGTTGCCGATCGGGCAGACGATTCCTAATCCGGTGACGACGACACGACGGCGGCTCAAATGCGCTCCGGCCGTGGGGAGAAATCAGGCTTTCTTTGCGCGGGCGTTGACGTAGTCGATGGCCTGCTGGACCGTGGTGATCTTTTCCGCTTCCTCATCCGGGATTTCCGTCTCGAACTCCTCTTCGAGAGCCATCACCAGCTCGACCGTGTCGAGCGAATCGGCGCCGAGGTCGTCGACAAACGAGGATGCGTTCTTGATCTCCGCTTCGTTGACGCCGAGCTGCTCCGCGACGATTTTCTTGACGCGCTGTTCAACATTTTCCATTGCGGGCTCCTTCCCTTTGCTGCAGTCGAAATTCGGGAGGTGCGAATTGTAGCAGAATCGCCTCTCTCCGCGGCAACCCGGTCAGCTCATGTACATGCCGCCGTTCACGTGCAGCGTCGCGCCGGTGATGTAGGCCGCCTGCGGCGAAGCGAGAAACGCCACTGCGGCCGCGATATCCTCGGGTGTTCCGAAACGCCCCAGCGGAATCTGCTGGAGCAGCGTCTCGCGGTGCGCCTCGCCGAGCGCGCGGGTCATGTCCGTGTCGATGAAACCCGGCGCGACGCAGTTGACGGTGATGCCCCGGCCGCCGATTTCCCGCGCGAGCGAGCGCGTCATGCCGGCGACGCCGGCTTTCGCCGCCGAATAATTGACCTGCCCGGCGTTTCCGCTCGAACCCACCACCGAGGTGATGTTGATGATCCGACCCGAGCGCGCCTTCATCATGCCGCGCAACACCGCCTTGCAGAGCCGGAACACGGATCCGAGGTTGGTGTCGATCACCGCGTCCCACTCGGTCTGCTTCATGCGCATGGCAAGATTGTCCCTGGCGATGCCGGCATTGTTGACGAGGACGGATATGCTCCCGTACGCCCGCTCGATCTCGGCGACGAGAGGTTCGATGCTCGCGGCGTCGGTGACGTCGAGCCGCGCCCCCTTTCCTTGAACTCGCGCCTCGGCGAAGTGCGAGGTGATCGACCGGGCGCCGGCCTCGGTGGTGGCCGTGCCGACCACGGTCGCGCCCCGGCCGCCGAGCGTCAAGGCGATGGCCTTGCCGATTCCGCGCGATGCGCCGGTCACGAGCGCGACTTGGCCCGCGAGCTCCATCATGGGCTCCTCGACAGTTGCACGCCCTGCTCCAGTCCGGCGCGGTCGGCGAGCGCGAGGCCCTGCATTCCCTCGACAATGCGCCGGGCGAGCGGCGCGAGCACCTTTCCGGGACCGCATTCGAACATGTGCGTCGCGCCCCTCGCCGCCATTTCTCTGACGCACTCGACCCAGCGCACCGGATGATCCGCCTGCGTCGTCAGCGCCTTCTTGACGCCCTCGGCGTCGGCGTGCCCTTTGGCGTCGACGTTGTGAATGACCGGGATGCGCGGCGGGTTGACCGCGATTCCCGCGAGCGCTTCGCGCAGCCGCTCCGCCGCCGGAGCCATCAGCGAAGAGTGGAATGGAGCGCTCACCGGCAGCGCGATTGCCCGCTTCGCGCCGCGCGCCTTCGCGGACTCGACCGCCCTTTGCACCGCGCCCGCGTGGCCGGCGATGACGACCTGCCCCGGGGCATTGAAGTTTACCGCCTCGCAGACCTCGCCCCGTGCGGCTTCCGCGCACACCGCGCTGACCGCCTCGTCGTCCAGACCCAGGATCGCAGCCATTGCGCCCTTTCCTTGCGGCACCGCTTCCTGCATCGCCCGGCCGCGCAAGCGAACCAGGGGGAGGCAATCGGCGAATGAAATCGCGCCCGCCGCGACGAGCGCGGGGTATTCGCCGAGGCTGTGGCCGGCGAGGAGCGCCGGTTGCGCGCCGCCCATTTCCAGCCACGCCCGCCAGGCGCAAATTCCGGCGGTCACCATGCCAGGCTGGGTGTTGACGGTGCTGTTCAGCTCCTCCGCCGGCCCTTCGGCGATCAGCTTGGCGATGTCCTGCTTCAGGATATCGGACGCTTCGGCGAGCGTCGCGCGGATCACCGGCATATCCCCGTAGGCGGCGAGCATGCCCACCGACTGCGATCCCTGTCCGGGAAAAACCATGGCGAGCTTCACCTCGACTACATCTCCACCAATAACGCGCCCCAGGTAAAGCCGCCGCCGACTGCCTCGAGCATGACCTTGTGCCCCGGCTCGATGCGACCGTCGCGAACGGCGAGATCGAGCGCGAGCGGCACCGACGCCGCAGACGTGTTGCCGTGGCGGTCCACCGTGACGATGAGCTTCGAGGGTTCGATTCCGAGTTTTTTTACGGTCGCTTCGAGTATACGCAAGTTGGCCTGGTGCGGGATGAGCCAGTCGATGTCCGCCGCGGCCAATCCGCACAGCGCCAGAGTTTCGCGCGCGACCTCGTCCAGCACTTTTACCGCGAACTTGAACACCGCCTGCCCCTCCATCTGCAGGAACGGAGAACCCACGATCTTCCCGCCGCAGACGTTGCCGGGCACCGAGAGGATGTCGGCGTAGGAGCCGTCGGCGTGCAGCACGCTTCCCAGGATGCCGGGCCTCGAGCCGGCCTTGAGGACCACCGCCCCGGCCCCGTCGCCGAACAGCACCGCCGTCCCGCGGTCGTTCCAGTCGAGAATCCGCGAATACACTTCGGTGCCGACGACCAGCGCGCAGCGATTCTGGCCCGAGCGGATGAACTTGTCCGCGATCGCCAGCGCGTAGACGAATCCGCTGCACACGGCCTGCACGTCGAAGGCCGTGCAGCCCTTGATCCCGAGCTTTGCCTGCATGATGCACGCCGTGCTCGGAAAGATGTAATCGGGAGTCGCCGTGGCGACGATGATGAGATCGATTTCCTGCGGGGAGATGCGCGCCGCGGCGAGAGCCGCGCGGCTGGCATCGACGCCGAGATCGCTCGAAGTCTGCGAGGGCTCGGCGATGTGGCGCTGGCGGATCCCGGTGCGCGTGCGGATCCATTCGTCCGAGGTGTCCATGCGCTTGGCCAGATCGTGGTTGGTCACGATCTTCGCGGGCAGACCGCTGCCGGTGCCGACAATGCGAGACCAGATCACGTCTCCACCGCCTCCGACTTTCCCTGCTCGAACTGACCGAACCGCCGCATCAGGCGATGCAGAACTTCGTTGCGCACCTCCTCCGTCGCCCGCTCGATGGCGCGCTCGAAGCCGAAGACATCGGCCGAGCCGTGGCTCTTCACCACGATCCCCCTCAATCCGAGCAAGGTCGCCCCGTTGAAGCGCCGCGGATCGAGCCGCCTGCGGAACGCGTACAGCGCCGGCATCACGATCACGCCGGCGAACCTCGCAAGAACGCTGCGCATGAACTCCTCGCGAATGTAGCTGCGCACCATCTGCACCATTCCTTCGGAGGCCTTGAGCATGACGTTGCCGACGAAGCCGTCGCATACGACGACGTCGGCCTCACCCCGGTAGATCCCGTCGCCCTCGATGTTGCCGATGAAATTGAGGCCGCTTTGGCGCAGCAGCTCGGCCGCGCGCTTCACCACTTCGTTGCCCTTGATGTCCTCCTCGCCGATATTGAGCAGGCCGACGCTCGGCCGGTCCTTGTGCTCCACCGCCGCCACCAGGGTCGCCCCCATGATGGCGAACTGCAGCAGGTGCTCCGGCCCGCAATCGACGTTGGCGCCGAGATCGAGGACATAGGTGCTGCCCTGCGTGCTGGGCAGCGCCGCGATGATCGCGGGACGGTCGATCCCGGGAAGCGTCTTGAGCACGAAGCGCGAGACGGCCATCAGCGCGCCGGTGTTGCCCGCGCTGACGCAGGCCTGCGCTTCGCCGTTCTTGACCAAATCGACCGCGACGCGCATCGAGGAGTCCTTCTTGTTGCGCAGCGCGAGCGCCGGCGATTCGTCCATCAGCACCACCTCGCTCGCCGGATGCACGCGCAGACGCGGGCTCGACCGGGCGCCGCCCGCCCGCAGCTCCGCCTCGATGGCGTCGCGCAAGCCCACCAGGACGATATCGACGTTCGAATTGGATTTCAGGAAATTGAGCGCCGCAGGCACCGTCACGTGCGGGCCGTGGTCGCCGCCCATGCAGTCAATGGCTACCGTGATGTCCATGTGGCGCGGCGCGAAGCGTGTCTGCTGCTGCGCTTCAGTTCGGATCGATCCCGGCGCCGCGGGTCGCTCGAGCCGGGCGATGCCCTACTCGCTCCTGGTCTTGACGACCTTCTTGCCGCGGTAGTAGCCGCTCGGGCTGATGTGGTGGCGCAGATGCGCTTCGCCCGTCGTCGGCTCGACCGCGAGCGCAGGGGGGGTGAGGAAATCGTGGGCGCGGTGCATGCCGCGCTTCGAGGGCGATTTCTTGTTCTGCTGGACTGCCATATGGGAGCTCCTTCAAACTTTAGCCACCGATCCGCGTACGGCGCACGCTTGCAGCGCGGCACGGGCAAATTGGAGGCCGCCGAGCACCCCCGCTTGCGACATAAGGGCCGCATGATATTATGTTTGCCATCGAGTGTCAAAAGAAATTCCAAGTTGTTCAGAGCGTTACTGCATTTTCTTGTTCTCATGGCGACGGTCGCACCGGCCCTCGCCCAGGTATATAAATGGGTCGACGAAAGAGGCGTGACGCACTATGGCGAGCGGCCGCCGCAAGGTCGCAACGCGAGTGAAGTGCCGAACAAGCTCGGGTCCCCCGCCGGAGGAAGCCCGGCTCAACCGGATGCCGCACCGCAAGGGAGCTCCCCTCGGACCGACGCGACGGCCGAGCAAAGGCAGGAAACCGCGCGGCGCGAGGAGCAGTGCCGCCAGCAGCGGGAACTGCTGGCGCGCCTGAAGCAAAGTCCGCAGCCCACTGCAGAACACTACGGCGCAATTGCGCGGCAGCAAAAAATAGTCGCGGAGCAATGCAAAGGCTAGGCGCGCCGTCGCGCGTCTCTTTTTTCAATGCAACTGGTTCTTGCCTCGACCTCGCGCTACCGACGCGCTTTGCTGGAACGCCTCGGGATGCCGTTCGTCGTCGCGGATCCGGGGATTCATGAAGAGCGCCGCCCCGGGGAAGCACCGGAGCACATGGCGCGGCGCCTCGCGGAAGCCAAGGCCCTAGTGATCGCAGCGAACTTTCGCAATGTCCTGGTGATCGGCTGCGACCAAGTCGCCGTAAACGACGGCGAAGTGCTCGGCAAACCCGGCAACCACGAAAATGCCGTGCGCCAGCTTCGCGCCTTGTCGGGCAAGGAAGCGGTCTTTCACACGGCGGTGTGCGTCCACAATACCGCGACCGGCATCACCCGGACCCGCGTGGTTCCGTGCCGAGTCGCATTTCGCACACTCGACGATCGAGTGATCGAACGCTACCTGGAGCGCGAACAGCCTTACGATTGCGCGGGCAGCGCAAAATCCGAGGGACTGGGCATCGCGCTGATCGAGAAAATGGAAGGCGACGACCCGAACGCGCTCGTGGGCCTGCCGCTGATCGCGCTGGTGGATTTGCTCCACGAGCAAGGGCTTGATGTCTTCTGACCGCAGAGGCTCGCTTTACCTCGTGCCCAACACCTTGGGCGACGCCGCACCCGAAGCCGTCATTCCGGCTGCGGTGCTCGATCGCGCCCGCTCGCTCGATTACATCATCGCTGAAGACCCCAAAACGGCCCGCGCCTTCCTGAAACGCATCGGATCGACGCGGGTACTGCAGAGCATTCGCGTCGAGCGGCTCGATCACAACACCCGGCCGAGCGATATTCCGGCGCTGCTTGAGCCGCTGCTCGACGGCCGCGACGCCGGTCTACTCTCAGAAGCCGGGCTTCCTGCTGTCGCCGATCCTGGGGCGAGCCTCGTTCGGCTCGCGCATGAGCGCAACGTCCGCGTCGTGCCTCTCAGCGGTCCCTCCTCCATGGTGCTTGCCCTCGCCGCCTCCGGTCTGGAAGGCCAGCGCTTCGCGTTTCACGGTTATCTGCCCGTGGCAGAAACTGAATTGCTCACCACATTGAAAGAATGCGAACGCCAGTCGCGGAAGCTCAAGCAGACTCAGATATTCATCGAAACGCCCTACCGCAACGACCGCACTCTAGCGACGATGCTGCGCGCTCTCGCCCCGGCTACGCTGGTGTGCGTCGCTGCGGACCTGACACTGGAATCGGAAACGGTGAAAACGCGATCGATTGCGGCGTGGCAGAAGGAAACGCCGCAGCTCAGGGGACGGCCGACGGTATTCCTGTTTCTGGCCTGAGTTTCAACGCACGCTGAGCTGCTCCTGCGCCAGCACCTTGACGAGCGCGCCGGCCATCGCCGCGCCGAAGCGCTTGGCGAACCGCTCGGCCAAATTCTCCTTCTGCGTGAAATCGACGATGTCCTCGGCCTTGATCACTTCGCGCGCGACGAAATCGACGCTGCCGAAGCCGTCGGAGAGCCCCAGCTCGATGCTCCTCGCCCCGGTCCACAGCAGCCCCGAGAAGAGGTCGGAGCTCTCCTTCAACCGCTTGCCGCGCCCTTTCCTGACGACGTCGATGAACTGCTTGTGGATGTCGTCGAGCATCGACTGGGCGTGCTTCTTCTGTTTTCCGTCGACCGGCGAAAACGGATCGAGGAACGCCTTGTTTTCGCCCGAAACGAGCACGCGCCGCTGCACGCCGAGCTTTTCCATGGTGCCGGTAAAACCCCAGCCGTCCATGATCACGCCGATCGAGCCGACGATGCTCGCCTTGTCCACGTAGATCTTGTCGGCGGCGGCGGCGATGTAGTAGCCGCCCGAAGCGCAGATGTCCTCGACCACGGCGTACATGGGAACGTTGGGATAGACGCCGCGCAGGCGGCGGATCTCGTCGTAAATGATCCCCGCCTGAACGGGGCTCCCGCCGGGAGAGTTGATGCGCAGGACCACCCCCTGCGTGTTCTTGTCCTTGAAGGCGCCCTGCAGCGCAGCGGTCACCCGGTCGGCGCTCGCGTCGCCTTTCGGATCGATCACCCCCACGATATCGACGAGCGCGGTGTGCTTGCCCGCGGTGAAGCCGTCCTGCGCGCGCCAATCGAGCGCGATCAGCAGGAGCACGGTGAGGTAGGCGAATCCGAGCAGCTTGAAGAAAATGCCCCAGCGGCGCGAGCGGCGCTGCTCCTTCAACGCGGCGAGCGCCAGCTTCTCGATCACCTCGCGTTCCCAGTTACCCTCGGTCATGCAGATCGCCCTTCACGATGACGCGGCCGTCGCGCTCTTCCACGGGGATCGAAATGAGACCCTCCTCGAAGCACGGACCGCGCAGACACCGGCCGGTGTCCGGTGCGTAGGTCGCACCGTGCGTCGAGCATATCAAATGCAGGCCCCAGACATCAAAAAACTTTCCGGGCTTCCAGTCCAGTTCCATGGGCATGTGCGCGCAGCGGTTGAGGTAGGCATAGACCCGCCCCCGGTAGCGCACGGCGAACGCCGGCTCGGGCTTGCCGCCCACATCGACTTCGAAGCGCACCCCGTCACCCAGGTCCGCCAGATCCGCGCTCGAGCAAATTACGAGTTCTCCAGCAGCCATCGGGTCAACTCGTCGATACTTTCCATGCGAGCTCGAATACTAGCAATTCGTCGCGCATCAGGCAGGCAGGGACTCCAGGAAACGCCCGAGCGGCTCGGGCAGCGGCGAGCGAAGCGTCATCGTTTCCCCGGACAGAGGATGGCCGAATTCCAGTTCAGCCGCATGCAGGAACATGCGTTTCAGGCCGCGCCTGGCGAGATCGCGGTTGAGTTCGAAATCGCCGTACTTGTCGTCGCCGGCGACGGGAAAGCCGAGATGGGCGAGATGCACGCGGATTTGATGGGTGCGTCCGGTAAGCAATTCCGCCGACAGCAGCGTGCAATCGCGAAAGGCCCGCTCTCGTCGGAACACCGTTTGCGATTCGCGGCCTTCGCGATCCACGCTGACCCGCCGCTCCCCGGACTTCGTCAGATATTTCTTGAGCGGCAGGTCCACGCGGCGCTTGTCGTCCCGCCACCGGCCTTTGACCAGCGCAAGATAGCATTTGCGCACCCTGCCTTCGCGCAATGCGGCGTGCAATGCGGTCAGCGCCGAGCGTTTCTTGGCGAGCACCAGCAATCCGGAAGTCTCGCGGTCCAGACGATGCGCAAGCTCGAGGAATTTCGATTGCGGCCGCGCCGCACGCAGGCTCTCGATCACGCCGTAGCTCACGCCGCTGCCGCCGTGCACGGCGGTCCCTGAGGGCTTGTCCACCACCAGCATGGCTTCATCCTCAAAGACTACCGGCAGCTCGACGGGCCGCGGCGCGGGCTTGCGCGAGCGCTCGGCCGGGCGCATCGGTGGAACGCGCACCCGATCGCCGACCTGCAGCCTGTAGCTTGCCTCCACGCGAGCGCTGTTGACCCTGACCTCGCCGCTGCGCAAGATGCGGTAGATATGGCTGCGCGGCACCCCCTTGCAAATGCGCAGCAGGAAGTTGTCCACGCGCTGGCCTTCGCTTCCGCTATCGACCTCGACCGCAAAGGCGTTGCTTAAATCCTTCATTTTGTTTATGATCCGCCTGCTGCTTCCGATGCGGGACGGCTGCTTGTGCATGAGACGGTGCGAATTTTCGCCCCCAGGCAAGACTGGCTACCCTGTCCCCGGTTCCGCAAGGCTCAATCCGGATTTGCGAGCGCACGAACCCGAAGCGCAAAGGCGGTTGGTTATCCAACCAATGATAGCAATTGAAAAGCGCGCCAACAGCAACTCGGCAGAAATTGACGGGGCCTGCAATGCAGCGCCCCAACCCGACAAGCCAAATTACCGCGTTCTTATGATCCCAAGATCAATGAAGCGAAATTAGCCTATTGAAACCAGGCTCTTGGTTTGTCCTGCCCGCGCGCGCGGGAGAACAAAACAGTGAAGCGCATGCTCTTTAATGCGACACAGGCCGAGGAACTCCGTGTCGCTATTGTCGAAGGCCAGAAACTCATAGACCTCGACATAGAATCGGCCGCAAAAGAACAAAGAAAAAGCAACATCTACAAGGGTCTCATCACCCGGGTCGAGCCCAGCCTCGAAGCCGCGTTCGTGGACTACGGCACCGAGAGGCACGGATTTCTTCCCTTCAAGGAAGTCGCGCGCCAGTATTTCAAGCCCGGCGTCGACGTCGGCCGCGCGCGGATCCAGGACGCTCTCCATGAAGGCCAGGAACTGATCGTCCAGGTCGAGAAGGACGAGCGCGGCAACAAGGGCGCCGCGCTCACCACCTTCGTCAGCCTCGCCGGGCGCTACCTCGTGCTGATGCCGAACAACCCGCGCGGCGGCGGCGTATCGCGCCGCGTCGAAGGCGAGGACCGGGACGAGCTGCGCGACATCATGGACAGGCTCGACGTGCCCGCGGGGATGAGCATCATCGGCCGCACCGCCGGCATCAGCCGCTCCTACGAAGAGCTGCAATGGGATTTGAGCTATCTGCTCAAGCTGTGGAGCAAGATCGTCGAGGCCACCGAGCCCGCGCGCGACCCCGACGGGAAACTTCTCAACCCGGCGCCCTTCCTGATCTACCAGGAAGGCAGCCTCGTCATCCGCGCCATCCGCGATTATTTTCAGCCCGACATCGGCGAGATCCTGATCGACACCGATCCGATCTTCGAGCAGACGATGGCGTTCATGAGCAACGTCATGCCCGACAACGTCGGGCGGGTGAAGCGCTATCGCGACGACGTGCCGCTGTTCTCGCGCTTCCAGATCGAGCACCAGATCGAGACCGCTTATTCCCGCCAGGTATCGCTGCCTTCGGGCGGAGCGGTCGTGATCGACCATACCGAGGCGCTCGTCTCCATCGACGTCAACTCGGCGCGCGCCACGCGCGGCCACGACATCGAGCAGACCGCCTTCCAAACCAACGCCGAAGCGGCCGAGGAAATCGCGCGCCAGCTCAGGCTGCGCGACCTGGGGGGGCTCATCGTCATCGACTTCATCGACATGGAGAACCAGCGCAACCAGCGCGAGGTGGAGAACCGCCTGCGCGAAGCGCTGCGCTTCGACCGGGCACGGGTGCAGATGGGCAAGATTTCGCGCTTCGGCCTGATGGAGCTTTCGCGCCAGCGGCTGCGTCCCTCGCTCGGGGAAGGCAGCAACATCACCTGCCCGCGCTGCAACGGCACCGGCCATATCCGCGGTACGGAGTCCACGGCGCTCCATATCCTGCGCATCATCCAGGAAGAGGCGATGAAGGAGAACAGCGCGGCGGTGCACGCCCAGGTGCCGGTGGATGTCGCTACGTTCCTGTTGAACGAGAAACGCGCCGACATTCACTCCATCGAGGCGCGGCTCAAGGTCAATGTGGTGCTGATTCCGAACACCCACCTGGAAACGCCGAATTACAAGGTGGAGCGCCTGCGGCACGACGACCTCAACCAGGCCGAAGCGCTGCCTGCGAGCTACAACCTCGCCACCGCGCCGGCCGAAGAGGAGGAGCAGGCGCAGCCGGCACAGGAAACAAAGCCGCAGCGCCAACAGGCTGCAGTGCACGGCGTCACGCCGGAACACCCCGCACCGGTATCGGCGCAGCCCTCGCGATGGGAAGCCTGGCGCACGACCGAGCGGCCTGCCGCCGCGCCGCGGCCGGGGATCATCGGCCGAGTCTTCGGCTGGTTCAAGCGGGACGCGGCAGCCCCCGCGCGGCCTCAGCCGATACCTGCACCCGGGCCGCGCCGAGAGCCACCGGAGCGTTCCGGAGGTCGTGACCGCGGCGATCGCGATCGCTTCCGCGGTCGCGGCGAGAATCGCCAGAACCGGCGTTTCGGCCGTGACGGGCGCCGCGACGAGCGGAACGAAAGCCGTGGCGACCGCCCGCGCCAGGATCGCTCCGACCGCCAGGAGCGTCCCGAAAGGGTACAGGGCGAACCAAGGCCGCAGCGCGGCGAGCGACCCGGGCGACAAGAGCGGCCGCCGATGGAGCGTCCCGAGCAGCGCGAACCGCGACAGCCCGAGGCTGGCCGCGGACCCATGCCTCGCGCAGGCGCTTCCGACCCGGGCGAGACCGAGCATGAGCGGCGGCGCCGGCGACGTGGCGGGCGCGACCGCGGCAGGGGCGAGCGCGCAGGCAACGTCCAGGGAACGCCCCGTGGCGAGGAACATCGTCCCGCGCAACCGGTGGCCGATGCGCCGGCCGCCGCCGACATTCCCGCAGAACGTTCATCCTTTCCTTCTCCGGCGCTGAAGGAATCCGAGCAGCCGGGCAAGCCTCCGACGGCGGAGATACCGGCGCCGTATCAACCCGCTCCGACTCAAATCGCGCGGCCGGCTCCACCCGCTTCGCACGCGCCTGATCCTGCGGAGATCGAGCGCGCGCTCAAGGAAAGCGGGCTGGAATTGGTTCAGACCCGCCCGGGTGTCCAGGCCGAGCCGCCGCCCGAGCCGGAATTCACGCCGGCCAAGCGGGAGCGCCGGCTGCCTCCGCCCGATCTCGATGAGCCGTTGGTTCAGGTGGAAACCGGGCGCGAGCCCCCGACCCCGAAGGTTTGATCACGCGCCTCGTCCCGGTAGTCGCAGGGATTCCAGCAAGCCCTGCGCGGCGTCTTCTAGCATGTCGAGCACGCGCTCGAACCCTCGCGGCCCACCGTAGTAGGGATCGGGCACTTCCTCCTCTTTGAAGCGCCGCGCGTAGCTCATCATCAATTTCAGCTTGTGGGCGGCGGAGGGCCGCGCCATGCGCAACAGAATCGAGTGATGGTCGCGGTCCATGGCGAGGATCAGGTCGAAGCGCTGGAAATCGGCCTGCTCGAACCTGCGGGCGCGAAGGCCGCTCAGATCGTAGCCGCGCTTCGCCGCCGCATCCTGCGCCCGAGGATCCGGCGGCTCGCCGATGTGATAGCCATGAGTGCCCGCGGAGTCGGCAAGGATCGCCCGCGCCAGTCCGGCTTGGGCCGCCAGTTTGCGGAAAACCGCTTCCGCGGTCGGCGAGCGGCAGATGTTTCCCGTGCAGACGAACAAAACGCCGAACCGGTTGCCGGACATCGGTTATCCCAATATAGAATCTCCTCTCGCATGCTCCAGCCGCGAGGAGACATGACTATCGGACGCATTTTCGCATTTCTCATCGCCGGGCCGATCGCGCTCGGCCCCGCGGCCGGCCTCGCCCAGGAATGGCCCGCGAAGCCGATTCGTGTCGTGATCCCGTTCGCCGCGGGAAGCGTCGCGGAGGCGATATTCAGGACCCTGTCTCCCGGGATCGAAGCGAAGCTCGGCCAGCGCTTCGTCGTGGAGAGCAAGCCGGGCGCCGACGGCGCCATCGGCACCGGTGAAGTCGCGCGCGCGGCGCCCGACGGCTACACGCTGCTGCTCGGGCCGACGGCGGTCTACGCCGTCACACCGCACCTGTTCAAGAATCTCGGCTTCGACCCTCTCGCCGCGCTCGATCCGATCTCGCTCCTCGCCGACGCGCCGCTGCTTGCGGTGATCGGAGCGAACGTGCCCGCGAAATCGCTCAAGGAGCTTGCCGACTACGTGCGCGCCAATCCGGGCAAGTTCAATTACGGCTCGCCGGGTACCGGCTCGCCGGCTCACCTCGCCGGCGCGGCGTTTGCGCAGGAAGCCGGCAATTCGCTCGTGTACGTGCCGTACAAGGGCACGCCCCCGATGGTCCAGGCGCTGCTCGCCGACGACATCCAGATCGCCTTCCCCACGCTGACGGGAATCATCGGGCCCATGAAGGCCGGCAGGCTCAAAGTGCTCGCCGTGATGGCGCGCCGGCGCATGCCCGAGTTGCCCGGTGTCCCGACGACGGTCGAAGCCGGATTTCCGCAATGGGTGGGCGGCAACTGGTGGGTGCTCGCGGCGCCTCACGGCACCAATTCGCGCATCATCGAGCGCCTCGCCGCCGAGTTCGGCTCGGCGCTGGCCAATGCGGGCGTACGCAAGCGTATCGGCGAGCTGGGCCATGTTCCCATAGGACTCGCTCCCGCCGCGACCGCCGCTTTCCTCAGGTCCGAATCGGCGCGCTACAAATCCATCGTCGAGCTGGGCGGCATCAAGGCGGAGTGAGCTTCGGTCCAGGGTCACCCGAAATTGGGCCCATGAACGGCTCCACAGATGCCCTTGCCGGGGAGCGGCGGGCCCGGCTGGCCGTCGCCATGTCGGGCGAGGGAATCGACGTCCTCGTGGTCGCGGGAAATGCATGGCGCAGCGACTACCTGTGCTTCGTCGCCGGCGTCACCGTGGTCGAAGGGCAGGCATTTGCCTTGATCGAGCGCGAGAAACCGGCGCGGCTCATCGTCGAAAGCGCGGCCGAAGCGGCACGTTTCCGTGTCGAACAACCAGGGCTCGCCGTGAGCTGGGAGCCTTCGCCGATCGAGGCGGCCGAGAACGCGATCCGCGCGCTCGGCGCGAAGCGAATCGCCCTCGCACCGTCAGCGGCGGTTCCTTACCGCCTTGCAATGGGGCCGCTGGGATCCGGCATTGCGCGAGCCACGGCAACGCTCGATCGCCTCATGCTGCGGAAATCGCCTGCCGAGATCCGCGCATTTCGCCGTGCTGCCGCTCTCGCCGACGAGGGCTATGCCGTATTCCGTGAAGCGGCGCGCGTCGGGCGTCCGGAGTACGCGCTGGTGGCCGATGTGGAGGCCTTTTTCCGCTCGCGCGGCTGTCCGGAGAATTTTCAGATTCTCGGCGCAGGCGGCAAGGAGGTGCGCGGCATGCATCCGCCGGGCGAGCGGCGCCTCGCCCCCGGCGATCTGGTGACGACCGAGCTCACGCCCTGCGTGCACGGTTATTATGCGCAGATCTGCCGCACGCTCGTTCTCGGGCAACCGAGCGAGGCGCAGAAGCGCGCCTTCACTGTATACAACGAGGCCCTGGAACGCGGCATCGCGGCCGTGCGCCCCGGGGCGACAGCCGGAGATGTGGCGCGGGCGCAAAACGAGGTGTTTCGCCGTCACAGCCTCGGCGACTACGTGACTTCGGTGTACACGCGCGTGCGCGGTCACGGGCTGGGACTTTACGTGGACGGCAGGCCCGCGCTGCTCGAGGACGTCGATCTGGTGCTGGAGCCCGACATGACGCTGATCGTCCATCCGAACACCTACCATCCGGAGGTCGGCTACTTCGTTCACGGCGATTCGGTGCGCGTAACCCCGGAAGGCTGCGAGGTGCTCACGCGGACGCCCCGCGAGCTGTTTTCCGTTCCCATCGCCTAGTCATGCGGCGCGGGCTGATCAGCTGGTCGCGCGAAGAAGTCCCGGCGCCCGTCCTCGAGCGCCGGGTCGCCCGGCTCCAGAACCGGATGCGGGACGCGGGGCTCGGTGCCGTGCTCGTTTATACGTCCTTCGCGCGTCCAAGCGCGGTAGCCTGGCTCACGCATTTTGTGCCGTACTGGAACGAAGCGCTCCTCGTGATCTTCCCGACCGAAGCGCCGGTGCTGCTCGCCGCGTTTTCGAAGCGCGTGCACGACTGGATCCGCAGCGTCAGCCATCTGGGTGAAGTCCGCTCCGCGCCCGACCTCGGCCCGGCCGCGGCGGCATTTCTCAAGGAACGCTCGCCGGAGCCTGCGCGCATCGGCGTGATCGAGCTCGATGCCCTGCCCTGGTCGGTCGCCGAGGCAATGGCGAAGCCGGGATCCGGCGCGGAGCTTGTCGATGCGACCGGAGTGTTCGCTTCGGTCCGCCAGCCTGCGGATGAGTCCGAGGTTCTGCTCGCGCGCCGCGCCGCTGAAATCGCCGCCAAGGCGCTCGACACGGTTCCCGCGACAGCGCGCCGTACATCGGAGGTGCTTTCCGCGTTGGACGCGTCGGCGCGGCTCGATGGCGCCGAGGAAGTCCTGACGCGCCTTGCGCCGGACCTGCGCGCCGACCCGACGCTGCGCAGATTCGAAGGCGAAGCCCCCTTGGGCGAGCGCTACGGCGTCGAGCTGTCGGTCGCGTACAAGGCCGCCTGGGTGCGCGTGACGCGTTGTTTTTCCAGGAACGCAGCGCCGCGATCCTGGGAGCTGGCGGCGAGATGGTTCGCCGAAACGGCTTCGCGTCTGGAGGAGAAAAGCGTTTCTGCCGGCCCCGGAGCCCTGCCCCCACCGGGCAAGCTCGCCTCTTGGATCGTCGAGACCTGCACCGGAAGTCAGCCGCTTTCCATCTTCGCGGGAGACCGGCTGGCGCCGCGACAGGCGCTACCCGCAGGCGCTCTCGCGTCCCTGTCCCTGCAGCTCAGCCTGGATGACGGGCCTTGGCTCGGCGGCGGGCCCCTCGTGATCGGTGCCAGCGGCCGGCCGAGCCGCCTTCTGATCTAGCCGACCGCGCGGGCGGACTCCTCGGGCGAGGCGCCAAAGAAACTTCGCTTGAGCTCGGCCAGCCGGTCGCGCGCCTCGGCGGCTTTCTCGAACTCGAGATTGCGGGCATATTCGAGCATCTGCTTTTCCAGCTGCTTGATTTCCCGCGCGAGCTGCTTCTCGGACATCGACTCGTAGCGCGCCTGTTCCTGCGCGGCTTTCAACTGCAGTTGCACGTCCTGGAAGTCGCGGGCGCCCTCGATCATGTCGCGCACCTGCTTGGAAATGCCGATCGGCGTGATTCCGCGCTTCGAGTTGAATTCGATCTGTTTCGCGCGGCGGCGATCGGTCTCCCCGATCGCGCGCTTCATCGAGTCGGTGACGCGGTCCGCGTAAAGAATTGCCATGCCGTTCAGATGGCGCGCGGCCCGGCCGATGGTCTGGATAAGCGAGCGCTCCGACCGCAGGAACCCTTCCTTGTCCGCGTCGAGGATCGCCACCAGCGACACTTCGGGCAGGTCCAGGCCCTCGCGCAGCAGGTTGATGCCGACGAGCACGTCGAACTCGCCCAGGCGCAGATCGCGGATGATCTCGACGCGCTCGACCGTTTCCACCTCGGAGTGCAGGTAGCGCACCTTTACGCCGTGCTCGCCGAGGTAATCGGTCAGCTCCTCGGCCATTCGCTTGGTGAGCGTGGTCACCAGCACCCGTTCTCTGCGCGCCACGCGCAGACTGATCTCGCTTAGCAAGTCATCCACCTGCGTCGAGGCGGGCCGCACCTCCAGCCGCGGGTCGACCAGGCCCGTCGGGCGCACCACCTGCTCGACGACCTGCCCCGAGGCTTGGCGCTCGTATTCCGCCGGGGTCGCCGAAACGAAGACCGTCTGGCGCATGACCTTTTCGAATTCCTCGAACTTGAGCGGCCGGTTGTCGAGCGCCGAAGGAAGTCGAAAGCCGTAGTCGACGAGGTTCTCCTTGCGCGAGCGGTCGCCGCGGTACATGCCGCCCAGCTGTCCGATGGTCACGTGCGACTCGTCGATGAACATGAGCGCGTTAGAGGGCAGATAGTCGATCAGCGTCGGCGGGGGCTCGCCCTCCTTCCTGCCGGACAGGTGCCGCGAATAGTTCTCGATACCCTTGCAGAAGCCCAGCTCGTTCAGCATCTCCAGGTCGAAGCGCGTGCGCTGCTCGATGCGCTGGGCTTCGAGCAGCTTGCCCGCCTTCTGGAAGTATCCGATCCGATCGGCAAGCTCGATCTTGATCGCCTCGATCGCGCGCAGCGTGGTCGAGCGCGGCGTCACGTAATGGCTCGATGGATAGACCGTGAAACGCGGCACGCGCTGGCTCGCGCGCCCGGTGAGCGGATCGAACAGGGTGAGGGTTTCGATCTCGTCGTCGAGGAGCGCGATGCGCAGCGCCGTCTCCGAATTTTCGGCAGGGAACACGTCGAGCACGTCGCCGCGCACGCGGAAGGTGCCGCGCTTGAACTCGAGCTCGTTTCTTTCGTACTGCATCGCCGCGAGGCGCGCGATCACGTCGCGCTGGGGCATCCGCTCCTTTTCGCGCACGTGCAGGATCATGCCGTGGTAGTCGACCGGGTCGCCGATGCCGTAGATGCAGGACACCGTCGCGACGATCACCGCATCCTTGCGCTCGAGCAGCGACTTCGTCGCCGACAGACGCATCTGCTCGATGTGCTCGTTGATGCTCGAGTCCTTCTCGATGTAGAGGTCGCGCGACGGAACGTAGGCCTCGGGCTGGTAGTAGTCGTAGTAGGAGACAAAATACTCGACGGCGTTCTCGGGAAAGGACTCGCGCATCTCGGCGTAGAGCTGGGCGGCGAGCGTCTTGTTGGGCGCAAGGACGAGCGCCGGCCGCCCGAGGCGCGCGATCACGTTCGCCATGGTGAAGGTCTTCCCCGAGCCGGTGACGCCGAGCAGCGTCTGGTACGAAAGCCCGTCCCGGACGCCTTCGACGAGCTTCTCGATCGCCTCGGGCTGGTCGCCGGCGGGAGGAAACGCCTGGGCGAGACGGAAAGGACTGTTGGGAAACGTGATGATCACAGGTACAATCGGGAAACGTGAAACTTTTTAGTTTAGCACGATGAACGCCCCGCACTCACCCTCTCTCCTCGCCGGAATCCAGATGGCTCCCCGCGACCCGATCCTCGGGCTCACCGAGGCGTTCAACGCCGACCGGAATCCGAAGAAGGTGAATCTCGGGGTCGGCGTCTACTATGACGACGAAGGCGAGGTGCCGCTCCTTGAGTGCGTGCGCCGCGCCGAGCGTCAGCTCGTCGGGCAGGCGGCCCCGCGAAACTACCTGCCGATTGACGGCCTGCCCGCCTACGACCGCGCCGTGCGCGAACTGGTATTCGGCGCGGACTCCTCCGCCCTCAAGGAGGGCCGCATCATCACGGTGCAGGCGCTGGGCGGAACCGGGGGCTTGAAGATCGGCGCGGATTTCCTCCGGCGCATGGCTCCCGAGGCTCAGGCGTGGATCAGCGACCCGAGCTGGGAGAACCACCGCGGCCTCTTCGAGAACGCCGGTTTCACGGTCCACGCCTACCCGTACTACGACGCGAGAACCCACGGGCTCGACTTCGAAGCCATGGTCGCCGCCCTTCGCGCGATGCCCGCGGGCTCGATCGTCGTGCTCCACGCCTGCTGCCACAATCCCACCGGCGTTGATCTTTCTCCCGGGCAATGGACTGCGATCATCGACTCGGTGGTCTCGCGCGGCCTCATCCCGTTCCTCGACATCGCCTACCAGGGATTCGGCGACGGGCTGGAGGCCGACGCCGCCGCGGTCCGGCAGTTCGTCCGGGCCGGGATGCCGTTATTCGTGTCGAGCTCGTTCTCCAAGTCGCTTTCGCTGTACGGCGAGCGGGTGGGCTCGGTGTCAGTGGTCGCCGAGACGAGCGACGAGGCCGAACGGGTGCTGTCCCAGCTGAAGCGCCTGGTGCGCACGAACTACTCCAATCCGCCCACGCATGGCAGCCAAATCGCCGCGACGATTCTGGCCGCGCCCGAGCTGCGCAGCTTGTGGGAACAGGAGCTCGGGCGGATGCGCGAGCGCATCAAGGAGATGCGCCGGCGGTTCGTCGAGAAATTGCGCGAGCGCGCGCCCAAGGCCGACTTCTCGTTCGTCGAGCGCCAGCGGGGAATGTTCTCCTACTCGGGCCTCGCGCGCGAGAGGGTCGTGCGCTTGCGCGAGGAGTTCGCGGTCTACGCGATCGAGAGCGGCCGCATCTGCGTCGCCGCGCTCAACACGAAGAATGTCGATTACGTGGCCGATTGCATCGCCCGCGTGATTTGAGCGGGGGAGTCACTCGCCCTAGTCGGCTTCCAGAAGTTTCTCCAGCGCGTCCATCAGAAAATCGATCTCGGCTTCACCGATCACGTAGGGCGGCATCCAGTAGACGGTGTCCCCGAGAGGACGCAGCAGCACGCCCGCCCCGAGCGCGCGCCGGTAAAAGTCCCGGCCGAAGCCGGGTTCCGCGTCGCGCACATCGAAAGCCCAGATCATTCCGGTGTTGCGGAAATGCGCGACGCGGCGATGCGAGCGCAGCGCTTCGGCGCGCCGGTTGAGGTGCGCGGCGATGCGGAGATTGCGCTCCAGCACCTTGTCTTCCTCCAGGATGCCCAGCACGGCGAGGGCGGCGCGGCAGGCAAGCGGATTGCCGCTGTAGGAGTGGGAGTGCAGGAAACCCCGCTCGAGCCTGTCGTCGTAGAAGGCCTGATAGACGCGATCGGTCGTCATCACCACCGACAGCGGCAGATAGCCTCCGGTGAGGCCCTTTGAGAGGCATAGGAAGTCCGGCGAAATCTGCGCCTGCTCGCAGGCGAAGAGCGTCCCTGTGCGGCCGAACCCGACGGCGATCTCGTCGGCGATGAGGTGCACCTCGAAGCGGTCGCAGAGCCCGCGGGCGAGGTGCAGGTACTGCGCGTCGTGCATCGCCATGCCGCCCGCGCACTGCACCAGGGGCTCGACGATCAGCGCCGCGGTCTCGGCCGCGTGCCGCTCGAAGTGCCCTTCGAGCGCCCGTGCGCAACGCCCCGCATACTCCCGCGGCGTCTCGCCCGGCCCGGCCAGACGCCAATCCGGCGAAGGCACGCGCACGCTCTTGCGCAGGAGCGGCGCGTAGGTATCTCGGTAGAGCGGAATATCCGTGACCGACAGCGCACCGAGCGTCTCGCCGTGATAGCCGTTGGCGAGCGCCGCGAATCCGCTCTTCGCGGGCCGGCCGGCGCTCCTCCAATAGTGATAGCTCATCTTCAGCGCGATCTCGACGGCGGAAGCTCCGTCGGATCCGAAGAAGCAGTGCCCGAGCCCCTCGGGAGCGAGCCGGGCAAGGCGTTCCGAGAGCTCGACCGCCGGCGCGTGCGTGAACCCGGCCAGCATCGCGTGTTCCAGCGAGTCGAGCTGGTCCCGCAGCGCGGCACTGATGCGCGGATCGCCGTGTCCGAGCAGATTCACCCACCAGGAGCTGATCGCATCGAGGATGCGGCGGCCTTCGAAATCGTAGAGCCAGACCCCTTCGGCGCGGCTCACCGGGACGAGCGGCAGCGTCTCGTGATGCTTCATCTGCGTGCAGGGATGCCAGACTGCCCGCAGGCTTCGCTCGATCATCTTGGCATTTGCGTTCATACCGCCGCCTCCATCAGGAGCTCGGGCGACAGAAGCGGGGCGACGTCCGCCGTGACCGGCTCGCGCTGAAACGGCACGACGCCGAGCAACGGGCAGCCGAGGCGCTGCTCGAGCGCGCGAACGTTGCCGTCCAAGTGAGGCATGCCGGGGAGGATGCAATTCGCCACCCAGCCCGCGCAGCGCAAGCCGCAGGCTTCGATCTGCCGCCGCGTGAGGAGCGCGTGGTTCAGGCAGCCGAGCCGCATGCCGACCACGAGCACCACGGGCAGGCCGAGCCGCATCGCGAGGTCTGCCCCGGTTTGGCGCGCGTTCAACGGGACGAGGAACCCTCCTGCGCCTTCCACCACGACGACGTCCGCGACCTGCGACAGCTCCTCGTAAGCGCGCGCGATTGTTTCAATGTCGATCTCTATGCCGGCGAGCTGCGCCGCGATGTGCGGGGCGATCGCCGGCTCAAACGCGTAAGGATTGGCAATCCGCGGCCGCGCGCTCACCGTGCTCGAGCGCGCGAGCGCATCCACGTCCGCCCAGCGGCCCCCCTCGCATCCCGCCGCGACCGGCTTCATTCCCGTCACAGACTTCCCCATCCGCGCAAAAGCCCTCAGCAGCGCGCAGGCGACCAGGGTCTTGCCGACCCCGGTGTCGGTACCGGTAACGAAAAAGCCCTGACCCACGTTTTACGCCCAGGCTCTGGCGCTCAGGCGTGCACCGCCGTGCGGCTCGGACACACCTCGCGCAACGCCGCGGCGAGGCGCGCTACGTCATCCTCGCCATGAGCCGCCGAAAGCGAGATGCGCAGCCGCGCGGTGCCTTCAGGCACGGTCGGCGGGCGGATCGCGGGCACCAGGATTGCGCGCTCGCGCAGCGCGGCGCTTGCGTTCACCGCTTCCGCGTTTCCGCCGATGAGGAGGGGTTGAATCGGTGTATTGGAGGGCGCGAGCACGACGTCAGTCCCGTGCAATGCCTGCTTGAGCGCTCCTATCCACCGATACAAGCGTTCGCGGCGCCATTCCTCTTCCCGGATAAGCTGCAGGCTCTCTTCGACCGCGGCGGCGAGCAGCGCCGGGCCGGCCGTAGTGTAGATATAGGTGCGCGCCCGCTGCAGCACGGTTTCCACCACCTCCGCGGCGCCCGCGACGAATGCGCCCGCCACGCCCGCCGCTTTGCCGAGCGTTCCGACGTAGGCGATGCGCGGGGAGCGCAAGCCGAAATGCGCGGGTGAGCCGCGGCCTTCGGGCCCGATGACTCCGAAGCCGTGCGCGTCGTCGACGAGGAGCCAGGCGTCGTGGCGTTCGCACAGATCGAGCATCGCCGGCAACGGCGCGATGTCGCCGTCCATGCTGAATACGCCGTCGGTGACGACCAGCCTCGTGCGCGCCCGGGAGTCCGCCAGGGCCTTATCGAGGAACTCGAGATCGGCGTGCGGGTAGCGCACCACCTGGGCGCGCGACAAGCGCACGCCATCGATGAGAGACGCGTGATTCAGCGCGTCGGAGAAAACCGCATCTTCCGGGCCGGCGAGCGCGGTGATCGCGCCGATATTTGCCTGGTAGCCGCTGGAAAAAAGCAGCGCGCGCGGCATCCCAACGAATTCCGCGAGCTTCGCTTCGAGGCGCTCGTGCACGACGCTGTGCCCGCTCAGGAGGTGCGAGGCACCCTCCCCGACCCCGTGACGCAAAGCGGCGTCGATCGCCGCCTCGACGATTCGCGGATGGTTGGCGAGCCCCAGGTAGTCGTTGCTGCAGAACGCCAGGTATTCGCGCCCGTCCACCACGATGCGCGGTCCCTGCGGGCCCTCGCGCGCGATGCGGCGGCGCATAAGGCCGCGGCGCTCGATTTCGGCGAACTGGTCGGCGAGTCGTTGAAAGATCAAGGGGAGGATCCTGCGGCGCGAGGCCGCGCGGCTCATGCTTGCGGCTTGAGACCGGCGAGCGCCTTCGCACGCCACATAGGCCAGGCGCGCTTGTAATCCTGGGCGGGAACCGAAGCCTCGACTTCCCGCTCGTCAAGGTAAGTGATTTTTCCGCCGGACCCCGCGATCGCGATCGCCTGAAGCTGCATGCGGGCGCTCATTTCGAGATAGATGCTGCGCCCCACGGCGCGCGGCAGGCTTTCTCCCACGGTAACCGAGCCGTGCCCGCGCATGAGCGCCGCGGGGCACTTCCCCAATGTCTTGGCGAGCGCCTGCCCCAGATAGGGCGTCTTGACCAGCAGATCGGTGCCCTTCTCGGCGTCGCGGATTTCGAAGTTCGGAACGCCCTCGCCCACGAACGCCGCCATGTGGTAGAGCGGCCGCATCGCGATCGTCGTGACGCTGAAAGGCACGACCGACGGGGAATGGTTGTGAACGACCGCATTCACGTCGGAGCGCGCCTTGTAGATTTCGCCGTGAATGAAGCGCTCGCGAACCGATTCCCGCCCGCGGGGATCGATCGGGTTGCTGTCGAGATCGTACTCCATGATGTCCCCTGGCATCACCGTTTCCGGCGCGAGCGAGCGCGACAGCAGATAGCGATTGGGATCGCGGTCCGAGCGCACGCTCACGTGCCCGTAGGCGTCGATGACGCCGTGCTCGGCGAGGATTCGATAGGCGGCGACCAGGTCTTCGATCAGGCTCATTTTCATTTTGTTCCTTCTTTCGCGATTCCTTTCGCCGCCCGCCTAATCGGCCTTGATGCCCGCCTTCGCAACCACGAGCGACCAGCGCGCCAATTCCCTTTTTACGAGGTCACCGAAGCGCTCGGGCGTGCCGCCCGCCGCGGCCATGCCCTGCTTGGCGAGCAGCTCGCGGACCTCGGGCCGCTTGAGCAGGGGGTTCAGCTCCGCGTTCAGCCTCGCGACGACCGCGCCGGGCGTTCCGGCCGGGGCGAACATGCCGTACCAGGTGTCGACCTCGAGATCGGGAAGGCCCAATTCCCTGAGCGTGGGCACGTCTGGAAACGCCGGCGAGCGCTGTGCGCTCATCACCGAGAGCATGCGAAGCTTCCCGCTCTGCACGTAAGGCGCCGCGGTCTGCAGCGACACGATCATGGCCTGCACGTGCCCGCCGACGAGATCGGCGAGCGCGCCGCCCGATCCCTTGTACGGGACGTGCACGAGGTCGATGCGCGTGTCGAGCTTGAGCAGCTCCATCGCGAGATGCTGCGGACCTCCGTTGCCGGGAGAAGAGTAGTAGAGCTTGCCCGGCTGACTGCGTGCAAGCTCCAGGAATTCGCGCATCGACTTTGCGGGCAACCCGGAGGTGACGATGACCGCAACCGAGCTGGTTGCGAGCAATATGACGGGCGCGAAGCCATTCACCGGATCGAAGGGCAGCTTTCGATTGACCGCGGGATTGGTGCCGAAAGACGTTGCCGTGCAAAGCAGGGTATAGCCGTCGGGCGCGGATTTCGCGACGAAGTCGGTGCCGATATTGCCCGAGGCGCCCGCGCGGTTATCGGTGACGACGCCGACCTTCCAGCGCTCTGCGAGCTTCGGTCCCAGGATCCGCGCGAGGATATCGGCGCCCGTTCCGGGCGTATAGGGCACGACGATCTGGATCGTCCGCGTGGGCCACGCGCCGCCATCCTCCGCAAGCGATGCGGCGGACCAGGGCAGAGTCAGTCCCGCCAGCGCACATGCAATAAAGCGCCACGCGCCTTCACGCGAAGGGATCATGGGTGCGTCTCCCGTGACGTACACAGAACCATTATGCCGAAGAGACGTCGGTTCCGTCTTCCCCGCCCGCGAAGGCGCGAACGGCGTTTTTTTCTGTGCGTCGCGTTGACCGGTCCCCCAGCGGGGACTTAGAATACGCGCCTTCCAATTCCCTCCGGCGATTCGTTCTCCGGAGTCTCGAATCCCCGATAGCTCAGTTGGTAGAGCGACGGACTGTTAATCCGCAGGTCCCAGGTTCGAGCCCTGGTCGGGGAGCCATCGCGAGCAAGCAATTGCGTTAATCCGCGCTTGGTAACCAGAAGCGGTCACTAAGGATCCCTTTCGGGTACCATCGTAACGCTGTGCCGCTTCTGTTATCAAACCAGGGAGAGAGACAACCACGCAAAGTCGCGATAGCCGAAAACATCAAGCACACCATTACCGAGCTTCTACACCTTAGCCGCTAGCTCCCTCACTCGGTCGATCGGTAGAAACAAATTGAGGGGCCGGTCGGGAAGTTCCAAAAATCCATACTTCTGATAGAAGCGCTTCGACCTGTCGTCCTTAGCGTCCACAAACATAGCTACGACGCCGATAATCCGCTCTACTTGGCTTACGTTCCACATGGCGTGGAACAGCATTTGTTCGCCTAAGCCTTTGTTCTGACAAGCTCGGTCCACCGCAAGCCGTCCAAGCCGGACGGCGGGAATGCGGTCCGGAAATTTCTTTCGGATCGGTTCTGGAAGATCTTCGCTCGCAACCTCGCAGCCGTTGAGCGAATAAAAAGCTAAGATTCTTGCGGGGTCCCCTATCGTACAACCGACATAAACCCTAGCGAGACTCTTTCTGGTGTGCTGCCCCGCTATTTCCTGCAGATACCTATTTAATTCGGGCCTTCCGCAGTCGAACGACTTCCTGTCGTGGCGACCACTCAATTCGCTGATTTGCAGCATCGAATCTCTCCGCAAAGCGAGCCGCCGCCTTCTTAAAAGCATCCGGTGCAGTTGGCGGATTTGCAAGCGCTCGGAAGAAGACTTGAGCATCACGCTTTGATAGCACGATCAAGTTTTCCTTCTCAATGATTGCGTCCGCCTCTTTCAACGCAGACTGAACCATAAACTGATTCAGCGTAGCCCCGGTTAGATCGGCCGCATATTGCAACCGATCCTGCACGCGTTTAGGGACCCGCGCGGTTACGCGCGCCTCGTTACGTCGAGCGACAGCGTTAGTCATATCGAGAACATTATCGATGGTGGCCCCACGGACGAAAGTCCGATGGACGATGAAGTATAGCTTGATGGTGCCAAAATGGCAACATGCAGTTGTTTCCTGGTGCCCTATTGATACAAGGGTTAAAAGTCGAAGCGCAACGTGACCGAAACGTGACACACTCGGCGAGTCGTCACGGTACTCAGCGAGCGTAACCAATCGAGGGCGGGCCAGTTCCTACAGTTAAACTACCCGTGAAACCGTCTGTTAATCCGCAGGTCCCAGGTTCGAGCCCTGGTCGGGGAGCCATCATGATAACCGGCTTCAACGCTTCTCCACCGAACCGACGATGACCCGATTGCGTCCGGCGCCTTTTGCGGCGTAGAGAGCCACGTCGGCCACCCGCAGGATCGAATCGGTGTCCGCTGCGTGGTCAGGAAACAACGCGATTCCGAAAGAAGCCGTGATCTTGCCCAGCCGCTTTTCCGCATGGCTCAAGCGAAGGCCGGCGATCGCCAATCGGATGTCCTCGGCGCGCCGCTCCGCCGCATCGCCGCCGGTTGCGGGCAGGACGAGCGCGAACTCCTCTCCCCCGTAACGGCAAGCGATGTCGCCGCCGCGAACCTTTCCTTTGAGCAAGTCCCCGATCGCCGCGAGGACGATGTCCCCCGCCTCGTGCCCGAGGGAATCGTTGATTCTCTTGAAGTGATCAAGGTCGATCAGGATTACCGCCACGGGCGCCGCGCTGCGCCGCGCACGCACCAGCACGCGCGGGAGAAATTCGCCCAGGTAGCGCCGGTTGTACAGCCCGGTGAGCGAATCGGAAATCGCCTGCTCTTGCAGCCTCTGCTCCCGCTGCTGGAGGGCGCTCGCCATGTCGTCGAACGCCTGCGCAAGCTGGCTCAGCTCTTCTCCTCCGTAACGAACCCCCGTGCGCGCGTTCAAATCGCCTGCGCGCACCCGGTCTGCCGCCCGAAGAAGCGCCCTGACTTTACGCAGCATGAACCACTCGGCGCCGTACCAGGCTCCCACCAGCAGAAACAGCGTCGCCAGACTGATGCCCAGCAGATCCCGCACGAGCGCCCGGTTCGCCTCGGCAAAGACCTGTCTGAGCGGAACCGTCACCATGACGCGGAGCGGAAAGGCTCCGTCGGGGTTCTGGGTGACGACTTCGTGCGCCAGCAGCCAGGCGATCCCGTCCTCCGCTTCCGCCTCGAGCACGCCTTCCCTGCTGGTCAGCACCGCCTCGATCACCTGAGGGTTCCATAGCTTTTTGCCGACGCGCTCCTGCATGGCCGGCTTGCGCGCGAGGATCGTCCCCTTCACGTCGACGACGCTCAAAATACCCCCCGGCGGCAGGGGCGTCGCCTCGGCCATCCGGCCAAGGCTTTCCAGATCGAGCCCCGCGAAGGCGACCCCGGAGACATTGTTCTCGGGGTTCTTGACGGGAAATGCAAAATTGATCCCGGCTTCCCCGGTCACGCGGCCGATCTGATATTCACCGATCGCGAATCGCCCCGTTTCCCTGGCGAGCCTGAAGTACAGCCGGTCGCCGCCATAGGCCTTGTCCCGCCAGGTGGCGGCGTTGCAGAGCAACTCGCCGTTTGCCCGAAACAGGCCCATCGAATGGTACATCTCCCGGTTCTGGGCGAGGAGACTCGCAAAATACTGGGTGCAGCGCTTCCTGTCCTCGAGCAAAGTCAAAAGGATCTGCGAGGAGGCGACCATCATCTGCCGGGCGCCCTCCACGACCTGCCATTGCTGCATCGCGGCGAGCTTCACCAGCCGCCTGAGCTCCGCGCGCGCCTGCCTTTCCTCCGAGGCGCGCCGCTCGATCGCGCTGTAGACGGTGAACAGCAGGGCCGGCAGGGCCGCCAGAATCACGAGAACCAGGATGCGAGCGCGAGTTTTTAGATCCGTCATTTTTCGGCCGATCGGCGGCCCCCTTTGCCGGAGAACCTCGACCCCGGCCGCCGAACCTGCGGCGGCCATTTTCCCAAATTCGGCGCCTCCGGCCATCAGGAATTCCCTGAGAGGGACCGGGAAAACCCCTAGACCCGTCGAATGGCCGCCGATGACATGGGATAAGACGGCCTTCGAGAGCCAAAGATTGAGAGTATAGTCTGCGCAAAAGTCTCAACAAAAATCAACATTCATCAACACATCGACGAAAGGAAGGGAAGCCATGAACGCACCGGTCGATTTCAAAGCGATAGAGGGAATGTTTCAAAGGGAGTACAAGCAGATCGAGGTCAGGTTCGATCCCGAGCAAGCTATAGCGTGGACCTACATGAATCCGACGGGGATACCGTGTTTCAACGCCGGGCTCCTAACGGACCTGCGCGCCCACGATCACGCACTCGAGGTGAACGGCGGGTATGTT
>WNGE01000852.1_pt1 | contig 39357 bp, 36 predicted proteins | sample 5400651 | NCBI WGS metagenome assembly WNGE01 (sample SAMN13153370, study PRJNA577476) | soil metagenome | isolation source: 60 cm soil or saprolite under grassland replicate 2 | place: USA:California | collected 2016-06-15 | reverse complement strand
CTTCTGTTTGTGCCTCTTCCCGACATCATGAAGGGATCAACCGCTTTCCTGTTGCGGCTGATCCCTTCTGCTCTTCTCTTCCTCCCCACCTTTGCCTCTCCTACAAACTCATCTCGAAATTTCGGGATGACTCATGTTTTCTGCACGCCTGCGGCGCGCTCATGTACGAGTGTGGAAGATTTTTGCGCGCCAGCTGGCGCGCAAAAATCTTCCACACTCGTACAAAAAAGGCTCGCTTGCGAGCCAGGCCAAGTGAAGAAGCACTTTTTGAGAAGACCTAATCTGGTTCGTAAGAAACGCTCCCGACTCTATACTCAGAATGTTACTGGATGTTGAGATCGAGTACTCATGCAAAACCGATGTTAAGCGAATGCCTTCTCACCTACCAATATTTTCGTAACGTTTGTCGTAACGATTAGAAGACGTTTAGCCAGTACAATGAAGACTGAAAAGAACAATTGAAAACAATTTATGATATTGAGCAGCTTACTCAGTTGGAAGGAAATGACATCATGACTACTATTGAAACACATCAAATGAACGTAAAAAAATGGGGCCCGAGAGTCTTCACATTTCTCACCGTGTTTCTCTCAGTCGTCTTGTTGATTGCAGGAACTTTTGAATTTATTCCTGCGTGGATACTGAGAGACCCTGCCGATTCCATTCACCTCTGGCATATCGCCGAGTTGACAGCATTAGCGGCAATCTTGCTGGGCGGCGTCATGTTTGGGCTGGTGCGGAAACCAGAGGAGAAGCCTCTCCTGGCGCAGTTCGCCGTAATGAGTGTAATAATCCTGGCCGTTGGGCTGATACCCTTTGATATTAAGCTCGTTGGATTATTGCCCCTGGCAGGACTGCTTGTGCTGACCTATCCTAAGCCCCGAGCCCTATTCAGTTTCTCACACCAGGGACGTATGAGCATAGCATTACTGGCGATCACCGTGCTATTAGCCGTGATTCTGGTCCCTATAATCCAGCAAGAAATCCACTATCAGATTATTGGAATGACTGAGAATGATGCGCATGCACAGTTATTACACTGGATTGGTTCGGCCTTACTCTATGTGCTGCTGATTTTGGCTGGCATCCTGGCATCCACAAAGCGACCCGGTTGGAAGAGACTGGGGATTATCACCGGTTTAACCTACTGTTTCCTTGGTGTGATAGGTTTGATTGTACCTGGTTACGCTGCAGGTGCCTGGAGCGAAGCGGGTGGGCTGTTCGCGCTCTTCTTCGGTGCGTTGTACATCCTGGTCACGTTAGCAGAAGCTGAAGGCATGAGTCAAGACGTTTCGGCGCCTGTTCCAGAGTCTGCGCAAAAACCTGAAATTGTACCTGAAACTGTAATCAAAGCAACACCTGCCTATGATAAGGCTACCGTTCCTATCACATTGTCCTCGTATAAAGCAAATGAGCTAACTGAAATGGCCGAATTAGAACTTGCAGGTATGGATCGTAAATAGGCAAGTGCGGATTTATCCAAAGGATATGAGAATTATGAAAATAGTGATTTTCGGTGCCGCAGGCGCTACCGGTCGGATTGTAGTTGAACGAGCATTGGCAGAGGGACATGAAGTGACTGCGTTTGATCGACATACCGCACCGCTTACTCTACACCATCCAAAGCTTACTCTTATTCAAGGAGACATCTTCAATCCATCACAGGTTGAAGCAGCGATAGTCGGCCAGGATGCCGTAATAAGCGTACTCGGTGTGAGACCTGGTGTTACAATCCCAGTTTGCTCTGAAGGAACAAAGAATATTATCGCGGCGATGCAAAAGCTAGGGGTGAAACGCTTTATCTCCCAGTCAGCATTCGCTGTAGCTGCGTTGGATGGTGAATGGCGGGAAGTCCCATACTTACCGATCATCTTGCCTTTCTTTCCAAAAGTGAAAGCCATGTTTGCGGATAAAGTGCTCCAGGAGCACGAGATCTTGCAAAGTGATCTCGACTGGATCATTGTGCGTCCTGCAAAGCTGACCGATGGTCCAAGAATGGGAGAATATAAAGTGAGTGATCCGCTGTCAATGGGTCCAAGAGCGAAGATTTCACGAGCTGATGTTGCTGACTTTCTGCTCAAGCAAGCATGTGATGATACCTACTTACATCAGGTACCCAGATTGAAATACTAGGCCCCGAAACTATATGCAAGGAATCAGGAAGGATATGGATGACTAATTTAGCGGAACCGGCTTGCCGGTTCCGCTAAATTAGTCATCCATATCCTTTCCAATTTTTGACAAGAAGAACAGAATGAGTTAAAGTACAGATGTTTCAAATGAGAACAGATAGAGAACTTGAGTAGAGGGTGAAATCCATGGCGACGCCCGCCCGTAGACAATACCTGCAGATGAAGAGCCAGTACTCTGACGCTATACTTTTCTACCAGGTTGGAGATTTCTACGAAACGTTTGATGAAGATGCTCGTATCGCTGCTCGTGAGCTACAGATTGTACTGACGCAACGGTCCTATGGCGATGATAAGGTACCCCTGGCAGGAGTACCGTTACATGCGCTAGAAAATTACATCGGTAAACTGATCCGACGTGGCTACAAGGTTGCTATTTGTGACCAGGTGGGTGAGGTAGTTAAAGGCCATCAACCCGTTGAACGCGCAGTCACCCGTATACTTACAGCAGGCACGCTCTCCGAACCAAATCTTCTCCCTCTGCGACAGAACAATTATCTTGCAGCTATAGCATCAGGTCGCTCGCAAACTGCATTGGCCGCGATTGACGTCAGTACGGGTGAATTTGTCGTTACCTGGTTTACTCCAGATGAGTTACCTGTCGCATTAGAGGCAGAGTTACAGCGACTTGTGCCAGCAGAATGTCTGCTGGCAGAGGGAAGTCGCCAGGACATGTATCATTTCCCCTCTGAAACCATGACAATCACACACTGTCCTGCCTACTTCTTTGAACAAGAGGCAGCGCGAACAAGACTCTGTCAGCTCTTTCAGGTGCAGTCGCTTGACTCCTACGGGTGTTCACAGGTTCCTCAGGCGATTGCTGCTGCTGGAGCAATTGTTGCATATCTTGCAAAGATGAATAGCAAACTCTTGTCTCTTCTGACAGGGTTGCGTACATATCGCACACATAGCTATATGGTGCTGGATGCCCATACACAGGGCAATCTCGACCTCTTGCAGGGATCACGCAGCGGTTCAGTGCAGGCAAGCTTGCTGGGTGTTATGGATCGAACAATTACCCCCATGGGCGCGCGCCAATTACGTCGCACCATCACTCAGCCTTTGCTTGATCTCGGCCAACTTGAAGCTCGTTTACAAAGTGTGGAAGAGCTGTATGAAAGTCCAGCTTTGCGTAGCCGTTTTACTATGTGTTTACAGAGGTTGGGTGATCTTGAACGGATTGCAGGTCGCATGCGCCAGGGAACTGCAGTGCCTCGTGAAATGTTAGCCTTGCGTGAATATCTCCTGGTGATTCCACAGTTAAACGAACTTTTACATGGCTGTGATTCTCAACTGCTGCAGGAGCTAGCAGACCAGCTTGATGCCTGTCCACAAGTGACAGACTTGATAGATCAAGCTCTTACTCGTACAGGTGAAGAAGATGAACAGGAAGATGATGGACGCTTAATTCGAGCGGGCTTTCGCGCGGAACTTGATGAGCTCATAGCCTCCATTCGTGACTCGCGCCGTTGGATGGTCTCATTAGAGGCTGGCGAGCGTGAACGTACTGGAATAGCCAGGCTCAGGGTAGGTTTTAACAAGGTCTTTGGGTATTATATTGAAGTTAGCAATGGCAAACTTGATCAGATCCCATCAAATTATATACGCCGGCAAACCCTCACTAACGCGGAACGATTTATTACACCCGAACTCAAAGAGCACGAAGCGCGCATTCTGAGCGCTGAAGAGCGTATCGATGAGATGGAGCGTAGCATTTATGTTGATGTGTTGCGCCAATTGAGTGTCTATTATACCCAGTTAATGTCAACGGCTTCGGCAATTGCTCAGATCGATGTACTCTTAAGCTTTGCGGAAGTCGCTGCACATCAAGGTTATGTACGTCCTGTGTTGCAGCAGGAGAGCAGCATAGAAATTATTGGCGGTCGTCATCCCGTTGTCGAATTTACTTTAGATGGAGATGTCTTTATCCCAAATGATACGCAGCTCGAATCTGAAGCAGAAGATGGGGCGCGTATTTTCTTGTTGACCGGGCCGAATATGGCGGGAAAATCAACCTACCTGCGCCAGGTTGCATTGATCACGCTCTTAGCACAGATTGGCAGCTTTGTGCCAGCGCGTAAAGCGTGTATCGGATTGGTAGATCGCATCTTTACCCGCGTCGGCGCTGAGGATGATATCGCCTCGGGCAAAAGCACATTTATGGTCGAGATGGAAGAGACTGCGGCGATCCTGCACCACGCCACACGACATAGCTTGATCATCCTGGATGAAATAGGTAGAGGCACCAGTACCTACGATGGTCTTGCAATTGCGCGCGCTGTTGTGGAGCACCTGCATAATGTGACAACCGCCCGTACACTCTTTGCTACCCATTATCACGAACTGGCATTGATGGCGGAAGAGCTTCCGCATTTGCGCGTGTATACGATGGCAATTAGCGATGATGAACAAGGTGAGATTGTTTTCCTACACCGTGTTACCCCAGGTAGTATTGGAAGAAGCTATGGGGTGCACGTAGCGAAATTAGCAGGCATGCCTTTGAGTATCGTGCGGCGTGCTGAAGAAGTCCTTAAGCGCCTGGAATCCGCAAAAGACAGCGTATCTATGCATACATCGATTGCGCTTAACGGCAATGATGTACTAATCAATGGGCATAGTGAGTTGATGGTAGCGGATGGCAATGGTCACTATAATACGGGAATGAAATCAACAGGGCTTAAGAGAGAGTATGAATGGCAAACCGAAGAAGCCCGTCTTGCCGCGCAAAATCTGGAACAGGCCGTTGGCGCTCTATCTGATCTGGACGTGATTGATATAAGTGCCATAACACCACTTGATGCACTGAATCTGTTGTTTATCATGCAAAAGAAACGAAAATCATAAATGCCAACAGTGCAATCACAAACATTTCGTACTCCAATCCTTCCTCTCTCACCAGACGTGGCAGAACGCATAGCAGCAGGTGAAGTTATCGAGCGCCCCGTCTCGGTTGTGAAAGAGCTGGTTGAGAATGCACTTGATGCGAATGCCCATGAAATACACATCGAAATACGAGGTGGCGGACTACGCCTCATTCGTGTCACAGATGATGGCTATGGTATTATCGAAGACCAGTTAGAACGAGCAAGTGCACGACATAGCACAAGCAAAATTGCGAGTGTTGATGACCTCAGCCATTTATCTACATTAGGATTTCGTGGAGAAGCCCTGGCTAGCATTGCTGCTGTTTCAGAGTTAATGCTCCTAAGTCGAGCCATTGAAACTGAATCGTTAGGTGAAGAACATCCGGCGACTTTCATTACCTTACGTGGAGGTGAGATCATACAACGGGGACGAAGAGCACGCGTACATGGTACTACTGTGACAGTACGCGATCTGTTTTATAATGTTCCTGCTCGCCTCAAGTTTATGCGTGATCCCCGTACCGAGGCCGGACATATTACACAATTGTTGCGGCGTTATGCGCTTGGCTATTCTGATGTTCGCTTTCATCTAGAAATTGAAGAGCGGCCTCTCTTGCAAACGAGTGGCAGCGGAAACCTTGCTACAACGCTTGCCGAGCTTTATCATCTGCCTCTGGCAGAAATGCTTAACGCAATTTCTTTTCAATCTCCTGAAGGAGATAATACACATTCATTTAAGTTGCATGGTTATATCGGTAACCGTGCTTTGGCCCAGGGAAGTCGACAACATATAACGCTCTTTATTAACGGTCGTTGGGTGCAGTCGCGTCCAATACAGGAAGGGCTTGAGTCTGGCTATCGTGGCCTTCTGCCAAAGGGAAAACATCCGTTGCTAGTGCTATGTATCGATCTACCTGCTGAGGAATTGGATGCAAATGTGCATCCCGCCAAAACTGAAGTAAAATTGATGTGGGAAGCTGAAATAGCAGCAGCGGTGACTCAAACCATACGAGCAGTGCTGGAACGCAGCCCGGCTTTGCCTGAAGCAATGCAATTACCCGGCCCTGGACTCGTGTACCAACGACGACTCCCGTCGCCTCGTCGTAGAGGTTTACGACTGTCAGAATCGGCGCATGAATATCCTGTCGAGAAAGCTGGTCCGGGGGCCGCTGAAATCCTTGCAACGCTTCGACCTCTCGCGCAACTGCAGCAGGCCGTTATTCTGGCTGAAGCTCCTGACGGGAGTCTCTACTTGATCGATCAGCATCGAGCGCATGAGCGTGTTATCTATGAACACTTGCGCCGGGTCTACATGGGTTCGAGTACACAGCTTATTGAGAACGAGGAGCAGTGGACTGACTCTCACCTGTTGTTAGAACCTGTTATTGTAGAGTTGAAACGACACGAGGCAGATTTATTTGAGCAGCGTATACCTGTCTTACGAGGCTTAGGTTTGGAATGTGAGCGCTTTGGTGGACGTAGTTTTCTTATACGCTCAGTACCCAACAACGTAGGACAGGAGCAACTCGCGGGACATTTATCTGAACTTGCGCATATAGCTGCAGAAGATAGCAGCGATTGGCAAGATCGCCTCTTGATTGGCCTGGCCTGCCGTTCAGCCCTCCGTCGTGGCCGCGAACTTGGTATAGATGAGCAGCGTTCTTTAATCACATCCCTGGCCAGTGCCTCCGCTCCAGCAGTCTGTCCGCACGGAAGTCCTATCCTCCTTCACTACAGCAGGACGTTTCTGATTGATAAGTTCGACTGGTAAAATGAAAGGAGTCTTCATATGCCTGAAATGCATACCCTGTTGACCGGTCTCGCATTCGGCGAGTCGCCGCGTTGGCACGATGGACGTCTGTGGGTTGCCGATTGGGGAGCGCAAGAGATTCTTGCTGTCAACCTTGAGGGCAAGAGTGAAGTCATAGTCAAGGTGAGTTTTCCGTCATTCCCCATGTGCTTCGACTGGCTGCCAGATGGACAATTACTTCTCGTCTCATCACGCAATGGGCTTCTGCTGCGCATGGAGTCCGGCGGCTCACTGGTGACCCATGCCGACTTGAGCCGACTTTCTGAGAAAGGGCACCCTTGGAACGAGATCGTCATAGACGGTCGAGGCAACGCCTACATCAACAACCAGGGCTTTGACTTTCCTGGCGGCGAGTTCGCTCCCGGGACGATCGCTCTACTCACACCCGATGGGGCAACTCGCCAAGTTGCCGATGGCATCGCCTTCCCCAACGGCATGGCTGTAACACCTGACAACTCAACGCTTCTAGTGGCTGAATCTTATGGCAATAAGCTCACGGCCTTTGATATTGCCGCTGACGGTAGCCTCTCACATCGGCGAGTCTGGGCCGATACGGGCACAGATCATCCGGACGGGATTTGCCTTGATGTTGAAGGTACTATCTGGTACGCCGATGTGGGAAGCAAGCGTTGCGTGCGCGTCCGTGAAGGTGGAGAGGTGCTACAAATGATCGAGCTTGATCGTGGCTGCTTCGCGTGTATGCTCGGCGGAGCTGACAGCAAGACGCTGTTCATGGTAGCGACCGAGTGGAAAGGTGCCGAGGAGAATATGACCGACGGGTCACGAACAGGCCAGATACTCACTATTCAAGCGCCGGCACCGCACGCCGGTTGGCCTTAGCGAGAGGTGCAGCGCATGAGGGGCTGCCAATGTATACTCCAAAAAGATAGAGATAGAAATGAGGAGGGAACTGCTCATGAGTAAAGTTGTTGTCTTCACGAATCTGACACTCGACGGGGTCATGCAGGCACCGGCGAGGCCGGACGAGGATCGCCGTGGTGGCTTTGAGCACGGCGGCTGGGCTGCGCCCTACAACGCGATGGCGCAGGCCGGGGAAAGCATGCCCACCATCGGCGCCTTACTGCTAGGCCGACGGACCTACGAGGACTTCTATGCCGTCTGGCCCAAGCGGAAGGACAGCCCCTACTCGGCGCTGCTCGACAACATGCAAAAGTACGTGGCGTCCACCACGCTTTCGGAGCCGCTGGCTTGGATCAACTCCACGCTGCTCAAGGGCGACGCCGCTGAGACTGTGGCCAGGCTCAAGCAGGAGTCGGGCACGGATCTGGTGATCATGGGCAGCGGAGAGCTGGTCCAGTCGCTGATGCGGGCCAACCTCATAGACGAGTACGTGCTGCTCATCCACCCGCTGGTGCTGGGATCGGGACGCCGCCTCTTCCCCGAGGACGGTGCATTTGCCGCTCTGCGGCTCGTCGGCACCAAGACGACGAACAACGGGGTCGTGATCGCGACCTACCAGCCGGCTGAACCGACGGTGAGGAAGACTACCTAGCTAGTGCGGAAAGTAACCAGAGGCAGAAACCTGAGCGTAAATCCTGGTTCTACCCAGACATTGGGAGTGATGAGAGAGTAGACAAGGGCCAGGCTTCAGCTTTTCTCTTCCCTATCTCCGCTGTCTTCCGTCACGGCCCGTAACACACGCGCAACCTGCGGCGCCTGGTTTTCCCCTGCACGCTTCTCGCTGCCGGTAAGTGGGGATGTGACTCGTTTGTGACAAGGCCTTGGATGGCTATAATGTTTTTGTAATATCTTGGTGTTATACTCTCATACGTGATATCAAATAGGACAAAGATTTCTGCTTGTCGATGTACTACAAGCTACTTTGAAAGGAACAACTCCTATGGCAAAACAAATCCTCAACGATATCTGATGAGAGGGGGTGATAGTCAGCAGGGTAAGTGACAAGGGCGCTCAGTGTCCATGGAGAAGAGGGCCGAGCGTAATGTACGTTTTGTTCAGGAGAAGTGCATTGTGAATGGTTGAGTTGCAGATACGTTGTAAAACACGCTCAACGTTGAAAGAAGGAGAACCAACATGTCAATGATTTGGAGAGACCCACGTGAAGCACTGATGCCACTTCGCGATGCGGTGAACCGCTTGTTTGAAGAGAGCTTTATCTGGCCGGGACGCCTGGAAGTATTCACGGGCCGAACTTTCCCCGTTGATGTCTACGAGACGAAGGATCAGCAGGGATACGTCGTTGAGGCTTCACTGCCAGGAGTGAATCCGGAGGACATTTCGATTACGGCGATGGGTGATACCCTGACCATCCGCTATGCAACCAAGGGTGAGGAGAAGGTGGAGAAGCCGAATTATGTGCGACGTGAGCGCTACGAAGGCGAGATGACCCGCACGATTGCGCTACCTACCCAGATCCAGCCTGAGAAGGTACAAGCCGCCTACGAACATGGAGTCCTGACACTCCAGGTCCCTAAATCTGAAGCGGTGAAGCCGAAGCAGATCGAAGTGAAGGTGAAGAAATGAGCGGGGACACACTGACCCATGATGATGACGGGAGTATGATCTTTTGGCTCTCTCATTGCCTCTATAGGACCATACTCATCCACCTCATGTGGTAGTGTGTCAGGCTATGACAGCGAGTTGTCGAGGTTAGGACCAACCGGTCCTAACCTCTCTTTCATACCTTCTTGTCACCTGGGATGCTCTCAAGCGCGCTCTTATCTGCAGCGAGGTGACGATCGAGAACCTGGGGCAATCAACCCGAGGAGCGGGCAGTAGCCTCTAGCCTTTAGCGGCTGGTCCTACGAAGCTGTCGCTGCTGGACTTGCTCTTACTCACAAGGTCTGAGTAGTTGCCTGCGTCTTTGACCAATCGCTGGAGCTGCTGCTCATCCAGCGATTCCCGCTCGAGCAGCGCATGCGCTACCCGCTCCAGTTCCTGCTGGTGCTGCGATAGCAGTTGTTGGACGTATTGGTAGCGTTCAGCGATCAACTGCTGCACCTCCTCGTCAATCAGTGCGGCCGTTTGTTCGGAGTAGCTCTGCCTTTCCCTCAGTCCGACTTCCCGTCCCAGAAACACCTCTTGTTCGCCGCCCAGGAACACCGTGCCGATGCGACGGCTCATCCCCCAGCGGGTCACCATTTCTCGAGCCAACCCCGTCACTTCCTGCAGATCATTCTCCGCCCCTGTCGTGATCTCTCCGATCTCCAGTTCCTCCGCTACACGCCCACCCAGGCCCACGGCAAGGCGGGCCAGCAGGTAGGCGCGCGGATAGTTGTGCCGGTCATCGATCGGCATGATCTGCGTCGCTCCCAGAGCCTGTCCGCGTGGCACAATCGTCACTTTATGCACCGGATCCGCTCCAGGCGTCAACATCGCTACCAGGGCGTGGCCGCTCTCATGGTAGGCGATCACCCGCCGCTCCTCTTCGCTGAGCACAAGCGGCCGCTCAGCTCCCATCATGATGCGATCCATTGCTTCCTCAAAGCAGTCCTGCGTCACCTGCTCCAGGTTGTGTCGTGCGGCGGTCAAGGCGGCCTCATTCACCAGGTTGGCCAGGTCAGAGCCGACCATGCCGACCGTCGAAGCGGCAATGACGTCCAGCTTCACATCAGGAGCGAGCGGCACGAGGCGCGCATGCACGTGCAGGATGGCCTCGCGTCCGGCACGATCGGGCCGATCTACCACGATCTGGCGGTCGAAGCGGCCTGGACGCAGGAGCGCGGGATCGAGCACATCCGGGCGGTTGGTGGCCGCCAGAACAATGATGGCCTCATGCGGGTCGAAGCCATCCATCTCGACGAGGACCTGGTTCAGGGTTTGTTCGCGCTCATCGTTCCCTCCCCCAAGGCCAGCACCACGTTGGCGCCCGACTGCATCAAGTTCATCGATGAAGATGATACACGGGGCATTTTTCCTGGCAGTCTCAAAAAGATCACGAACCCGACTGGCACCGACGCCAACGAACATCTCGACGAACTCAGAAGCGGACATGGAGAAGAAAGGAACGTCGGCTTCGCCAGCGACGGCCTTAGCGAGCAGGGTTTTGCCAGCACCAGGCGGGCCAACCAGCAAGATGCCCCTGGGGATCTTGCCACCGAGCCGCTGGAAGCGGGTAGGAGCTTTGAGGAACTCCACTATCTCGGCCAGTTCCGCTTTTGCCTCGTCAACGCCCGCCACATCAGCAAATGTCGTCTGGGTTTTGCCGCCCATGTAGAGACGCGCTCTACTCTTGCCAAACGAGAAGAGGCCGCTTTGAGCTCTCGTCATTCGCCGGCTCAACCACCAGAACAGCAAGATCATTAGGAGTATTGGTCCGACGAAGATCAGGAGATTCGACAAGAAATCGGGGAATCCACTGCCAGGTGGTTGTGCAGTGATGGCCACATGATGCTCCTGCAGAAGCGCGATCAGGTTGTTATTGCCGAACTGGGGCACCGTGGTCGTGAACTGGGTCGACTTCATGGTTCCATCTGCCGAAAGCACAGGTGATTTGAAGACCCCGGTGACTGTATAATCGCTGATGGTCACCGACTGGACATTATTGGCGTTCACCTGCCCAATGAAGGTGGAATAGCTGACCGTTTCATTGCCTTGCGTTCCAACTTTACCCAAGAGCGAGGGCAGAAACCATGCAAAAACGAAGAATGCTATCAATATAAGCCAGGTCAGCAGATTCGTCCATGTGGGTCGCGGCGGTTGTTGCTTTCCCTGTGGCCCCTCTGTTGATTGGTTCAGATTAAAATTCATACGTCACTTCCACTCCTGCGATGGTCTATAACACTTCCAGGCGAACGTCCCTTGTCGTGACAAGGTCTGGCAGAGATGAATAACTGCCAGGAGAAGGTACAAACAGCACCTTACTATGTACTACACGGTGTCTCTCAAAGGAACGTAACGTATGCGCCTCTCTCAGCTGAATTTTTCCCACAGCAGCTTTCCCAACTCTTCTTGCTCCGTTGGCCTCAGGTTTAGCTTGCACCTTCACCGTTTCATCGAGCTGTAATCAGGCTCGTTCTCCAGCCGTACATCCGCAACACGTTGCACCAGAAACACAGGATGGTTCAGAGCCTCACGCTCAAAATCCTTGAGCGGAGATGCTGGCGTCGCATCGAAGTTCTTTAGAAGAAAGCCTGGGGCTTCGGCAAGGCTCTTCTTGAGGATTGGAGCCGCCTCCTCCGCGCTTAACTCTTTCACAAAGATGTGTTGGGGATGTCGCCCTCGTTTAAGGGAGGCCTCACCTACCGCACGGAGGTTACGCACCCAGTCAACTTCTCCGAATGCTGCTATCAGCCAGCACTGCCCGTCGCGTTCAATTAGCGATACTGGCGTGGTGCGCGGTAGGCCACTTTTGCGACCGCGCACGGTGAGCAAGGCCATATTACCCGGTTTCAAACCTGCGCGCAGCAAAGTTGTCGTGAGGTAATTTGCCAAACGGACAAAGGATGGTACCCGATATGTTTTTGCCATGAGATTGGACCTTTCTTTGTTGTACAAACAACCAGCTATGGTTATACTTTGCTTATTGATGAATCTGGTTGTACGACTAACCAGATCCTGACAAAAAAATTTTATATTTTAGAGTGAGGCTCAACAACGAACAAACGTTGGACAAGTTGATAGGCCGCCGTGAGATCGAGATCAGGTTGGGCGAGTTGTTGCAGCGCTAGTCCATCAGAACTAGCATGCACCACCGCTGCGATTGCCTGGGCCTGAGCCTCATCTATGCCGGTAATCTCCTGGATCGTCCGTGCGATCCCTTGGCGACCTGTGGCAAGGAACTCGCCAACTGCCGGCAGGAACTCAGGGCGGCGCAGCCCCAACGCATAGAGTTCGTAGCGCAAGCGATACCATGACGGATATTTCCTGCCGACTAGAGAGACCACAAGCATGGCGCTATCAGGAAAGGCCTTGCCTTCCGCCATCAATCCCTTCAATTCCTGCGACAGTTGTTGACTGAAACGCTTGCCTGCCTCATAAAGGACCGCGAGCAGTAACTCATCCTTAGAGGCAAAGTAGTAATGGAACAACCCGGGGGATACATCAGCCAGGCGAGCGATTTCCTTGACGGTCGTGGCTTCAATGCCCTTCTCCGAGAGAATTGTATAGCCAGCAGCAATCAGCCTCGCCCGATTGTCCGCCTGGTGCGTCCAGGTTTTCCTTTGTTTCGTAATTGTTTGGTCGTCCATACAAATAGAATAACGTGGAAAGAAATTTTTGTCAAGAGGGGAGTAGCTTATTCTGAATCCAGGTCAAGTAGCCCTAGCCTTGCAAGCTTTTTAGCAAGTTCATACACGTCCTTTTTATCTCCGGCCTTGCGCATACCCAGAGCTACCACCACTACAATTACCTGTTCTGCCTCAAGTTTATAGAGAATGCGATAGCGTTGCCCTACGGCTCGTATGCTACGATAGCCAGCTAATTCATCGGACAACGGTTTGCCTTGCTTTTCTGGTTCGTACTCAAGCCGTCTTAAGCTTGTCTTCAATCCTTCTTGTATTCGCCGATCTCTGATAGATGCTAAATGCTTTTTTGCTACTGGCATGATAACTACATTCCAATGTTTCATTCCCAACCCAATTCTTTCAAAACATCATCCAGATACTCACCTTTGTTCTCAGCCAGTTCTTTTACTCCTTCACGGAACTCGGTCATGAGCTCTTTATCCTGCAAAATCTCTATGGTCTCTTGCAGTGCTTCGATAGCTTCCAGCAGAGATTTGTATGTGTTGTATGGAAGAATTGTCAACACCGGTTTTCCATAGCGAGTTACTGTAACTGCTTCCGATCCCTCCTCAAATTGTTCCGGCAGGCGAGTAAGTTCCTTTTGGGCTTCTGAGATGGATAAGATTTGTTCGGACATGAGCATTCTCCTGTGTTACATGAAATGATACTAGACAGATTATATAACATGTTATATAATCTGTCAATGACGTATCTTCAGAAGATAAGGTGAGCTTGAAGGAGGGCCTGATCTTACCTCAATCATCATGCACTGTTATGCCTGGTGTACTGGATCCATCCTGGGTTCTAATCGGGCTCGTCTCGTCCAACTCTCGTAAGGGACTGAGCCAGCCCCCTAGTCCAAAACGTCGAGCTCCGAGCAGTTGCCAGGCGCGTGTCAGACCAATACCATAAACTGCTAGTAACAGCGCTGCCAGCGTATAAAAGTTTCCCACATTATGAGGCTCTTTGATTATGAGAATTGCATAGTAGAATTCGAATCCGTAAATGATGAAACTCACTAAAATCAGAAATACCCTGCGCACAACATTTTGCCATCTCTCTCGCTCTTTTAGCAGATTCCAGGCTAGAAGTGAACTGGTGGTGAGCCCAAAGGCGCTCATTACTAGCGTAAGAGAGCCTATAATTCCAGGTATCAAAGCACCTAATGAGATAAAAAAGGCATTTAACAACGCCGTAAACGAGCTTGCTGCCATTGCCTGGCGCTCAATGGGTGCGTTAGCCTGGACAATATGTTCTGGCGCTATTGAAACAGCTACAAAGATTAAACCCACGAGTGTTGCACCAATGCCCGCGCTGGCTAAGAAAAAGTTATTGAATGTTTCTGGAACCATAGTATCTCTCTACCTGCGCATAAGCTGTACGATCAACTCGGCAATTGCCAGGAACACGAGATCTAAACCAACCAACACTAGAAGAGCGAAATCAATATATTTTGCGATTGAAGAAGTGTTCAGGAGCAAAGCATTATTAAAAATAAGATGCCCAGTAAGCCAGAACAGCGCTAGTATCACAACGGTTAAAAGCAACATGCCGCCAACGAACCAACGCGCTCCTCGCCAATCAGCGCTACTGGGCCACAGTTCAGAAGTGACCGTCAAGATCAGATAGGGGACAAAAAGCAAAGTCCACCATGGCCAGTATGGACGCAGAATGGCGTGCTGGTTATTCACATAATCCCAGAGATTGTAGCCAGTAGCTAACCAGTAGAGCAATATGAAGATGGCAATGCCGCCAAATAGAGGCGCAATTCCACTAAGTCCATCTCCAATGTAGGTCACCAGGCGTCCTTGCGGTCGTGTGTATTGTACCTCGCCAAGTTGCAGCGATTGTTTATTTCCAGTTTTCATTCCACGACCATTATTGCTTATTTGTGCTCTGGGTTGGACATGAAACAGCGTAATACGGGTGACACGAAAACCAAAGGGATAAAAAAGCAATACCACAAACGCATGGCTCAATTCATGCAGCATCACTCCAGGAGCGTTCAACCAGAACCAGATCATCAGGCCGCGCTCACCCCTGAGTCGATAGCCAATCTCGTCTACACGCCGCCGCAATCCCTTGCGTGTTATACGAAGTAACAGGAAAAGTCCAACAAATCCAGCAATGATAAGCCAGGGCAAGTATCGATTCATCTGTGCTACTTGAGTGGGATCCATCTACTCCTCACGTCAGGATATTCCTGGATGTCTAACTTTTTACACGCTCAGGTTCGGATAACTTTGCTTCTTCTTCTTGCAAATCGCTTTTTGGACTCTGGCCTCTATGCTTGCGTTCATAAAACCTGCCCCATAATCCAAAACAAATGATGATCACAGAAACCAGGTAGATTACCTTGTCAATACCAAACGCATCAGCAATACCCCCGATGAAGAGCAGAATGGGAATGGAGCACGCATTGTAAAGCATCAATTGTAAGGCCAGGACTCGTCCCTTGATCCATTCCGGCGTATATTCCTGGATAGCAGTTTGTGCTGGAATGTTAATGAGATCAATTGCTACCCCAGCAATGAACATGATTAAAGGAACGGCACCAAGATAAATCGGCTTGGAACTTAGCCCTTGTTTTTCCAAATAATGGCCAAGGAGAGTAGATAGTGGCAACAGTACGATTGTACCTGCCAGTACTAGAATGCCGATAAAAATGGCAAATTCCTTACTAATACGCCTAAGAATACGCGGCATCACGAGCGAACCGGCGACCAGGCCGACACCAGCGGGAGCAAAAACGATCGCCATCAAGCTGGCTGGAAGGTTAAATAGCCTTGTGACAAGTGGTGTTGCCAGTTCACCGATCACCAGCAGGAGCACACCTGCAAACGAGAGCTGTATGACCGCTAAAAAAAGATCGCTATTATGACGGATAAAAGACCAGCCCTCGCGCACCTCGTTCCATACATTTTGTAAGGCGCCGATTGCATCCGTGGCAGTTTGCTCATCCCTTTCGTGCTTCCTCTCTTCTATAAAGGCTTTGGAAGGGATCAGCGAAATCAGTAAAGCGCTTACCAGGTACAATACTGCGATGATCGCATACAGCATCTCCGCTGGGAAGATCGGGATTTTGACGAGGGTAAAGGAGGGTAATAAGCTGAGAATAATTGGTGCGAAAACAATGAACCCGATTGCTTGCGATAGCATGAACGTAATATTGAAGAGCGAGAGTGCTGAGGTTAATTCTTCCTCGTCGACGAGCAGAGGAATAGAAGCCCCTTCTGCCGGGGTAAAAAACTGGCCAATGCTTGATATGAGAAATGTGAGCAGGAAAATGGTGACAAGCTCGTTACGATTAATCAATAAAGAAATCACGAAGCCGAAAGTGGCAATTGCTCGCAGGATATTGCTGTAGAACAGTACGCGACGTTTATTTCTATGGTCTACGAATACGCCCGCTGGAGCGCCTATGATTACGGCAGGAATACTAAAACAGATGATAGCAAGAGCTATAAGCGTGGTTGAACCGGTGATTTCTTCAATCAGCACAATTATCGCGTAGTTGGAAGCGTTGAGGATAGTCATGGAGGTCAGTTGTGCCAGCCACAAGAGCAAGAAATTCCTGTTCTTGAACAGTGTATGAAACCCTCTGTGTGGAGCGGCTGTATTCATTACACAATCTCCTCGTGTATAACCCTCGTTGATCCCCCGCGGTAGAAGGACCTTGTTATCATGTTCTATACAGTCATTCAATAGATGGCGCGGTATCCGCATCTACTGCGCGAGAAAGTACTTGCTTCGTGCGTCGCTCAACTTCCGCACGTGGCAATAATACACGACGTCCGCATTTTTCGCAACGTAAGCCGATATCAGCCCCGAGGCGTACTACCAACCAATCGTAGCTCCCACAAGGATGAGGCTTACGTAGACGTATTCGATCCCCCAGGTCAAGTTGTATTGGTGCCATGCAGTCCTTCCTATTCACTTCCGTCTAATTTCGTTCTATATAAACCATATTGTACAATGTACGACTCAACACTTTCGGGGGTTTGATATTTGATTGGTCGTCCCTCTGCGACACGTTGACGTAAGCCAGTAGCAGAGATATCAAATTGCGGAGCATCAACGACCAGCAGCCGTTGCTTGATACCTGGCAAGCGAGCATCCAACCAATCATAGTATGCCTCAGATTCACTATAACCAGGACGCCTGACTACTACAAGATGAGTCAATTGCTCAAGGATACCAGAAGGGTCGTGCCAGCTAAATAAGTCCTCGAGGCTATCTCCGCCGATTATAAAGTAGATGGCCGTATTTTCTCCCCATTGTTTGCGTAACAATTGCAGCATATCTACTGTATAGGAAGGCCCTGGACGATCCAGATCAATCCTCGAAATTGTGAAATGCGGATTTGAGGCAATTGCTAATTCGAGCATTTCCAGGCGATGCTCTGCTGCCGTGATCTCTATATTCGTTTTATGAGGCGGCTGTCCAGCAGGCACAAAAACCATCTCCGTCAATTGAAGAGTAGCATACACTTCTTCGGCTATCACGAGATGACCATAATGTACTGGATCGAAGGTTCCTCCTAGTACCCCAATACGTCGCATGTTTGCTGAGAGCTTATGATATTTCAACGTTTCTACTCTCCCAAAAGAAACAATACTTATCAGTTTTTGGTCTCTATAATAGCCCTGTAGGTTCACGTATGGAGAGATCAGCGTAAGGCAGAGCTTCACGCAAAGCAAGCATCGCTTCGGAAACTAGAGCATCTCCCCCCTCTGGAATCCAGAAGCGTAAGGTGAGCGAAATGATCTCGCCAGTATAGCCACTCACTGTACCAGTACTGCTGCCAAAAGCACCTGCAACACTACTCAGGCTCAGTGTCGGTTCTGGTTTTATCATCACACCAGTCACGCCCTTAATTGTCTTGAGAATACATCCGACTGTTTGTTCTTTATCATATTTATCCAGGGGCAATGTGATAACAATGGTAGAGCGTTTCTCATCATAAATAGTTTTATTGACAACGATGCCAGTGAAGAGCATGGAATTGGGGACGATAACCTGTTCTCCACTTGGAATGCGCAATTTGGTGGCGCGAAGCTGTACATCCTCTACCCTTCCAGAATAAACGTCCGTACTAATTACATCTCCAATATGAAACGGTCCCTCTACAAGGATGTAGATGCCTGCAACGATGTTTTTCAGCAGATCTTGCAAAACGAAAGTGAAACCGACGGTGATAAAGCTAATCACGGCAGCAGGTATCCCGAATTGGATATTCCAGGTAGTGAGTACCAGGAGAACGGCAATACATAAAACAGCCGTATAAAGGATGCGACCAAGTAAGATGCTAATATTAATGCCGATATGCTCTTTTGCAGTCCTCACTGTGACAATCTTCAGTAAAGTACGTCCAACGCCTATCGCCAGCAGAATGATAAGTGCGCTCAATGCAAGTTGCCAGATGAGTTGACCGAGATTTGGTATATTGAATACGTTTGGTAATACAAGTTGTAGGTAGACGAGCATTTCAGTGGCTTTAATGCCAATGAAGAAAGCCGCAACTGTAATACCTGCGATAATGGGGGGAATGATAATAAGGAAACCGAATATCTGGATCAGCCAGTTATCAAGTACAGTCTTTTTAAGGCGGCGTACTAGCAGGTAGCGTAATAATAGGCCTACACCCAGGGCGACGAGTAGGGACACCACTATAATGATTATCTGGATTGTCAGGTCACTCATACATATCCTGTTACACATACATTTATTGGATGAATATAGAGCGCATTATACCACAGTGGCTTTGCCGTTCACGGGGTCTATGTGGATCGGCTTATTAAGTGGCTTGGTGTGGTTTGCTTTTTGCTATTTCGTCCACTGGCGTCTACCATTGTCGATGGTTTGCTATTGGTTTAGATATCACAAATGGATGATCGGTGGCTTTTTAAAGGACTTTCAAAGCAGGATCATTGATTAGATCCACTGCATAAGAAAACATGAGAGTAATCAAAAAGCAAGTCGTTACTGGATGTGGAAATGTCCTCGTCTATGAAATTGAGAGAGTTGATAGTGTATACTACTGATGAATTGGCATGAACGTACCCGAAAAATTGTGGTCATGCCTTTTCTAGTTCAGCAGACCTTTGCCTGAGTGCCAGAGAAAGTGAGGTGATGAGCGAACACATAATACCGAATTGTTGCAAGGAGTGTTTTCTTCACATCAACCATTGATCATACACATTCAAGAATGGAGGATATCATGCAAAACATAAGTACCCCAAGGCGTCCCCTCGGTATCACCATCATCTCTATCCTATTGTTTATTCAGGCCGTTTTTGAGATTATTGTCGGTATCTTTTCCTTTTTCGCTAACATTATCAGAAATCCCATAGATGGGCTGTTAGTGGGATGGATTCCTCTGGTCATAGGCATTCTCCTATTCATTCTGGCCTGGGGACTGTGGACGCTCAGGCCATGGGCATACTGGGTCACCTTGATCCTCGAGATTGTCAATATCGTGCTGCACTTCCTCGGCTACAACCAGACGCATTCTCTTTTCGCGATTATCAGTGGCGGGATTATTTCCATTATCATTGTGATCTATCTGCTGGTAGATGGCAATGTACGCAGAGCCTTCCGAACCGGCATCTAGAGCCTTCAGTATGGGACATACTATCATATATGAGAGAAGGTATCAGGACTATTCGAACCTGATCGTAGCTTACTGATATTGTGGAGGCATCCGATGATAGACGGCTAGCCAATTTGTGGCGATCTGGGTTTGAGCATCTTGTAGTGACATGGCACCTGAACAGACTTGATCATGCAGGTAATTTTCCACCTGATCTTTCTCGTGAAAACCTGGTTTCGGAGAGACTGCTTCAGGCCAGAGGCTGGCAATGTCATTCGAGCCACCGAGTTCCAGGGGGATGAGATGATGGCAGGTCTTACATTGGGCCAGCTAGTATAGAGCGCATTATATCATACCTCTGGTGCTTATATTGCTGAGCTAATTCACTCGCACTCAACTGTTCACCCCTATCAACCAATCCACAATCGGCTGCCATTTGTCCAACGATCTGTACTGGTGTAGCTCCTAAAGCGCGTAATGGCTCCAGGCCAGCGCTCTGTGTGCGTTTAGAGAATCTTTTCCCGTGTTCATCAAGCAAAAGTGGTACGTGCGCGAATGTAGGGACTTGGAATCCGAGCGCCTCGAATAGCAGAATCTGGCGTGCAGTGGATTGGAGCAGATCAACTCCCCTGACGACCTGGTTGATCTGCATCAGTGCATCATCCACGACTACAGCAAATTGATACGCAAAGATGCCATCTGAGCGGCAGACGATAAAATCTCCTACAGTTTGCTGCACCTGCTGTTCTACTGGCCCGACCAGCAGATCGATGAAGGAGATAGTCCGTTCATCATCTACCCGAAAACGCATTGCTGGACGCCGATTATGAGCCTCGTATTGCCTGCGTTGTGCCTGTGTCAGGTAGCGACATGTGCCAGGATAACGCGGGCCTTCATTTCCATGCGGAGCGCTAGCAGCGTGAGCGATTTCTGCGCGACTGCAATAACATGGGTAAATCAGCCCTTTATCGAGCAGGCGCTGCAGATACGTCGTATATATTTCCTCCCTTTCGCTTTGGATGTATGGTGCATGTGGCCCACCAATGTCAGGTCCTTGGTCCCAGTCCAGTCCGAGCCAGCGCAGGTCGAAGAGCATGCGTTCACTGGCTCCAGAACGAACTCGTGGTCGATCAAGGTCTTCTATTCGTAGCACAAATTGTCCATGTGTACAACGGGCAAAGAGCCATGCCAGCAAGGCAGTACGCAGGTTACCCAGGTGCAGGTCGCCGGTTGGGCTGGGCGCGTACCGACCACGAATCAGAGGCTGCATTTTTCTGACCACGGACAGACTATTTCCTGACCATTCTGTCTCTGACCGGCTATTACAGGATAGACATTAAAATCAGCCAGTACATCAACCAGCACGCACAGAGGAAGACCAACAACATTGAGATAACACCCATCAATATGCCTGGTTGGCTGAAAGGCTGGATTCTGGATACCATATGAGCCGGCTTTATCCATGGGATCACCACTGGCGATATAAGCGTCTATTTCAGCCACGCTGTAGTTGCGCATTAATACAGGGGTAATACAACTTGAAGCTTGTATGCTTTGTTGCCCGTCAATTTTGCGACTCACTGCAATTCCCGTGATTACATGGTGCCAGCGACCGCGTAACGTAAGGAGTAATTGGCGAGCATGCGCTTTATCTCGTGGCTTACCGAGAATTTCACCGTTCAGTAATACCGTGGTATCGGCAGTAATTACCAAATGACCTGCAGTTTCGTGCGATTTAAGTACTTCGGCTGCTTTGTGTGTAGCAAGCCATTGTGCCAACTCCTCGGCAGGACCTCGAAAACGTTTCTGTGCCGCATCTTCATCGACAGGTGGCGTATACACCGTATATGGCAAGCCAAGTAGCTGGAGGATTTGCCTCCGTCGTGGTGAGGCAGAGGCCAGTAACAAGGGAAGAGGTGTCGTCATATCTCTATACGCTCCAATGTCGCCACACACTCAATATGTGCGGTCTGGGGAAACATATCCAGTGGCTGCGCCGAGAGCAAACGGTAAGTAGGTTGAAGATGGCATAGTATATTCAAGTCGCGCGCGAGAGTAGAGGGTTCGCATGAAACATACACAATCCTGTCCACAGGGTGTTGCGCAAGTGCGTCGAGTACAGCCTGCTGGCATCCTGCTCGTGGGGGATCAATCACCAGTCCGTCAATGTGACCCTCCAACGTTGGCAGCAGTTCTTCCACTTTCCCCTTGAGAATTTCCACGTTGCTTACTTCGCGCAGATTCCACTGCGCATCTTTAATTGCGCTGGCTGACTCCTCGATGGCGATAATTTTATCTACATGCCGGGCTAGTAGAAGCGCAAACGTGCCAACACCACAATAGGCATCAACGATGGTACGTGGACGTTCGTGGGAATGTTGCCCGGAAATCACCAGACCATCCAGCAACATCGTGGCCATTTTTTCAGCCTGTGCGGTATTGGTCTGAAAAAAGGAACTTGGACGAATACGGAATAGCTCTCCGCCGAGCCTTTCCTCCATCGTCTCAGTATGTAGATCGAGTCCCGCCTCTGCAAGTTGCTGCGCGATGTTCGTGTCAGGATGAGGCTGAATGAGCATCTGGCCTGTCGCCGCTCCACAGCGAATCAAGACCTGTGGTCGCTGATTTGGTACTGCGCTCAATACATTCAGAGCACGGTTGATCTGTGTATGCGCGATTGGGCATGTTTCTAGTGGCAGAACACGATGCGTGCCTCTGGCGGTTAGTCCTGGTTGTCCTTCGCGATTGACGGAGAAACGCATATGATTGCGATAATGCCAGGGGACATCACAGGGCACTGTTTCGAGTACCGGGGGATGAACGAAGCCACCAGCATCATGCAGCAGCTCTTGCACAAGCGAGCGTTTCCACTCGAGTTGTGCTTCATAACGCATATGCTGGAGTTGGCAGCCTCCGCATAGCCCAAATACCGGGCACGATGCCTGGATACGTTGGGGTGAAGCATGATGAATCTCGGTAATCCATACTCGCGGGGGGTGTGCTTTCCAATAGCGTTTACGTCTCTTCGGTGGCGGCATAGGCGCCTCAACTGCAATCGTAACACGTTCTCCTGGAAGGCCAGCGGGAACGTGTAGCGTCCGCGTATGCTGCTCACCAATCTCATTTTGCTCGGTGACCTCCGCCAATGTAGTGCCTTCGCGAGTCAGAGCGCCGAGTGTGACGATATGGTAGGTAATAGGAGCTTCTTCTCTGATCATTCTTTGCTGGCTCTTTTTTTAGCGCTCTTTAAGCCTGGCAACTGCCTGGTTTTCTTCACAGCCGGTAGTTGCCTGGTTTTGTTGACATTAAGTAGCAAGCGATACATCTCTACCATATCAAGCTCTGGGTCAAGCAGTTCAGCCTCGTCTAGTAGTTCTTCAGCCTTGCGGTAGTCACCACTTTCTGATACAGCCAATGCCAGGAAAGCTCGCAATTGCGCGGAGTCGGGATTGATGCGTAAACCCTCCTCAAGCACTAAGCGAGCTTTTGAGGCTTGTCCATGCTCCATATGCATCCTGCTGAGCGCAGTAAAGTAATCGATGATTTCAGGTTCTAAAGCGATTGCGCGCGCATAATTGATCTCAGCTTCTTCAACCTGCTCGAGTAAGTTATACGCTTCGGCGATATTGTACCAGGCCTCAGCATTGGTCGGGTCGATTGCTGCAACGCTTTGAAAGTGTTGTAATGCCTTAAGGTATTGTGCTTGCTCCATTGCTATTTCACCCAGGCCATTTTCAATAGTCAATAGCATATCTTCATTTGCAGTCAACGCCTTTGCCTGGTTGAGATGGTCTTCTGCCTCGTTAAGGCGTTCCGGGTTCTCCTTGAGCAACTCCGCTAAAAGCATATGTCCCAGATAGTCGTTGTCGAGTGCAAGTGCCTCACGTAGACTTGCCTCTGCAAGGTTCTTATATTGTTCAAAGGCTTCGTCTTTTTTCGGTGCCATAGATATTACTTTCGCTTTGTGTGTAACATTTCGCGTACTGCCTGCACAACTTCCAGGTCAGGATTGATGCGTTCCGCTTCTTCTAATTCTGATTGGGCGCGGCGGCGATCACCATTTTCTGAAAAGATTGCAGCAAGCAGCGCATGCAAATGGGCAGAGTCTGGGCGACGACGCAATCCTTGCTCAACTATCTCTATCGCCTTGTCCAGTTGCGATGTAGTCATATAAATGGTACCAAGTTCAGCGTAGATCGGAATTTCATTGGGAAATGCTTCAAGTGCGCGTTGATAGTATGCTATTGCTTCGTCATATTTCTCCTGCCTGCGAAATGCAAGCCCAAGGTTTATCATGACGCCGTTATAGTTTGGATTAATTTCTGCAACTCGTTTGTAATGTTCTATGGCCTCATCATACTGTTCATCTGTCATAGCAATACTTGCCAGGTCAGCTTCAATCTGTGCTTCCTCGTCTCTATTGCTAGTAAGTGTCTTCGCTAGCTCAAGTTCGGCTACTGCTTCTTCCGTCCGGTCGTTGGTCATGAACAACTCAGCTAAGATGATATGCGCAAGCGCTGTATTGTCTACTTCAATGGATTTTTGCAAGTTTTCCAATGCCAGTTCAAAGAAATGTTCAGCACGCTCATCTATGTCGTCTTGTTTATATTGTGCGCTAAGGTCTGCTTGTGATACAGCGAGATGCTGCAGGATTTTTCCAATATCGTAGTCTTTAGGGAAGCGTTGTATGATGCCTTCAAGATAGATGATGGCCCTTTCAGATAATTGCAATCCGCGTGCGCGACTATAGGCATCATCGTAAATCGTACGATCGAGTGGGAGCTTTACCAGTAATGCATCATCGTAATGCAACGACTGAATTGTGCGCCAGATAATTTCTTCATAGTATTGTTGCACATCAGGCTCGTTTGGCTGATGGGTTTCTATGATCTCCTGTATGCGCTCATCGAGTGTTTTTAAGCGTTGCTGTAGCTCGGCAATTGGTAGGCTCTGCGCGTTGGCTCCCTCGTCCTTCATGCGTTGAATTCGCCATGCATCCTCTTCTTTTACCAGTGTGTAGCTGGTCCAGAACCAGTGTCTCCCGGTTTCCTTGTAGACAGCAGTTCCCATCGGCATCTCTGGTAGGGTACCACTCAATAGTGTATCCGTCAGCTCCAATGACCAGCCTATCTCTACTTCTCGTTGCGTCGCAATCCTGTCGCTCAGCGCCGAACTGGGAAGCCAGATCGACTGTTGACTGCGTTCGCGTTCGCGCAAAAAGCGCGGTTCATAACGCGCGGGTTGTGCCTCATCTGCCCATTTACGGCGCAGCTCGACCCATTCGTCTCTTGAAAGTCCCTCACTCAGTGGACTATCGCTCGCGAGCAGGTCAAAACATAAACCGAAGTCTCCCAGTGTCCATGCTCCGATGAAGTCACCGACTATTTCATCAGGGTCCAGTTCGGGATCGATGAAAGTCTTCCCATGATCCTCATCTAGATCAGGAGCATGTAATACGAGTTGTTGTACAGTGGGAAGATGGTGGCGATACTCTTTAAAAGGTGTTGTTCCACGCCAGGTATTCACTGATAGCGCTTCCTGTATCAGTCGTCGTCCCTCGGCCAGGGTGCAATCTATAATTCTTATTTCTCTACCAATTGATTTGCTATATCTGGCCCTCGTATTGCCAAGTCGCTCATCAATATGTCGCTTGCTGCCCACTTCCGTTGTAAAGTTTTTGACCCCGTCATCCCAGAAATCGAGCATGAAAGCCATCAGGCGCGCTTCACTATATTCAAATCCCTGTTCCCAGCACAGGACAAGCTCAAGCTCACCTTCTTCGCGTGTTTCTGTTACAAAGCCTTTCCAGAAACGAGGTGGATTAGTAATCGCTATTGCAGGTCCAGGTTCTGGTTCGGGAGTCCAACTTGGGTAAATCTTTGCTCCTGCAAGTTGTATCAATGCGCGACGCGCTTCTTTACGGATAACTTTGTTTGGGGTGAGTTCATTCATCGCTAACAGGACATCTGCTGCGTCGGTGTCTTGTAGCTTTGCCAGTGCCTTGAGCAGTGCCATCTGGGCAGCTTCGTCTATCGAACTTAGCTCTGCTAATGCGATTTCTGCCTGTGCTTTGCTGATACTGTCATGGAGTTCTTTTGCTATTTCGTGACGTTGTTCAAGTAAATGTTCTAATTGGGCATTATCTAGATGGGGAACAGAAGAATCCCCCTGTTTTTTTGCTGTCATGTTCTTTATCTCTACTCTTAATATATCTAAATGCATTCAGAAACGCTGCTCTCGCAGCTACACTTCGTGTCATCTGAATGTAAGGAAGTAATGATACTTCGCGAAGGATACCTTCCTACTTCAGGTCTTATCCCAATGGATTGTATCACGCAGATTAAAAAGAGTCGAGAATAACCCGTATGGTCACCCTCTGGGGGGAGGAGGTGCACTCTTTGGGCTAGTGATGATCATCGAACTAAAGCCCTGCCGTACAAATGCTAGTTTTGTAGTTGCCCAATTGCGGCAGTAGTATATACCCTGAAAAGCAACACGAACGCCAACAGAAGTCGGAACGTCGTTCATTACAGGTTCATTATGGTCGAACCATAGCATTGATTGATCCATGAACTGCCTGGTATATCTGCGTTTCGCAGGAAATGTTCTGGCTGCCATTAGCATGAAGAGTGGAAACGCTGCGCAGTAGAAGTATGACGAGAGGCTGCGCCACGCGAAAAACAATGGAATGATCGCTAGAACCATGGCAGCTTCTGGCCGTTCTTTGCATATACGCCAGTACCATATGAGCGCGACGAGCATTGCTCCAAGTTCAAGGACATCGTATACCATTGGTGGGAAAATAGGCAGCAGCGGTGTTGTACTCAAACTGATAAGTCCCACACCCTCTGGGAACATCGGATCTGATATCGGGGCCATTATTCCGGCTATCCACGCATGAGGATTCCAGAGTATAAACGGGAGATTGATAAGCAGGGAGACAACACCTGCAATCGAAAGTCGGCGTACAGCTTCCATGAAGTTATACTGGCGCCATATCATAAGTGCGTAAAATGGAACGAAGAACCATGAAAGCTGCTTACTTGACAATGCCAGCCCCAGGAATAAAGCTGACCACCATCCTCGTTCACGCAGCAGCCATGCCAATATAATCAGTAGTATGTTGAATATATCCAGGTTGCCACTCGAGACTGAGATCCACATTGATACATTTGCTAGCGATAATAGCAGCACCCATGGTCGCAACTCTGGTCGCGCAATTTTCCAGGCGATTGCCACGATGACAATGTAGCACAGCAGATAAAACGCTAACACATTATAAATATTCAGCCATATGAACGGGACCAGGGTCAGGAAAGATAATGCGGGATAGCTCACTTTGGATTCAAACTCAGGGGCAAATCCTGCTTTGAGGTCGGTAGCCAGTACGCTGCGGAAATCAGATGCAGTTGGATATTCAAGACGATCGGAGAATTGCCCTACTCGCAGTGGTGTTGTCCAGTATGCTTCAATAGGGAACTGACGTACCACATTGATGATATTTGAATCGGTATAGGGATTGTGGCCTTGTATAAGCAACATCGCAGCGTTCGTATCGAGGGATGTACCATCATTTGAATATTCTGGGGGCATGAAGAAACTTAATGCTACTGTGCGACCTAGCACGACGATGCCCGCAATCGATGTTAATAGAACGCAAACCAGGACAATACGTTGCCAGCGGTGAGGATGTGCATTTGCAAGGGATGAACTACGTGATGGCTCTGCCTGTTGTTTACGTGGGGTGGCACGGAATGCCATACACATGGCTACCAGGCTTCCCAACACCAGGATAAAAGGAATAATTCCCGTCCAGGGCTTTAAGAAAGGCACATTAGGTATGTAGAATTTGCGAGGAATTTCGTTCAAAGCTTGTAAAATAAGAGCAACACCAATCCATGTAGCGCGTCGCTGTAGCTCAATAATTGGGTGATTGTCAGGTGATGTATCTTCGGTGAAAAAATGGCGCATCCACTGCCACCTATTCTGAGTACGTACTTTCTCAGATCGAGTTGTGTGCGTTAACGATGCCTCCTTTGGCAAAGGAGCCTCCAAAACTTCCCGCACAATCACCTGTCCCGTATCTTCTCGCATTTCTCCTACCTTTTGTCCACCTGAAAAGGGAATACAAATAAACCCACTCGTTGTACCGCGCGAAGCAGAATTATCCCATGTGCAAGAACGTTGCTTGCTCGGTCTGTGACTTACAACGATTGTATTTGTGGCTCCGTCACAAAAGTACATTTTGGGAGAATGTGGTATAAAATGGGTGCCTTTTGTCGGGCATGAATCAAAGAGGCAGGTGGAAATAGAGCTCCCTATGCTGAAGTTCGAAACCAAGGTTTTCGTAGAGGCGAATGGCAGGTACATTCATTTCCCACACGTGCAGGTCAAGAGCCGACAATAGGAGTTCTTTTTGGGCGTACTCCATTATGTGTAGCATGAGACCGCGGGCCAGTCCGCGTTGGCGAAATTCCGGACGCACGATCACGCGTTTAACATATCCAGAAGCGCCCTGCCAGCGCTCTGCGTGGTTGCTCAGAGGTGGCAACATCAACTCGGCTTTAGCTGCAACTACTCCATCAACTTCGCATAGAAATATCAATGTCCTCTCATGTGTCGTAGGGTCAACCGAGCCGAAGTATTTTTCCATTTCACGATGAATATTGCGCGTGGGTGAGGTACTCAGACTATCCAGCTCTTCAATCTGCGCAATGTCTTCGGGAGTGGCCATGCGTATGATCGAATTCGAAGTTGGTTGCTCATCGAGCATACTACTCCCCCTAATTCTTCGTGTGGCAGCTAGTTTTGTTTCTTTCGAGGTAGCAATAAGAGTGAGACAAGCGCGTACATAGAGCAACCCAGGATGAGAATAGCATATACAATCTGTTCACCATCCTTGTGTGGATCTGACAGCATCGAAATGCCCCACCATAGAAAACCCGCAAATACAGCAAAGAGGAGTAGGGTACTCATTAATTTTTTATTCATTGGCTCATCCTTTGTTTTGTCCAGTTCTCTTTCCATATATATGAGCGAGCCAGCATTTCTTCTGCGCTTTTCATGGAGAAATCTGTTGCGTTTCCGCCTAAAATGTAGGCGATTTCGCGTACACGTTGTTCTGGACGCAGCTCGTTTACAAGTGTAATTGTGCGTTCGTCATAGACCTGCTTATTGACATTGTAATGGGTATCTGCAAATGCCGCAATCTGGGGTAAGTGTGTGACACAAATTACCTGGTGGTTGCGTGTCAGTTGCCACAATTTCTCACCCACGATCTGGCTACTTCTTCCACTGATTCCGGCATCGATCTCGTCAAAGATCAAGGTGGGGGTTGCATCTGCAGCCGCGAGAATGGTCTTTAGCGCAAGCATTAAGCGCGATGTCTCACCACCTGATGCTATTTTGGTCAATGGCTTAAACGGCTCACCCGGATTTGGCGCAATCAGGAATTGCACGCGGTCAATGCCTGTGACATCGCACGTATAGAGCTGTTCGGGCTGCCCATTGATACTTGCCGGCACTCCATTTGGATCGGGAACCTGCTCGATTTCAACAGAAAAGCGGGCGCGTTTCATATTCAGGTCGTCTAATTGCTCTTCCATTGCTGTTGATAGCAATACGGCAGCTTCGCGCCTTCGTTCAGAAATTCCCTGGGCAATGCGACCGATTTCCTGCCGTAACAGGCCGTCTTGTTGCTGCAAAGTCGCGATAAGCTCGTCGCGATGAACGATTGTTTCAAGCTCCGCCTGATCATCTGCTGCGCGTTGCAGAATCTCTTCAATAGTAGTAACGCCGTATTTTCTTTTCAGGCGAGCAATCAAGTCGAGTCGTTCTTCAACCTCTGTCAGGCGTTGCGGATCATCTTCGATATCACTTTCGTAGCTACTGATGCTCGCGGCGACATCCTCCAGACGAAAGATGGCCTCGGAAAGGTTTGTTTCATGTTCCTCAAGATTCTTGTCAAGATACGCGAGTTCGTTCAGGGCCTTGAGCGCGGGTCGCAATTGGTCGAGCGCTGATTGGAAATCATCAGCAGTATCCTCGCCTTTGATCGACCCGTACACCAGAACGCACAATTCGCGCAGCCGTTCCGCGCTGCTCAGCACCGTCCGTTCCTCTTCCAGTTCTTCTGTTTCGCCTGGTCGTAGATCAGCCTTCTCAATCTCCTCAATTTCATAGCGCAGAAATTCAGCTCGACGAGCCAGCTCGCGTTCATTTTCTTGCATTGAAAGGAGTCTCTTGTGGGCATTTCGCCATTCCGTCACTTTGGTACTCAATTGCTCTCGTAACAGCAGAAGCTCGGCGTAGCGATCCAGGAAGTTAACATGCTGCTCAGGACGCAGCAAGCTCATGTGCTCGCTCTGGCCGTGAATATCTACTAACCAGCTAGCCACCTGCTGTAATACCTGTTGTGTAACTGTGCGGCCATTGATGCGCCCTACCGTGCGGCCAGAAGAGAAAATATCGCGGGAGAGGATCAGGTGTCCATCTTCAGGGGTTATGTCATATGTATGTAATAGCGTTGCCAGGGCAACACGTGCATCGGCGCTTTCTGCATCGGCATGGTTTGTGACGGTTTGTTGTGTATCAACATGTGTAAATCCGTGGAGCAATGTGCCTGTTCCATTACCATCCGCACTCAACATTGCCTCAAATGGCTGCCACTCGTCGCTTATGGGCGGTAGAGCCTCAATGGAAAAAACACCTTCGACGGTTGCACGATCAGCGCCTGTACGTACGACTTCTACACCGATTTTGCCGCCGAGCAGCGCACTCATCGCATCGATGATGATCGATTTACCCGCGCCCGTTTCACCTGTAAATACATTGAACAGGCGGTGAAGGCGCAAGTGCAAGTTATCAATAATTGCAAAGTCTTTAATGTTCAGCTCAAGTAACATAGTTGCTCGTTGGGATTACTCCCCTACTCTTCACCTTTCAGCTTCGCATTGATTAACTGGTAAAAATAGGTTGGCGGTCTGCGCCTGAGAAACCTGGTAACCCACTGGCTCTTCTGCACATGTATCGTTGCGCCATGCTTAATCTCGCGGTTCATCTGCCCATCGGCTGAAAAGACGCCATCCTGCGACCCGGTAAATATCTGTAGTTTAATGCGGGCATCCGGCGGCAAGATCAAGGCGCGATCAGACGCGAGATGCGGTGCAATCGGTGTTAACACAATACTCTGCACCTGTGGATGCAGTAACGGACCTCCAACAGCCATGTTGTAAGCCGTCGAGCCGGTAGCGGTTGACACAATAATGCCATCAGCATGCGTTGTATTGTAATAGTAATCATCGACCCAGATGCTTATTTGCACCATGCGCGGCCACATACCGCGAGCAATAACAACATCGTTTAGCGCGAGGAACTTTTCCTGTGTCCCATCCTGATCGAGTGTAGCCTCTAGCATGGTACGTTTGTCGACCCATATCGATGCATCTTGCTTCAGGTAGTGGGGAAGTTTTTCAAGTACCTCGGCAGGTTCAAGCTCGGTCAGAAAACCAACCCGCCCAAAATTCACTGCGACTATCGGTAGGTTAGCAAACGCGCAAAGGCGTGCCGCATGCAAAATAGTGCCATCGCCACCCAGCACCAACGCGAGGTCACACCCTTTGATCAAAGGATCAGGAGTCTCTTCTCCTTCATACCGGCTATCAATACTACGAACATCATACCCTTGCCGCTGTAGAACTGGTATGAGCTGGTTCGCAACTTCCGAGGTATCCTGTTTGCGGCCTTGAAAAAATAGCGCAATTGCCTTCACTACAATCTCCGAAGGGCTATAGCGGTTTCGCTCTCGGTCCGACCTCTCTCCAAGGTCTCCCTGGATACACCCTGGCGAAATGCTCCTATCTATTGTTCCATCGCTGGTACCCCGTTATCGTACGACATGGCACCTTGCTTGTCAACTATGGCAGGCTAGCCAACCATGAAGCGAAGCCAGTTGCTCTTGAAAAAGAGCGCCCAAATACTAGTGATTTTGTCTCACTCAAACAGGAAGCGTCATAGCCAGAACGATACTATCACGGAGACAGGCGTCGACGTGCGCTCGCAAATGTGATAGTTTGATGACGGGGCTTCATAACGGAAGCACTGGTACGCCCAGCCCTGGTGCACCGGGTTGCGACGTTCTGAAATCCTGTGACGAGCGGGCCAGCATCTCAAGTCCTAGCAATGCGCGGCGGACTCGTTCACGACCAGTCTGCACCGCTACCTGTTCGAGATGCACCCCACTGGGATAGATGTTCGGCGCGTTGCGCAACCCAAACTTGAGATAAATAGGTGCCGCTACGCGTACAATCTCGGCGATCTCGTGGTAGCGTGTGAATCCCCCTAGCCCATCGGGACTCTCGATGTACAAGTCTATCGCTATCGAAATAACCTGGCGCAACGCGGCAAGCTTCGCCAGCGAGATATCAGAGGCGACATTGATCGTGTTCAACCCGTTATCGACCAGGAGCTTGATACCCAGCGGATTGGCTGCGCCGAGCAGTGCTGACGCCTTCACAACCAGGTCACGGGGCAATATGCCTCGTTGGCGTGCCTGATTAATAAGCCACAAGAGGCCTTCATCAGCAATAAGAACACTGCGCACACCAAGCTGCACCGCACGCTCGACGTCGCTGAATGCATACACGAGTTGATCCATTCCCATGTGCCGCCAGCCGAAGATTTTGCCATCAGGGGCCAGTGCCTGTGCTGTGCCCTCCCAAGGGGCGCGAGGGCCTACGAAGAGGCAAACTTCAATACCGTGCCCATGGCCAAGTTGAACCATCTCGCGAATATCGGCATCGCTCAGCAACATAATGCCGCTCCCCTGGGAAACACGATGGATAGTGATGCCACTTGCCTCAGCCGCTTCGATTACCGCGCGAAATGCCGCCGGACCTTCAACACTGGGAATCTCTACACGATAGTGTGCTCCATCCGGGAAGGATGCCGTTGAGGTGGGGAGATCGTATCGATCCCCTTCCGGCAATCCAAGCTCACGTAGCAATGCTCGTGCTCTATTCATAACAAGTGCCCTTTCTGTGTATAACTGCTGTGTCATAGTCAGGGAATACTCTTGGATTGATCTTCTCAAGCACTATCGGTGTGAGACGTTTGCTTATCCAGGGGTGGAGGGGATTGCAAAGCCTGGCGACGATGCCAGTTTTCTGCGAAGAGGTTGAAAAAGATCCGCTGCTGCGGATGGTCGTTGATGACATCCTCGTTGAGCTTGACACCGAGTCCTGGACCTTGAGGCAGCGAAAAGTATCCATCCACTACCTCTGGATTGCCTGGCGCAGCGGCCTTCACCCATTCCTCTGTAAAGTCATTGAAATGCTCCTGAATTTTGAAATTGGCTGTAGAAGCCGCAAAATGGAGGGCGGCAGCCGTTGATACAGGTCCACCGACGTTATGCGGCGCGACCAGCACGTAATAGACTTCTGCCCAGGCAGCGAGTTTCTTGGTCTCGAGCAGACCTCCGAAATGAGTGATATCAGGCTGAATAATGTCGGCAGCCTGCAACTCGAACAGCGTACGATAGTCAAAACGGGTATGCAGCCGTTCGCCTGTAGCAACAGGGATCGTCACCTTTTCCGCTGCCTTCTTCAGCGCAGCGAGGTTCTCAGGTGGAACTGGCTCCTCGATCCAGGCTGGCTTGAACGGCTCCAGCTCGCGGGCCATCTCCACGGCAGTAGCCGGATTAAAGCGTCCGTGCATTTCGATGAGCAGTTCGGCATCAGGGCCGATGGCATCACGTACTGCCTCCACCAATGCTACTGCCTTGTTCTTCTCGACTCTATCGAGTTCATAGAAGCCAGCTCCAAATGGATCAAGCTTGAGTGCTCGATACCCTTTCTCGATCACACGCTTAGCTGCCTGGTGAAATTCATGGGGAGTGCGTTCAACGGTGTACCAACCGTTGGCATAAGCCTTGATCCGATCACGCACCGCTCCCCCGAGGAGTTGATAAACTGGCTGACCAAGGGCCCGCCCAATGATATCCCAGCAAGCAATCTCGATGGTTGCGATGGCGGACATGGCGATCTCACCGGCACGAGCGTAGTCGTTGCGGTACATGCGATGGACCAAATCCTCAATATTCATGGGATTGTGCCCAAGCACATGATTTGGCACAGCCTCTTTGAGGTAACCTGATAAAGCGTCGGTATGGTTGACCATACGCACCTCGCCGACGCCTTCCAGCCCTTCATCTGTAATGACACGCACAAACGTGAGGTTTCGCCAGGCCGTACCCAGCACGTGGCTTTTCACATCAACAATTTTCATACGAACTCAACTCTCCCTTGCTCTGGGTATACAACTCCTGAGAGATGTGACGCTCCATGTTTTTGCCTCTCTGTTTGGCAGCCCTTATCCGATACGAAGTCAATGCTCGATGCATCACCTGGTGGACTGTGAGCGTCATTCTTTCCCCATTTTGAACCACAAAAAAGCTTGACACAGGATTGATGCTATTGTACTATAATATTATTATACAATATGATTGTATGACAAATATGGGAGCGATGGCAAAAGCATTTACCTCACTTCAGCGACAGAACCTGCCTGAGCAGGTCGTTCGACAGATCGGTTTGAGTATTATGCGCAACGATTTCAAACCCGGTGATACTTTGTTGAGTGAGCCTGAACTGAGTCTTCAATTTAACGTAAGTCGGCCTGTCCTGCGAGAAGCCCTTAAAATGCTTGGTGCAAAGGGCCTTATTGAGTCTCGCCCCAAAACAGGCACGCGAGTGCGACCACGCGCCGATTGGAACCTCCTTGATCCTGATGTGATCGCCTGGCAGTATGAACTCGGCTTTGATAGGTCATTTCTCCAGGCTGTGTGCGAGATCCGCCTCATGTTCGAACCCATGACTGCCAAATATGCGGCAACCCGTGCCACCGCTGAAGAGGTGGCCTGGATTGAACACTGCTGCCAACGCCTGCAGGATACAGTTGACTCTATCGAACACTACATTCCTGCAGATTTACAATTTCACACCGCGATATGCTCAGCCGCGCATAACGAACTTTTGCAAAAGATCTTGGCTACGCTCGATACCCCCTTATGCGCAAGCCGCGTCATCACGTCACAACTCCCCAAGGCTAATCAAAATGCCATGCCCTTACACTGGGCAATTACCAGGGCTATTTGCAGTCGTGATGAGCAGGCAGCAGAAGTGACTATGCGAAAGTTGATAATCCAGACGACTGAGGACGTTCAACGCGCCTTGGATGCAGATTATGTGAGAAAGGAGGGAAGTTTATCGTAGTTAACAGATAGAATGGAGTTTGTCTCTGACCTCCTCGCAGATTTTCTTGTAGTTATTTCTTGTTGTTGGCCTCCTAGTCGGTTTCCCTGGCTCAACCAAGAGGTTATGGAATTGGAGGTAAATCCATGGAAGAATCAAGCATCTCGGCATATTTCTCAAGTTTGTCTATCAGGCGACGTAGCCTGCTGAAAACTGCCCTGTCCGGCACCGCTGGTGTTTCCCTGGCATCAGCGCTGGCAGCCTGCGGAGGCAGCAGCACCACCCCGACCGGGGCTACGGGAGAAGGTAACTTTCCCTCTCACCCCCAGTGGAACTTCGTATTTGTCAATCACGTGACGACCAATCCATTCTTCGTGCCCACCCAATACGGCATCCAGGATGCCTGCGCCCTCGTGGGATGCAAAAACCAGTGGACAGGTTCGGCGACCAGTAGCGTCTCTGAGATGGTTAACGCGATGAACACCGCCATCGCAGCCAAGGCCGACGGTATCGCGGTCGCAATCATTGATCCCACGGCGTTCAACGCCCCTACACAGGCGGCGTTGTCGGCGGGCATTCCTGTCCTTTCCTATAATGCCGATGCGCCAGCCGCAAGTAACAATGCTCGCCTGGCTTATATCGGGCAGGATCTCTTCGCATCCGGTGTGCAGGTGGGCAAGCGCATTGCCTCGCTCGTCCCCTCAGGGGAAATCGCCGGGTTCATCGCGACTCCGGGTTCGCTGAACATCCAACCCCGCATAGATGGGATCAAATCGGTTCTGTCTACAATACCGTCGATTAGCTTCACAGAGGTCGCCACCGGTGCCGCGGTCAATGACGAGCTTTCCCGCATCGAGGCTTACTACCTGGGCCACCAAAATCTCAAAGGCATGGTCGCCGTTGATGCAGGTAGCACTCAGGGTGTGAGTCAGATCATGGAGAAGTACAACCTTGCTTCCAAGGGCGTGCATGCTGGAGGCTACGATCTGCTGCCGGTGACACTCCAGGAGATTCAAAAAGGCAATCTCGACTTCACGATTGATCAGCAGCCTTACCAGCAGGGCCTCACTCCAGTGATGCAACTTTTCCTGTTCAAGCTGTCGGGGGGCCTCCAAGCGCCATCGAATACGAATACTGGACTGCTCTTCGTCACAAAGGACAATGTTGGACCATACCTGAACAGCCAGACACGCTTCGAGGGTAGTTCCAGCCAGCAGAAAGTAGTGTCACCTTAATACCGTCATAGGTTCAATTCCAAAGGAAAAGAGCCTGATCTGTTCCAGCGGTGAACTGTAGGGGCATCCGCAAGGAGTGCCTCTACAGATTTGTTATCTAGCTGTTTATATATACAATAGCACAGGGCCATGCTAAGGAAGCATCTTAACGGCATGAAGGAGTAGACGAATGGCCAAAAACGTTCTTCCGAGTGCCGCCGCTCAAAAGACAGAGCCAGAAAAGGAACGAGGTCCGAGAGCATTCTGGTCGAACCTGGCCGGTATCCTCTTAAGGCGGCGCGAGGCGAGCATTATTGTAGTCACTATCATCCTGGTCGTGTATTTCCAGGCCTCCAACCAGAATTTCTTTACGCAAGCCAACATTCGCACGATCTCTCAATTCGTAGCTGCAACAGCCATCATTTCCGCTGGCGAAGTCATGCTGCTGATCTGTGGTGAGATCGACCTCTCGGCCGGCATGGTCTATGCATTTGCCCCTTTCATTATGTATTTTACCTACCAGGCAGGCTTACCGATATGGGTAGGTATCATCTTCGGCCTACTCGCAAGTACGGCCGTGGGACTGTTCAATGGCGTAGTCACTGTGCTGCTGAAAGTACCGTCATTCATCACCACGCTTGGCACCCTCTTCCTGTTAACGGGAATTACCCTCACCATCTCCAACGGCTTTCCCGTTCTCGCCCCACAAGTGGGGGCTTTTAACCAGGTGTTTGGCAACAGCCCGTACTCGGAGATCATCTGGGCTATTGCTATCGTTATTGTGATGCAGGTTGTGCTTTCCTATACTAAATGGGGTCTGCACACGGTCGCGACGGGCGGCAATCTGCTCGGAGCCAGCGAGACCGGTGTCAACGTCAACAGGGTGAAGATTGGCAACTTCATGCTGTGCAGCGTCTTTGGCGGCTTCGCGGGTATCCTGGAGGGTTTCCGTATCACATCTATCGATCCGCTGGCGGGTGGCACAAATATCATGTTCATGGCGGTGGCTGGAGCTGTCATCGGAGGTACCTCACTGATGGGCGGCTTAGGAACGATCGTAGGCGCTTTCCTGGGTGTTCTGGTACTCTCTATTCTCAATGATGGCTTCACCTTGCTAGGAGTGAGCGCTTTCACCTTCGATATAATTCTAGGTGCTGCAATCTTGATCGCGATGATACTTAACGTCCGTCTTCAGTTACTGCGAGAGGCAGGTCGAGAATGATAGAGTCACACGAAGCTCCAGACGTAATACGGGTAGAGCACATAGAGAAGAGTTATGGAGCGGTCAAAGCCTTGCGCGACATCAATATGCATTTGATAAAAGGAGAGGTGTTGGGCCTACTAGGGGACAATGGCGCCGGTAAATCGACCTTAATCAAGATACTGACCGGTTTTGTCCAGCCGGATGACGGTAAGATTTTTGTCAATGGCCAGGAGGTCAAGCTGCGCTCTGTAACTCATGCCCGCTCACTTGGCATCGAGACCGTATATCAAGACCTGGCACTCGTCAATGAGCTCAGCGTGTACCACAATATGTTCCTCAAACGAGAGGTGCTCCGGAAGCCTTTGCCCTTGCTGAACAACCGGGCCATGCGCGAGCAAGCACGCGATCACCTCTCGAAAATTGGCATCAATATTCAGTCGGTCGACACCGTAGTTGCCAAGCTCTCGGGTGGTCAGCGCCAGGCGATCGCGATTGCCCGGGCGGTCTACTCCGATGCCAGGATCCTTCTGCTGGACGAGCCACTGGCTGCCATGGGAGCAAAGGAAGGTTCCCTCATCCTCGATCTCATCCGCAAACTGAAAGCCGCAGGAGAAGTTTCGATGATCATGATCGCACACAACTACGCGCAGGTCCTTGAGATCTGCGACCGTGTGAACTTGCTCCAGCACGGTACCATCGTGCTGGACAAGCAAAGAACTGATACGTCATTGGAGGAGCTGACCGAACTGGTCATGCGCGAGTACCGGATAGGGGCGCCCGGTTCTTAGTAATCACGTTAACCTCATGAACATCACGGGTATTCATCTACGATGAGTGAAGTAGAACATGTTCTGGACATCAAAAATAAGTTGGGAGAAAGCCCTGTATGGAATCCGACAGAGCAGGCTTTGTACTGGGTCGACATTGAAAGTAACTGCTTTTATCGCATGGACCCAATAACAAGAAAGTATGAAGTATTTGATGTCGGTGTACCAGTAGGGGTATTAGCATTACGGGCCTCAGGTGGCCTGGTCATGGCCACGAAAAATGGGTTCGCTTTTTGGGATCGGCAAAACGGACTTCGCTTTATCGCGGATCCGGAGGCGGAAAAGCCACACACGCGCTTTAACGATGGAGCAGTCGACTGCCGGGGGCGTTTCTGGGCAGGAACGATGTGCGGGCTGCCCGAAATGTGCGAAGCTCCTGAGGGTTCGCTTTACCGTCTCGATCCAGATGGTTCCATTCATAAAATGGAGATAGGGCTAACCATTTCCAATGGTATCGGCTGGAGCCCTGATAACAAACTCATGTATCTCACTGACTCGCCTTTGCGCATGATTTATGTGTATGATTTTGATGCCGCAACAGGTACAATCGAAAATCGTCGACCTTTTATTCACACCCCGGATGAAGAAGGTATCCCGGATGGTCTAGCGGTCGACAGCGAGGGCTGTATTTGGGGCGCCCGCTGGGGTGGGTGGAAGGTAACTCGCTATGATCCCGACGGGAAAGTAGAACAAGAGATTCGCTTGCCGGTACAATATCCTACCTGCTGCGCCTTTGGAGCAGAGCACTTAAACGAGCTCTATATTACCTCCGCCTGGACTGCTCTAAGTGAGGAGCAAAGAAAGAACCAGCCTCTTGCTGGTGACCTTTTGAGGATAAAAACAGATATCAAAGGGCTGGAACGACCAAAATTTGGTGGATAGAGGTACATTTATGAGAGCAGTACTGCTCAAAGCGCCTGGTGAGGCCTTTCTGACTGAACTTGAGAAACCCGCAATCGGTCCAGAGGACGTGTTGATCCGCTCACGTGCGGTCGGCATCTGCGGCAGCGATGTGGAACTCTACTGGGGCACCCGGCCAGCAGATTTCTCTCGCTACCCAATTGTTCCCGGTCATGAATGGGCTGGTGAAATTGTTGCATCCGGTAAGCAGGTTCGCCATCTTGCGCCAGGAGACAAGGTGGTAGCGGAGGGCTTTCTGTTCTGCGGCACCTGTCGCAATTGCCGGATGGGTCTGACCAACCT